>ENA-UOOH01003072-UOOH01003072.1-fermentation-metagenome-genome-assembly--contig:-NODE-3072-length-13263-cov-5.957904_pt1 | contig 13263 bp, 13 predicted proteins | sample MGYA00245778_ERZ724025 | MGnify/ENA primary metagenome ERZ724025 (study PRJEB28704, sample SAMN03018313) | fermentation metagenome | biome: anthropogenic terrestrial biome; feature: soil; material... | reverse complement strand
GTCGTGGGGAAAGGTAAAAATGCTGCAGTCTCCAACTGAGTAGCGTGTCCGAGAGGTTCCTAGTCATCATAAAGCTCCGGGAGGAATCGTACGGCGGCTCCTCCGAGGAAGCGGCCTACATGCTCACCGACCAGATCATTCCATCGCTGGAGATGATGGAGCGCATGGAAGGGGAGGGCAAAGTGACCGGAGGCTTCTTCGAGGGACAGACCTCCGGCATGTTCATCTTCGACGTGGAGGACGACATGGAGCTGGACCGCTTTCTCGCATCCCTGCCGATAATGAACGTCTACGATATCGAGATCGCCCCTCTTCAGTCGATCTCGTCGGCGCTGAAGCGTGACCGGCGCATCGTCGATGAGGTCAGAACGGCGGCGGGGATAAACATCCAGAGGTAACTTATCCTCCGAGCTCGATAGCGGGGCGATATCTCATGGAATTCCTGGTGCTGATGAAGCTCTCGAAAGAGGGCATGGGGGAGACAGCGGACGAGAACGAGAACATACTCGATAAGTTGATAATCCCAAGCATCGAAGAGCTGGCCAAGATGGAGAAGGAGGGAAAGGCCAGAGGCGGTTTCTTCGAAGGCCAGAGGTCTGCCGCATTCATCTTCTCAGTGGGATCCGGAGAGGAGCTGGATGAGATCCTCGTCGCGCTCCCATGCTCCGCCGTGTTCGGAATGGAGTCGATCCCCCTGGAGGGCCTTGAGGACGCCCTGGCGAGGGACCGCAAGGTGCTGGAAGACCTCAGGAAGGGCTGAGGCCTAGAGGACAGCGTGCCGCCGGACCGACGGGAGGCGGCGGCCACCCTGTCCCGTTATAGCAAGGTTTATATTAGCCACTCCATGTTACCGAGAATTATCATGCTGGAAGCAACAACGCCCGTCTTACCGGTTTTTTTATACCGTTCCGGGACAGGCCATATGCTGGGCATGGATACCGCCGCCAGCGGATCGGGAATGGGATGCGGAGGACGTCATCAGGCGTCCCCCTCTCTCTCGGCCTGAGCGGCCCCAGAGAATATCTTGGGGGATGTCTGTGAAACGCACATTGTTCACCGTAGGTCCGGTCGAGGTCCGCAAAGAGGTCCTCGACGCGATGACCCGGCCGATGATCACCCATCGGAGCAGGGAGTACGAGCAGCTGCAGGAAGGTATAGTGGAGAAGCTCCACAAGACCCTCGATACGGACATGCAGATCATCATGTCGCCTTCCTCGGCGTCCGGACTGCTGGAGGCGTGCGTTCGCAACGGTGTCAGGGGCAAGATGGTCGGGATGTCCAACGGTTCCTTCGGCGACCGGTGGCAGGGCATCGGCGAAGAGAATGGCAAGGAGGTCGTGAAGATCGACGGGGCGTGGGGCAAGGCCCTCCGTCCGGACGACCTTCTTCCCTCCCTCGACGCTTCCGTCGAGGCCGTCACGGTGGTCGCCAACGAGTCCAGCACCGGCGTTCTGAACCCTGTCAAGGACATCGCCCGCGCGGCCAAGAAGGAGAATGACCCGCTGGTGTTCGTCGACGGCGTGACCGCTGTGTACGGCACCGACCTCCGCATCAAGGACCTCGACATCGATGCCCTGGTGTTCGGAACGCAGAAGGCGCTGGCGCTCCCGCCCGGCCTGGCCATCATGTGCCTGTCAGAGCGCCTTCTGGAGAAGGCGAAGTCGGTGCCCCACCGGGGCTACTACTTCGACCTGCTGCAGATGAAGAAGATGGCGGACAAGCACTACTCTCTGACCACCCCCCCGGTCTCGCTGCTGTACGCTCTCGACTTCCAGCTGGACCGCATCCTCGAGGAGGGGATGCAGGCCCGGTACCGGAGACACCGGGAGATGGGCGACCTGGTCCGATCATGGGCCGGCGAGCGCCTCGGCCTATATGCCGAGCCCGGATACTACTCAGACACGATCACTGTCATCGACCGCAAGGGCCTTGACTTCTCCAGGCTAAACAAGGGCCTCAAGGAGAAGGGCTACGAGATCTCGAACGGGTATGGCAACATCAAGGAGACCACCTTCCGGATCGGCCACATGGGCGATCTGACCGTGGACGACATCAAGGGCCTCCTGGAGGCCATGGACGAAGTTATGGAGGCAATGTAATGTTCAAACTTCTGGTAACGGACCCTCTATCCGATGAGGGCCTGGAGATGCTCCGCAAGGGCGGGCAGGTCCAGGTGGACGTACGGCCGAACATTCCCCACGAGGAGCTGCTGAGCATCCTGGGCGACTATGACGCACTGGTCATCCGCTCCGGGACCAAGGTCACCGCCGACGTGGTGGAGGCAGGAAAGAACTTGAAGGTGATCGGCCGGGCCGGCGTGGGCGTGGACAACGTGGACGTCAAGGCGGCCACTCGCCGGGGCATCCTGGTGATGAACACCCCCTCGGCCAACATCATATCGGCCGCCGAGCACACTATGGCCATGATGCTGTCGCTGGCCCGCAACGTGGTGTGGGCCGATGCATCGCTGAAGAAGGGCGAGTGGAAGCGTTCCAAGTTCACAGGCATAGAGCTGAACGGCAAGACCCTCGGCATCGTGGGCCTCGGCCGTGTGGGCGGCGAGGTGGCCAAGCGGGCGAAGAGCTTCCAGATGAAGCTCATCGGCTTCGACCCCTACATACCGCCAGAAGTGGCCGTGAAGCTCGGCGTCCGCACCATGTCGCTGGAGCAGCTGGTGGAGGAGGCGGACATCATAACCATCCATGCCGCGCTGACGCCGGCCACTCACCATCTGATCAGCAAGGAGCTCATCGCCAAGATGAAGCCCAATGCCCTGATCATCAACGTCGCCCGGGGCGAACTGATCGACGAGGACGCGCTCTACGATGCGCTCCATGAGAAGAAGATCGCCGGCGCCGCCCTGGACGTCTACGAGCACGAGCCCCCGACCGGCTCCAAGCTCCTGACCCTGGACAACGCCGTCCTCACCCCCCACCTCGGAGCGTCCACCAAGGAGGCCCAGGAGAAGGTGTCGGTGGAGATGGCCGAGGCGGTCAAGATGTTCCTCCTGGACAAGAGGATCACCAACGCGGTGAACGCCCCGGTGAGAGGAATGGACCCCAAGGTGGCGCCGTTCATCTCGGTGGCGGAGCGTCTCGGCGCCTTCGCCGTGCAGCTCACCGACTCGCCCGTGGCGAAGGTCCAGGTCACCTACTCCGGCGACCTGGCCGCGGTGGACACCAAGATGCTCACCGTGTCGGCGCTGATGGGCGTGCTCTCCAATCTGTCCGGCGAGCACCCCAACATCATCAATGCCGAGTCCATCGCCCGGGAGAAGGGCATCCAGGTGGTCGAGGTGAGGTCGGAGGAATCGGAGCGCTACGTCAACATGATCTCCGTGGCGCTGATGTCCGGCAACGCTCAGAGGGAGGTCCGCGGAACCGCCTTCCCCGGCTCCGAACCCCGGCTGCTGGGCATCGACGGCTTCGACCTGGACATGCCCCTGGACGGCGACTTCCTGCTCTCCATCCACGCTGACGTGCCGGGCATCATCGGCCGCGTCGGCAGCCTGCTGGGCAGCAAGAACGTCAACATCGCCCGGATGGGCCTGGGGCGGGAGCAGAAGGGCGGAAAGGCCCTGCTGCTGGTCTCGGTCGACAACCCGGTCGACGATGCCGTCGTCAGGGAGATGCGCTCCACCAAGGAGTTCCAGGAGATCAGGACGGTCCTCCTGTCGAAGCTGGGCGAGCGCGATTACCTGCAGATCTGAGATCTGCGCCTTTCCCCTTTTTTTCTATTTTAAGGCTACCACGCCGTGCGCCGCCCCTGCGGCGGTGTCAAAGGGATTTTCCGTTGCCCTGCTCGTGATCCTCGGCCTATTCGGATGATTCCGGCATGTCGGATGATAGCACGATATATTATTCAATGAATACTTGTATTACTCAATACCCGTTAACTGATAAAGTGAGGCGGGGGTCGAATATGGGGGAACATGGAGATAAGGTGGGGCCGAAAGGGTCCAAGCGGAGCGCGGATATCGAAACGGTCCCCAGACCTCCCACGGAGGACTCGCTGCTCCTTAGGTCATTGGTGGTAAGTTCCTCCGATGACGCCATCATGGTGATGAACGGGGACGGCACGATCTCATTCTGGAACGAAGGCGCCCGAAGGACGCTTGGGTACTCGGAGGACGAGGCCGTGGGGATGCCGGTCCACGCGCTCTTCGTTCCAGGACACGAGGACCAGGCCTCCGATGCTATGGAGCTGATCAAGTGGGAGGGCGCAGCTCCCCCGTTCATAGCGGCGATGCGAACCAGGGGCGGAGGGACCATCCAAGCATCGGTCCGCATCTCTCCCCTGAGGGATGAACAGGGGATGACGATGGGCGCAGCCCTCGTGGCACGGGACGTTACCGCGGATATCGAATCGCACGCCGAGTCGGAAAGAGCGGCGTGGAGAGAGCGGAAGCGTTTCATCGATATCGTGGACCAGATGCCCTCGTACATCATCCTGATGTCCCCGGACCGCCGGATCGTCTTTGCCAACCGCTCGTTCATAGAGCAGTTCGAGGAGCCCCGAGGGAGGCTATGCCATGAGGTCCTGTTCGGCAGCTCGGAGCCCTGCGAGGACTGCCAATCGTTCGAGGTGCTGAGAACGAACCGGCCGCATACCTGGGAGTGGACCGGCCCCAATGGCCGCCAGTATGCGGTCTTCGACTACCCCTTCATCGACGAGGACGGCTCCTCGGTGGTGCTGGAGTCGGGCGTGGACATCACCGAGAGGAGGCAGGCGGACGAGGCGCTCCGCAAGGCCGGCACATACAACCGGAGCCTCATAGAGGCCAGCCTGGACCTCATGGTGACCATAGGCCCCGATGGCAAGATCACCGACGCCAACTCCGCCACCGCCAACATCACGGGGGTCAGCCAGGCAGACCTCGCAGGCACTGACTTCTCCGACTACTTCACCGACCCCGCTGCCGCCCGAGCCGTATACGAGACCGTCTTCCGCGACGGGCTGGTCCGCGATTATGAACTGGAGATCCGCCGCCGCGACGGGCACATCACGCCGGTGCTGTATAACGCGTCGGTGTATCGCGACGACGCCGGAAACATCATCGGAGTGTTCGCAGCGGCCCGCGATATAACGGCCCGCAAGCGGTACGAGCGCGAGCTGAGGGAACGGCAGGAGCGGGAGACGGAACGCCTGCTGGAGCTTGAGAAGTTCCAGCGGTTGACGGTCGGCCGCGAGCTCAAGATGGTGGAGCTCAAGAAAGAGGTCGCGGCCCTGAAGAGGGAGATCGAGTCGTTGAGGGATCGGGAGGCATGATTCGATGCCCTCCCTGGATGGCCACAGCGAGGACGCGGAGCTTCAGGACCGCCTGGACATGCTACAGAAGGTACATCAAGGCACCCTGAGGGCCCTCGACAGCATACTCCTGGAGAAGAAGGAGCTCCTCCAGGTCAACACAGCCACCCTGAACCTCCTGGAGGACCTGGAGCTGGAGAGGTCCCGCTCGTTGGACACCCAGCGCGCTCTGCTCAACATGCTGGAGGACATCGAGGCGGAGAGGGCCAAGGTGGAAGAGACCAGGGCGGTGCTGGAGGCCGTGAACGCGGAGCTGGAGGCGTTCTCCTATTCGGTCTCGCACGACCTGAGGGCGCCCCTGCGGGCCATCGGCGGATTCTCCCGCGCCATCTCCGAGGATTGCTGCTCTGCCCTGGACGGCGAGGGGCGACGTTACCTGACCTTGATCCAGGATAACGTCCGGCGGATGGGGGACCTCATAGACGGGCTACTGGCGTTCTCCAGGCTGGGCCGGCAGAAGATACGGGCCTCGGAGATAGACCTGTGCGTCATGTCCAGGGAGGTGTTCGACGAGATCGCGTCGCAGGAGCCGGAGCGGGACATCAGCTATGTATGTAATCCATCGCCGCTGCTGTACGGGGATGCCATCATGTTCCGCCAGGTCATCGTGAACCTGATATCCAATGCCATCAAGTTCACGCGAGGGCGAGAGAGGGCGCTCATCGAGGCCGGCTACGCGGCTGACGTTGAAGGGGGCGCCTACTATCTCCGGGACAACGGCGTCGGGTTCGACGTGAAGTACGCCGACAAGCTGTTCGGCGTCTTCGAGAGGTTGCATCCGATGGGAGAGTTCGAAGGCACGGGTGTGGGACTGGCCCTGGTGGAACGCGTCATCACCCGCCATGGCGGGAGGGTATGGGCGACGAGCGCTCCGGGCGAGGGAGCGACGTTCTTCTTTACGACGTCGGGGGTGAGATGAGATGATGGCCGAGAACGGGGCCGAGATCTTGTTGGTGGAGGACGATCCCAACGATGCCGAGCTGATCAAGCGGGCTTTCAAGAAAAGGAAGCTGGCCGGCGGGATGGTCCACCTGAAGGACGGGGCGGAGGCGGTGGAATACGTCATGAGGTACTGCTGCTGTGACCGTCCGGAGGGGCCGCTCCTTCCGAGCGTCGTCCTGCTGGACCTCAAGCTGCCCAAGCTCAACGGGTTCGAGGTGCTGCAGAGGATAAAGGCCGACGGGTGCACCAAGAGCATTCCCGTGGTCATCCTTACCTCTTCGCAGGAGGAAAGCGACATCGTCGAGGCGTACGCCCTTGGCGCCAACAGCTATGTTACCAAGCCTATCGATTGCGACGCGTTCTCCAAGACGGTGGTGGACATGGGATCGTACTGGCTGGAGCTGAACAGGACGCAGCGGGAGCCAGAAGGTGGCGCCCGATGACCGGACGCCGTCCGCACATCCTCATACTGGAAGATAGCGAGTCCGACTATGTGCTTGCGATGCGGGAGCTCGCCCTTGGCGGCCTCAATCCGGAGATCAGCTGGGTCAAGGACCGGAGCGCGTTCCTTCAGGCGCTGGAGAGTTCCGACCCGGACGTCGCGCTCTTGGACCATTCCCTCCCTGGCTTCGACGGCATAAGCGCGCTGAAGATGTTGCAGGAGATGAGGCCTGACGTTCCTGCCATCATCGTCTCCGGTGCCATAGGGGAGGAGCTGGCCATCGAGACGATGAAGGCCGGTGCCAGCGACTACGTGCTGAAGCAGCGCATCGAACGCCTGGTGCCCGTCACGCTGAGGGCGCTGCAGGAGACCGAGCAGCTCCTTGCGCGGAGGCGGGCGGAGGAGGCGCTGCTGGAGAGCAGGAAACGGTACGAGGCGCTGTTCTCATCCAGCAGCGAAGGCATATGCGTGCACGAACTGATGCGAGACGAGAGCGGCAGGGCCGTGAACTATCGGCCCTTGAACGTCAATCCAGCCCTGGAACAGATGATCGGCATGCGCAAGGAGATGATGGTCGGGGCCCTCGCATCCGATATCTATGGCTCCCCGATACATCTGGAGCGGTTCGCAAGGGTGATGGAGACAGGGGAGTCGGCCTCCTTCGAGGACACTAGGCTCCGGCCGGGCAAGACGTTCCTGGTATCGGCGTTCCCCATTGAGCCTGGCAACTTCGCCACCCTGGTGGTGGACATCACCTACCGAAAGGAGCTGGAGATGCAGCTGGAGCAGAGGGCAGAGGAACTTGCCCGCTCCAATGATGAGCTGCAGCAGTTCGCGTATGTGGCGTCGCACGACCTGCAGGAGCCTCTGCGCATGGTGTTCAGCTACCTCGCCCTGCTGGAGAAGCGATGCGGCGATGACCTGGACGACCGGGCGAAAGAGTGCATATATTACGCCAAGGAGGGAGCCATCAGGGCCAGGGACCTCGTGCAGGACCTGCTGGAGTACAGCCGGGTGGGCTCCAGGACGAAGCCCTCGGAGATGGCGGACATGGAGCGCCTGCTCGGCCTGGCATGCAGGAACCTGAGGGAGCTGATCAGGGAGGAGGGGGCGGTCATCGATCACGATCCCTTGCCGCGCCTTCCGGCCGACGAGGCTCAGATCACGGCCCTGCTTCAGAACCTGGTCAGCAACGCGATAAAGTTCCATGGTCCCGGGAGGCCGGAGGTCCGCGTCAGCTGCTGCGAGGAGGGGGGCGACTGGATATTCGAGGTCCGGGACAACGGCATCGGCATCAGGATGGAGGACCAGGAAAGAATATTCCTTTTGTTCCAGAGGCTTCACACGCGGGAGGAGTATGAGGGCACCGGCATCGGCCTCGCGATCGCCAAGAAGATCGTGGAGCGGCACGGCGGCCGCATCTGGGTGGATTCACGGCCGGGCGAGGGCTCGTCGTTCTACTTCACTCTGCCCAATGGATGCTCGCGCTGAACCGCCCCCTATGGCCCCTTCTGCCGCCACAGCCTATCGATCGCTCAGGCCGCCTTCTCCTCGACGCTCCTCACCTTCCGCTCGATGGCGTTGCTCTCCCCCTCCCTGTCGTCGATGCGGATGGAGGTGACGACCCGCCGGGACATGGAGCGGACCTTTTTATGGCATTCTCCGATGACCCTCATGACCTCGTCATATTCGCCCTCAATGATGGTGCAGGTCGCGGTGAGCTCATATCTCAGACCGCTCGCCTTGACTATCTTCAGGCATTCCGCCACGAATGGGCTGAGGCTCTCCCCAGACCCTATGGGTATGATGGTGAACTCGGCGATCATGCTTCATTACCTCTACTGATAATCAGTTGTCGGCCCTTCTTATATTCGGCGGTCGGAACATTGATTGTTTGAGGCCTGAGGTTAAGTACATAAGGGGACAATTCTATAAATTGATAAATATCAGTAAATCAATTTATAATCCCTGTTCCCAAGAATGTCACAGGTGCTTAAGCCTAGGGCTGTAATCGTCAGAGGGGGATAAGAAATGAACAAAAATCAAAAAGAAGGGTGCAGCGAGACATTGAGCTTGGATGAGCTGACCATCGCGATCCGCAACGGGATCGATCGGGATGGCATGCCTGATGAGGAGGCCAAGGGAATGGCCCAGCATATCCTCAATTTCTTTGGATATTCCGAAAGGATCATCGACAACATACTCGAGCCCGAGGACCGGGATGCCTTCTACATGCTCGAGGACACCGGCATACTGACCACTGAGAGGGAGGAGACCACCCTGTACGATGGGCGGGAGTGGCGCATCCACTACTGGCTGTTCAAGAAGGACCGCATCAGGAGCCTGATAAACGCCGAGTCGCCCCAGATGGACGAGAATGAGAGGGAGCCCAGCATCTACGAAACACTAGATTCCGAAAGTTGGAAAAGGCCGGCCTGAGGTCCGCTCTCAGCGGGGCGTCCGTTCGGGGCGCCCCCTCCTTCTATTTCTCTTAGGGCGCAGGTCCCATGGTATGGCGGCCTGCCCATGATGAGTGCGCAACAGATTTACGGCAAAAAGGCCATGGTCCCGCATGGGGTTCCGCACCTCCGCTACCACCAGGTTGCTCCGGGCCGTCTTTGACCTCCGTTTTACCATGGCCCGGCTGACCCGCCTGCCCATACTGGGCCGGGGGGTGGAGAAGGCCCTGTTCGACCAGGACGACATGTTTTACCTTCCCCGCGATCGCACCGTCAGCGCCAATAGGGCGCAGGAGATCGAGATGGGCGTGGAGGTGCGGCCCGAGAACGTCATGCTCCCCTCGCAGGTCATCGATCATTTCCTGCGCCGGTCTCGCTACATCTTCATAATGAACACCTGTATGTGCCGCGATGCCAGCGACTGTCATGACTACCCTCGCGATCTGGGATGCATCTTCCTGGGGCGCGGGACCACCAGGATATCGCCCGAGATGGGCCGACATGTCACAGTGGATGAGGCCATCGAGCATATGCGCAAGGCGCGGGAGAAAGGCCTCGTCCACCTCATCGGCAGGAACAAGATCGACAGCGTGTGGCTGAGCGCCGGCCCCAAGGAGGACCTCCTGTCGATATGCAACTGCTGTCCCTGCTGCTGCCTGTGGAAGATGCTCCCCCAGCTGTCCCACGGCATCGCCGATAGCGTCACCAGGATGCCCGGCGTGGAGGTCCGGGTGACCGACCGCTGCACCGGCTGCGGACGGTGCGCCGATGAGGGCTGGTGCTTCGTCGATGCCATCACCATGCAGCACGGGCATGCCGCGATCGATGAGCGCTCATGCCGCGGCTGCGGAAGGTGTGCCGAGAGATGCCCGTCGGGCGCCGTGGAGGTGACGGTGGTCGACACCGCGTTCATGGAGCGCGCCATCGGCCGCATCGAGCCGCTGGTGGACCTGGATGCCAGATGAGCGCTGTTTTCCGTTCGGAGAACCGACCGAAAGACCATTATATGTAATGACTTTGGGATGAGGTAATGGACCTCTTCCCCTATCCCCTCCGGCCGTTCCAGGCCGAACTTGTGGATACGATCTCATCCAGCGTCGGCTCCGGAGGCCACTTGGTGCTGGAGAGCGGCACCGGGACCGGGAAGACGGTCTGCTCGCTGTCGGGTGCGCTGGGCCCCGCGCTCGAAAAGGGCAAGAAGATTTTGTACCTCACCCGCACCAACTCCCAGCAGCGTCAGGTCATGCTGGAGCTGCGAGAGATCAACGAGAAGCGGCCGCTCCTGGGCGTCGGGATACAGGGAAGGCAGTCCACCTGCCCCCTCATACAGCGGGACCCCGAGTTGAGGACCGGCACGCCGGAGGAGCTTTCCAAGCTGTGCTCCGAGCGGAAGGCCCGCTCCATGCAGGGCAAGGAGGGCGGATGCCGCTTCTACGATGCGACGATCTCCACGCCGTTCCAGGAGGTGGAGGACTACTGCCGCAAGCACCTCCCCACGGTGGAGGAGTTCGCCAGGTACTGCGATGGCAAGGGCCTGTGCCCCCATGAGCTGGCCAAGGACCTTCTGCCCGGCGCCGAGGTGGTCACCGCCCCGTACGCCTACTTCTTCATGCCGTTCATCAGGAACAACCTGCTAGACTGGATGAACGTTCCGATCGAGGACCTGGTGGTCATCGTGGACGAGGCCCATAACCTTCCTGAGTATGCCAGGGAGATCCGTTCGGTGAAGCTGTCCATCCACCTCCTCGATCTGGTGTCCAAGGAGGTCGACGAGCACGGCGACCCCGAGGTGCTGGAGGGCGTGAGCGTCATGGATGTGCTGCAGGTGCTGAGGGAAGGCCTCGATGCCGCCATGGAGGAGTACCTGATCGAGGACGATGGACTGATCCCGCCGTCGTTCCTCGACGAGGTCCTCATGGCCGCGTTCACCGCCACCTCCAACAACCTGATGCTCATGGCCAAGAACCTGATGATGCTGGGGGAGAGCATCCGCGATGCCAAGAGGAAGGAGGGCCGCCTTCCCCGCTCCTACATGCACTCGCTGGGCGCCAACCTCATGTTCTGGATCGACATGGATGAGGAGCACTATGTCAAGCTGGTGGTCGGAGGGGAGAACCCTGCCTTCGAGGCGTACTGCCTCGACCCCTCGCTGGCCGCCAGGCCTCTGCTGGATTGCAATGCCACGGTGCACATGTCCGGCACCCTGGTGCCTCTTAACGAATACCGCGATTCCCTGGGGCTCCCGGCCGACAGCCGCATGTGCATGTTCCCCTCCCCGTTCCCTCCAAAGAACCGCGCGGTGTTCCATCTGGATGACGTGACCACCAAGTATGAGGAGATGATCCGGGACGAGGAGATGGTCAACCGGATGGAGGACCATGCGGTGTCCCTGTGCAATGTCATGGACCGCAACACCGTGGTGTTCTTCCCGTCATACCAGCTGATGGACCGCTTCATCAAGGACGGGGTGCTGAAACGCATCCGCAGGAAGGTGCATCTGGAGCAGAGGGGGATGCCGCAGTGCGACCTCATGAGCGAGGTGGAGCATTTCAAGGCCTCGACGGAGGGCGCGGTGCTGTTCGCCGTCATGGGCGGAAGGGTCAGCGAGGGGGTCGATTTCCCGGACAAGGAGCTGGAGGTGGCGATCCTGGCCGGAATACCGTATCCGAAGCCGACCGCCAAGCAGAGGGCGCTGCTGCACTACTATGAGGTAAGGTTCGGCCGCGGGTGGGACTATACGGTGAAGGCGCCGGTGACCCGCAAGCTGCTGCAGGCGGTGGGCCGGCTCATACGCACCGAGAACGACGTCGGCGCGGCCATCATCATGGACCGTAGAGCGGCCCAGTTCTCCGTCCAGCTGCCGTCGGTGCCGTCGGAGCATCCCGTGAACGACGTCATCAACTTCTTCAAGGACCGGGGGCGCTGAGCCCTTCGACGATTGTACGATACCTCTTTCTGCTCCATTAAATACCGAGGAGATTTCCTCTGTCGGAACACCATGACCGACCACCCAGTCACTCGGACCGTGATGATCGATCGCACCGCCAATCCCGCGCCCCTCGGCCTGATGGGCTTCGGGATGACCACCATCCTGCTCAACCTGCACAACGCCGGTATCATCGCCCTGGGCGGGGCCATCCTGGCCATGGGCATCTTCTACGGCGGCCTGGCCCAGGTCTTGGCCGGCCTGATGGAATGGAAGAAGGGAAACACCTTCGGCACCACCGCTTTTACGTCCTACGGTTTCTTCTGGCTCTCCCTGGTGGCCATCTGGCTGTTCCCCGCCCTGGGATTGTGGGAGGCGGAGAGCAAGCAGGCCATGGCGTTCTACCTGGCCCTGTGGGGCGTCTTCACCGCCTATATGTCCATCGCGACCTTGCGGTCCAATCGCGGCCTGCAGTTCGTGTTCATCACACTGGCCATGCTGTTCTTCGGACTGGCCGCCGGTGACGCCACCGGCATCGCTGTGATAACCGTGGCGTCCGGCTATCTGGGGATCGTGTGCGGCGCCGGCGCCGTCTACGTAGCCATGGCCGAGGTGCTGAACGAGACCTACGGCCGTCCGGTCCTGCCCCTATGGCCCGTGAGCGGCAGGAAGGAAAAGGCTTCTGCTCCGGCGGATTGAGCTCACCGGCCCCTCCGGCCGAATACCAGGCAGTCCTTCCGGCAGGCGTCAAGGCACCTGCCGCACAGGTAGCACTCGCTCATGCTGCTGCCCGGGACCGGCTGGCTGGTGGGGCAGACCCTGACGCACCGTCCGCAGTCGGTACAGTCGGCTCTCCGGTGCAGGCCGAGGGCGCTCCGTCGGGATGCCAGCTCTGATATGGCTCCGAAAGGGCACAGCAGCCGGCACCAGGGGCGGTATACCAGGACGGAGGCGGCGAGCACGATCAGGAACATGGCGCTCGCTCCGAGAACGAACCGCAGGTCGTAGAACCGGAACGGGTTGACCGATAGGAATACAGGCGTCGCCACGGCCATGACGGCTAGCATAACGGTGAAGGCGGCCCTGATCAGCCGGGGATGGTAACGGTCGATGTTCACCTTGCGCTTGGTGGCATGGGACATCAGCTCCTGCGCCGCCCCCAATGGGCAGGCATGTCCGCAGAACAG
>ENA-UOOH01003071-UOOH01003071.1-fermentation-metagenome-genome-assembly--contig:-NODE-3071-length-13264-cov-4.676433_pt1 | contig 13264 bp, 9 predicted proteins | sample MGYA00245778_ERZ724025 | MGnify/ENA primary metagenome ERZ724025 (study PRJEB28704, sample SAMN03018313) | fermentation metagenome | biome: anthropogenic terrestrial biome; feature: soil; material... | reverse complement strand
CCTTGCCAACAATGGCAAATTACCTGCGAACAACATCGTCCTCTCCTTTTCAGGCACGGATTTTGAGCCATTGGACGGGGGCGTATGGACAAAACCCTCGATACCTTCTAGCGCAGATGAGCCGCAACCTAATGTCTCCCGGGTTGACCACGCCTTCCGTGTGTCCGCGGAGGGTTCTTGGAAATACACCGCTCCGCTCACAGCAAGTTTGACCTACACAGACCCTGATGGCAATCCATATTCCCAATCCTTTACTTTCACCATCGCCATCGAGCAAGCAGGCACCACGGCGGCCACCAAGACGCCCACCCCCAGTTCCGACCCGCGGCCCTTGATGGTGGTTAAGAGCTTCGAGACCGATGTTAACCCCTTGCAGCCGGGCACCAGTTTTAAACTCAAACTGCATGTGGGCAATGTTGGCCAGGCCAACGCCAGCAACGTCTCCCTGATTTACGGCGGCGGCACCCTGCAAACCAGCGAAGTGCAGGGCACTCCTCAGCCCGGAGGCGTATCCGGCTCCGGGGCGGATACCACCAACTTCTCCCCCCTGGGCTCCTCCAACATCGTGCTGCTTGGCGACATGCCTATGGCCGGCACGAAGGAAACCTTGCAGGATTTCATCGTCAACGTTTCCACCACACCCGGCACCTATCCGCTTAAGGTATCGTTTGTTTATACGGACCCCAAGGGCAACCGCCTGAGCGACGATCAATCCATCACCCTGCTGGTATATGCCCTGCCGCAGCTGGAGATCGGCTTCTACCGCGACCCGGGACCGCTAAGCGCGGGGCAGATGAGCTCGCTGCCCATACAGGTTACCAACCTGGCGCGCAAATCCGTTGTACTGGGCAACATCACCGTGAAAGCCACCGACGGCAACGTGGAAAACAACACGGTTCTGGTGGGCACGCTTGACCCGGGCGGATACTTTACCCTGGACGCGAACTACACACCAGCTACCGCAGGTGAGCACAAGCTGCTGTACGAGATCCGTTACACGGACGATTTCAACCAACTGCGCACCTTCAATGCGGAGGAGACTATTAAAGTAGAAGAGGGCGGTCCGGCGAGTTCCGGGGAAATGCCCATGCTTGGCCCCGATGGCAAGCCGATCATTGGCCCAGATGGAAAACCCGTGATGCAGCCCGGGATTGACCCCAATACGGGTATGCCGACCGGTGATAGTGGGATGAACATGAGCCCTGAAGGACCCGAGACCGAAGAGGGTTTTCTAGCCAAGCTTTGGACTTCGATCAAGGCTTTCTTCGGCATCGGCAAAGGCGAAACACCCGCGCCCGCGGGTCCTGAGGGCCCTGGCCCCAGCGACATGCCCATGCCCAAAGATTTTGGCGGATAGGGTTTCACCGTCCACTTAATTAAAAGGAAGGATCATGCGTTTTTCTGACCTGTTCAGCCTGATACTGGATAACCTTAACCGGCGTAAAGGCCGCGTGGTGCTGACTGCCGTTGGCGTGGTCATCGGCACCGCCGCGGTGGTGACCCTGGTTTCCCTGGGCCTGGGCCTGCAGAAAAACGCTACCAGCCAGCTTTGGGGCATCAGTGATCTAAGCTCCATCCAGGTTTCGCCGGGGTACCCGCAGAATATGCAAGGCGCGATCTCGGAAAGCGATATCAAGAAAATTGATGACAGCAGCATTGCCAAAATTCAGGCCATCCCGGGCGTGAGCCTGGTGGTGATTCAGGATTACTTCCGCGGAGGAGCCAACATTGGCTTTGAACGGTTGGAGTCGTATGCCAGCCTGGCGGGAGTGAACATTGACGATATGGCCCAACTGGGCCTGGAAGCCAGCCAGGGTGTGACCAAGATCGAGCGCGGCAAGGTGGTGATTGGCTCCTGGATCCCGCGCAACTTCTATAACCCGCAGCAGCGGCCCAACGATCCCCCGCCCGAACCGCCGGACTTGATGGGCAAGACATTGAAAATTGTGCTCACCAAGTGGAGTTCCGACGGTGTTGAAAGCAAGAAGACTGTAATGCTGGAAGTGGTTGGCGTGCTTAAGGAGACCCGGGGGCCGTCAGATGGCAATATCTACCTGACGCTGAACGAGGTGAATGCCTGGAACGAGTGGATGACGGGCAAAAAGATCGACCGGCGCAAAGAGGGTTACAACCAGCTGATCGTCAAGGCCAGCGACCCCAAGCAAACCACGGAAATCACCCAGCAGATCAACGACCTGGGCCTGCAGGCCTACAGCCCGCAATCCACGGTGCAGGGTATCAACTCCTTCTTTACAATGATGCAAGTGGTCTTTGGCGGTGTTGGGGCTATTTCGCTGCTGGTCGCGGCCATCGGCATTGCCAACACGATGACCATGGCGATACTGGAGCGAACGCGCGAGATTGGGATCATGAAGGCCATTGGGGCTTCCAACAAGAATATTTTAAGCATCTTCCTGGGGGAAGCAGCCGGGATCGGCTTCCTGGGCGGGATCGGCGGGGTTTTACTGGCCTTGCTGATCAGCGTGGTGATCAACACCTTCGCTTCATCGCAAACGGGCGGGGGTTCGATGGGTATGATGGGCGGCGGCAGTTTGGCCACGGTTACCCCCTGGTGGCTGCCGATCTTTAGTGTGCTTTTTGCAACGATCGTGGGTTTGCTTTCCGGGCTTTACCCAGCCCTCAACGCGGCGATGCTCATGCCGGTCAACGCGCTGAAATACGAGTGATGGGGTCGCGGGAAGGACCTTCGCAGGGCGAATTTTCCCCTCTACGAAGATTTTGCATTAAATTCAGGGGTTCGGGAGAGCCTCCCTGTGGTCGTCTCTCCCCTACCAAAGGCTTTTGGCCTTATTCGCAGGTCACAGGGAAAGCGAATGTGGTAAACCATAAACCCGCCGGGGAGGGGACGATCGAACAGAGTGAGGTCGTCCCGATAGAACAAGTGGTCCTGACAACCGAACTCTCCAGGGCTTCCGGCATTTGCGGGAGAGCCTCCCGATGGTCGTCTCTCCCCTACCAGATGCTCTTGGAAGTTTTTCAACGGTTGCAGGGAAAAGCGAGTGTCTTAAACCAAAAACCCGTCGGGTAGGGGACGATCGAACAGAGTGAGGTCGTCCCAAAAAACGAGAGGCCTCAACACCCGAAATCTCCTGGCTTTTCAGGATTTGCGGAAGAGCCTCCCGATGGCCGTCTCCCCCCTAACAGCCGCTCTTGACCTTTCAGGATTTGCGGGAGAGCCTCCCGATGGTCGTCTATCCCCTACCCTGCACGCCTGTGGTTGTGGGAGAGCGATCGTCTCTACCCTACCCAACACACGCTCCTAGAAGTCACATTTCACAAATATTGTGATTCTGCTTGACTCTTCCCAAAAGACTCGCTATACTAAAAACATCCTATTAACCCGCGTTAATAACCTGCTAGGGAAGGGAGAGCATGCAGAAACGGGTCACAAGTCAGGATGTAGCCGATCGGGCAGGTGTTTCCCGCACCACCGTTTCGTTCGTGCTGAATGATGTCAAGCGTTTCTCCATCCGCCCCGAAACCCGCGCCAAAGTACACCAGGCTGCCCAGGAACTGGGTTACGTGCCCAATGCTTCCGCCCGCGCCCTCGCCTCGGACCAGGCCAAGGCCATCGGCCTGATCATCACCCGCAACCCGCGCTATATCTCCTCCGACCCCTTCCTCAGCCAAATCATTGCCGGCCTGATCGACGTGACCAAGGCCGATAATCTTTCGCTGCTCATCGAACTGGTAGAGGTAGGCCAGCAAGCCCGCGTTTACCAGGACCTCACCAAATCCAAGCATATCGACGGGATGATCCTGATGACCCCGCGTTTCGACGATGCCGGCCTGAAAGCCATCGAAGAATACGGAATCCCGGCGGTGCTCATGGGCCATGTGCCCGGCTCCAAGCTTTACGCTGTGGACGTTGACAACGTGGCCTCGGCCAAAATGGCGGTGGACCACCTCATTGCCAACGGGCACAGCCAAATCGCCTGCATCACCAATGCCCCTTCGCCCTATTCATCGGCCTACGAACGCCTGCAAGGTTACCGCCAGGCGCTCAAAGAAGCCGGTTTGCCCTATTCCGATCAGCTGGTACGTCATGCTGATTTTGACCCTGAAAGCGGCTATACGCAGATGCAGGACCTGCTGGCCAGCCGCCAGACGTTTACGGCAGTCTTCGTTGCCTCCGATAACGTGGCCCTGGGTGCCATCCAGGCCATCCATGCCGCCGGGCTTACGATCCCGGGCGATATTTCGGTGGTTGGCTTCGATAACCTGCCTTTTTCCGCCTTTACCAACCCACCCCTTACCACTGTTGACATGCCCAGCAATGAGATCGCGAAAGAGTCCTGCCATTTGCTGATGCGCTTAATGAAAGGTGATGCCCCCGAGAGCCATATGATCAAACTACCGACCGAACTGGTTACCCGCGCTTCTGTGCGGGCTCTGAAGGCTTAGCCAAATGTTTCAAGCAAGAAGAAATTCGTCGTCCCAATCTTATTCAAACCCTAAAGGAGTCACAATGTTTAAGAAAAGCAAGTTTTGGGCCATCCTTTCGGTAGTGCTCGTTGCCAGCATGCTGCTGGCTGCCTGCGCCACCCCGGCCCCAACCGCCGCCCCGCAACCCCAGCCGCAGCCCGCCGCGAGCGATATTTCCTGCGAAGGCGTTACGGCTGGCGACCAGATCAGCATGCTTTACCAGTGGTCTGGCCAGGAAGAGGAAAGGCTGAATGCCATCCTGAAACCCTTTGTGGATGCCTGCGGCGTTGCCATCGTGCCTGAAGCCTCGCGCGACCAAGCCCTGCTGGACACCAAAGTGCAGGCCGGCACACCGCCGGATGTTGTTTTCTGGGGTTCCACGCAGCTCAAGCAGTACGCGGAAAAACTGGTTGCCATGGACGCCCTGGGCGTGGATGCCGCCAACTATGCCGACTACTGGAAAGCCATGGGCACCATTGATGGCAAACTGCTGGGTCTGCCTGTTAAGGCCGATATCAAGAGCATCGTTTGGTACTCCCCTAAAGCCTTCACCGAAGCCGGCTACACCGTTCCCACCACCTGGGAAGAACTGGACACCCTGGTAGAAAAGATGGTTGCTGATGGCAAAGTGCCGTGGTCCATGGGTATGGAATCCGGCGACGCCACCGGCTGGACCGGAACCGACTTCATCGAGGACATCATCCTGGTGAAGCAAGGCCCCGAATACGTGGATGCCATCATTGCCGGCACCACCCCTTACAACGATCCCGGCGTGCAGGAAGCCTTCGAGATCTACGGTAAATGGGCCAAGGACGAAAAGTACACCATCGGCGGCGCCGCGGGTACTGTTTCAACCAACTTCAACGACGCGATCAACAAAGTCTTCAGCACTCCGCCCGAGGCCATGATGGTCAAACAGAGCGGCTTTGCTGCCGGACAGATCACCACCACCTACCCCACCCTGGTTTACGGCGAAGATTTTGACTTCTTCCAGGTACCTGGCGTGAAGGGCCTGCAGGGCGGCGCCGACTGGGGCATGGCCTTCAGCGACAAACCCGCAGTGAAAGCCTTGTTTGCCTACCTGGCCTCCAATAAGGGCGGCGAGGAATGGGCCAAGGTCGGCTTCGATCTCACCCCGAACAAAGCCGGCACCACCACCTACGAAGATGCCTCCCTGGCCAAAAAGGCCGAGATGCTGGCAGCCACCACCGGCTTTGTTGCCGATATTGGCGATGCCATCCCCGGCTTTGGCGTAACGGAATTCCGCGGCGTGACCGATTGGGTCAATGGCGGCGATCTTGCCCAGATTTTGAGCACCATCGCAGCCGCACAAGCCGAAGGCACCAAATAGTTTTCTGGTTTTAGCGGAGGCGGCCAATGGCCGCCTCCTTCCTAATCTTTAAAGGAGGGAAAATGGCAAGCCCACGCGTGGCCACGGTCATGAAACAGGGCAAATGGACCCCCTGGTTCTATGTGTTACCAGCCCTGATCATCATGACCGTATTTATCGTTTATCCGATGATCAATACCGTTGGACTGAGCTTTTTAAACAAAGATTCCAGCGCCTCCGCTGCCACCACCTGTGTTGAAGGAGAAGCCTGCTGGGGCGCGCTTGAGAACTATCGCTACGCGCTCACCAACGAGATCAATACCAGCACGCCGCTCACCGCCTGGAACACTTTCTGGACTTCATCCTACGGCAACACCATCAAATGGATGGTCTTTATGGTTGCCGGCACTGTTATCATCGGCCTGGTTTTTGCCGTTTTGGCCGATAAAGTTAAATATGAACCGCTAGCTAAATCGATCATTTTCATGCCCATGGCCATTTCATTCGTAGGCGCGGGCGTGATCTGGAAATTTATGTACAACTATGGCACCTCCCAGGTGCAGATCGGCGTGATCAACGCGGTCATCACCGCCTTGGGCGGCAAGGCCATCCCCTTCCTCTCCCAACCCATTCTGAACACCTTCATGCTAATCATCGTGGGGGTTTGGATGTGGACCGGCTTCTGCATGACCATTCTTTCATCCGCCATTAAATCAATCCCCGAGGAAGTGATCGAGGCATCCCGCATCGACGGCGCCACTGAGTGGCAGGTCTTCATGCAGATCATGGTGCCCATCATCGCGCCGACCATCGTGGTGGTGATCACGACCATGGTGATCAATACCCTCAAACTCTTCGACATTGTTTACGTGATGACGGGCGGTAACTTTGGCACGGACGTGATTGCCACGCGCATGTACCGGGAAATGTACAGCAGCTACAACACCGGACGCGGGACGGCCATCGCGGTGATCCTGATCATCCTGATCATCCCCTTCATCTACATGAACATCAAGCGCTTCATTCAGCAGGAGGCGATACGATGAAAAAGGCTCGCAAAATCACGGACGGCGGGCCGCGCACCCCGCTGCGCACGCATATCCTGATCATCATCATTCTGGTGATCTGGCTTTTGCCCACCATCGGGCTCTTTGTTACTTCCTTCCGCCCCATCCAGCGCATCAACACATCGGGCTGGTGGACGGTGTTTTCCCCGGACCCGGAAGTGAAGCAAGCCGATGGCAGCCCTGCTGCCACACTCACCCTGGACAACTACATCGATTCGCTGATGGGTTATCGGGGCACCAAGACCTACCGCGCAGAATGTGCCAGCGGCTCACCGGGTATCGGGTTGACCTGCACCGCCAGGGACCTGCTGAACCCGCGCGGGATGGGCATTGCCTTTGTGAACACCCTGCTGGTGACGATCCCGGCGGTGATCCTGCCAATCCTCATCGCGGCGTTCGCGGCATACGCCTTTAGCTGGCTGGACTTTAAGGGCCGGTATTTCCTCTTTGCCCTCCTGGTTGGCTTGCAAGTCGTGCCGCTGCAAATGACCCTGGTACCCATCCTGAAGATCTACGCCCAACTAGGCCTGGCGGGAACATTCTGGGGGGTCTGGCTCTTCCACACCGGTTTCGGCCTGCCCTACGCTATTTATTTACTGCGCAACTTTATGGGCGGGCTGCCCCGGGACCTTTTTGAAAGCGCCTACCTGGACGGCGCGGACCACTGGACGGCATTCCGCCGCCTGGTACTGCCATTGACCATGCCGGCGATCGCATCGCTGGCCATCTTCCAGTTCCTGTGGGTCTGGAATGACCTGCTGGTCGCCCTGGTGTTCCTGGGGGGCGCCAAACCGGTGCTCACCTACCAGATCAGCAATATGGTCACCAGCATGGGAGCCGGCTGGCACTTACTGACAGCCGCCGCCTTTATTTCGATGCTTCTGCCGATGATCGTATTCTTTGCCCTGCAGCGTTACTTTGTGCGCGGCATGATGGCCGGAGCAGTAAAAGGTTAGACATTGGGGGGAGCCGGCCGGCTCCCCCTCGCGCTATAATCGCCGAAGTTTGGTTAAGTGTGGAGTTGGGATTCCCCATTGAGGGGGCAGGGGAATCCATTTCCTCAGCGGATGCTGAGCGCGGTTTGCGCAGCAAATTGAGATCAAGGAGCGTCAATGACACTCAAGCAAGACCCTAACTGGTTCAAAACCGCCATCTTCATCGAACTCAACCTGCGGGCGTATCAGGATTCCAACGCCGATGGCTGGGGCGACTTTAACGGCCTCACCCGCCGCTTGCCTTACCTGAAGGACCTCGGGGTGGATGCCATCTGGCTGCTGCCCATCTCCCCCTCCCCCATGCGCGATGATGGGTACGATGTTTCGGACTACACCGCCATCTACGAGCGCTACGGAACGATGCAGGACTTTGATGCCTTCATTGCCGCGGCCCATGAGTTTGGCATCCGTGTGCTGGTGGAGATCATCCCCAATCACAGCTCGGACCAGCACCCCTGGTTTCAGGCCTCGCGCGACCCGCAGCACCCCCAGCACGAAGAGTACAAGGACTTCTACGTTTGGTCGGATACAGACCAAAAATATCAGGACGCCCGGATCATCTTCCTGGATACCGAGACCTCCAACTGGGCCTGGGACGAAAAACGCCAGATGTACTTTTGGCACCGTTTCTATTCCACCCAGCCCGACCTGAATTACGACAATCCCGCCGTCCAGCAAGCGATGCTGGATGTCGTTAAGTTTTGGATCGACCGCGGCGCCGATGGCTTGCGCGTGGATGCCCCGCCTTACCTTTTTGAACGCGAGGGCACCAACTGCGAAAACCTGCCCGAGACCCACGCTTATCTCAAGCGCATGCGCGCCTTTGTGGACGAATATGCCCCACAGACCCTGCTGATTTCCGAATCCAACCAGTGGCCAGAAGAAACCATGCCCTACTTTGGCGCCGGCGATGAGATGCACATGAACTTCAACTTCCCGCTGATGCCGCGATTGTACATGGCCCTGGCCAAAGGCGACCGGACACCCATCGAGGAGATCATGGCCCGCACGCCGCCCTTGCCCGAGGGCTGCCAATGGGGCACCTTTCTGCGCTGCCATGACGAGCTGACGCTGGAGATGGTCACGCCGGAAGAGCGCCAGTGGATGTGGGAAACTTACGCGCCCGACCCAGCCCAGCGGATCAATCTGGGGATTCGCCGGCGCCTGGCACCCTTGATGGATAACGACCCGCGAAAAATCCTGCTGATGCACAGCCTGTTATTGACGATGGGCGGCAGTCCCTTCCTGTATTATGGTGATGAGATCGGCATGGGTGATGATGTAACGCGCTTCGACCGCAACGGCCTGCGCAGCCCGATGCAATGGGATGGGGGCTACAATGGCGGCTTCTCGGATGCCCCGGAGGAGTTGCTTTACGCCAGGCCGATCGATGACCCGGTTTATGGGTACAAGGCAGTGAACGTGGCCGCGCAGGAACCGGACCCGGAAAGTTTGCTCAACCGCGTGCGCCATCTGATCGCGGTGCGCAAGAGGCAGGATCTCTTTGGCCTGGGCAGCTTTGAATGGGCCGATCTTGGGCCGGATACCAGGAAAGTGGTGGCGTATTTTAGGAAGCATGAGGGCAAGCAGGTGCTTTGCCTGAACAATCTGACCGATGAGGCCTTTAGTTTGGACCTTCCCTGGCCTGCCCGCGATTTATTGAACGGGGCTGAATACGCGGGGAGCCTTGAGCTGCCGCCCTTTGGGTACGTCTGGTTGATGCAGTTGGGTGGCTGAACCAGTTATTCCTGTTTGGAGTTATCACGAGCGGTGGGTAGGGGTTTGTAATGATTGCGTTCTGTATGCGGCGTGGGTTTATTAAGTTGGCAATCTAATGCCCGTAAGGCAATACAGGAGTGAATGGTAGGGGAGAGACGAGCGATTGCGAGGCTCTCCCGCATTTTGTGATTGCCCCATCGTCGGTCCGTGATTCCCGGCATCTGCGGGTTGACCTCACTGCGTTCGATCATCCCCTACTGTAGAGGTTCGTAATTATTGCGATCCGAGAGCGGTCTGCGTTTATGCATTGGTGTTTCAATACCCATGAGAAGACCCAAAAGCGCAAAGTAGGGGAGAGCCTCCTGAGGCTGCCATCTCACCGGTCTGTGATTCCCGGCATTGGCGGGATGACCTCACTGCGTTCGATCATCCCCTACCTCAGGGGTTTGTAATTATTGAACTCTACGGCCTGGGTGCTGCCCATGCCGTCAGCCGCGAAGGCCAATTCTCATTTAATCAGTGAAATCGTCAAAGTAGCCCTGGATATATACCACGGGCGTGCCTTTATCACCGCTGCCGCTGGTGAGGTCGCAGAGGGAGCCCAACAGATCGGTCACCCGCCGCGGCGTTGTCCCCTCAGTTTCCATCCGCCCCAGGAGGTCATCGCCCTTGGCGCGGATACGCTCGCTCAGCGCTGCTTCCAGGGCTTCGCCATTCAATTCCGCGAACTCACTATCCGCCAAAAATTTCAGCTTCAGCTCGTTGGGCTTGCCGGACAGTCCCTCCGTGTAGGCGGGGGAAACAACCGGGTCCGCCAGCTCCCAAATTTCGCCAACCGGGTCCTTAAAGGCCCCGTCGCCGTAAACCATCACTTCCACCACCCGGCCGGAACGCCGCAAAATTTCCGCCTGGATCTCCTCCACCAGCGCCTGACAATCTCGCGGGAAGAGCTTAAGCAGGGCATCGCCGGCCTTGTTACTGCCCAGCAGGCCGTATTGCGGGTTGTAACCGCTGCCGGCTGCTGGCTCGGTTAGCAATTCGTCCAGGCCCAACACGAATGCACCCGCGCCGCGCAGAACACGCTTCGTGCGCGCCCGGCTGTGGATATCGCAGGCCAGGATCTGGTGGGTATAAGGCAAAATCGCCTGAGGGCGGTTGCTCAGGACCACATCGCATTCCTTGCCCTCCGCCGCCACGATCTCTTGGTAGTACTGGATGTAATCGATGCCGGTGAAGGGATGCAGCTGGCTGCCGAAGCGCTCCCGGAATGTTTCCAGGCTGAGGACGTCCCGCCAGGGGTCCACGCCAGCCGCATCGAGTGCTTCCAGGGGGAGGAGGTGATTGCCCACTTCGTCTGCGGGATAGCTTAAAAGCAGGGTAAGGCGCTCGAATTTAGCTTGGGCAATGGCCTTGAGGATCATGGCAAAGCGGTTGCGGCTGAGGATGGGGAAAACAAGGCCGAGGTGCGGGCCGGGGAAACGCGCGTTTAAGTCCTGGCTAAGGGCTTGCAGGCTGGCGTAATTGCCCTGCGCCCGCGCTACAACGCTCTCGGTAATGGCCACCACGTCCCTGGTGCCGATCGCAACGCCCTCCTCCGTCCAAAACCGTTCCAGGAGGTCCGGGATGCGTTGAACCAGGTCATCGCCCTCCCGAAAGATGGGAGCGCGCAAGCCGCGTACGGTAGTTCCAACAAGGCGTTTATTCATGGCATCTGCTTTCCAGGCAGCGCCCTAAAAAAGGATGGGTACTGCCAATCAATTTTAACCCAGACTCATTCCCCGGACAGCCAATCAGGCTGAAAAGCACAATTTGAGCGGCTGATTATTGCTGATGTGGTGGCCCGAGGACATTCCAGAAACGCCAAAATATTAATAGCGAAAAGGACCTCAAAAGCCCCGAAAGTGCTGCCCGGGGTTATAATCTCCGCCTAATGTACCAGGACAGCCTCGCCAAGATCCTCACCGCAGCGCGCGCCAAACTCAATTTTCTCGCGTCCAACACTTTGGGCTATTTTGCCGCGAGCATGCTGGCCGGCATTTACGTAGGCCTGGGCGTGGTGGCCTATGCCATCCCCGGGGCGGCTTTTGCCGGAATGCCGGGCCAAAAATTGCTCATGGGAGCGGTTTTCTCCATTGCCCTCACCCTGGTGGTTTTCGCCGGGGCGGAGCTCTTCACTGGCAACAACCTGGTTCTCAGCCTGGCCTGGCTGGATGGGAAGGCCAAGGCCGGCGAGGTGTTCAAGCTTTGGGGCGTCTGTTTTCTGGGAAACTGGCTGGGCGGCATCCTGCTGGCGCTGATGCTGGCTGGCAGCGGCTTCCTGGCCGGAGATTACGGCCAATTCCTTGCCCAAACAGCCCAGGTGAAGGCCGCCTACCCGCCCCTGGAACTGATCCTGCGCGGGATGCTCTGCAACCTCCTGGTCTGCCTGGCGGTTTGGGCCAGTTACCGATTGGAATCCGAGAGCGGTAAGTTTATTGTGATCCTGCTCTGCCTGGGCACCTTTGTGGCCGCCGGCTTTGAGCATGTGGTAGCCAACATGACCCTCCTTTCGGCAGCGGTGCTGGTACCGCACAGCCTTTCTTTAAGCATCGGCGGCTACCTCTACAACCTGGCGCTCTCCGGCCTGGGTAACATTCTGGGCGCCTTCCTGCTCCTGGCCCTGCCCTACTGGCTGGCTTCCCGCAGCCGCCAATAATTTTCCGTTCGTCTCTAAAAAACAGAATCAGGAAGATGGGCGCAAAAGCGCAATGAGCTTTACCCTGTTCGTTAACGATTAACTTTGTTAAAATGCCCTTTACGCTTTACGGCGTGGCCTTATGGAATTTTTAGCTGAACTCATCCAAAACCCTGCCCTGCTCATCACCGTGATCCTCACCATTGGCGTGATCCTGGTAAACGGCTGGACCGACGCGCCTAACGCGATCGCCACCTGCATCAGCACCCGGGCCATCAAGCCGCAGCATGCCATCATCATGGCGGCCGCCTTCAACTTTTTGGGCGTTTTTGTGATGACAATGATCAACTCCAGCGTGGCCATGACCATCTCGAACATGGTGGATTTTGGCACGGATGTGAAAGCCAGCGCCATCGCGCTTTGCGCCGCGCTTTTTGCCATCGTGATCTGGGCTACGGCGGCCTGGTACTTTGGCATCCCCACCAGCGAGAGCCACGCGCTCATCGCCGGCCTCACCGGCTCGGCAATCGCCTTCCATGGCAACTTCAGCGGCGTAAGCGGCGCGGAGTGGCTGAAGGTGGTGATGGGCCTCTTCCTCTCCACCTTTATGGGCTTTGGCCTGGGTTACTTGATCGTTAAGGGGGTGGAGGCGCTCTTTAAGCACCAGGACCGGCGCAAGACCAACAAGACCTTCCGCCGGGCGCAGATTGGCGGCGCGGCTGCCATGGCCTTTATGCACGGCGCCCAGGACGGCCAAAAGTTTATGGGTGTTTTCCTGATCGGCATGTTTGTAGCCCGCGGCCAGCCCGTACCGGATAGCTTCAACATTCCCATCTGGCTCATGCTGCTCACCAGCGTGATCATGGGCCTGGGCACCAGTGTGGGAGGCTACCGGATCATCAAATCCGTGGGGCTGGACATGGTGAAACTGGAAACCTACCAGGGCTTCAGCGCAGATATTGCCGCCGCGCTTTGCCTTTTGGCCGCAACGCTTTTCAAGGGTTTGCCGGTCTCTACCACCCACACCAAAACC
>ENA-UOOH01003070-UOOH01003070.1-fermentation-metagenome-genome-assembly--contig:-NODE-3070-length-13265-cov-3.091824_pt1 | contig 13265 bp, 3 predicted proteins | sample MGYA00245778_ERZ724025 | MGnify/ENA primary metagenome ERZ724025 (study PRJEB28704, sample SAMN03018313) | fermentation metagenome | biome: anthropogenic terrestrial biome; feature: soil; material... | reverse complement strand
CAAGCGGCACACACATGACATACGGAAGTGACTGGCGAAACATGGATGTGGGCGCTGCCACGAATACGTATCCATTGTCTGAAAAGTCTGTACTGCATCCGGAGCCGGTGAATGGTGTTCAATATATATATAATGTTCACATAAAATATGACAAAATAATTATTAATTTAGTTGACATTAGTACATACAACGAAATAATTCTACAAATTCATAATCCTTTTTGTTTAAATCTGTCTCGATGGTTTTGGTGATTAATAGAAAAAGAACCGGTACAAACATATTTATTCAGCCCGTGTTTAAATCAGAATACTAACAATCTTCCAGTTGTCAATTAATCGTTCGGTGAATCGATTGAATTTTATACGAATTGGCGCGATATTCCATTGCCTGGCGGCGCTCATTGTTTTGCCGTCCGCCATCGGCTGTGCTCCGGGAGACGCCAGGTTGAGTCCGCGCGCGATGAACGGGAAGCCAAATAACATCCCTGTCGCGTTTGATATTTCCGTTACCGTGGGAAAAAATACACAAAAGTCGATACTGCTTAACGCTACGGATGCTGACGGTGATGAGCTCACTTTCAGTATCCCTGCGGGCGGTGATCCCTCCCACGGCATGATAACGCTTGATGGTACTGTATGCACCTATACGCCCGCGTCAGGCTTTTTTGGACAAGATAGTTTCAGATACCGTGCCAGCGACGGGAAAAGTGAAAGTAATATCGCCAGGGTGACGGTAAACGTCGCTTCGGGGAACCATGCGCCAATGGCATACGGGAATTCGGTTACCACGCCAGAAGACGTTCCTATCACGATCACGCTTTGTGGGAGTGATCCCGACGGAGATACGCTTGTGTTTCATATCGATGAAGATCCAGTACACGGAACGCTCACCAAGAATACCTCGGATGGATCGCACATAACGTATACGCCGGAACCTGACTATAATGGAAGCGATAAGTTTTGCTTTTATGTGAGCGACGGGGAATTCGTGAGCCGCCCGGCGGTTGTTGCCATCACGATAGGTCCGGAGAATGATCCCCCCACAGCAGAGGAAATACGTTCCGTAACCACTCCGGAGGACGGGCCGATACTCATCAGGCTCAAGGGAAGTGACCCCGAGAATGATCCTCTCACCTGGCATGTAACACAGCCCCTCCATGGCAGCGTCTCGGTTCCGGATGGATGCGAGGTGCTCTATACGCCTGCTCCCGACTATTACGGGGAAGACGGCTTTCACTATTACGTGAGCGATGGTCGTGCAGGTAGCGCTCCCGCCGCTGTACATATCGTCGTTACACCGGTGAACGATATTCCCGTGGCGCTCGCAAAAGCGGTGAACGTCAAGCGGAATGTGGCGCACGATTTCACGCTTCAGGTATACAATCCCGACAATGATGCGCTTACGTATGTCGTAGACGAAGAACCGCGACACGGGACGCTCATTCACTCCGGCGCCGCCTGCACCTATACCCCGAATCCCGGTTTCATGGGAGACGATTCTTTTACCTTTCACGTAATGACGGACCATGATAGAAGCGATTCTGTTGCAGTTCCGATATCGGTGTCGGAGAGAGGGATCATATTCGTGGACACGGAGGCGCCTGAGTTTGGCGATGGTCGTTTCTGGAACTCGGCATTCCGAAACATCCAGGAGGCCGTGGACAGCGCTGTGGCGGGCGATCAGATCTGGGTGAGGGCCGGCGTCTATGCCCCCATGGACGCTGCCAGTGCGGTGCTTGTGGCCATGAAAGAGGGTGTGGAACTCTACGGCGGTTTCCGAGGCGATGAGTATCGGCTTTCCGAGCGCGCTTTCGACATTGGGATGGAGAGCGGTTTTGAAAGCGGCGCTTCTATTCTGGACGGTGGCGGGAGTGTCTTCCATGTCCTTGTGGGGGCTGAAGCGGCCGTACTGGATGGCTTTATTATCCAGGGAGGAATGGCCGACGGTGGGGGAATTGACGACAACGGCGGCGGCATGCTTGTCGTGGATTGCAGTCCCGTTATAAGAAATTGTGTCTTCCGGAGCAACCATGCCTCAGGCGACGGCGGGGCTGTCTGCAATTATAATTCGAATCCGTCAGTGCTTATCTGCGGACCTTCTATTTCCAATTGCCGTTTCGAGAACAACTTCGCCGGTTCCGACGGGGGGGCGGTTTATAACTACGTAGGAACCTCTCCCGAAATGATGGACTGCGCGTTTAATAGCAACAGCGCAGGCAACGGGTTTGGCGGGGGAATATGCAACTACGGCGAGTCGACCTCCATACAATGGTGTGCGTTTACGGGAAATTTCGCCGCGAATGGGGGTGGCGTGTGCGGCTCGTTCGGGAGCGCCCTGGAAATCGTTTTCGCTGTTATGAAGAATTGTTCTTTTGAGGGAAATAAGGCGCTCCTCGACGGAGGAGGGCTTTACTGCTTCATGTCCCGGATGCGACTTGTTGCGTGTGAATTTACGGCAAATGAGGCCGGGAACGACGGAGGCGGGATATTTAATGAAAACGAGCGAAATCTCACATTCCTGGATTGTATATTTACCGCGAACATCGCCAACGAAAACGGCGGAGGGATTTTCAATGCACGGAGCAGCCCATTGGTAGACGGGTGCGTCTTTAGCGGCAATAGAGCGAAAAACGGTGGTGGGTTGAATAATTATAATTTCAGCAGTCCTGTGCTGATCGAGTGCTGCTTTTCATCGAACAAATCGTCAAATGGCGGGGATGGTGGTGGAGTCTTCAATTATTTCATTTCCAACCCGGTAATGACGAAGTGCGATTTTTCGCGGAACGATTCGGCAGGAAATGGCGGGGGCATGTACAATCTCGACAGATGTTCGCCGGTGATCGATGCATGCACGTTTTCTGAAAACGGCGCGATTAAAAACGGGGCTGGGATTTTTAACGGCTCGTACTGTTTGCCGGTAATGAAATGGTGCGAGATTTCCGGCTGCACCCAGGCTAAGAATGGGGCGGGGATGTATAACATGGATTATTCCAGCCCGCGACTTACGGATTGCGTGGTCCGAAATAACCATGCCTCCCTGAACGGGGGTGGCGTGTGCAATTACAACGGGTCGAACCCATTGTTCATTAACTGCCTCATTGCCGAGAACGCCGCTTCGTTTGGTGGCGGCGTCTATGAGAATGCGAGTTCCCCTATATTCATCAATTGCACAATCGGCAAGAATGTCGTGTATGATGATGGCGACGAGGGCGTGAATACGGGAACGGGATTGTACAATGATGCAGAGAGCGCTCCGAGACTGGTGAATTGCGTGGTCTGGAGCGTGGATATCGATTCCCCTGTACACGTTGTCATGGATGTTAATTCCACGTGCGATGCTTCGTATAGTGTAATCCAGATGCAGAATGGTGTGTATCCCGGAGCGGGAAATCTCAATGTTAATCCGCTATTTGCCGGACCGAATAATTACCGGATGATAAATATATCTCTGAAAAATGGGGGTGATCCGGAGACGCCCGGGGAGATATGCGATCTCTTGCGGGCGCGGGAGAGCATTGTACGCATACAGGATCTCACGGAGCCGGATGACCTGGTGGCGGACCTGGGATATCACTATTAAAAACCGGCATCTTTCAATCGATAAGGAGTTATGGATGCGAAAAAAGCGAATCATGGTGATCAATAGAAAATACCAGCATGGTACCGCCATGTCTGTATCCGGCGTTGTTTTTATATTTTCTTCTATTGTATTCCTTGTTCTGACGCTTCACGCGATAAATACGGGACGATCGCTCGCCTCCACCGTTGCGGAGCTGGATGCGGCCGTAAACACCGAAGACAATATCGTGAATGCCTTTCTGAAGTATTCAAAGAAGGCCGGCGCCACAGGACTTGTTCTGCACACAAAAAAGATATCTCTTGATCATGAAAAAAGCATGAGGGCTGTCAGGGAACGTGTCGTGGCCATTCGTCGTGGTATTTTCATGAATTACGCGATTATTGCCGTACTGGGTGTCGTTTTCGTCCTTCAGGGGGTGATTCTATACCGGCACTGTATACGGCTGACCCACAGGGTAGCAGGGCCCATGCGCGTGATTCGGGGTTGTCTGGAAGATATCAGCGCAGGGAAGGTCCCCGACTTTCGCAGACTGCGGAAGGGCGACGAGTTCAAGGACGTATACGAACAATTGATGCGGGCCGTGGAGAGGATGAAGGATGCAAAGGAGAAGGGGAAGCGAACGAAAGCGGAAGGAAAGGGATGATCCACCGGTTTTGTCGGCAGTCGAAGCTGACTCGAAAGATAGAAAGATAAAAAGATAGTAAAGATAGAAAAAAGTTTAATAAAAGCGTCCGGATTTTCGTATTACGAGAAAGGCGTGAATACGGGATCGGGAAGAAAAACGGGGGCGGGAATTCATAATGCGACTATACCGTGCATTGAATGGGTATATTTTTGCGGCGTTGCTTGCCGCGTCATGCTCCAGTCCTGTGTATGGAGCGGCGCGTATACCATAATGCTTTCGAAGGAGGGCGTTTCCTTCACGCCAGAAGAGCGAAAGATCACGGCCGCCGGGGGATGGATAAAAGACCAGGACTTTATTGCCCTGCCCATGTGGGAGCGAAAACTTGGGGGGGAGGGGGTCAATCGGGCGAACTCGATACGCGAGACCGCGGATTGCGGGTTCATTGTCGCAGGATACAGGCAGTGTACGGGGTCTTCAAAAAAGGCGCTGGTTGTGAAGCTCGATCCCTACGGGAGCGTGGTCTGGGAGAGGACCTTCGGGGATACCCTTGATGCGTGCGCGTACGACGTGGAAGTGACGCCGGACGGGGGGTATGTCGTCGCCGGGAGCCGGCAGGCTTTGGATTCGCTTTTGGATTTCTGGCTGCTGAAGCTGGACGGCAACGGCGATACGGGTTCTTTCGGATGGAGCGAAACCTACGGTGGGGCGTTTAACGACGAGGCGTATTCTCTGCAACGTACGGCGGATAACGGATATATCGCCGCGGGTTACACGACCAACGGCCTTGCGGGGATGGGGGATATACATGTAATGAAGGTCGACGAGGGGGGCGCGCTGGTGGGGCCGGAATGGCCGCGAACCTACGGCGGCGAGGGATGGGACGCGGCAAACTCGATACGGCAGAGCTCCGACGGCGGCTACATTGTTGCGGGGTATTGTTCGCCCCTTCACACTCCCCGGTGCGTGCGCCTCATGAAGCTCGATTCTATGGGCAACGTGGAATGGAACGAATTAAAAAGCGCGGGGGAATGGGATGAGGCGCGTTCGGTAGAGGAGACCTCGGATGGCGGCTACATCGTGGCGGGGTATACCCGGCCGCTTTTCGGCGGTACGAGCTCCATCTGGGTGATGAAGACCGATTCGATCGGCACCATCGACGAGGAGCTTGCGCCGGGAACATGGTCGCGCATTTTCAGCTACGAGGGAGCGGCCGAGGCATACTCGGCGGAGGAGACCTCCGATGGCGGCTACATCGTGTCGGGCAGCGCGTACCGTCGTGAGAGCGGGAGTATGGAGGCCCTCGTGATGAAACTCGATTCGAAGGGGGCGCTGCTGTGGGAGAGGAGCTTTCACGCCGGCGATGCGACCGAGGCGAACTCGATACGCGAGACCTCAGACGGGGGGTACATTTTGGCCGGATACGCCATGGCGTACGAGGGACGGGATGACATGTGGATTATTAAGCTCAACGAAAACGGCGAGATCATGAAGTAGGGCAATGATAAAAACGATAAAAGGGAATTTCATTGCGAAACTGGCCTGCGCCGTGCTGCTTGCGGGATTGTTTGCCGGCTGCGAAGAGAAGGGAGACCGGGAATCCGGCCTGGTTTCGTACGAAAAGCCGGTGTCCGTGCGGCTGGTTCCTTCGTCGGTGAGCTTCGAGAAGGCCGATGGTGAGAGTAATATATGGAAGCTTTTCGACCGTGATACCACCACAGCGTTTACAACCGCGGAGCCGGTAACGATACGGTATGAGCTTTCCTCGGCGCGAAGAATCACGCGCCTCTGCGTGTATGGGAAGAGTCCGTACCGTGTGCAGGTATTTTCCGCGGATGACGACAGCGCTCCCCTTGTGACGATGGGGCCGGAAAACGCCGGGCGAAGCGATTCATGGAGCTCGATTGAAGCAAACGGGAGTGTTACGACCGCCTCTCTCATTCTACGGATAACGCCCGGTGCGGCCGGCGCCGGCGGGATATATGAAATGGAGCTCTGGGGAGAGATGGAAAGCGGCGTTTTGAACGGCCCGGCATCGTTTAACCTTGCCGATATCAAAACCGCTGAGGAACTGAGCTCCGCGATTACCCGCGCGGCGCCGCATATAATGGAAATAAACGCCGCGCCGGACGAGATTTTCTTTTCGGGGAATTCCGATACCGGCAATCCCCCGGTTATGCGATTGAACCTTCCTTTGTCTCCTGTGCTTGTCACACGGGCGTTTCTTGCGTACAGGGGACGCAACATCAAAAGCATCGTGAGCATAAAGCGGCAGATCAATAATTCGGCGTGGGAAGGCGGGCTTGCCGTTGCCAGCGATGAAGCGGCTGACCGTGACTGGGAATCGCATTTCGAGGAGATCAACCCGGCCTGGCTTGCCCCCGGCGAAAACGTCATCAGATTTGCGGCGGGGGACACGGGGGCATCGTTGAAGGATGTAAAGCTCGTGCTCGTGGCCCCGAGCGGCTGGAACGATGTGCGCGCCTGCTCGTGGCCGGAGGTTTACGACCGCAGGGGAGACACGACGGCCCTTCTCACGTCGCGGTCACCGCTCGAGATACATTTCGAGCGTGCGGTATGTCCCGGGACGCTCATGGTCTACCTTGCCGGCCCTGTGAAGGGAAAGGCGGCGCTGGAGTTCGCGGGCGATGGCGACTGGACGGCGGTGGGGGCAGACTTTACTGTGGATTTTTCCATGCTGAAGGCGGGATGGAACGCCATTGCCATACCGGAGGGGATGCGCTGTGAGGCGCTTCGTCTTTCGGCGCTCCCCGGGGGTGACGACGATGCGGGGGCGATATCGATCGCCGAGGTCCGCGTTTTAACAAGCCCCGCGGGGCGCCCGTTTGAGACGCCGCGCGTGGTAGTGAGCTACCCGAGAAACGGCGAGTACTACGGCCGCACGGCGCACATCCAGGGCTTTACGCTCTTTGGAGAGGGGGTGAGGCGGATAACGAGCGAGGGGAAGCTGGTGCGCGAGGGGGAGAGGGGCGGGTCGTTCAGCTTTTCGATCTCGAAGGACGAGACGCGCTTTCGCTTTCAGGAGGCGGACGAGCCATGGGAGAGCGTGGTGCTGGCGGAAGGCGTTCGGCTGGACGCGGCGAAACTGGTGCCGTTGTATGCGAACAGGGACACGGACTCATCCGGAAGCACCGGTATGCCGGGGGGGAAGGATGGCGCTGACGACTCCGATGGCGGCGGTCCCGGCGGGGCGGACTCGCTCACGACCACGGTGTATCCCGACGCGTCGAAGTCCATCACCTACCGCGATGTGACGCTCGAGGTTCCCGCCGGCGCGGTGGATGCCGCGGCGAAGATCACCATCATCCCCCTTTCGAAAGAGCAGGTGCCGAAGCTTTCGGAGGGAATGGTGAATGTTACCTCGCCTGACGCGGGCTATCGCTTTCTCTTCAACGGAAAGGCGCACGGGAAATTCAAGAAGCCCATATATATCACGTTTAACTATTCGCGACAAAAGCTTCTCGGCGGCCAGGGCGACGGGGACGTGCGCATGTACTATTTCGACGATGCTGCGTGCAACTGGAAAAAGCTGGAGCGGGTGGATGTATACGGGGCGCAGGCTTCCGGGAAAACCGGGTATTTTGCGAAACGCGTTTCGACGGTTTCAGGCGAACAACCCGTCACCTCCCAGACCGATCATTTCACGGACTTCATCAACGCGACGCTTGCTCTCCCGGAGCACCCGGACGCGCTCATGTACAATCCCAACTCCATAAAGGACATCACGGCGGGCGATCCCTGTTCGGGCGTTACACTCATTGAGCCGCCGACGGGGAGCCCCATGGGAGACGCGGTCCTGTCATACCCGATTGAAATACCGCGGGGGAGAAACGGCATGCAGCCGGAGGTCGTTGTGCGGTACAACTCGTCGGGCGGTAACGGCTGGCTGGGGCTTGGCTGGGACATCGCCGTACCGGCGGTGAGCGTGAACACGAAGTTTGGGGTGCCGCGCTACGACGGGAGCGAGACCTATCTTCTGGAAGGACAGGAGATCGTCTTCGACGCGGCTGGCAGCTTCCGTGCGCGAGTAGAGGGGTCGTTTAAGAAAATCGTCCGTCGCGGGGGTGGCGCGAAATCGTATTACTGGGAGGCGGTCGATAAAAAGGGCACGCGCTATATCTACGGGCAGGGCGAAAACGCCCGCGTGAAGAGCTGCCGCACCGGGGACATCTTCCGGTGGAACCTGGAAAGGGCGATCGATCCGAATGGGAACACGGTGAACTATTACTATTTTCTCGACACGATAACGCCGCAAAACGGCGAATCGTCGGTGCAGGCGTATCTTAGAAAGATCAGCTATACCGGCCGCAACGGTTCCGACGGGCCGTATTGTATTGAATTCAACAATGAAGGCGCGGCCGCGCGAAAGGATATGATCGTGAACTGCCGGGGCGGGTTCAAAGAGCTTATGCGCTACCGGCTGGGCAGCATCGATGTGAAGTTCAGGGAGGCTGTCATCCGCCGTTACGTTTTCAGCTACATCGAGGGGCAGTTTCACAAGAGCCTGCTTTCGAAGATGGAGCACTATGGCGAGGCGGGGATAAAGTTCAACGAGCACGTATTCGAGTATTATGACGAGATGAACCGGCGCGGAAACGAGCTTGACGGGTTTTCGGGCGCGGGCGGGGAGGGGTTCTTCGCGGAGGCCGGTGAAATTTTGAAAGGGCTTATCCTTTCGGACAAGATTGAAACGAGCACCCTGGGCGGCACATTTGGAACGAGCGGGTCGATCCACAGCTACCTGGGGATTTCGCCGGGACTCAGCGGCACGAAGGGGAAATCCATCGGCGTCGGCGTGGGAAAAAACTGGAGCCGCAGCAGCACCGAGAGGGCGCTTATCGATATCGACGGTGACGGGCTTGCCGACCAGGTGTATGTGGACACGGACGGCGGCGTCTATTATCGCAGAAACCTGCTTCGCTCCCCGGGCGGGGGCTTCCGCTTCGGCGCGGAACAGCGGGTGGAGGGGCTGCGCAAGCACATGGGAAAGGAGAGCGATACGACGCTGAACCGCGGCCCGGAGGGGTACGTGGCGGGGGCGTCGCTCCTGTATACAAGAAGCACCGGGAATACCGTGGGCGAGGGATATTTCAGCGACGTGAACGGCGACGGTCTGGTGGATTTCGTGAGCGGCGGGAATGTGCTCTATAACCGTCTGGTGGAGGGGGGGCCGGTTTTTGCCCCGGACGTGCCGCCTGGTGTGTGCTTTTCCGACGAGGGTGAGGCGAACATCGAGGGGATAGACCTTGGCGATCCCGCGCCGGGGAAAAAAGAACTGGCGAATGATTATTACCGCGACGATCCCATCCTCATGTGGCGCGCGCCGTATAAGGGGATGGTGAGGATACGCGGCGACGTGCGCCTGGTGGAAAAGAACCGGCTTACTCCGCCTGTGGAAGCGGGGGACGGCGAGTACGTGACCAACGACGGCGTGTGGGTAAGCGTGCAGAAGGGGAAGAAGATCCTGTGGTCGAAAACGATAGACAGGGACTATCACGAGCCGATAAGCCCTGCGGGGATGCACGACGTCTGGGTGGCCGCGGGCGAGGAATTGTATTTTCGGGTGGATTCGATCGACGACGGGGCCTTCGACGTGGTGGAATGGGACCCGGTGATCGAGTACCTGGGCGTGGACGGCGCGGAGATTGACGAGAACGGCCGGGGGGTGTGGCGCTATCGGGCGTCGGAGGATTTTGCGACTGCGGGGAAAAGCGCGCCGCTCGTTCTTCAGGTAGACGGCCGCGCGCGGATTACGGGGGAATTCAGGAAGGAGCGCGCCACGTCGGACGACATTACCGTGATGATCCAGCGGGAAGCGGAGGACGGCACGGTGAGCGATATCGTTTTGCCGTATACTGTTCCCGGATCGTTTGTCGGGAGCGATAATCTGGCGCTTCCCCTCACCATCGACGTGTCCGAGGGGGAGGCGATCCGCTGTGTGTTGCATTCGGACACGCCGCTTGACTGGAGCGCCGTTTCGTGGAACCCGGCGATTACCTACACCGAGGCAGCCGACAGGCGTGACGTCACCGGGATGGAGTTTGCGCTGCCGGTGACGACAGCGCTTTATCCCCTGTATGATACGCTGCCGGCGGCGCCCTTTACAGCCGCGCGCGCGGCAAGGGTGCGGGTGCGCTTTGAGGCGGCGATACTGGGCGGCGAGAATCCCTTCGTCTCGATTCCCGGGTGGTTCGAGGGGGGATTGTTTTCCCCGACGGAGCTTCCCGAGGATTACGAGGCGGCGGTGACGCTCGCCGTGAAGGGCGAGAACGCGCTCTACGGCAAGGTGAAGGGGATTCTGAAAAACGGCGGATTCGATACGGGCGGAATCGTGGAGGAGCGGCTCGTTCTGGAGCTGGAGTTGGACGTGGCGCAGGACGATCAGCTGTTTTTTGTGTGCGCCGCGGAGCGCGAGGACGTACTGAAGTACATGAACCTCTGTGCGGGCGAGGTGACCTACCTCGATTCGGACGAGCGGGTGACTGCGGATTCGTCGCTTTGGCGCGTCAGGGAGGGCGCCGACGGTTTTTCGGGCGGGCACCGTTCGTGGTACTTCGGACGCTGGAATGGCGAGCGGCTGGATGCGGAAAACGACCCGGCGAACGCGCTCGATCCGTCGCTGCTTGCGCCCCTTTCGATTGCGGAGGTTCCCGACTTTGATTCCATAGATGAGGAGAACTGCGCCGAACGCGCCGGTGCCGCGGCCGAAAAACTGAAGACATTTTCGGGAATGTCCGCCGACACGGCGAGGAAACGCTGGGTGGGAAACGACCCGGACACGTGGGTGGGCCGCATGGAGATAAAGGAGCGGGATGGCGAATCGGCGCCGGGGCAGGTGATTTTCGCCATGAGCTCGACACGCGTGGTGCAGAAGTATCTGCCCGAGACCGACGATCCCTTTAACGAGGGGATGTATGCGGTGAAGGGCGCCGTGAAAAACCAGGCGGGGGTACGCGCGCGCGCCGTCAATAAGCTCACCAGAAGCAGCCACCGGGCGCTGGGCGGTTCCGTTACCGTCCCCGGAGGGTATGGCGTGGGGGCCTCGACCACCAGGGGGAGTTCGGCCTGCTACCTGGATTATTTTGATATGAACGGCGACCGATTCCCGGATATCGTATCGAGCGGGGAGGTGCAGTTCACCCGCGCCAACGGCGCCATGGAGGGCGTACGGCGAAATCTTGGATACAGCGCCATACGAAAGAGCGAGAACCTCAATTATAATCTGAGCCTCAATACGCCGTCGGTGGCGTTAACGAAGACGGACGCGAATAACACGGTAATGGGGATCGAGACGGGAGACCCGTCACTGGGCTTTGGCGGAAACGCCTGTATTGGCGAGACCGCGACCGATCAGGACTTCATCGACATGAACGGCGACGGCCTGCCGGACCTGGTGAGCGCGACCGGGGGAAGAATAGTAGTTCGGCTGAACCTGGGCTACGCGCTGGGCAAACCCGAGGTGTGGGACGCCTCCGGCAAGAATCTGCGGCTCAATAAGACCGCGGCGGTCGGCTCGAGCCTTGGTTTTTCCTGGCAGAAGCTTTATTGGGGAGGCGGGGTGGCGGCGACATTCTCGCAGTCCGCCGCGGAGATGGACTACGTGGACGTAAACGGCGACGGCCTGCCGGATTGGGTGCATAAAGCCATTGTGGTCACGCCGGGTGCGGGGGTTGTACCGGCGGGCGATGCGAAGCTCATGGTTCGCCTGAACACCGGCGGCGGCTTCGCCAGCGAGGCGGTGGAGTGGAAGGGCGCCGATCCCGGCCAGCCCATCAACTATGATGGGAGCGAGAACCAGCAGTTGTCGTTTTACTTCGGCTTTCCCATCCCGATTCCCATTCCCTTCAGCCCGATTAGCATCATCGTGAACCCGGGGAGAAACACGGGGAAGTCGCTGGGGAAGGGCTTTTCGCGCTTTCAGGACATTGACGGGGACGGCGTGCCGGACCACCTGTACACCGCGGGCGGGGGGCGGGTGAAGGCGCGGCTGAACCGTACGGGGAAGACCAACCTGTTGAAGCGCGTGAGGCGGCCCCTGGGAGGAAGCTTCGAGATAGAGTACAACCGTCTGGGCAATACCATCGACATGCCGCAGAGCCGCTTTGTGCTGTCGAAGGTGATCCTCTTCGACGGCTCGAACGAGCCGAACACGACGCACACGTATACCACCGACTACGCCTACGGCGAGGGCTACTACGACCGCGCGGAGCGCGAGTTCTACGGCTTCGGGAGCGTTATGGAGAGGCGCGCTCCGGGGAGCGCCGTCGAGCAGGCGACGACGCGCTGGTATCACAACAGGGATTACTATCTCAAGGGGATGGAGCATCTCTCGGCGTTACAGGACAAGGACGAGCGGGTGTACACCATCACGCGCATAACGCGCGAGCTGGTGGAGATTGTCCCCGGGAAATCGAAATACCCGTCGGTGGTGAAGACGGAGACGGCGTACCTTGAGGGCGGACCATCGGAACACGGGAAACTGTCGATGGCAAGCTACGGCTACGACCGCTACGGGAACGTAACGCGCTACACGGACGCGGGCGACGACGGCCGGGAGAACACCGCCGACGATATCACGGCGCACATACAGTACGACTACCGCGAGGTGACGCACATCGTGTCGAACCCGCACTATGTCGAGGTGCGGGGAGGCGACGGACGGATATACCGCAAGCGCACGGGGGTGTACGACGAGAAGGGAAATCTGAGGAGGCTCATCCAGTCCACGGACACGGGCCAGGAACTCGTGACCGACATGAACTATACCGGGGACGGGATGCTTTCGCTCATTTTATTGCCGGGGAACGAACAGGGGGAGCGCTATCATTTGAGCTACACCTGCGACGCGGCGACCGGCACGTATGTGGAGGCCATACGCGACTCGTTCGGGTACGCCTCGAGCGCGGCGTACGACTACAAATACGGGCTGCCCCTGCGCAGCGCCGACACGAACGGGAACACCATGCGGTATTATTACGACCAGTTCGGGCGGATAAACCGGGTGTATGGGCCGTACGACGGTTCCACGCCCGCACTCGAGTTT
>ENA-UOOH01003069-UOOH01003069.1-fermentation-metagenome-genome-assembly--contig:-NODE-3069-length-13271-cov-60.219053_pt1 | contig 13271 bp, 13 predicted proteins | sample MGYA00245778_ERZ724025 | MGnify/ENA primary metagenome ERZ724025 (study PRJEB28704, sample SAMN03018313) | fermentation metagenome | biome: anthropogenic terrestrial biome; feature: soil... | reverse complement strand
CAGAATCATCCCTTGCGGTTGATAATCTTCCAGAAACCTGATCTGTCTGAGCCAATGCGACAAATGATTCCCGAATCGCGGAGGTTTTTGATTTCCCTCGATATCGTACGTGTCGATAAGCCCGTAGCCTCTGCCAGTCTCTTTTGCGTGGCTTTCGGCTCGGCGGATATGGCATTGAGAATTTTCTTGGAATTGGCTTCTATGTCTGTGTCGCTATCATCGCGAATATCATCGCCATTATTTACGCCAGCTTCATCGCCGCTCAGCGAACGCCAGCTACTTGAACGCGCAGAATGTCCTTGCCATCGGCGCGGAGCGGTTCAAGAACAACAATGACAGCGGGCTCAATACGAGTCTTTATTAGTTCGCTGACTTGCTCGGCGACCTTTTGTATACTCTCAAGCCCGATGGCGATCATCTTCCGACACTCCGATATATATGCTGCCGCCTACGCCGTTGGCAAATGCACTGACGGTTTTCAGCCAACTGCGCGGTCTATTTGCCTCGACGGAAGATTTGAACTCATATTCGGTTGCTTCGGCAACTAGTAGTTGGCTAAGCGTCGACATTCATTTCACTTTCTCAGGCTCCGGATACGTCTGGCCGAACAATTCCATGGTAATCTTTTTGATGCGCTGATCCTGAACCGGGCGATCCCCGGGACCGCGTTTGGCGGCCGCAATTGCCTGTGCATGTTCCATTCCGCTGCTTACTCGGCCGAAGGCGGCATAACCACCATCCAAATGGGGCGAGTCACCAACCATAATAAAAAACTGCGAACCGGCTGAATTCGGGGATTGGCTGCGTGCCATCGAAAGTACGCCGACAGTATGTTTCAGGTCGTTTTTAGCAAAGCCGTTGTCTTTGAATTCACCTTTGATGCTGTATCCGGGCCCGCCTACTCCGGTTCCGTTCGGGTCGCCCCCCTGAATGACGAATCCAGGAATCACACGGTGGAAAATCAGGCCGTCGTAGAATCCTTTGTTGGCGAGCGCGATGAAATTATTCACCGTATTGGGAGCTTTGTCGGGATACAGTTCGGCGGTGATTATACCGCCATTATCCAGCTCAATAGTTGCGACAGGGTTTTTCAATCAGATTCCTCCATTTCAGTTGGCTGGCGTGCCGGCTGGCAACTTGTTATGATTATCAGATTCAATTCAGCATCGACGCCATAATTCCTTTTGCCTATTTGTCCACGCTTATTATGCATCAAAGGAAATTAAATAATGGCAGAGAAGTAGAACAAAAAAGTCGCGGTCAATTAAGGAGGCGGGGGATGGGAATGGTTATGCACATCGACGGCCGCTGGTTCAAAGACGAACAGCAACGCACCTTGATTCTCAGAGGTGTCAATCTGGCGAGTAATGCTAAAATTCCGGTCCGGCCCAATGGTGCCACGCATCTTCGGGAGCACGCATTCGAGCATCAGGATGTGTCGTTTGTCGGCCGTCCGTTTCCGCTGGCGGAAGCTGATGAGCATTTTGCCCGCCTGAAATCCTGGGGTTTCACATTTTTGCGTTTTCTGATCACTTGGGAAGCGGTTGAACACGCCGGCCCTGGAATTTATGATCAGGAATATTTAGATTATGTAGCGGCGATTGTGGAGAAGGCGGGCACATATGGGTTTAAGCTTTTTATCGATCCGCACCAGGATGTCTGGAGTCGCTTTTCCGGCGGTGACGGCGCGCCCGGTTGGACCCTGGAAGCGGTTGGCTTTGATATGACGAAATTTGGTCCGTCCGGAGCGGCCTTGCTGCATGCGGTGCATGGCGATCCGTTCCCGCGCATGCACTGGCCGACCAACGGTTCCAAACTTGCGGCCGCCACGATGTTCACTTTATTCTTCGGCGGCCATGATTTCGCGCCCCAGACCAAAATAGAGGGCGTCAATGTTCAGGAGTACCTGCAAAGCCACTATATCAACGCTATTAAGCAGGTGGCGCTGCGGCTCAGAGGCATGGAGCATGTCGTCGGGTATGATACGCTCAATGAACCGGGTTCAGGCTTTATTGGGAAAGATGACCTGCATGCGCACTGTGGGCTGCTGGAGTTGGGCGAAAGCCCAACCCCATATCAGGCGATGCTGCTCGGGGCCGGTTATCCCCAGAAAGTGGCGGTGTACGGCATTCGTCCCACCGGGTTGCGACCGGTCAGCCAAAGGGTTATTAATCTGGACGGTGTCCGCGCCTGGCAGGAGGGGTGCGACTGTATCTGGCGGCGAAACGGGGTGTGGGATCTGGATGCCGCTGGAAATCCGCAGTTGCTGAAGCCGGACCATTTCAGCATCGTGCGCGGGCGCAAGGTTGATTTCACCAATGATTATATGACGCCTTTTGTGCGGCGTTTTGCCAATGAAATCCGGGCGGCCGACGTCGCTCCGCGGGCTTTCATTTTCTTTGAAACTGAGCCCAATCATTTTCCGCAGGAGCTGACGGCGGATGGTGGCGATGCCAGGGGGGAGGGGTCAGACGTCGCAGGCTTGGTGAAGCAACCGGAGCAACCGGAGCAACCTGCGCAACCCCAGCAGTATCTGGTGCATGCCCCGCACTGGTATGATGGCGTAACCTGCTACCTGAAGCGCTACCTCCCGTTTGCCGGTATTGATGTTCATAATATGAAAGTGGTGGTCGGGCGGCGCCGGGTACAGCAGTCCTTTATCACACAGATGCGACGGCTGCGGGACAGCAGTGGCGGGCTCCCCACCCTGATCGGCGAGTTTGGGATTGCTTTTGATCTAAATAATAAAAGGGCTTATGCAACAGGAAATTATCAGGCGCAAATCAAGGCGATTGATCGGAACTTCCGGGCGATGGAAGCCAATTTACTCAGCTACACGCTGTGGAACTATAACCCCGACAACACACACGCCCGCGGTGATCAATGGAATGGTGAGGACTTTTCCATTTACAGCGTTGATGATGCTGACGCGCGCAATGCTGCGGCGGGCGCGGGCGACCTTAATGCTGGTGGGCGGGCCCTGGAGGCCGTATTAAGGCCCTATGCCATGCGGACCGCCGGCGAGCCCCTATCAATGGAGTGGGACTACCGCAAGAAGGTCTTTAAGTACACATTTCGTCATGACCCGCAAGTAACGGCACCCACAGAGATCTTCGTACCCGAGTGGCATTTTCCTGGTGGTGCCTATGAGGTCGAGGTTTCCGATGGCAGCTATGGCACAGATGCGGCCAACCAGCGCCTGATCTACCGCCATAGTGGGGAGCGGCCGGAGCACTACATCATAATTAAGGCTGGGCGCTGCTCTTGCTCGTGAAATACTTGCGGTCCAGCCAGGCGCCTAAAATCAACAGCCCCATAAAGATCAGGCCGAAAATGGGCTGCTGGGTAATGCGCGGCAGGAGCGGGTAATCCATTGATCCATGCGCGGCGGCAACCAGCCAGAGGTTACCACTGAAGGCGTAGATTGTCCCCAGGATGATCCAACTGATAAAGTTGAGCCCCATGCGTCCGAGCGTGGAACCGGCTGCGCGCCCTGTGGAAATATAGCCCGGCAGGTGCCAGAGTGCGAATAACAATGCGACAATCAACACGACCAGCCAGGTCTTTTGCGCGGGTAATTTTTTTTCCAACAGTTTATAGATTACACCGGCAAAAAGTAGTTCTTCGCCAAAACCGGTCAGCATCCAATTGCTGAACAGAGGGCGCCAGGAGTAACTCTCCCGCAGGAGCGCCTGATTGGAGCCAAAGATTAAATCGGATAAAAAGCCGATTAGCAAGGTCGCAACATAGCCTGCTAACAAAATGATCAGTGCTTTGACAAACTTGCGCCAATCCAAACCCATTGTCCCTATATATGCTTTGAAGAGAATAGCTAAGGATAGAGCGGTCATGAAGATCGCACCTTGTGCCATAACTAAGGTTGTCTCATTGTAGCCGGCTTGCTGGTAAAGGACAAACCAGATAAAGAAAATGGTGCTAAACGCGAAAAACAGGGAGATGATCAGCGGGCCATATTTTTTAATAGCCGGCGCAATGAATTTGACAATCCGAAGCATTTTAGCTGTACTTTTCATGATTATTTCCTTCCTATGCGAAATACGATATCATTTTTGTATCACGTTTTGTTAGATTACGCAACTGAGTTAAGGTGGATTCCTGTAGGTGCGCATACGGATGCGCACGCAGATGCGCGTAAAGACTGCTCAGAAAGTTTTTGACATTAGTTCTCAGCGTCCAGTGTTCAGCAAGTGTCAGCTGGTTTTTGGCAGCGCGTACCGCGTCGACCATCATGGCGAGCTCCGCGGTTACCTGTTCTTCAGAAAGACCGTTCTCAACTGCTGATATGACTGGTATAACCGTGCGTTCATCCTCATTATAAAGGTAGGCAATTTTATGAGTACAGATTTTCTGTAGCAACACATGTAAGAGATTCTGCAGGTGTCCCTGGTTGCCACTGATTAAGCGGTGCGCAATCAGGGAGTGAACTGCGTCTGCCGAATGAGCGACGCTGTGCGCCCAACCTCTGCCCTCGACATAACCGCGTAAGTCTTGTTCTTGACTGATTTGCCGGATTAATAGATCCCTAAGAGCAAGTACCGTGTTTGCGCCCATAAAATCAAGGCGACAATCAGCCTCAATCAGCAAGCTGAGGATTAGCAATGAAAAGGTTCTGGCAAAGACAGTGTCAGTATCTGATTCGCCTAGACCGCAGACCAAATGATGATCATCAATGGTAATGTCCAGCAAATTCCGCAGTTCGGCTTTGGTCAGCAAATCATTATTGATGATTACATAGAAGGCCTCGAGGACTAGGTCATCCCGCAGCTCGGGGTCAGGTGATCCGATGAGTGGCGCCATGGCGAGGCATAATGGAAAGAGCGCCTTTTCATCTTTGAGAGGCGCAAAGTCAACCGCCCTTAATTGCCGGAGTTTCAGTTTCAGCTGGTATGTGTCCATTTGGAGTTCATCGGCTCGAAATGCTTCCATTTTGATTCCTTTCGGGACTCGCTGCATTTGGTATGATAATGCAAAGCGGTAATGCGCGGGACGACTTACGCTATAGATTAATTATAAGAGAAAACTGCCCAAAGGAGAATAGCGAATGTTGCTAACCTGGGATGGCAAGCGCAAACCTGATTGGTCCGATTATAATAATCCCCGGCCTGCCATGTTGAGGGAGACATTTGGGGGCGGCGGCGAGGGCGATTGCGACCTTAGAGGCGGCCTGCTTTTCGAGGGCGATAACCTGGCGGTTATGGCTCGGCTTCTTGCTGACGGGTACGCTGGTAAGGTGCAGCTAGCTTATTTGGATCCGCCGTTTGGGTCGGGTGCGAATTATGTCAGGAAAATCAGGTTGAGAGGTGATCAGGTTGGTCGCGCTGAGCGCGATTTGGCTAAGTTCGAGAACGGCTCTATGAATCAGCTTCAGTATACAGATCAATGGTCGGAAAGCAGCTATTTGCAGTTTATGTACGAGCGGTTGTGGATGGTCAAAGAGCTGCTGGCTGACAATGGCAGTCTCTATCTGCATCTGGACAGCAATGAGGTACATGCCATCAAGCTGATCTGCGATGAGATATTTGGGCGGGAGTGTTTTCAACGCCAGATAATCTGGCGGATTGGCTGGATTTCCGGTTATAAATCGGCTGCCCGCAACTGGATTCGTAATCATGATACGATTCTTTTTTATTGCAAGGATCCGGGCAAAATGATTTTTAACAAGACTTATCTGCCATATCAGGAGGGGTATCTGCGGCGGGGCAGCGGAAGCTCTTCTGGCAAGAAGGACCGTCCAGCAGCAGGCAAAGGCTATCCTTTGGAAGACACATGGAATTGCAGTGCCGCTGATCGCATGGATTCCATTCAGATCAAAAGTTTCAGCAAGGAAAAGACCAGTTACCCAACGCAGAAGAACGAAAGCTTACTGGAGAGAATTATCCTGGCGTCGTCCAACCCGGGCGATTTGGTAATGGACGTTTTCGCCGGGTCCGGGACCACCGCTGCTGTAGCGCAAAAAACCGGGCGGCGCTGGATTGCTTGTGATGCCAATCATATCGCGGTGCAAACAATTAACCGGCGGCTGCAGGCGATTATTGGGGCGAGTGGCGATGAGATTGCGGGCGCGAACCCTTCCTTTTCGATTTGGGAAATGGGCGGCGCAGGTGGGGATGAAGGCGGCGGCGGCGGTGGCGGTGGCGGATCAATCGTATCTGTAGACTGCCGCAGGGATGGCGCGGACGTAATTGTTGCGATCATGGGATACTCTAATCTGGAGTTGCCAAAATTGACCAAAACGGACTGGCGTTCCCTGATCGAATGGGTTTCTTTGGATCGCAATTATGACGGCCGCACTTTTAACGTCTATCTTTCGGACATCCCGAAAGATATCAAGCAATATGTCAGCGGACGCTACACAATCCCTAATGTTCCGGGCGGAGCAGTCATTGCCCTGAAAGTCATCGATATCTTGGGGCACGAAACCTTGTGGGTGAAATAGCACAGAGGTGGGACGGGAACTTTGGGGACGCCAGGGAACTTTGGGGACGGTTCTAAAAGTGCCAAATAAGTCCGCACCTTTTGGGGGCGGCGTCGAGGGAGTGTATGAAACCATGGCAGACCGCGATCGCAATCACAGTAATGTTTTTTTCGTCCCGCTGGCGGACAACCCCTCTGCTGCGGAACAGGCGGCAGCGGTGGTGAAACTGATCGAAGCGGCCGATGCGCTGAGGATCATTGAGCAGGGTGATTTTACGGCCATCAAATTTCACGTGGGTGAAGAACATAATACCACACACATTTGTCCGGAAGTAATCCGGGCCATAGTGCAACAGTGTCATGCGAAAACGCCAAATGTATTTCTAACCGAAACTTCCACGCTCTATAAAGGAGAACGTGAGAACGCGGTCAAGCATTTGACACTTGCGAACAAACACGGCTTTAGCTTCGAAAACATTGGGGCGCCTTTCATTATGGCCGATGGCTTGATCGGTTCAGCCGAAATTGAGATGCCCATTCCGGGCGAACTGGACCAGTCGGTGCGCATTGCACGCGAGATTGCTTTCACTGATGCCCTGATCGCGGTCAGTCATCCGACTGGACATGTGGCGGCCGGTCTGGGGGCTTGTCTCAAAAACCTGGGAATGGGTTTGGCGAGTCGGGCTGGCAAAATGAGGCAGCATTCCTCACTGTCGCCACGCGTGAAAAGCAAGGAGTGCCGCTTGTGTGGCAAGTGCATTCGCTGGTGTCCCAAGAATGCCATTATTGAAGGTGAAAAGGCGGCCCGCATCGATCCGGATAAATGCATCGGCTGCGGGGAATGCATGACTTTATGTCGCCACGATGCGATCGACTGGAATTGGGGTGTCGATGCCATCACGATGCAGAAGAGCATGGTGGAACACGCTTACGGCGTCATTAAGGACAAGCCGGGCAAGGGCTTTTTCATTAATGTACTGGTGGGGATGACTGCTAATTGCGATTGTATCGCGCGTAATCAGTCTAAGCTGATGCCAGACTTGGGGATCCTGGGGTCGTTTGATCCCCTGGCAGTAGATATGGCGACGATGGATCTTACCGCTGCCGCCGATGCCGAAGGGCGCCCCCTCCCAGCCATAGCAGGGCGCAAGGTCGGCGCGCAGGCACAGTTGGAACATGCGGCCCGGTTGGGACTTGGCTCCATGGAATATGAGCTCATTCGGCTCGCTTAGATCTAGAACAGGCGAGCTGGAAGGACACAAGGGGACACAAGGGGACACAAGGGGACGGTTCTCCTGTGCTGCAGAGCGTCATAACCAGAAACAGCACAGGAGAACCGTCCCCTTGTGTCCCCCCGTACCTGTGTCCTTAGAAGACGGCGATGATTTCGGCGGCTTTGGCGCGCTGGTTTCCTTTGCATGAAATGTTGCGCCGCACTGCGATTGTTTCGGTGATGTGTTTGCCGTAAATTTGGCGGGTTTCAGGCGTATCATGATTAGAGACGACAACTGTCGCGCCGCGCCTGGCAGCTTCGCCAGCACACAGCGCCAGATGTGCCTGTTCTTCGCTCCTGAACGGGGCGGCAGGCGCATACGCCGTGAAGGAAGCGGTGGCGGAAAGCGGCACATAAGGCGGATCACAATAAACGACATCCCCGGCCGTGCATTGTTCCAGAACCGCTTCGAATCCCAGCTCTGTAAGGCGGGCTTTTCTCAGCAGCGGTGCTGCTTCTCGCAGCTCTGCCTCTGGAAAGGCAGGACGGCGGTATCGGCCAAAGGGAACATTGAAGCTGCCACTGGCACTAAAGCGGCACAACCCGTTGTATCCATGTCGGTTGAGATAAATAAAAAGGGCGGCTCTCTGCAGAGGGTCGCTCTCATTGTTGAAGACCTTGCGCCAATAATAGTAGCGCTCAGCGGTATTGTTTTCCGGCACAAACAATCCGGCGCATATCTGCACCAGAGGATCCAGTTCAAAAGCAGCCACCCTGAAAAGATTGATCAAATCGCTGTTGATATCATTAAGCCACACTTCATCAACTAAGCCTGCTGCAGCTATGGATAAGCTAAAGACCGCGCTGCCGCAGAAAGGCTCCACGACCCGCCTGGCAGGCCATTGCGCTTGCGAGGCCAGCAGCGGGACCAGGCGCCTTTTGCCGCCGGGCCATTTCAGGAAAGGCCGATAATTCGGTATCGTCATCTATCGGTACACCGCCATCATGCATCGCTCTCAGAAAAAGAAGGACAGCTGCGTGAGCGGCCAAAAGCGGACGAATGCGCGCCCAATCATCAGGTCCTTGGCGAGGAATCCGACCGAACCGCGGCTGTCGTTGCTATTATTACGGTTATCTCCCAACACAAAGAAAGTATCTTCCGGCACCCAAACCGGTCCGTAATCTCCGTAAATGGGCTCTGATAAATAAGGCTCGTCAAGGAGTTCGCCATTGACCCACAATTTTGTATCACGAATCTCAATACAATCTCCGGGCATGCCAATCAGCCTCTTGATGAGTGCTTCATCGCTCCAATCCTGTTCAAAGACTACAATGTCACCTTTTTCGAAATTGTTCAGATGCACTGAGACTCTTTCGACCATGAGACGCTCACCGGTATGGAGGGTTGGCTCCATGGACGATCCGACAACAATGCACGAGCGCCCCACATAGGTCAGGATGAAGGTAGTTAAAATTGCAGAAATGGCTAAGGTTTCGATCCAGTCACGTAGCCACTTCATAAAGCGGGTCTCCATAAATTGCGCCTCTTTTCAATGCTATTTGCAGACAAGCCAGAAAGCCGGCATAATCGCCACCAAGGCATTAAATATGCCGGCCTTTTAACTCCGCATTTATTACTTCTATTGCTGCAATGTGATGATCGCGGCAATTGATTTATAACTTCAACTGCTTGATCTTTTTCAACGGCGCATCCATTATTCCTTCAGATTATAGCTGGTTTCCAATTGAGCGCTTGGCAAACACGCTTTCCTTTACCTTTAAGACTGGAAACGCATCCATTTTTCCACCTCAAAAGGATATTGAAGATCTTGTATAGAAAAGCTTTATCTACATCAAATCGAAATATTTACCGAAATGCTTTATCATCGAGAAATGATCCACGTTCCCCCGTTATTATAGCATAATAAGGTTCAATTACTAAACTGTCAATTTAACCTTTAAACTACGGGTGTAATCAGCAAATCAACCTTGAGCTAAAACTAAATGGAGGTAGTAACAATGCAATTCCGGAAATTTGGGAAAACAAATTACAGTCCTTCAGCACTGGGGTTTGGGTGCATGCGCTTCCCGGTAATCGACGGCGATTCCGCCAAGATTAATGAAGATGAAGCCATCGCGATGATTCGTTATGCGATTGATCAGGGAGTCAACTACGTTGACACAGCCTACAATTACCATCGCGGGAATAGTGAAATTGTCACTGGCAAGGCACTGAAAGACGGGTATCGGGCCAAGGCCAAACTGGCTACGAAGAACCCGGTTTGGAAAGCCGAGGCACCTGAGGACTTTGATAAATTTCTCGACGAACAGCTACAGAAGCTTGATACTGACTATATAGATTTTTACTTATTGCATTCGCTGAATAAGAATGTCTGGGCGAAAATTAGCGAACTAAAGATCTTTGACTTTATTAATCGCGCGCTGAAAGACGGGCGTATCAAACACATCGGTTTCTCTTTCCATGACAATCTCGAGACCTTTAAGAAAATCGTAGACGCTTATGACTGGCACTTCTGCCAGATTCACTACAACTTTGTCGACCGCGATTATCAAGCCGGTCATGAAGGGCTGCAATATGCCGCGAATAAAGGACTGGGTGTCGTCATCATGGAACCGCTGCGCGGCGGCAAGCTCGTGACCAAAATACCGGCAGAGGTTGCACAGATTTGGAACCGGGCTGCGGCAAAACGCTCTCCAGTAGACTGGGCCTTGCGCTGGGTGCTGAATCATCCAGAGGTGTCGCTGCTGCTGAGTGGCATGTCGACCATGGAACAGGTTCAGGAAAACGTCCGCGTCGTTGAAGATGCACTGCCGAACTCACTTACTGATCAGGAGTTGGTATTATTCGATGAAGTGCGGGCAGTTTATCAACAGAGGATCAAGGTAAACTGCACCGGATGCGAGTATTGCATGCCCTGTCCGCAGAAAGTTGAGATCCCGGACCTTTTCAACCTTTACAATGATGCCCATGTCTATGGGACTGTTGAGGAAGGCCGTTTCTTTTACGGAATGCTAAAAAAAGGCGAAGTCGATGCGTCGCATTGCGTCGAATGCGGAAAGTGCGAGTCGATCTGCCCGCAGCAACTGCCAATTATCAAACATCTTAAAGAAGTACGCGAAATGCTTGATGAGAAATAAATTTGCCTGCCGCGCCAGGTTTATCCGGAGGGGTTCATATTTGACAGGCGGTGGCTCTTTACAAACCAGTGTGGTTTGTGATAAATTATATTGTGCGGTCGGTGTCTGATGACTGACGATTTTTTCATGCGCGCCGCATTGGCGGAAGCTCAAAAAGCATATCAGGCGGGCGAAGTACCTATCGGAGCAGTTATAGTGCGGGACGGCGCGATATATGCCACCGGGCATAATCTGCGGGAAACCGGCCATGATCCAACCGCCCATGCTGAAATTGTCGCGATCAGGAACGCCGCTACCAGGCTTGGGCATTGGCGCTTGAGCGGAATGACGCTCTATGTGACCATTGAACCTTGTCCGATGTGCGCCGGAGCTCTTGTTAACGCCAGGATCGCGCGGTTGGTCTTTGGTGCGGCAGATCCAAAAGCCGGGGCTGTTATTTCACTAATGGACCTGGTGCGGGATAAACGCTTGAACCATCGTATGGAAGTCACCGCCGGCGTGCTTACAGAGGAATGTGCCGACCTAATGTGCCATTTCTTCCGGATGCGTCGTGGGGAACAAGCCTAAAACACAGTTTCGCAACTGTGATTACGAGACCAGACAGTCCATGGAGAGATGGCTGAGCGGTTGAAGGCGCCCGCCTCGAAAGCGGGTAGGGATTTACGTCCCTCGCGAGTTCGAATCTCGCTCTCTCCGCCACTTATATAGCTGTTACTGAAGAGCCAGGGGCAGAACTAAAAAAGCTTTCAATTGCACAAACTGAATATGTTAGATTTTGCGGAGAGATGGCCGAGTGGTCGAAGGCGCACGCCTGGAGAGCGTGTAGGGTGCAAGCCCTCGCGAGTTCGAATCTCGCTCTCTCCGCCATTTATTTACTTTTGGCCGTGCTAGATGGGGAGGTAGCGGTGCCCTGTAACCCGCAACCCGCTATAGCGGGATTGAATTCCGTTTCGCGGCGTCTTTTCGTGGGGTCTTGGCACGGACACGTGGCGTTGACGATTGGGTCCTGCGCAATAAGACTTTGTGAACCCCGCCAGGTCCGGAAGGAAGCAACGGTAAGCAAATGTTTTTATGTGCCGCGGGGTTACCTGGTTTGAGCTAACGATCCGGGTACCGCCCGGGAGAAGCCGTCAAAAATCGGTGCACGGTCAATTTGTAAAGGCTGTCTCAAACGAGGCGGCCTTTTTGTCAATATTTGTGTTCTTGTTATTTTTTCTGATAGGGCAGGAAATTGATTCTTCTTATGGAAGGTTTCATAAATAGACGGAGTGTGATTGGATGTATGTATCCCTTTACAGGCAATGGCGGCCCCAAAATTTTGATGAATTTGTAGGGCAAGAACACATCGTCAGAACACTGACACACGCACTTGAACAAGGGCGCACCACTCACGCTTACTTGTTTTGCGGACCACGCGGTACAGGCAAGACTACTACCGCGCGCATCTTAGCCAAGGCGCTGAATTGTCACGATCGCAAAGGAGCTAAACCTTGCGGCAAATGTTCTTCCTGCCAGCAAATTACGGATGGCAATTCTTTGGACGTTTTTGAAATTGACGGTGCTTCCAACCGGGGCATCGATGAAATCCGCAATTTGCTTGAAAAAGTGCATTTCGCGCCTGGTGAAGGCCGCTTCAAGATCTATATCATCGACGAAGTCCATATGTTAACCAATGAGGCGTTTAACGCCCTCTTGAAAACTTTAGAGGAGCCGCCCGGGCACGTGGTTTTCATATTTGCCACAACAGAAGCCCACAAGCTACCTGCCACAATCATTTCCCGTTGTCAACGCTTCGATTTCCGCCGCTTTAGTCTGAGTGAGATTACCGATTCTCTGGAAAAGATGATTGCGTCTGAAAATCGTACCGCCGAACCGGCCGCATTGGCGATTATTGCTGAACACGCCGATGGCGGAATGCGTGACGCCCAAAGTTTGCTGGATCAATGCTTGGTTTTTAGCTCAGGCATCCTGAAGGCCTCCGATGTACAGGAAGTGCTAGGCATCATTGATCGACGCACTTATATTGATTTGGGCCAGTTTCTGGTTGCCCGCGATATGCAGGCGGCATTTGTGCAGATCGAGCAATTGAACGCGATGGGCAAAGACCTGCAGCAATTTGCGCGGGGCGCCGTATCATTTTTCAGGGATTTGTTGTTTTTCCAGACTCTCAAAAGCGCTCCTTCTGATGCTTATCCGGAATCAGAACGCGCTGACATGAGAATGCTTGCCCAAAACCTGGCCCCGGATGTAATCGTGGCTGCTTTGGATGCTTTCATACATGTCGAGCGGGAGGCTAAGGATCTGGGTGATGCCCGTTTGGCGCTGCAGCTGGCCGAAGCGCGGCTGTTTGTCAGACAGCACGACAGTTTGGGTTCGGACGGTAGGAGCGATGGTTCAACAGCATTGGCATCTGCGCCCGCGGCATCCGCGCCGGTAGCATCCAGAAAGTCCGCGAAGTCCGCGA
>ENA-UOOH01003066-UOOH01003066.1-fermentation-metagenome-genome-assembly--contig:-NODE-3066-length-13279-cov-2.715290_pt1 | contig 13279 bp, 9 predicted proteins | sample MGYA00245778_ERZ724025 | MGnify/ENA primary metagenome ERZ724025 (study PRJEB28704, sample SAMN03018313) | fermentation metagenome | biome: anthropogenic terrestrial biome; feature: soil; material... | reverse complement strand
CAGCGTGACATGGTAAACGGAGTCCAAAGTTGCGAACTTGATTTGACAGTACCTAATGATGTCTGCAGGATTAACATGTGCAGTCAAACCGATCGTTACCGCTGAGTATCCCACAGCCGCATTGCGTCCACATAACTCCAGGTTGAGCAAAGCCAGTTTGGACAGTGCGGGTTTCACGCGGCTTCCGCCATGGCGAGATGCTTTGTCAAGATATTTGATGGAGCACAAATCGGATTAGTTATAACTTCCATTTGTCAGCAGCATACGTTACGACTTTTACACAAAGTTGAAAAAAAGTTCAGAATAGTTTACTATTCTTGATGGTATTAATTCATGGGAGGACGAATCATGAACCGACTACTAAGAACGGGCCTAATCGTGCTTTTGATATTGGTATTGCCGGTGCTTGGCGTCGCGCAAACCGCTGATCAAAACTATAATCACGCGATTGGCGCTGATGGCAACGCGATGGTGACCGGTATGGCGGGCAGCGCAACGGAGCTTGTGATACCAAGCCAGTTGGGCGGCCGGCCAGTTACTTCCATTGGCGAGAATGCTTTTAAGGACTTCCGAGATGTAGTCAGCGTTGAGATTCCGGAAGGCGTCGTCAGCATTGGCAAAGGCGCGTTTCGCGACAGCATCAATCTGAAGAGCGTCACGCTGCCTTCCACCCTGCGCACGATTGGGGAAAGCGTGTTCAGTGGATGTTCCTCCCTGGAGAGAATCGTCATTCCGGAAGGCGTGACGGAGATACCCGACAACGCCTTCTTCCGTTGTGTCAACATGGAAGAGGTGGTTTTTCCCAAGAGCTTGAAGTCAATTGGCAAACTATCCTTTGCCGTCAATGCCCTGAAAACGCTTGATTTGCCTTTGGGGCTGGAAAGCATCGGCGAGCAGGCCTTCTATGGCAGCCGCAATCTTGTTGAGCTGAAACTACCCGATACGCTGCGGCGTATTGATGAGTGGGCGTTCTTTGTCAGCGAAAGCCTGACCAAGGTCATCATGCCTGCCGGGCTGCAGGCGATGCCTTCCAACCTGTTTGATAAGGCTGTGCAGTTGGAGACCATTGCAATTCCCGCCAGCGTGCGACAAATCAAAGATGACGCGCTCTTTGGCGGCACGCTGAAGCCCGCCAAGCTCAAGGTGCAGGGATTCCCCGGTAGCGAAGCGCAGAATTTCGCGGGCCGTGTGGGGTTGCCCTTTGAAGCCTTGCAGGCTACCAACGAAGTGCGCGTTGTGAACGATGCCGGCGAAAATGCCGCAGGCGGACGCTACGCCATCGACCTCTCATCCGATGTCCGCTCGCTCCAGTTCAACGCCTCCACCTTCCCTGAGAGCCTGTGGCCGGGCGTTGAGTGGAAGAGCTCCTCCGCCAAGATTGCCACCGTCACGCCCTACGGCGTGGTGCTGGGGCAGGGCAAGGGCGAGGCGACCATTACGGCCACGGCTGTGGACGGCAGCGGCGCCACCGCCAATTTCAAGGTGAATGTGGCCAACCTGGCCCGCTCGCTGAACATCACGGGCGAAAACGCCATCCCCTCTAAGGGCCGTGTGAGGCTGACGGCGGAAGTACTACCGGAAACCACGGATAACAAGAAGGTTGACTGGTCCATTTCTGATGAAAGCCTTGCGACGATTAGGAATAACGGCGAAGTGAGGGCGGTCGAAGTGACCTCCCGCAAGGATTTGACCGTCACTGCCACCACACAGGACGGCTCCGGCGTGTTCGGCACCTACGACATGGCCATCTTCCCGCTGGCTTCCGAAATCTTTGTCTCCCGTGGCGAGCAGTTGCTGGAGAACAAGGGCGTGCTGGCCATCGACCTGGCTTCCGCTGAGAACACCATCCAGTTAGGCGCGAAGGTACTGCCGGAAGACGCGATCCAGCGGGTCGAGTGGAAGAGTTCGAGCCCCAAGGTGGCGGAAATCAACGACCAGGGCCAGATTACCGGCCTGAAAAAGGGTAAGGCCACCATCACGGCGACCACCACCGATGGCACCAGGGAAAAAGTGACCTTGACCGTCAACGTGGCCAATCTGTCCAAGAGTGTGGAAGTCACGGGGGACAACGAGGTCGTATCCGGTGGAAAGATCACACTTAAGGCCGCCGTGCTGCCGGAGACCACCGACAACAAGAAGGTGGATTGGACCACCTCTGACGAGAACATCGCGCGCGTTGCCAAGAACGGCGTGGTGACCGCCCGCAAGGTGGAAGGCGTGCAGGAAGTGACCATCACCGCCACCGCGCAGGATGGTTCCGGCGCTTCGGCCATCCAGACCATCACCGTGCGGCCCGAGGTGACCACCGTTACTCTGCTGCGCGATGGTCAGCCGCTGGAGCCCAAGGCAGCCATCGAGCTGGACATCAGCGCGGGCGAAACGTCGCTGCAGCTGGCGGCACAGGTGGACCCCTCCGACGCTATCCAGAAGGTAAACTGGAAGAGCTCCAACGACCGGGTGGCCACCGTGGACGAAAATGGCCTGGTGACCGTGCTGCGCAGGGGCCGAGTCTCCATCACGGCCACTGCTGCTGACGGCAGCCGCAAGCGCGCCGTGTGCGAGCTGACCATCGTCAACAACGCGAACTAAGGTCGATAATCAGCAAATCGCTGAACAACTGAATGAATACATTGCCCGGGCATGCCCTACGCGTGCCCGGGCTTTTTCGTTTGGCATTGTGCGCACAATGAGGGAAGCAATGAAATGGGTATACTCCTATCAAACAGAAAGGAGCGCGATGCACATGGCCAAGACACTCACCATCGTCCAGATGAACGACACCCATGCCAGCCTGTTTGAGCATGGCGACACGCGCTACGCGCCCGAAGGCTTCAAGGTGGAGACGCTGGGCGGCTATCCGCGCATCATGACCAAGGTGAAGGAGTATCGCGCGCAATATCCCGGCGAGGTGCTGCTGCTGGACAATGGCGATACCCTGCACGGCACCTACGAGGCGGTGCAGAGCAAGGGCGAGGTGATGATACCCTACCTGAAGGCGCTGGGCGTGGACGCCATGACGTTCCATTGGGACGCCGCCTATACCCCCAAGCATCTGAAGGGGTTGGAGGCCAAGCTCGGGTATCCCATCCTGGCGGTCAATGTGTATCACCGAGATACGCGTGACCTGTATTTTGAGCCCACCGCCATCCTCGAGCGCAATGGGCTCAGGATTGGCATCGTGGGGGTTGCGTCCAACATCATTCAGAAGAATATGCCGCCCAAGTTCTGGGAAGGCGCGGATTTCACCGACGGCATTGAGGAAACCAGGGAGCACGTGAAGCGGCTGCGCAAGGAAGGCGTCGACCTGGTGGTCGTGCTATCCCACTTGGGTTATCCGCAGGATATCGCGTTGCTGGAACAGGTGGAGGGCATTGATCTGTGTCTCTCCGGCCACACCCACAACCGCGTGCGCAGCCCGCAGAAGGTGGGCGGGGCCTACATCATCCAATCGGGCGCGCTGGCCAGCGCCATCGGTTTCCTGCGCCTCACGGTGCAGCGGGGCAAGATTGCGGACATTCAGCACGAGTATGTGCTGCTGGACCGCTCGGTCAAGCAGGACCGGGCTATGCATAGAATGCTGCGAGAGGATGAGGCGCTGAACGCGTACAAAGCGCATCTGGATGTGCCTGTTGGCCGCAGCCGCATCGACCTGCACCGTGCCAGCTCATTCTACGGCACGATGGATTACCTGCTGCTGGATGCCATGCGCGAGGCCACCGGCTTGCCCATCGCCTTCTCCAACGGTTGGCGCTACGGCGGCGCCATCCGGAAGGGCCCCCTGACCCGGCGGGACCTCTATCGCATTGTGCCCATGGACCCGGTGCTGCAGACGGCGGAGTTGACCGGGGAAGAGATGGTGCAAATGCTGGAGGATAACCTGGAGAGCACGTTCTCCACACAGCCCTTCAAGCAGATGGGCGGTTACATCAAGCGCAATGCCGGCCTGCGCATCTATTTCAAGCTGGAAAATCCCTACGCGCAGCGCATTCAGCGGGTGTTCGTGGGCAAGGAAGAGGTGGACCCTGCCAAAGTTTACCAGGTGGTATACGTCACCCAACAGGCAGTGCCGCAGAAGGTTGGGCGCAAACACAAAAACCTGAACATCCACGCCGTGGAGGCCATGGAACAGCTGCTGCGCAAAGGCCCATATGACCGCAAGGATCTGGAGGGGTACATGCCGGTATAGACCGACATCATCCCCCTGAAGGAGGAATCACGATGCCCAAGGATAAAATTGTTTTCGTGCTGCTGGAAGGCTTTGCCGACTGGGAATACGGCCCTTTGGCGGGGGAGCTGGCCGATCCGCAGGTCGACCACCCCGTGTTTGATTTACTCTACGCGTCCGACAGCCTGGACTTGAAAACCTCCATCGGCGGCTTGCGCATGCAGCCCGATATCACGCTGGAACAAATCCCGCAGGATGTCGTGGCCCTCGTCCTGATTGGCGGTACGTCGTGGAAGTTACCGGTCGCGCAGGCCGTTGCCCCCATCGCGGAGCGGTTCCTGCAGGAGGGCAAAGTGCTGGCCGCCATCTGCGACGCGGCGCGGTTCCTGGGCGCCAACGGATTGCTCAACGCGCATCAGCACACCCTGAACTTCGCCGAAGATACGGAGGGGGAAGCGCTGTACCGGAATGCCGCCGGGTATCGGCCCGAGGAGGCCGTCCGCGACCGCAACCTGGTCACCGCCAATGGCAACGCGCCCTATGTGTTCGCCCGTGAAGTGCTGCGGGCTCTGGGCACGCCGGAGGTCGAGGCGGTCAAGTGGTACGAGTTCTACACCCTCGGCTTTCACAAGGCGATTGCCAAGTACTACCCGAACAATTAATATTGGCGAAATATCAAGCCGGGCTCACAACGAGCCCGGCTTTGTTGATTGGTTGGTGCGTGGCTATTACTGCGCAGGCGTCACCCGGATGATTTTGTCGTCCCGGCCGTTGTCGGTGCCCAGGTACAACATGCCGTCTTGGCCCAGCACCGCCGCGCGCAGGCGGCCAAAATCGCCCTCAAACAGCACGGCTTCCTCTGCCACGCGCCCCTCGTCTAGCCGTAGCAGGCGCAGGTGCTGGCCTTTTTGCACCCCCAGCGCCAGCGCGCCGTCCCAATCGCCCCAGTGCGTACCCAACAGCCTGGTCAGGCCGGAGGTGGCGATGGTGGAGGGGCCGGAGTTCCAAACGGCCACCACGGCATCGGGGAATCTGCGCGTGTCGGTCATCGGCACGCTTTCGTCATAGGTGGGGTGAGGCGCCCAGCCGAAGTTGCCCGGCACCAGCTGGTTGACCTCATCCTCCTGCCAGGAGCCATGCTCGGCGCTGTAGCCCCAGCTGCCGTGCTCGTCCGGGGTGTCAAACAGGGTAAGCCCCTGGGTGTTGCGGTGCCCATAGCTGAACACACGCGGGTCAAAGGGCGCGGGCAGGTTGCCCTCGGCCGGCACGCCGTCCCGCGTTACGCGCAGGATTTTTCCGCCCAGGCTCATCGGGTCCTGCGGGTTGTTGGCGGTGGCGGCATCGCCCGTACCAATAAACAGGGTGCCATCTTTGCCCATCTCCAGCTGCGTGCCCGAATGGCGCCCGCCGGATACCGCCGGGATGCCGGTCACGATGTCCACCGGGTCCTCCAGCGTCAGCGTCTCGCTCAGCCGCCAGCGGGTGACCCGCACCTCGGGCGCGCCCTCTATCTGCGTGTTGTAGGCCAAGTAGATGAGGCGGTTGTCGGCAAAATCGGTGTCCAGCGCCAGGCCGGTCAGCCCGCCTTCCCCGCGCGCGGCCACGCCCGGGATATCGGCGATGTGCTGCACCTGTCCGTCCTTCAGCACACTCAGCGCGCCGCCGCGCTGGGTGAACAATAGCGAGCCATCGTTCAGTTGCGCCAGGTCCCACGGCCTTTCCAGCCCTGTGGCGATGACTTCTGTCTCCAATGTGGGCAGCGCAGCCTGCGCGGGCAACAGAATCGTCAAAGCCAGGAGGGTCAGCAGCAGCATCCGGGGAAGGGAATGTCTGAAGAGTATTGCGTTTTGCTTCATGTGTGTCTCCTTTCTGGTGGTAGCGGAGGCGGTTTGATACTGCTAATATACACATCTCAGCCGGTTGTACACACGCTATCATGGATTGACAGCCGCGTTGCCGCGCGGTTACCATAAGGGAGCGAAAATGCGGGATAAAAACTCTGAGGAGAGCATGTATGGACGAGGCATTGCTGGCCGAACAGCGTGGGGACTGTTTTATCCGGCGCGATGGATACTGGTTCCGCCTGCGGGCTACCGCCGTCATTCTGCGCAATGGCTGTGCGCTGATGGTAAAAAATGAGCGGGACCCCTATTACTATTCGGTGGGTGGCGCGGTGATGCTGGGCGAAAGCCTGGAGGATGCCGTGCGCCGTGAGGTGCTGGAGGAAACAGGCATCCCCATGGAGATTGATCGCCTGCTGTTCATCCATGAGAACTTCTTTATCGGCGGGGATCAAGAGCGGTGCCATGAAGTGGCCTTTTACTACCTGATGAAAACGCCCGCCGCGCTGGACATCCATGCGGACAGCCACAGCATGGACGGGGTTCGAGAGCATATGGTATGGCTGCCCATCGCGGAATATGCCGCGCACAACGCCTATCCCCGGTTTTTCAAGGATCATCTGGACCCGCTGCCGGCGGTGCCACAGCATATATGCTCCTGGGAGGATGACAGGGAGGTGCGACATGCGCTTTGACACATGTGACGGGAAGCGATGCGAACTGGCAGGGGGCGTACAATGACGCAGCCCATCCGATTGACCATGCCGCAAGCCCGGCGCTTTTTGCTGCGCCGTCATGGCCTGATGGGGCCGCGTAGGTTTGATGGCGCGGAGGGGGCCATGGCCTTTATCCGCCAGGTCGGCAGCATTCAGTTTGACCCCATCGACGTATGCGGGCGCAACCCTGACCTGGTGCTCCAGTCACGGGTGGCGGGCTATCACAAAGGCGTGCTGGCCGATTTGCTGTATGGGCAGCGCCGGTTGGTAGACTATTTTGATAAGGAGCTGTGCATCTTTCCCATGGAGGATTGGCCGCACTTCGCCCGCATGCGCGAGCGGCGCGGGCAGTGGATGCGCAGTCACGAGGAAGTGGCCGCCGCCCGCGAGCAGGTGTTGAAAGAGATTCGAGACCGCGGACCGCTCAGTTCCAAGCACATCGGCATCGACGACAAGGTGCACTGGTTCTGGGGCTCCACCCGCCTGGCCCGTGCCACGCTGGAGCACCTGTACTACGGGGGCGAGCTGGGCATCCATCACAAGCAGGGCACGGTGAAACACTACGACCTTATCGAGCGCTGCGTGCCGCAGGCGCTGCTGACAGCGCCCGATCCCCATGAGGATGACCGTGCCCTCAACCGCTTCCTCGTGCTGCGGCGCATCGGGGCGATCGGCCTGCTGTGGAACAGGGCGTCCTCCGCCTGGCTGGGGCTGGAGGACTTCAAAACCCCGCAGCGCCAGCAGGCATTCGCAGCGCTGGAGGCCGAGGGGGCCATCCTGCCCGTGGCGGTCGATGGGGTCCGGGATACCCTGTATGGCCTGGCGGAGGATGAGCCGCGCCTGCTTGCGGCCGCGCAGGCGGATGACAATGCACCGCGCTGCGAATTGATCGCGCCGCTTGACAACCTCATCTGGGATAGACGGCTGATCCAGGCGCTGTTCGATTTTGACTACACGTGGGAAATCTACACGCCCGAGGCCAAGCGCAAATACGGCTATTACGTGCTGCCGCTGCTGTATGGTGACCGCTTGATTGGCCGCGTGGAGCCGGTCTACGACAAGAAGGCGCGCAAGCTGACCGTCAAGAACATCTGGTACGAGGATGGCGTCAAGCCGGACCGCACCATCAAGAAGGCCGTAAATGCTTGCCTGGCGCGATTTGAGGCGTTTCACAAGGCATCGGAATCTTGACAGCAAGGCCCTCCTTCGCTATAATGCACCCGTTACCCTGTAGGGGCATGGTGTAATGGTAACACGTGGGTCTCCAAAACCTTTGTTGAGGGTTCGAGTCCTTCTGCCCCTGCCACATCCCATCCGCGTTAGCGGATGGGATTTTTCGTGCAGGAGTAATCTGTTGTAATTTCGTGGTAACAAAACCATCTCATTGTTCTTTGCCCATGTGAACTGTGGTAGAATAAAGCATCATGTTCAACGTGTCACATGCGCTGAACAATCAAAAGGAGAACACATGCCCGCATCCCTTGCTGTATACATTGGCCCGCTGCTCATCGTTTTGCTGCCTGTGGTGTATCTGGTGGTCAAGCGCGTGCAGGACAAGCGGATGCGCCGCCTGCTGATTGCGCAGTGGGGCAAGGCGGAGGCGCTTCGGCGGCCGGACAGCGACCTGTCCCACGACATCGCATCTTACTGGAAGGCGGCTCAGGCGGCGCAGCCGCAGCTTGGGGCGGTGGATGACACCACCTGGAATGACCTGGAGATGGACCTGCTGCTGCGAGGGATAGACTGCTCCCGCTCCATCGTGGGCAGCGAGGTGCTCTATGCCGTGCTGCGCGAGCAGGGGGCGGATGGGGAGACCCTGGCCGGGCGCGACGCGCTGGCCGACGCCTTTTTGCGGGACGAAGCCCTGCGCCTCCGGGTGGAGATGCTTCTCAGCAACATCGGTTACCGTGCGTTTCATGGCGCGTGGCGATACCTGTACAGCGCGGATTATCAGATGCCGGACAAGCCCTGGCGCTTCCGGGTGTTGGCGGTACTGCCCACGCTGCTGGCGCTGCTTGGGTTTGTGTACGAGCCGTTTTTCATCGCGGCCATTCTGGCGCTGGCGCTGAACACCTTTGTCAACTACCGCACCCAGGCCATCTGGGAGAAGGAGCTGGTTGCCCTGCGGCATATCTCCATGGTGCTGCACGCGGCGGGCAAATTGAGCAAGATAGAGGATGCCGCGCTGGCGGTGCACACCGCCGAGCTGCGCGAGCTGCTCAGCGCGCTGCGGCCCATCCGCTTCTGGCTGTCGCTGTTTGGCAGCGAGCAGGTGCACGAGTGGGATGTGCTCACGCCCTACCTCAAAATCATGTTCATGCTGGATATGCTCAGCTTCACGGCCATTGTGCAGGGGCTGTCCCGCCATGGCGAGCAGGTGAGCCGCCTGTACCGGCTGGTGGGGGAGATGGACGCCGTGCTGTCCATCGCGCAGCTGAAGGCGCGCTCACCCAAGCTGTGCACGCCGCAGTTTACGCCGGGGCTGGCGGTGCAGGCCGAAGGCGTGCGCCATCCGCTGGTGCGCGATGCCGTGGTCAACGATTTGCATTGGCAGCGGCACTTGCTGATTACCGGCTCCAACGCCTCGGGTAAGTCCACCTTTATCAAGGCGATGGCCATCAACTGCGTGCTGGCGCAGACGCTGCACCTGTGCTTCGCCAGGCGCTTTTCCATGTGCCGGGCGCAGTTGCTCACGTCCATGGCCATCCGCGATCAGCTGCTGGCGGGGGAGAGCTACTTCATCGCCGAAATCCGTAGCATGAAGCGCATCGCCGATGCCGCGGCCGGGGGACAGCGGGCGCTGTGCTTTGTGGATGAAATTTTGCGCGGCACCAACACCATCGAGCGTATCGCGGCGTCATCCTCGCTGCTGCGCTCGTTTGTGGGGACAGATGTGTTGTGCATGGCGGCCACCCACGATATCGAGCTGACGCGCATCCTGGCAGACGTATACGATAACGCGCACTTCTCGGAAACCGTGACCGAGGCCGGCGTCACCTTTGACTACCTGCTGCGGCCCGGCCCCACGCGCACGCGCAACGCCATCTTGCTGCTGGCTCAGATGGGCTTCGCGCCGGATATCGTCGCCCTGGCGCGCCAGCAGGTGGCGCATTTTGAGCAGACCGGCCTGTGGGAAACCGATGGCGCGCCATCCGACCAACCGCGGTTGCGCAACCTGGGCGGAACAGGTAGAATAGAACAAGAATAAAACATATTGCCGGAGGGATACGCATGTCAGCAGAGTTTGAGCAACTGGATTGGTTGACGGGGCCGCTGCCCGAACATCCGCCCTTTGAGCCGGGCATCCGCCGCGCGCCGCGCCGCGAGGCCCACCTGAGCCGCGCCGATGAGGAGCTGGCCATCCGCAACGCCCTGCGCTATATCCCAAAGGAGCACCACCCGGTGATGGCCAAGGAGTTCGCGCAGGAGCTGCGCGAGCATGGCCGCATCTACGGCTACCGCTTCCGCCCGGCGGGGCGTATCTGGGGCCGCCCGGTGACGGAGTACCGGGGCAACTGCCTAGAGGGCAAGGCCCTGCAGGTGATGATTGACAACAACCTGGATTTCGAGGTCGCCCTGTACCCCTACGAGCTGGTCACCTACGGCGAGACCGGGCAGGTGTGTCAGAACTGGATGCAGTACCACCTCATCAAGCGCTACCTGGAGGCCCTCACGCAGCAGCAGACGCTGGCGATGATGAGCGGGCACCCGCTGGGGCTGTTCCGCTCCCACGCACTGGCGCCTCGGGTGATTACCACCAACGCCATGATGATCGGCATGTTTGACGACATCGAGGGCTTTAACCGCGCTGCGGCCATCGGCGTGGCCAACTACGGCCAGATGACCGCCGGCGGCTGGATGTACATCGGCCCCCAGGGCATCGTGCACGGCACCTTCAACACACTGCTGGGCGCGGGGCGCCTGAAGTTGGGCGTAGGCCAGGGGGAGGACCTCAAGGGCAAGCTGTTCGTCTCCTCCGGCCTGGGCGGCATGAGCGGCGCGCAGGGCAAGGCGGCGGAAATCGCGGGCGCGGTGGCCATCATCGCGGAGGTGGATGCCTCCCGCATTGAGACCCGGCACAGCCAAGGCTGGGTGAGCGCGGCCACCGATTCGCTGCCCGAGGCCGTGCGCATCGCCCGGGAAAAATTGGAGGCCGGGCAGCCCTATGCCATCGCCTACCACGGCAATGTGATTGATTTGCTTGCGTACCTGCTGGACAACCAGGTGCATGTGGACCTGCTCAGCGATCAGACCAGCTGTCACGTGCCCTACGGCGGCGGCTACTGCCCGCAGGGCCTCACCTTTGCCCAGCGCACCGACATGCTGGACAAGGACCCGGAGGGGTTCCGCAAGCTAGTGGACGCGTCGCTGCGCCGCCATTACGAGCTGATTTGCCGCCTGCACGAGGCGGGCACCTACTTCTTTGACTACGGCAACAGCTTCCTCAAGGCGGTGTACGATGCCGGGGTTAAGGCCATCTGCCGCAACGGCGAGAATGACCTCAACGGCTTCATCTTCCCCTCCTACGTGGAGGACATATTGGGCCCGCAGCTGTTTGACTATGGCTACGGCCCCTTCCGCTGGTGTTGCCTGAGCGGCAAGCCGGAGGACCTGGAGCGCACCGACCGCGCGGCCATGGAGCAGATTGACCCGGAGCGCCGCTATCAGGACAGGGACAACTGGGCCTGGGTGCGCGACGCCAAGAAGAACCGCCTGGTGGTGGGCACGCAGTGCCGCATCCTGTACCAGGACGCGCTGGGCCGCATGAACATCGCGCTGAAGTTTAACGACATGGTGCGCCGGGGCGAAATCGGCCCGGTGATGCTGGGGCGCGACCACCACGACACCGGCGGCACGGATTCCCCCTTCCGCGAGACCAGCAACATTAAGGATGGCTCCAACATCATGGCCGATATGGCCACCCAGTGCTTTGCGGGCAACTGCGCCCGCGGCATGACGCTGGCCGCGCTGCACAACGGGGGCGGCGTGGGCATCGGCAAGGCGGTCAACGGCGGCTTTGGCATGGTGCTGGATGGCAGCGAGCGGGTGGATACCGTGCTGCGCATGGCCATGCCGTGGGATGTGATGGTGGGTGTGTCCCGCCGCAGCTGGGCGGGCAACGAGCACGCGCTGGACACCGTGCGCGAGTACAACGAGCGGTTCGCGGACAGCGACCACATCACCATGCCCCACCTGGCGGAGGACGCCCTGGTGCGTCAGGCGCTGGACGCAGCGGGGGAGGGCGCATGAGCCTGCTGATATATAACATCGGCCTGCTGGCCACGCCGCAGGGCCAATCGGCCCGCGGCGGCGCGGCGCAGGGCGACATATATACGCTGAAGGACGCCTACCTGCTCATCCGGGACGGGCGCATCGCGGCGGTGGGGCAGGGCATGCCCCGCGACTACGAGGGCGAGACCCTGGACGCCGGCGGGCGCCTGTGCACCCCCGGCCTGGTGGACGCGCACACCCACCTGGTGTTTGGCGGCTGGCGCGCGCATGAGCTGGCGCTCAAGCTGCAAGGGGTGCCCTACCTGGATATTCTGGCCCAGGGCGGCGGCATCCTGTCCACCGTGCGGGCGACCCGCGCGGCGGATGAAGAGGCGCTTGCCGAAAAGGCGCTGGACGTGCTGGATGGCATGCTGGCGCTTGGCGTCACCAGCTGTGAGTGCAAGAGCGGCTATGGCCTGGCTACCGAGCAGGAGCTCAAGCAGCTGCGCGTCACCCGCACGCTGCAAAACAGGCAGCCCATGACGCTGGTCTCCACCTTCATGGGCGCCCACGCGCTGCCCGAGGAATACCGCGGCAACCGCGAGGGATATATTGACCTGGTCATCAACGACATGCTGCCGCGCGTGGCGCGGGAGGGCTTGGCGCAATACTGCGACGTGTTCTGCGAGCAGGGCGTCTTCAGCGTGGAGGAATCGCGCCGCATTCTGCAGGCGGCCCAGGCGCTGGGGCTGGGGGCCAAAATCCACGCGGACGAGGTGGAGGCCATCGGCGGCAGCCGCCTGGCGGGGGAGATTGGCGCCGTATCGGCTGAGCACCTGATCGCGGCTGACGACGCGGGCATCGCGGCCCTCAAAGCCGGTGGCGTGATTGCCTGCCTGCTGCCCGCCACCTCGCTGTACCTGGGCAAGCCCTTTGCCCGCGCGCGCGACATGGTGAATGCGGGCGTGCCCGTGTGCGCGGCGACGGATTTCAACCCCGGCAGCTGCCCGGGCAGCAACCTGCAGCTGGTGATGAACCTGGCCTGCTGGCAATACCGCCTGCTGCCCCAGGAGGTGCTGACCGCCGTCACCCTCAACGCCGCGGCTGCCATCGGCCTGGCCGGGGAGGTTGGTACCCTGGAGGCCGGCAAGCGCGCCGATGTTGTGCTGTGGGACACCGACAACCTGGACTACATCTTCTACCGCTTCGGGCACAATTTGGCCCACACCGTCATCAAGGATGGGCAGATCGTAGCTGGTAATTGACATAATAATCGCGCCTCATCGGCGCGATTTAGACCGTCAAAAAACCCTTGGTTTCTTGACGGGAAGGAACGGGCGGCCATC
>ENA-UOOH01003065-UOOH01003065.1-fermentation-metagenome-genome-assembly--contig:-NODE-3065-length-13279-cov-4.502495_pt1 | contig 13279 bp, 14 predicted proteins | sample MGYA00245778_ERZ724025 | MGnify/ENA primary metagenome ERZ724025 (study PRJEB28704, sample SAMN03018313) | fermentation metagenome | biome: anthropogenic terrestrial biome; feature: soil; material... | reverse complement strand
TCGTGTGTAAACATGGGAGGAGCCGTATACCGAACGGTACGTACGGTTCTGTGGGGGGGCGGCTGACCCAGTAAGGGTCAGCCTCCTGCCCGATTATGCCGGGTACTGCACAAAGATTTACACTATCATCAATGGTGACAGCTCAGATGCGGCTGGAGATTTAAAATTTATTAAATATTATACTCTGATAATCCGGATACGGATTAAACAATGAATCCTCGAAATAAAGATCCATTAAACATTGTAAAGCTCAGTGTAAGGCGATAAACATGTGTTAAGGAAGATAAGCAATTGATTAGTTAAAAACCATCTGGTTGCAGGTGGTTTCAGACCGTCGACAAAAGCGAATACCTGCGTTGCTCAATAGGTCCGCTCAATCAACGTACTATTTGTACGACTCAATCGCGGGCCTATTGAGCGTCTTGCTCTTCGCTTCCGTCGTTCGCTCTGCCTTTCTTCTGTAGAGGGAAGGCGGAACCAGGGCTGGCAGATAATCGTCTAAACATTAAGATCTGGCTATAATGGAGGCTGAGTAGATGTTGGGGAAAAAAGCAGTCATAGTGCTAGTCATAGCCATGTTAATTTTTAGTATCCCGGTGTTCCCGGTGACAGCCGATTCCAATCCAAGGATACGCATAGAAGGTGAATTGAAGCATTTTCAACCCGGGGCCCTGCTCATCGGGGGGCGCACCATGGTGCCGGTTCGCTTCGTGGTTGAGGATTCCGCCCTGAGAGGCGCTGTATATTGGGATGGCGCTCTGCAGAAGGTTGCCCTGGATTGTAAGGGCAAATATATAGAGTTTATCATAGGCAGCCAAGAGGCTAAGGTGGATGGGGTGACAAAGAGGTTTGACACCGCTCCGCTCATACACCAGGATAGGACCTATATTCCGCTGCGTTTTTTGGCAGAAACCCTGGGCGCGACCGTGAGCTGGGACAGTGACAGGCGGGAAGTCAATATTTCCTTTAGCTACCGGCCCGAGGTGTTTGCCTACTACTATTATACTCCCTGGGATGAATTTACCGAGAATGCCGATCTGTTCACCGATGTGGCCTTGCGCTGGTTTGAAAGCAACAGCCGGGGTGAGCTGAGTTATGAGTACCAGGATCAATATCAGAAAGTATTGCAATATGCGCGGCAAAAAGGTATCCGCACCCATCTGGGAGTGGCCTTGATGGATAAAGACGCCCTGCATATCCTGCTCCGCAATTACAGCTATCGCCAGCATTTGATACAGCAGCTGAATCAGCAAGCCAGGGCGGATAAATATGACGGGGTAAACATTGATTTTGAGTTTATTCCCCCGGCTGATGCCCCTTATTTCACCCAATTTTTAAGGGAATTAAAGGCTGCTTTAGGTCAGGACAAGACGCTGTCAGTGGCGGTATTCGCCCGGACCGGTGAAGAGAACTGGCCGGTGGCATACCAGTATAAAGAGATCGGGAAAATTGTGGATCGGGTAGTGGTAATGGCCTACGACTATTCCTATGCCGACAGCGCGCCTGGTCCGGTGGCTCCGTTGTGGTGGGTCAAAGACGTGAAAGACTATATGATGGCCAATATACCCCGCGAAAAGATCCTGCTGGGCTTGCCCACTTATGGATACAACTGGACGGCGGGAGGGAAAGCGGTTACCGTCACTGCACCCAAGCTGGCCGCGATACAAAGCAAGTATCAGGTTAAGGGCGGTTTCGATGCAGCCAGCATGAGCCCCTACTATAATTACACTGATGAGAACGGGCGGCAGCACACCATATGGTTGGAAAACCAGGCCAGCCTGAATGAGAAGTTCAATGTGGCCACTGCTGACCGTCTGGGTGGCATTGCCTTCTGGCGCATCGGCAACGGCTTCGACGACTTATACCAGGTTTTGCGCCAGTAGCCGATCCTGAACAGAAAATAGTAACCGGGGAGGGTGGAGCACAATTCAAAGCTGCTGAGCCCTCCTCTTGCTGTGCCGGTCTGGTCGGGGCAGCCGGCATGTATTATAATAATAATGGCAATTACATGGAAAATATGGACTAGAAGCCAATGGGAGAGGGGAAAATGTCTACAGAGCAACCGGGGTTATTTGATCAGGAAGAGACGGCTCCAGTAGAGAAAGCTACGCTGCCGCCAGAGATAGTGCCGCCCCAGGTTTTTCTTCCCGGAGTAAACTATGAACAGAGTTATCCGGGCGTCAATTCTATGCAAGAATTAAAAACCGTGGCACTTGGATGCAGCAATTGCCGGTTAAGGGAAGGATGCCAACAGGTGGTTTTTGGCGACGGCAATTCACAGGCCCGCCTTTTATTCATCGGAGAGGGGCCGGGTAAAGACGAGGATGCAGCCGGACTGCCTTTTGTAGGCCGGGCCGGGCAGTTGCTGGATAAAATACTGAATGCAGCCGAATTAAAGCGCAGTGAGGTCTATATCGCCAATGTGGTCAAATGCCGTCCTCCCGGCAACAGATTGCCCAATCCCGACGAGGTAAAACACTGCCGTAATTTTCTGGAAGCCCAGATTCGGCTGCTAGACCCGGCAATAATCGTTTGTCTGGGTTCGATGGCCAGTCAGGTGGTGATTGATCCTGCCGTAAGAATAACCAAAATACGCGGAACCTGGTTGACCCGCCAGGGCAGGAGTATTATGGCCACCTTCCATCCGGCCGCACTGTTGCGCAATGAAGCTTATAAACGGCCTACCTGGGAGGATTTCAAGGCGATTCGCAACGCCTACCGGGAGCTGCCGGACAGGTAACCGCAAATCATCATGAGGTGACATGATTTGGAACTCATCGTAAAAACCGAAGAGGATATGCTTGGCCTGGGAAAGACCCTGGCCTCTGTCTTAAAAAGCGGGGACGTGGTCTGCCTGCATGGCGTCCTGGGCGCAGGCAAGACCACTCTGGCGAGGGGAGTAGCCCGGGGCAAAGGATATCAGCAGCGTGTTACCAGCCCCACTTTCACCCTCATGAATATCTATCCTGCCCAGGATCCCATTTATCATTTTGATTTCTACCGCCTCGGCTGCGGGGATTTGACCGACCTGGGATTGGAAGACTATCTGGAAAAGGACGGAATATGTTTGATTGAGTGGCCGGAGATCGGGGCGGACTCCATACCGCTTGAAGCCATGCACATATATATCGGCCTGACCGACGAGGACTATGATCGGGAACGGCTGGTCAGCATTAAAGCGACAGGGGAAAGCTATTGCCGCAAGATAAAGGAGTTGGAACAGATTGTTGATACTGGCTGTTGACAGCGCCACCCAGGTGGCGGGCGTGGCCCTGGTCGCCAGGGATAGAGTGATCCGGGAGGAATTCATCAACTTCCGCAGGAATCATTCGGAGATATTAATGCCGCAAATCGACCGGGTCATGAAAGAGAGCCAGTGCGATTGGGCACAGATTACCGCCCTTGCAGTGACGGCGGGGCCGGGATCCTTTACCGGCCTGCGCATTGGCATGGCAACTGTCAAAGGTTTGAGCCTGGCTACCGGGCTGCCGATTGCCGCAATACCAACCCTGGATGTTCTGGCTCACAACCTGGCCGGCAGCCATGCTTTGGTAGCGGCTTTACTGGATGCGCGCCGCCAGGAGGTATACTTTTCCTGTTATGATGTTCAAGAAAGATATCCACTGGGGCTGTTGCCTATGATGGCCTGCTCTCCGCAAAAAGCAGCCCTCGAAATCGACGCCCTGCTTGAGATAACAGGCCGGGGAAAGGTTATTTTGGTGGGTGATGGAGTGCCTCCCTACCAGGATTACTTTGTTGATTTTTTTGCGGAGCGTTTGCTGCCGGTTAGCCCGCATCTGATGCTGTCCAGGGCTGCTGCCCTCGGCAGCCTGGCCTGGCGGGCCGCAGATGCACAAAAGCTTGAAGATGGACTTAACGTCAAGCCGTTGTATATACGCCTGTCTGAAGCGGAATATCGTTTGGAAAAAGGAGTAAGAGCACAGTGAACCAGGATTTTTTGATCCGCAAGATGACCGGCCGTGATTTGGACGAAATCATGCTCATAGAGTTAGAGTCCTTTACCCTTCCCTGGTCCAGGCAATCCTATGAGAACGAGCTAAGCAACCGATATGCCACCTATATGGTGGCTGATCATGAGGGCGTGGTGGCTGCTTACGGCGGTATGTGGGTGGTTGCCGACGAAGCTCATATCACCAATGTGGCGGTGGCGCCCCGCTACCGCCGCCAGGGAATGGGAACCAAGGTCTTGCAGGCATTGCTCAACACCGCCGGGCAAAAGCGGGTCAGCCGCATCTTTTTGGAAGTGAGGGTTTCCAATGATGCCGCCTTTAAATTGTATAGCGGGCAGGGGTTTGCCCCCACCGGAGTGCGCAAACAGTATTACTCGGACAACGATGAAGATGCCATTGTTATGATGAGACAGCTTCAATCTCCGTGATGAGGATAAATGATGAAAGAAACATATATATTGGGAATTGAGACCTCGTGCGATGAAACCGCGGCCGCCATAGTAAAAAACGGTCGGGAGATACTCTCCAATGTGGTGCAGTCGCAGATCAGTCTGCACCAAAAGTTCGGCGGAGTGGTGCCTGAGGTGGCTTCCCGCAAGCATATTGAAACCATTGCCGCCGTGGTCGAGGAGGCTTTTGCCAAAGCAGGCCTTGCTTACCGGTCTATCGACGCCGTAGCGGTCACCAACCGGCCTGGACTTATTGGAGCCCTCCTGGTGGGATTAAGCTTTGCCAAGGCCCTGGCTTATGCATTAAATAAGCCAATTATAGCGATCAATCACCTTCATGGTCATATTTATGCCAATTTCCTGGAAAACCCGGAGATAGAGTTTCCCTGCGTGTGTCTGGTGGTTTCAGGAGGTCATACCAGTCTGGTCTATATGCCTTCTCACCAGGACTACCAGTTGATTGGGGAAACCCGTGACGATGCGGCCGGGGAAGCCTTTGACAAGGTAGCCCGTTTCCTGGGCCTGTCTTATCCGGGGGGGCCTGCGGTGGAAAAGGCTGCCCGTGAGGGCACGCCCGGTGTGAATAAACTGCCCCGCATCTATCTGGACAGAGAGGATTTTGAGTTCAGTTTCAGCGGATTAAAAACGGCAGTTATGAACCAGTGGCGCAAACTGGAAAAGCTTGGCCTGGCTGATGTTAATGATATGGCGGCCGAATTCCAACAGGCCCTGGTGGAGGTACTGGCGGAAAAGACCATCCGTGCGGCGCAAAAATACCAGGTCAAAACCGTACTCATGGCCGGAGGGGTAGCTGCCAACTCCCTGCTAAGGAGTACTTTAAAGGAGAAAGCCGCAGAAAAACAGCTTAAGGTGGTCTATCCACCGCTTTCCCTGTGCACCGACAATGCCGCCATGATAGCAGGCCGGGCCTATATCCAGTATATGAATCAGGACTTTGCGTCACTGGAACTCAATGCTTACCCTGGTCTTTTGTCCCTGTGAAAAATCCCTGTGGATATTGTGGATAAGTCTGTTGATAAAATAGAAGAACACTAGCCCAAATCCCCGGTATATCTGATATACTCTAGAATAGTACCGGGGCCTTTAATTCGGTTCGAAACGGCCCTGTGGATAACTGTAGGGAGGAAAAGAAAAGTTGCATCCGATACTTATTAAAATAGGCTCATTTACAGTTTACTCATGGGGGGCTATGCTGGCCCTGGCAGTGCTCATCGCAGTATGGGGCATCAGCCGTATCGCCCGCCGCGAGGGTTATGACAGCAACCTGGTTCTGGATCTGGTGATCCTGTGCGTCTTAGGGGGGCTAATAGGGGCCAGGCTGGCTTATGTGCTGGTTTATGATTGGCCGGGGTTCCTGGCCAATCCTTTGATTGTATTCGCCATCGGCCCGGGTGGCATTGAAGGAATGATCTGGTATGGTGCCTTTATCGGAGGCATTATTCCTTTTGGGCTTTATATCTGGAAGAAAAGCCTGTCATTCTGGAAGATCGCTGATATGTTCAGCCCGTACCTGGCCCTTGGATATGCCTTGGTGCGGATTGGATGCTTCCTGCGGGGCTGCTGTTATGGCAACATCACCACTGGCCCGCTGGGAATGGTCTTTCCTTACATCGACGGCTTCAGCCGTTATCCCACTCAGCTGTTCAGTTCTGCTTTAAACCTGGTCTTGTTTGCATTCCTGTTATGGTTCTATGAGCGGCGCAGCTTCAGCGGGCAAGTCTTCATACTATACCTGCTGGGTTACGGCGTCTATCGATTTATGATTGAATTCTTCCGTTACAGTGTCATTTATATAGGTCCGTTTACACTGGGGCAGATTTATACCCTGGGATTGCTGGCAGTTGGTTTGGGCCTTTACTACTGGCGGAAGAGGCAGTATGACGGTGCAGTCTACGTGTCCAGAAATAGGAGGCGCTGATGCCGGCAAACAGAATAATGCCGGGCAAGCCGGAAACGAGGCGGGAGATGTTGCAGCAGCGCGAACAGCTAGCGCCTGCGGAGGTGCAGCTGTTCAGTGAAGAGATCGTTCACAAACTCCTGGAGCTAAAACCCCTCCAGGATGCCCGGGTCATCATGGGCTATATGAGCATCCGCAACGAGGTGGATCTCGGGCCGCTTTTCGAGCAGCTGCACCAGGAGGACAAGATGCTGCTTCTTCCCCGGGTAGACGGGTCAGAAATCCACGCCATCCACTTTTCGGACCCGGCCGGGCTGCAGAAAAGCCGGTATGGCATTTTGGAACCGGTGGGACCACCCTTTGCCCCAGAACGAATTGATGCCGTACTGGTGCCTGGTGTGGCCTTTGATTATCAAGGCTATCGGATTGGCTATGGAAAGGGATATTATGACCGTTTTTTACCGCGGCTCAGGAAGTATGCCTTCACCTGCGGGGTTTGTTACGAGTTTCAGGTCATTGTTTCGGCTTTTCCTCAAGCGGCGGATTGCCCGGTTAAATGGATAGTTACCGAACGATCCGAACTGATGATCGACGAGCGGTATTTTTGATTATTCAGGAAAGTGACAGCGGAGGCATGGCCGCCGCTGTCCATATTTTCGACTGGGGTAGAAAAATTGTTTCGTATTTATGGATCAGCCTGCGAAAACTCGCCTCATTTGTAGAAATAAGTCTAGGGGTGTATAATAAGAGGCACAAAACTGCCGATGAATCATACTGCGGCAATAAACCTTCCTAACCGGGGGTAGTGTAAGGGGGGAATGGGAATGAGAGATGAGGAAATCATTCAGCTGTTGCTGGACAAGTTTCCCGGTAAACGCATCAGTTGTGCCGAGGCTAGAGAATTAGCTGCCGGACTTAAGATGGAGCTGTCCCGGATGGGGGCCTTATGCGATCAAGCCGGAATCAAAATCTCTGCTTGCGAATTAGGATGCTTCTAAGCATGGTATAAGACTGGCCCAGGGGAGGGGGGTCTTTTTTGCGTGACAACTATGGACGTACGATAAGCTATATGCGAATGTCGGTAACCGATCGCTGCAATTTGCGGTGTCGTTATTGCATGCCGGAATCAGGCATAAACAAGCTGGAACATGACAAGATATTATCATTTGAGGATATTATAGCCATTGCCGAGGCTGCCAGTGATTTAGGCATAAGTAAAATCAGGCTTACCGGTGGCGAGCCCTTGGTGAGAAGAAACATCACCGGATTGGTCAGCCAGCTGGCGGGCATACCTGGCATTGAGGAAGTTACCCTGACCACTAACGGTACACTTTTTGCCAGGATGGTCAAAGCCTTGCGGGCCGGGGGGTTAAAGAGGGTCAACTTCAGCTTGGACAGCCTGTCAGCTGAGAAATACGATTATATTACCCGCGGCGGCTGCCTGGAGGATGCCTGGAAGGGCATACTGGCAGCCATGGAAGCCGGCATGCATCCGGTGAAGTTAAATACCGTTATAATAAAAGGTTTTAATGATGATGAAATATTGAAATTTGCTGATCTGGCCCATCGTTTTCCCCTGCAGATTCGTTTTATAGAGTTTATGCCGGTGGGGGATCTGCTGTTTTGGGATGAAAGCAAAGTAATCACTATTAAAGAAGTTAAAGCCATTTTGAATAAACATTATAATTTGTTGCCTGTCGCCCAGGTCGGCAATGGACCGGCGGAGCATTTCAATCTGGAGGGCGGTCAGGGCGGCATAGGCTTTATCAGCCCCATGAGCAATCATTTTTGCGACAGGTGTAACCGCATACGGCTGACTGCCGAAGGCAAACTCAGAAATTGTCTTTACGATTATCACGAAACCGATTTAAAAGCAGCCCTGCTTCAAGGCATCAACCGGCAAGAGCTGCGCCAGTTATTAGCCCAGGCCATCAGCCGTAAACCCGAGCGGCATCATATGGATACCGGATGGGGCGAAGCAAACAATCGTAAAATGTACCAAATAGGGGGTTAACTGTGGAATTCACCCACCTCAATTCGTCAGGCCGGGCCCGTATGGTCGATGTCAGCAATAAAGAAGACAGCACCCGTCAAGCCCGGGCTATGGCGGTTGTTAAAATGAAACCTGAAACCCTGCAGGCCATCCAGGCAGGAGCGATTACCAAGGGAGATGTATTGGCGGTAGCTCAGGTTGCTGCCGTTATGGGCGCCAAGCAGACCCCGCAGCTGATTCCCATGTGCCACCCCTTGATGCTCGCTTCAGTAGATGTGGAATACGGTTTTGATCATACAGCGGGTGAACTGCATATAGAGACCGTAGTCAGATCGACCGGCAAAACCGGAGTGGAGATGGAAGCCATTACGGCTGCGAGTATAGCCGCGTTAACCATCTATGATATGTGCAAAGCGGTTGACCGATGGATGCAAATATCGAACATCTGCCTTCTGGAAAAAAGCGGAGGAAAAAGCGGGCATGTCAGGCGCCCGGATTAAGCATAGACTCGGTTTGGAGTGATTTAAATGTATCAGACCGGAATTGTGGTTATGAGCGACAAAGGTTCCCGCGGAGAGCGCGAGGATCGCAGCGGCGCCAAGATTGCCGAACTGCTGGGGGCAGATTTTCAGGTTGCCTTTTATAAGCTCATACCTGATGACAAGCCCACTATAGAGGAGACCCTGGTTTACGCTTGTGACCAGCTAAAGCTGGATCTTCTACTGACCTCCGGAGGCACCGGCTTCTCGGTTCGGGATGTTACCCCCGAGGCTACCGGCAGCATTATAGAAAAAATGGTACCGGGCATTCCGGAGCTGATGCGCTGGACGGGTTTGAAGACAACCCCCCGGGCAGCCCTTTCCAGAGCGGTGGCGGGGATACGCGGGAAAACCTTGATCATCAATCTGCCAGGGAGTGAACGCGGGGTAAGGGAATCCCTGGAGGCCATCCTGCCAGTTTTGCCCCACGGTCTGGATACTTTGATCGGGTCCTCGGTGGAATGCGGAGAAGCTTAGCAAACGAAATTTAATGATTTTTAAAGGTATAAAAAGAAATTCCCCGCAACATAATACTAATTAATAATATCGGGCAGAATCAGCTTAGTTTTCTATTTGAATACTTGGCCGGTCTTGCCTAATATTATAGCTAGGTGTTAGCACTCGCTACGAATGAGTGCTAATAATAAAAAAGCAACATTTTAAAAGGGGGTATACCTTTGAAAATTCAACCATTGGCAGACAAACTGGTAGTCAAAGTAGTGGAAAACGCTGAAGAAAAAACCAAGAGCGGTCTCTATGTTCCCGACACTGCTAAGGACAAACCGCAGGTTGGCGAAGTTCTGGCAGTAGGTCCCGGCGCTCTCAATGACAAGGGCGAGCGGATCCCGATGTATGTGGCCGTTGGCGACAAGGTCATCTATGCAAAATATGCCGGAACCGATATCAAAGTTGACGGCGAGGAACTGTTAATCTTATCTGAAAGAGACGTCCTGGCAAAATTGGCTTAAATAACAGATTAAAAGGAGGATACATAGATGGCTTCCAAAGAGATTAAATTCAGTGAAGATGCACGCAGATCATTGGAAAAGGGAGTAGACACCCTTGCCAATGCAGTTAAAGTAACTCTGGGCCCCAAAGGCCGCAATGTAGTATTGGATCGCAAATTCGGTTCTCCCACCATCACCAATGACGGTGTTACCATTGCCAGAGACATTGATCTGGAAGACCCTTGGGAAAACCTGGGCTGTCAGCTGGTAAAAGAAGTCGCCATACGGACCAATGATGTGGCCGGCGACGGTACCACTACTGCAACCGTACTGGCACAGGCTATGATTAAAGAGGGGTTAAAAAACGTGGCAGCCGGAGCCAATCCCATGATCATGAGACATGGAATTGAAAAGGCTGTTAAAGCTGGAACCGAAGAAATAAAAAATATCAGCAGAATCGTAGATTCCAAAGAGGCCATTGCACAGGTGGCGGCTATTTCCGCCGATGATCCTGAAATCGGTACATTGATCGCTGATGCTATGGATAAAGTGGGTAGAGACGGGGTTATCACTGTAGAGGAATCCCAGTCAGTTGGCACCACCCTGGAAGTCGTGGAAGGCATGAGTTTTGACCGCGGCTATATCTCCCCTTACATGGTTACCAATACTGAAAAGATGGAAGCAGTTCTCGAGGATCCCTATATTCTGATCAGCGACAAAAAGGTCTCCTCAATTAACGAGATTCTCCCCGTCCTGGAAAAGGTTGTACAGACCGGCAAACCTCTGCTGATTATCGCCGAGGATGTAGACGGTGAAGCCCTGCCCACCCTGGTAGTCAACAAATTGCGCGGCACCTTTAATTGTGTGGCGGTTAAAGCACCGGCCTTCGGTGACAGAAGAAAAGCCATGCTTGAAGATATCGCTATTCTGACCAATGGACAGATGGTATCTGAAGACATCGGTGTAAAAATGGAGAACGTAACCCTGGATATGCTGGGCAAAGCCCGCCAGGTGGTAGTAAACCGCAATGAAACCATCATAGTCGACGGCGCTGGCTCTGAAGAAGCCGTTAAAGGCCGCATCGCGGTAATCAAGAAACAGGCTGAAGAGACCGAATCCGAATACGACAAAGAAAAACTGCAAGAACGCATGGCTAAACTGTCCGGTGGTGTTGCGGTAATTCAGGTAGGCGCTGCCACTGAGACCGAACTGAAAGAAAAGAAGCACCGCATTGAAGACGCCCTGGCAGCCACCAAGGCCGCTGTTGAAGAAGGCATTGTTTCAGGCGGAGGCACCGCTTTGATTAATATCATCGGGGTTATCGATGCCCTGCAGGCTGACGGGGACGAAATGACCGGCATTAACCTGGTCAAGAAAGCCCTGGAAGAACCGCTGCGCCAGATTGCTAACAATGCAGGCAAAGAGGGCTCCGTGGTGGTGGAGAAAGTGCGTAACTCCGAAACCGGCATTGGTTACAACGCTTTGACCAATGAATACGAAAATATGATCAAGGCCGGGATCATCGACCCCGCCAAAGTAACCCGCTCCGCATTGCAAAATGCTGCCAGCATTGCCGCCATGGTCCTGACTACTGAAGCGGTCATCACCGAAAAGCCCATGGAAGACAAGGGTATGGGCATGGGCGGAGGCGGCGGAATGCCTCCCATGATGTAATCTTAAACAGTCATTGACGCGAGCAGCCGGCTTATAATGAGCCGGCTGCTTTTTTGATGCGCCGGCATGGGCCCCAGTCGCCCCAAACTTTCCTCCAGATCTCATTCATCCAGTTACTTCGATGCCCCCTTCATTTCAGCCGGCAGCAACCCGGGCGAAAAGATTCGTTAATAGTGGTCCTCAAAAAACGCATTGAATCCAGCCTCAGACTCAATGATTTAAGTTCCGCTTAGCGTGCTTTCAGCCGAATTTTCATTATTATGATGTGGCTGACAGTGAACAATGGCAAATGTCGAATTATGTCCTGATTGTAGGATAGTGTCCGGCATACAATACACCTGGCAACACTGGCCTGATAGCTGGCTTACCAGGTAATTAAAGGGACAGACCGAAATGCCATGGAATGGCACAATAATTGCTATAACAATTATAAGAAGCGTTCGGTAACGATAAATAAACAGGCAAGGAGGTCGTACTTGTTTCGCGGTTTAAAGACTAAACCAGGCTCTGGTTCATACTTAAACCGAGTGTGCAGAAATGAATCGTTCGATTGTCAGGGTTGCGGGGTCATGGTTCAAACCGGCAGCCAGATTGTCTCTTTTTTAACGAACTACAGGGGGCTGGTGCGGGATTAAGCCTCCCAAGGTTTGTTATACGAGCTGTGTTCATTATTCTCCGTGGCTCCACTAGAAATACGGAAATATTAATAATTAGATAGGAGGTATGAGGAATGCGGGAGATTCCGAAAACATGTAAAGCTGCAGTTTTGGATGAGTGGGCTACGCCGTTGGTCGTTCGTGATGTTGGCGTACCGGAAATACAACCGGGAGCTGTGTTGGTAAAGCTGCTGATGACCGGTATCTGCGGCAGCGATTTACACGAGTGGGATGGTACTTTAGGTCTTGGATCTACTGCCAAGCCGCCTATGATCATGGGACACGAGAGCCTGGGAGAGGTGGTGGCCTTGGGTGAAGGCCGTACCACAGACGCCGCTGACGAACCCCTCAAAGTGGGCGATCGCATTATGTGGGCGCAAATAAGCTGTTATGATTGCTATTTTTGTATCATCGAGGCTGATCCCGTACGCTGCAACCACAAAACCAGTTATGGATTCCGCCATCCTGATGAACTGGCAGGCGGATTTGCGGAATATCAGTACCTGCGCCCGGTTACCAAAGTAGTAAAGGTCCCCGAAGAGTTAAGCAATGAAGAAGCTATAGGAATCGCTTGTGCCGGCAGGAGCGCTCTGGCCGGATATACCAAAATGGGAGGAATCGGTTTCCAGGAAAACGTTGTCATCCAGGGTGCGGGGCCGATAGGCCTTTTTGCTACGGTGTTTTGCCGTGAAGGCGATGCCGCCAAGATAATAGTCATTGATTCCGTAAAACAGAGGTTGGAATTGGCCAAAAAGTGGGGAGCCGATTATTGCATCGATATGAATGAATATCCGGATCCCGCAGCGAGAAAGGCTAAAATACTCGAACTTACCAATGGCAGAGGACCAGAGGTGGTAATCGAATGCGCCGGAGTTGCCAAAGCATTTAATGAAGGCCTTGATATCATCCAAAAAGGCGGCAGATATCTGCTTCTGGGAATGACCGGCAAGGATGAGACTACGTTTGTGCCGTCAGTACTCCTGCAGAAGCAAATGAGAATTTATGCAACGATGTCGGCCAACATTTCCCACTGGTACAAAGGCCTGCAATTTGTGAAAAACAACCGGCACAAATACCCGTTTAGTGAATTGGTCACCGCTAAATTCAGCCTGAACGAGGCCACTGAAGCCCT
>ENA-UOOH01003061-UOOH01003061.1-fermentation-metagenome-genome-assembly--contig:-NODE-3061-length-13298-cov-180.079740_pt1 | contig 13298 bp, 21 predicted proteins | sample MGYA00245778_ERZ724025 | MGnify/ENA primary metagenome ERZ724025 (study PRJEB28704, sample SAMN03018313) | fermentation metagenome | biome: anthropogenic terrestrial biome; feature: soil... | reverse complement strand
AGTCTGGTACGGCAACCCGAGCGCGGCGACCACGAGCGACGGGGGCGCGACGTATGTATTTTTCGATGATTTTTCATCTCCGCTGGCGTGGGGGACGAAGTGGGCCTCAACATCCCAAGCGTCTCACTCCGTCTCAGACGGCAAGCTCGTTACGTCGGCCCCTTCATCCGCATCCGGGCAGATCAACACATATAACCCCTTCACCAACGTGGTCGTCGAGTGTTCCCTTCGGAACCCGGGAACCTCGAATCAGATGTACCTAAATTTTGAGGACACGAAAGGAGTATATCGGGACAAGGATTTCATCATCCTCGACTTCAACACCAGAATGGTCGAACTGAAGCTCGGCGGCTCAACCTCCTATGCACCAGTGACAAAGTATCCAGACAGTTACTACCGTTTCAGGTACGTATGCCCGTCAACGGGGGTGGCCAATCAATATGCCTACTATCCAGACGGTACATTGATCTGTAGCAGATCTGGCTCCCCCGCATATCGTAATTTCTACCCCTCGTTCCTGAAATGGGATACCGGGGTGGGGTATGTTGACTGGATCACTGTCCGCGCCTACAGCGCCACCCCGCCCGCCGCCCCACCCGCAACCGCCTTCACCGCCACCCCCACCGCCGGCCTCGCCCCGCTCACCGTGCAGTTCACCGACACCTCCACCAGAGGCCCCACATCATGGCTCTGGTCCTTCGGCGACGGCGGCACCTCCACCGAGCAGAACCCGCAGCACACCTACGCCACCCCCGGCCTCTACTCCGTCACCCTCACCGCCACCAACGAATACGGCAGCGACACCGAGACCAAAACCAACTACATCACTGTCTACGGCCCCGTCACCGCCCAATTCACCGCCACCCCCACCGCCGGCCTCACCCCGCTCACCGTCCAGTTCACCGACCTCTCCACCGGCGGCCCCACCTCATGGCTCTGGACCTTCGGCGACGGCGGCACCTCCACCGAGCAGAACCCGCAGCACACCTACACCACCCCCGGCACCTACACCGTCACCCTCACTGCCTCGCACCCCTACGACAGCGACACCGAGACAAAAACCAGCTACATCATCGTCGCCGTCCTGCAACCATTCCCCGGCCTCACCAACATCCCCCGCGACCTCGCCGGCAACGGCCTCTACACCGACATCAACGGCAACAACCGCCTCGACTACAACGACCTCACCGTCTTCTTCCAACATCTCGCCTGGGCGAAAACCGCGCAGCCTATCGCGTGCTTCGACTTCAACGGCAACGGCTGGCTCGACTACAATGATGTGATCACCCTATTCTCGACAATCATGGAGGAACACACATGACCCGAAAACTCTTACTCGTGGCGCTGCTCGTCGTCGCCCTGCTCGTAACCCCGGCACTGGCGGCGACCATCTCCGCCCACAGCACCACGGCATACGTGGGGCAGGCGCCCAAAGAGGTCAACATCGTCCTCGACAGCGCCCCGGCCGGCCTCTCCGGCTACGACATCACTGTATCGGTATCCGACCCAGCCCTCGCAACCATCGCGGCCGCCAATAAACCTGGGTGGGCCACGATCGGTACCGTGGGCGCAACCCCGGCAAGTTCCGTCCAGATCACCGGCGCGGACATCAACGACCAGATCCAGTCAGGAGCAGCCGGGATCCTCCTCGGCACCGTCGCCGTCCGGGCTCTCGACGCCGGCACGGTGAGTCTCACCATCACCGCCAACGCGCTCGACGACGACACCGGCACCCCGATCGTGGCGACAACACAGGCCGGCACCATCACCTTACTCGGCGGCTCCCGGCCCAAAACCACCGCCCCGATCCCCACTCTCGATGAGGCCCCCTACCTAGCCCTCACCGGGGCCTTCGGCGGCAGCAACCAACTCAACGAGACCACCGAGGGAGTAGACTGGCTCGGCATGAAAGACGCCGCCGAGCGGCCCTACACCGACCTGATCGGGCCGCTCTTCTACGTCATCGTCTTCGCTATCCCCTTCCTGATGCAGTGGTTGAGGCAGGGAAGCATGGCGGTGCCGGCAGCGATCGGTATCATCCTGGGCGGGATCATGCTGGCGAAAACCCCCGCAGAATACCACCTTGCCGCGATAGCGTTCATCGCGCTCAGCATCCTGGCGGTCGTGTGGGGAGTAATCAAGGATAGGACGTAACATGATGCCAAAACTCTATTTCGGGCGCCTCACTCTCTATGACGAGGAGGGACGGATCTACGAGGTCAAGAATACCAAAGTCACCCGGGCAATCCCCGAACTCAACCAGATCCTTCAGACGCGGGGGATGGGTATAGAAATCACGCTCACGCTCACGGGGGTGGAACGGTGATCGCTACATCACTCTTCATCGCCCTGCTCCTGCTCGACGCCGCTCTGATCGCAATCGCCTTCCTTGCGACAGGCAACCGCCTCTTCATGGACATCCTCTCGGCGGTCGGGTCCGCGATCCTCTCCTGGTATCTCGCCCTCGTCACCCTCGGCGGTAATGTAGGCGACATCACCACGGTCGCGCTGACTACAGCAGCGAACATCACCACGAACATCACCACGATCGAGTACGGCACCCTGACTGCAACCACCGTAGACCCCGCGCTCGGTCTCCTCCTCTCCGGGATCGCGGCAGTCATGACGATCGTATCCCTGGCGCTCATCATCTCACTCGGCCTCGAAATCATGAAGGAGCTGCAATAATGGCAACCGGACTCAACACCATCCTCGGGGCGGCCCTTGTGGTCTTCGCCCTGGTTATCGGCCTCACGTACGGCATCAGTGCGCTCGGGGCTGCGGACAGCGCGACGAACATGACCGACTCCCCGTATGCGGACCAGTACAACGCCACGGTCGGCGCATCAAGTGCATCAATCTCCCTAATCTCCTATCTGCCGGTGATGCTCGTGATCATCGCGCTGATCGCCGGTCTCATCATCCTCCGCCGGCTGATTTGACCGGCCCCCCCTCCCCATCCCCCATTAGGCGGGAAACCTATAAATAATCGAAAGGACGATATACTCTCCATCGGAGGTCATCAAAAACACTTTGCTTGAGAAACCTCTCAAAACCTGCACCGCTCTGAAGCAGTGGGCAGAGGAAGCGCAGAAGAATCTCTTTTCCCGGCGCATGAACGAGTCCGGAGACACCATGATTGACGTCGCTGTGACGATGGCGATCGGGCTGATCGTGCTCGTGGCGGTATTCTCTCTCGCACCCCTGATCGGGTCCAACATCGACGGTGCGGCGTCGATCCCCGCCGGCTCGCAGTGGAATGCCACCGAGAACACGGAAATCCCCACGGGTGTCGGCATCTGGGAACAGAACGCCAGTCTCCTGACGCTCGCCGTGATGGTCTCCATCCTTGCGATGATCATCTGGGCCATCATGAGGATCCGGGGCAACAGCGGGTCTGGAGGCGGGATCTAATCCCCCTTCCATTCCTCCATAACACTATGACTACGCAGGAGATTTCATGGATGGTTACGACTCCCCCGACTTCCCGGACCAGAACGATTGGGGCGGAGAGTGCGGGGTCGATTACGGCACTGACCCTCAGCAGCACCCTGCAGCACCTACCGGCCGCCCGGCCGTCCCTTACGTAGCCGAGCACTACAACTATCTCGAAAGCCTCTATTCTTCAGATTATCGCCCCTTCTTAATCGAGCGCATCAATGGCAGCCATCTCTCTCCCGGGGCGAAGCGGGCCTTCATCTCGACGATCCTCAACTTCTTCTCACACACGGCACTTCTCTCCTACCAGCGGGACGCAGAGATCGCAGAGATTGACCTTGATATCGCCCTCAACCTCCTGGCACTCAACTGTAACAAGGTCGATATCAACCTCCCCGAATACCCGCACCTGATAGAGCTGATCCGGGCGCACTTCAACCGCTTCATCGTCAGCCGCACCCTCGGCACAGAGAGAGAGCGGATCCTGCAGAACAGAACAACCTATGAGAGCGTATCGAAGATCACCAATGACGAAGAACAGAAACGAGCAAAGCGCGGGCTCGGCATCATCAGCCGGGTCTTCGGCGGAGGTGACAACTAATGCCGATGGTAATTGACGACCTGACCCTCATCGCCGGTGGACTCATTGCAGCCGGCGGCTATGTCGGCCTCGGCCTGATCGTCTCCGAAGTCTACAAGTGGATCCCCGAATGGCGCATCCTCTCCCAGGCGAGGAAGAAGAACCTCCCGGTCTTGGCCCTCACGGTCCCCGGCACAGGGGAGACGGACTTGATCTTAGGCGGGAAAGACGAGAAGGGCGATCCGGTCTTCAGTGTCAAAGGCCAGTCGTTCGGTATCCAGGTAGACCCGAAGTTCAGCGGGCAGATCGCCCCCGACCGGCTCGCAAAAGGGCTGCGGGTCTACCACTACGGCACCACGACCCCACTCGCCCTCGACGGCCGGCACTGCATGTCTCTCCAGACGGTGATCTACACGATCCGGACGGAGTTCCCGCAGCTGCAATTCCTGACGGACGATCAGGTTCTGGCGCTCCTCGACACACCCCGGAACGACCTGGAGGAATACTGCGAGTCCCTCTACGAGATGACCGCCACAACTGCCGTGGAGTTCGATGTCCACGACTCTCGCGCCCTGATGAACCTCATCATCGACGCCCAGGACCGCACCGCAGAGGTCGAGGTGCCGAGCAGCGGGATGTATTCCTACGCCTATGCGTTCAAGAACATCCCGACCGCCTACCTCTCGCAGGACCTCCACCAGTACGGCCTGCTCATCGAGCGGAAAGTGCGGAAACAGATGGAAGACTTCGCCAAGAAGTTCGGCCTGATTCTCACGGCAGCGATCGCGGCACTGATGATTATCATCGGCGGAGCAGTGGCGTACAACATCATCAAGTGAGGCACACATGGCAGAATCTCTCCCGACACCCAGAACCGAGCGGCCCGCGATTGCGACCGTCATCGACGCCGCATATATCGCCACGGCCCGGCAGGGCACCAACCTCCGCCTCTATCTCATGGATCCCCGGGGGCCGCTCACCCAACCCTTTTTGGAGTTTTATGAGTGTTTCGCCGCACTCTTCACCCTGACCTCCCCCTATCAGGAGATCGTAGACGAAGACGACGAGGATAGTGTAAAGCTCCTCAAGGGCATCCGGGCATGGATAGATCCCCGGAACCAGAAAATCTCCACGGAGCGAGCGGTGGCCGGGATTGAGCTATTCGAGAAGTGGCAGCGGATCCTTGCACGGAGGGATGTGATCTCATGGCAAAGGTAAGCCTCGGAACGCCGCCGATGGCGGCAAAGGACGAGTATCTTCACAGTCATTTCATCTCATGGAACGCCCTTGAGCAGATTATCATTCAGATGACGAACATCCGGGACCCCCGGATCCCGATCTTCACCGACCTGATGATCTCGGCAGTCACTGACGAGGGGATGCGGGAAGAGTTCCGGGTGAGAAAAAAGCAGTACTACGAGGAGGGTCTCAAAGATTACAAAACGCCCTCAAACGACGACGAAGCGACAGCGATGGTGAACGCCTGCACGCGCGTCCTCGGAGATGTCCGGAGCTGGTACGACAACATGCTCGGCGTTACAACCGTGATGACCTACGGCGTGTGCGGACCTCAGCCGGGAGAAGAGGAAGACGAAGCCCAGTTCGGAGGGGGTGAGTGCAATGGCGGTGCCGATGGCGAAGCTGCCTGCGTCGATGTCACATAACCCTCTCCCGCAGAAGGGCTCCGGACTATCCTATGCTGCTATGCGGGGCGGCTGTGACTTCCTGGCGCAGCGGTTCGCGCACACCATCACCGGACCGTACAAGCAGGATATCGCTATGCTCCTCCAAGGGCAGAAGGGCTCCGGGAAATCATATGCCTCGCTCCGCATCGCCTACAATACGGCCCGGTGCGTGGCAGAGATCCTCGACGACGACTGGCACAAGTGGACCAAATACTTCAGCATGAACAATGTCGCCATCATCGACCCCGATAGAGCATTTGAGATCATTGGAGAGGCGAAACCGTACAACATTTACCTCTTTGACGACATTGGGGTGGGGTGGAACTCCCGGTCGTTTGCGAGCAAGGACAACCGGGACAAGAACGACATCTTCCAGATCAACCGTGTCGCGCAGACCGTGCAGATCCTCTCGATGCCGAATCAGTTCCTCCTGGACAAAGTGCCCCGGATGCTCTGCAACTACATGGCAGAGATGGATCGCTCTGAATACAGTAGGGGTTTCTCCCTGATGAAGGTCTTTAAGACGAAGACCCTCTTCCGGCTCAACAATCAGCGTATCACACCGCACCTCGTCGCGGAGGACGGGGCGAAGATCACCAAGTATGTGGTCCACCGTCCCCCCAAGTTCCTGGCGATGCAGTACGACAAGATCCGGAAGGACGTAACCCGGAGGATCATCTCGGAGCGGGCGAGGCGGGAAGAAGAAGAGAAGCCGGCTCCAGGGCCTCGGATGACCTCGGATATGTACGATCGTGCCAAGAGAGTCCTGCCGGAGTACGAGCGGTGCCGGCTTATCGGGATGGCACACAAAGAAGCCCTCAAAGAGATCGGAGTACCAGACCGTACCTGGTATCGGTGGAAGACGCGAGGGGTGCTGCAGGAACTCGGTTACAGGGGGGACTAAAACGCCTGCCGCCGCCGTCACTCCGGCTCGGAATACGAATTATATAGTTTGTACAGGCTTGAAACTCTCTTTTTCCCCGACCGGGGCCGAAGCGAGGTTGAAATGAAAAACGACGAAGGCATTGCATATGGGTTAATCGCGGTCGTGATGTTCATCGGAATGGTCGCGCTGATCTTCATCTGCTTCACCCCGGCACTTAACGGGGCGATCGAGGCCGCCAACACCCTCATAGGTGACGGTAAGGTTGGCGTGCAGACGGCCGGAGCGGTTGGGTGGTCGTTAGGATGGTTCGCAGCTATCCCGATCATCGGGCTCCTCGGTATCGGGTACTGGGCATACATCAGGGCGCTGGAGGAGAATCCAAGTGACTAGCTTCAGCGCCGTGTGGCAGGGGTTCATTATCATGATCGTGACGATTGTGATCGGCGTTATGATGAGCCTCGCTGGCGGGACGATCCTCGATGCACTCGTGGACGGCTTCACGATCGCCGGCGTCTATGATGTCCCGGCAGAGTGGGACCAGAGCGGCACGATCAACCTGGTGATCAACATCTACTACTTCCTGATGTATGTGATTCCCGTGCTCGGCGTGGCGATCTTCGTGGTGACGCTCCACCAGCGGAAGCGGTACGACCGATACGGGGACGACTACTCAATCTATGAGGGGCGGTAAGGATGGTGCTCGATTGGTTCGTGCAGCAGGGCCGGAACGTCCGGCAGGCACTCACCCCGAAGCAGCAGCCGGTACAGGCCCCCGCACCGACCCGGCCGGAGCCGGCGACGGTGTTCTACGGTCGAGGGTACTCCCGTCCTGCCGCCGCAACCCCGGCCCGGCAGACGGCCGCAAAACCCGTGCAGCCGGTGCAGCAGCTGAAGAAGGCACTCGCCCCGAAGCAGCAGCCGATCGCGGCCCGGCCGGTGCAGCCGAAGCAGCAGGGGATCCCGCAGGACATCTCCAAACCGATCTATGATGCCGGGGTAGGGGCGAGTCAGTGGTGGACGAAGAACGCAGCGCCGGCCATATCCCAGGCGATCGACTCGCTCCCCTACCTCGGCCCCCGGACGCTCCACCGATTTGAGGGTGGGCAGGTCGTCCCGGTGACGGCCGGCCCGCTCACCGGAGGGGGCACCCGCCTCCGGCCGAACTGGGAGGGGGATATCGGGCACGATCTCGCCAAAGGTGCAGCGGTTGATATGCCGCAGCATACGATCGAGTTCGTCACCGCTGCCCCGCTCGGCGCTGAGCGAGCGGCACGGATGGCTCTCCGGGACCCGGCCGGAGCTGCAGGGATGACCGCCGGCGGTCTCGTGGCGGTCGGTGCGGGGACCGTCCAGGCCGCACAGGAGAACCCTGCCCGGTTCGTCGGGGAGATGGCTGCCGGCGTGGTGATAGGCGGGAAGACCGCTCCGCTCAAGCAGCGGGCCGGAGCTACGGCCCTGCGCGGTGTCGCGCACCTCGATCCGTTCTTCGAGCGCGGGATGAATGTCTACACCGGAGCGCCGGGGCCGATCGAGGCGATCACCCGTTGGCAGAACCCCCTGGAGTATCATCCCACTCTACGAGGGTCCACGAAGTTTGAGCTCGCCCCGGACATCTTCGAGATTCCCCGGAACTACTATCACGGCACTTCCCGGGACTTCCTGGAGTTGGGGGTGAAAGAGGGGCGGCTGGAGGTCGCTGGCCACAAGCCCACCGCGATCCCGGAGACCCGGGCGGCCGCTGCCGCCCTGGAGCGGGGCAAGGTCGATCCGGCGTTCGGTGCCGTGGAACACGCGCTCTTCCTCGGGCCGCCGGATACCGGATACGGCCCGTTCTCGTCGGGAGGGTTCCTGAAGGTTCGCGGCACCGTGCGGGATATCCCCGATCGGCTGGCCTCGATGGCAAAGGAGCGGGAAGCCCTCCGGCAGAGCGGGGAGCGAGTCCCCCGGTCCCTGCAGCAGCATCTCACTGTCGCGGCATACAAGGAGTACTTCAACGCTCCACGAGGGGAGATCCTTGTCTCTCCAAAACCGATATCGGGATTCGAGTGGAAAGGGCTGCCGGAACATGAGTATGTCGTGAAACCCGGAACGCGGCTGTATCCGGTGCATAGCGGCCGGTCCCGGTTCTTCCAGCGGTTCGGCGTGACCCGGGGGAGTTCCTACACGATCCACCCGGCAACGGGGGAGTTCCTGGAGATCATGGAGTTCTCGACCAGCCCGGTCCCGCAGGCACCACCGCCCCCGATCCTGATTGACATCCCGCGGATCCGGGCGAAGCTGCCGAGCCTGCCGGATCTCACCTCTGGCCCGCTGGCGGCCCCAGCTGCAGGAGCGGCCGAGGCGAGCCGCCGCCGGCGAGGGGGGGTGACGGTGGAGGAAGTGCTCGCCGGCCCTCCGACTCGCCCGGCCTCCGGCCGCCGGGACGCATCTGGCACTCGAACCCGGGGAGTTATGGATGTGCCCAAAGGAACGTTCACCGTCCGGCCGGCCCGGCAGACTCGGCCGACCGAGGCCCGGGGGAGCGGTGCGGTGCGTCCGGAGCGGGCATCCCTCGACCGAGCGATACGCGGCCCGGACCCGGAGATCCGCCCCGGTCGCCGGGAGCCGGATACCGTCCGCCGTGAGACTCGCCCGTCGCGGCCGTGGGAAGTGGATCCCCGGCCCCCGCGCCCCCGTGTAGGGGGGCGGGGCGGTGGTCGGCCCCGGGACAGCGGGATCCCCGGCAGGGTCCCGGGACTCTTCCGGGACGAGCCAGCGCCCCGGGGCTTCCGGCTCGATGAGGCGGAGCGGTCGGGAAAGAGGAAGGGGCGGCGTCCGGCGCGGGACCCGTATGATTGGATCGTGCGAAACCCCGTTCCGGATATCGAGTTCTCGCTAGGTAGGGCGGGGTCGTTCGACGCTCCCGCCCGGCAGAAGGGGAAGAAATCCTCCCGCCGGTCCCCGGTGGCCGGGCCGCCGGCGGACTTCTTCGAGGTCGGGGGATTCTAAGGAGATAGATGAGTATGGAAACGACAGAACAAACCGGTGAAAGCATTGTATTGCGCGCGATCAACTCCCTCGCAACGGAGATCGCCCACCGCCCGATCCATTGGGCGTACGGGATCGCCTGGGTTGCCGCGATCTACTCGGGATCCAGGGCTCTGAGCGGGGAGTACCCAATAGAGGCGCTGATCATCACCCTGATCGCCTTCCTCGGCCTGCAGGGAGTCCTCCTCTCGCGGGAGAATCGGGTGAGTGCCGGGCCGGAGTGATCCGAGCCCAAATCTTTGAGTATCACGGCGATTTAAGGGGGCGGGAAAAACGGGAGGATGTATCACTCCACCCGCCCGGAGATCGTCGGTTTTAAGGCGTCTGTGAAGGTGTTTAATCTGGGCGTTCTTAGGGCTCAGATTAAGAATTCGTCCAAAAATAGAAGAGAACGGCTATTTCCTGCCGTACAAGTAGTATCGTCCGTCTTCGTTCACCACGCGGACGCACATTCCTCTTGCTCGCAGCTTCTTTGCGGTTGTTTGTGCCTTCGCCTTCGTGGTTTCGGGGATGGGGAACCGCGCGTACAGTTTCCCGTCGAAGCGTTTTCGTGTTACTGCCGGGACCATGTGGATCACTTCTTTGCGATGTACAAATAAGTATAGCCCTTTTTGGTTTTCACCGTTCGGGCGCTGCAGTTACCCCGCCTGAGAACCCCTTTTGCCTCGTCCAAAACCCTCTTAGGCATCCCGGGGGAGTAAGAGGCCATCCGGGTATAGGTCTTTCCCGCGAATTTCTTTTTCTCGGGAGGGGCGTCGTATCTCCGCTTTACCATCCGGCTCCCCCTGATCAGACCCGGGATCCCCGGAGGTCCGATCGGTTCTTCCGCGTTTCGGTGTAGATCCGGCCGCTGGCGCTGCGCCGCTTGCCCGGCTGCATCGCTTTCCGCTTCTTGTCCCGGACCGTCGAGGAGGTTCCGGTCTGCTTGTACGTCGCCTTCAGGACCCGCCGTCCATAGGCACCGATCTTCGTCTGTCCGCTCTTCTTTTTGGTTGTGCTCGCCTTTTTGGTTGAGCCCTTCGCTTTTGCCATGTTACTTCCCTCTTTTTCGTTCGTAGGATTTCACCCGGATCCTCTGTTTCCGTCCGGGGACGCTTCGCAGATGACCTCTGACCCGCTGCTTACTCATTCGCGCACCTCGCCGGGCCACTCGGCCGCTCTAGTCCGATAGTGGGGTCTCGATAACGATAAAAGTTTCTCCCTGCTCCCCGACCGGGGGCCGGGGGTGTGCGGGGGAGAGGTTCGCCGGGCCGGCCGGGTTGCTCCGCCGGACCCCGCTAGCGGACTCACTCTCTCGGGCGGTCCAGCCGCACGGAGGAGTGCTCCCCCGCGTCTGGTGCTCCGGTGCTGTAGACCGGGCAGGCAATCCAGGTCGTCTCCCCGTCCTCCTCGACGACCTCGAGGACGCGGCCACAGACGGAGCACCGGAGGTCGCCGGTCTGCCGGAGGTCGGCGACCTGCTGAGAGGATACTCCCGAGCGGAGGAGGGACTCGGCGAGCTCACCCTCCTCGTCCCGGGGGGACGGGGAGGGGCGCCCGATCGCAGCGGTGCGCTGGAGCGCGGCGATGTGCTCCGCGATCTCTGCACGGAGCGAGTCCTGGAACTCCGCGAACGAGAGGTACCGGCGACCCCCGAGGAGCTCGTCGCAGAGAGAGTACAGCATCCCCCGCTCGCACCCGAGCGAGCCTATCAGGGATCGCACCGACCCAGGGAGGTCCGGTGGGGCTCCCTCCTCGCGGCGAGGGGTACCGTAGATCTGCTCAATCCGGGTCAGGGTGGCTAACTGGTCGTACTCCTGGAGGACCTGCTCGCTGATGTGCTGCAGGTAGTCGGGGTTCTCGCGCTGGTCCTCGTCGAGGCCCGCGATCCGGTGCTCGTAGAGTTCGTTCAGATTTTCGAGATCCTGGGGGGAGTACCCCTCTGTGTTTTCGTGGGTGTATTTTACCATAATACATACTATGTATGCATAGTATATATAATTATCTAATACTATCCCTCAAGGGCCCGGTCACCCCCAAACACTCCAAACAGAAAGTAATAAATACTATGCATACATAGTATGTAGTAGAGGAAAGATCATGACCGAAACAATCCAGACAACCTTTGAAACCCCCCTCTTTGGGGAAGAGGATCTGATCTACGCATACACCCGCGAGGACGCGATCCGGGACGGGTATCAGGTGGACGTATCCGAGATGGCCCGTGAGGCTGGGTTTACGATCCCGGTCTCGGTGACCCGCACACTCTGGGACGAGTACATCACCCCTGACCCGCGATCCGTCCCGTACGGTCAGAGTGTAGAGGGGCGACTGTGGGATACTCTATGGATGGCCCGGCTCGCTGCGCGATGCAGGCCGGACGCGGACGCGCTGCGGTTTAAAGTGATCTACATCCAAAAAGCGGCCCAGCGCAGGACGATCACCCTGGAGATGCAGGTTGGTGCAGCGGATCCCGAGGGCCGGCCGTGCATCACCATCATGATCCCGGGAGAGGACTAATAGAAACTTATTTATAGTTTGCATACATAGTATGTAGTAGAGGAAAGATCATGCAGTACACGACCGAAAACACAGAGGGGTACTCCTCGGAGGACCTCGAAACCCTGAACAGAATCTATGAACACCGGATCGCCCTCCTCGATGAGGACGAGCGGGAGAACGCGGACCTGCTCCAACACATCAGCGAGCAGGTTTTGTACGAGTATGATGTTGCGCAGGGGTATGAGGGGGGGTGGGCCGAGTTCCTGGGACGGATCTACGGACTCACACAACAGGCCTATTGTGTGGGCCGGATTGATTTCCCCGACGGCCACTTCCTGGAGGACGCATACGCGGCCTCTGCAACGGAGATCGAGACCGGGCGGTCTGCTCAAGTCTACTGGGTCGAGCGCAAGGAGTACGATCCCTACGTGCAGGACGAGGGCGATGCGTGCGACTGGGATCGCCCGGTGCGCGTGGATGTTTGGACTGAGTGAGCGGTGAGGGTAGCCAGGCCCCGCCCGGGTTCGAAGCCCGGGACCGCTTTCAGAAAATCCGTTAGGAATCGCCCGAGAGGGCAAAACCAGAACAAAATGAGGCGAACGAGAATGAGAATCAAACTATCTAGGAAGGAGATCGCAGACGCGATCCTGCACAACAATGAGACTACCGTGACCGGGGGCGACGAGATGGGGGTTTTTGTCTGGTCGAACGGCCGCGCGAAGGTTAGCGCAGTCGGGCGCGGAACGTACTACATAGGGCCGGAGATCTATGACCCTGAACGTTTTGTTACGACCGAGCTCTCAGACGATACGACGCAGTGGTGGAACGAGGCCAGGGACGAGCGGATCAACGAGGGGCGGATCCGGGATGTATTTCCGGACGAGTTGACCCCCGAAGAGAAGGATCTGATCGACGAGTACGCAGATCTCTACGAATCGGTTTGGCGGGAGGAGCTCCGCTATCTGGCAGAGGTGCAGATCGAGTCTGACGATGGATCTGTCGACGTGATTGAGGTTGAGTGGATCGACTAAGCGGCGAGGGTAACCAGGCCCCGCCCGGGTTCGAGGCCCGGGGCCGCATTCCCCCTCAGGGGAGGGAATCTCGGCCGAGGAGATCGAGGATTGCGCACGTGACTCCGACCCCGATGACCCCGATGACCCCGATGACCCCGATGACCCCGATGACCCCGATGACCCCGATG
>ENA-UOOH01003058-UOOH01003058.1-fermentation-metagenome-genome-assembly--contig:-NODE-3058-length-13310-cov-3.526518_pt1 | contig 13310 bp, 11 predicted proteins | sample MGYA00245778_ERZ724025 | MGnify/ENA primary metagenome ERZ724025 (study PRJEB28704, sample SAMN03018313) | fermentation metagenome | biome: anthropogenic terrestrial biome; feature: soil; material... | reverse complement strand
GGGGCGCTGGCAGCTCGAGGCTTCGAGGGGGATGACCGCAAACCCGGAGAGCCGCCGCGCAGGCTTGCGGCGGAGGGCGCCTGCGCGACCTGCCGAAGGAGGATCGAAATGAAGGCCAGTGGCTCATTCCTGTTGGCGGCGGTGCTCGTCGTGGCCGCCTGTGGCAGCACCGAAGAGAAGGCGGCGAGCGACGCGGGCACTCTCCGGGAGGACGCGGGCGGGGAGAGCGGCGATGCCGGCTCCGGCGTGCCCGACGGCGGATGCGAGAAGGAGAGCTGGACGGTCGATTGCCCATTCTCGAGCCAGCCGCCGACGGTGCTCGAGGCGCTCCGGGCCTTGGAGGCCTCGGCGCGCACCGACTATCCGGCGGCGACCTGGCGGGGCGTCGTCGCCGCCAACATCCTCACCCGCGACGGGCGGCTGGCGAGCAACGGCCTTCTGCTGGCGAGGTTCTGCGACAACGAGCCCGGGGCGCCCCGGGAGCTCTTCTTCGTGATCAACGCCCAGGGATGCAGCGCGGAGCGCCGATGCGTCGAGGACATCTGCGAGGTCCCGGCCGAATTCCCGAGCATCGACTCCGACCAGGCGATCGGGATCGCCTATCCCGGCGAGTCCGAAGAGAACCGCTACGGCATCAGCTACCTCTTCTCCGAGGGGAACTTCTGGAGCGTCAATCCCGCGGTCGAGGGCGGTCTCGACCGCGTCGTCAAGGTCGACGCGACGAGCGGAGAGATCGTCGACTGAGCCGGGAGCCGGCCTGGCGGCTCGCGCCCGCGTGAGGAGCGCAGGACAACTCCGGCAAGCTCGTCGCACATCTGCGCAAGGCCGGCCGGGAGCTGGCCGAGAAGGACGGCCAGCGGTTGATCCTCATCGACGGGCCGCCGGGGATCGGCTGCCCGGTGTGCACGCCTCGCCTGGAGGCGTCGACGCGCTGGTGGCGCTCACCGAGCCCTCGGGGGCTGGCGAGCATGACCTCGAGCGGCTGCTGCGGCTGGCGGCCCGCTTTGGCCTGCCGGCTGGAGTGGTGATCAACCGCTTCGATCTCGTGCTCGAGGCCGTCGAACCGATCGAGAGCGCCTCGATCAAAAGGCAACGCCTGCCGCAATCCCAACCTCCGGCGCCACTCCGACATACGGCGCCCACGGCGCAATCAGCGCACCGACGAAGAGCCGCATCGTCAAACCAACCCGGGACGAACCCCACATCGTGGCGTCGAGCGCGCCTTTTACCTCTGTGACGTGGAGAAGACCCGTAGTCGGCGCCCGGGTCGCGTGGACTCACCGGTCGTATTCGACAGCTCGAGGCCCTCCATCGCCCGGTATCCCGCGACGGCCACCGCGTTGAGTTGGAAGCTCGCCGCTGAGTCGCGCAACGGCCAAGCGATTCGGGCTCGCAGGCCTGCCGTGCCTCCGTGCTCCACGAGTCCGAAGTCACCTTCCACTTGAAGAAGGCGCCACGGACGCACCGCCGCACCAAAGGTCCACCGCTGGCCGAGGTCGACGTTCGCGAATTGGGCGACACGGAGGCGCGCCCGCCAGAGAGAGTTGCAGCGCGACGGTTTCCCGAAGCTCCTCGGCGCGCGCGTCTGCAGCGCTGCAGAGCAAGAACACTGCGATTCCGCATGCAGTCGCGATTCTCATCTGCCCCTCATTCGATGTCGGCCTTGGCGAAGAAGCTACCAGGCAGGGTCCCCAACGAGAATCAGGCTCCGGGATGGTCCCGGCCTCCGGACCGGGCCTTTCCGGAGTGGTCCATTCCCGGGCGCGGGCGCACTTCCTCGCTTCACGCGGCCCGCCGCTCCGCTCCCCAGCGTCATCGAGCCCTGTCGCCGGCGCCCTCGCGGCGATCGCGCTTCGGACCCCATCTCTGCCGGATTGCCGCGAGCGCGCCCGCTGCTGGAGGCCTTCCGAACGGCCCTCAGCAGGTGCCACTCGCTTCCCGAAGCCTCCGGACCGCGAATCGCGCCGCACCGACCGCTTTCGGAAGACTCCGCGATCGCATTTCGCGCGTGCCAATCGCCTTCGGAAGGCTCCGCCGCGCGATTGCCCGCGGCGCCCCCGCGTTCCGGAGGCCTGCCTTGGCGGTCGTGAGATCGTCGAAGGGAGCCTTCCAAACCAGATTGGCACAGAGCCAATCGCGTTCCGGGGCGCCGAGAAGCGGTGGGCATCCGTGGACACCCGGTCCCAAGTCCCCGCCCGGCGATTGACGAGTCGTGACGGGCGGTTGGACGCCTTGGGGCTGTCCATTGGCCCCTCCGCCTATAATCCGCGCATGTCTTCCAGCCGACGCAGCGTCGGCCTCGAGGTCGGGGCTGCGAGCTTCCTCTGCCTGCTCCTCGGCCTGCCGTCGCTGACGTTCCCCATGGGCGTCGACCAGGGCACGCTCGGCGTCTGGGCCCAGCAGCTCGCGCGCGGTCTCGTGCCCTACCGCGACGTGTGGGACCAGCGCCCGCCGCTGATGCACCTGCTCCACTTTTTGGTCTACGCCGGCGGCGTGAGCGGCATGGAGCTGACCCGCGTCACCGACCTGCTCGTGCAGGTGGCGACCGCGGGCGTCCTCGGCCTGCTCGCGCTCCGCATGTTCGGCCGGGGTGCGGGCATCCTCGCGGGCGCTCTCTACGCCTACTGCTACTTCGGTCAGGCCGACTTCCACCACACCTCGCAGCCCGACGGGCTCGTCGGTCTCTTCGCGGCGCTCGCGATCCTCTTCGCGCTGCAGTCGGGCCCGAAGCGCAGGCTGCTCTCGGGCGCGATGCTCGGCCTCGCGTTCCTCGCCAAATACCCGGCGGCGCTGCTCTTCCCGGTGCTCGTCGGGATTGCGCCCGAAGGCGGCGACCGGAAGCGGCGGGCGAGACAAGCGATGGAGGTCGCGCTCGGCGCGGCTGTGCCCGTCCTCTCTCTCATCGTCTGGCTCGCCGCCACCGGCGCCCTGGGCGACTTCCTCATGGACACCGTGGTCTTCAACCTCGGCCACGGGAAGATCGGAACCGAGCGGCCGGAGCTCTCGATGCAGGCGCTCGAGGTGCTCGCCCAGCTCCTCAATCGCCGGGAAGTCCTCGCGCCGCTGCTGCTGCTGCCCCTCGCGAGGCTCGAGCGGCGCTCGACGCTGGTCGCCGGCGCGTGGGGGCTCGTCTCGTTCTTGATGGTGCTCGTGCAGCGGAAGTTCTTCTCGTACCACTTCCTCCCGCTGGTCGCGCCGCTGGCCCTGCTGTCGGCGGGCGCCGTGCGCGGCCTGGCGCTGCGCTTGGTGGCCGAGCCCGCGCCACGCATGCGCAAGGTGACCTGGGCGATCGCGCTGGTGTTGACGCTGGGCGCCGGCTACCGCACTGCCGCGCGCTGGGGCCGAAGCGCCGTCGCCGCGGTGCAGGTTGCCTCCGACGACGAGGCCCGGAGCGCCTTCCACGCGCTACACGTCAACCCGTTCCTCGGCTTCTCGCTGGGCGACGACCTCGAGGCGGCCGCGGCCATCAAGGCGATGGCCAGGCCCGGGGACAGGCTCCTCGTCTTCGGTGCGCCGCTGCTCTACTACCTCTCGGAGCTGCAGCCCGCGACGCGCTTCATCATGGACAGCCCGTTCGTCGCCAAGGGCCATCCGGAGCGCTACGACCGCGAGCTCGAACGCGCGCTCGACTCCCGGCCGCCGGAGTTCGTCGCGGTCTACCTGCGCAACACCTGCCGCGCGGTGACCGGCTACGACGAGCCGAGCGCCTCGCTGCTGCGCCTGCAACCGAAGGCACAGCGGCGGCTCGCGGAGCTGGAGAAGGTGCTCGAGCTGGAGACGGTCGCCGTCTACGCGTCGCGCGAGCGGGCCGCGGCGCTCGCACCATAGCGGCCCTCGTGCAGGACGCGGTGGGACGTGCGCCCCCCGAGTCGCTGCTCCACCGAGTCGACGTTTGCCGGGGGAGCCCAGCAAACGGGACGCCCCGGAAAGGCGTCCGGGACATCGGAAATCGCGTCCGGGACATCCGAAATCGCGTCGGGGACATCCGAGATCGCGTCCGGGACATCCGGAATCGCGTCCGGGACATTGGAAATCGCGTCCGGGACATCCGAGATCGCGTCCGGGACATCCGGAAATCGCGTCCGGGACGTCTCATCCGCGGTGATGCATGTCCCCGCTGCCCTTCGGCATGTCCCGCGAGCCCTTCGGCATGTCCCGCGAGCCCTTCGGCTTGTCCCGCGAGCCCTTCGGCTTGTCCCGCGAGCCCTTGCATCTGTATCAGCGGGGGTTCATCGACGAGCTCGAGCGGCTCCGGCGCCGTCCGGCGAACGCCAGGCCGCCCATCACGAACAGCGCGACCGAGGTGATCGCCGCGCCCGCGACGAACGACCTGGGACGGTAGACCAGCTCGACGCGATGCTGGCCCGCGGAGACTGGAACGGCGCGGGCGAGATAGTCGGCGCGATAGAGCGGGGCGGGCGCGCTGTCGACCCGGGCTTGCCATCCGGGGAACCAGGAGTCGCTCACCACGAGCACGCCGTCGCCGCAGGCCTCGACGTCGACGACCATCCTGTTCGCCATGGCCTCTTCGATGCTGGCGGTCGAACCCGCGCAGTCGGTGAGAGAGGGCAGGGGCTCGCCCGGATCGAGCTCGAGGAAGGCGTATTCGCGCAGGGGACGGCTCGGATCGAGCAGCGCCGCGCGCGCCTCGGCCTCCGACGCGGCGACGGCTCGGTGAACGACCAACGCGCGCGGGAAGGCCGTGCGGCTGCGATAGAGGTTGGGGATCCGGAAGAGCGCCTCGTCGGCATCATCGTCGTCGCCGCCGGCGCGCTCGAGGCCGGAGAAGGGCGCCTCGCCGCGGCGCACGTACCAGGCGACCGAGGCGAAGTCGAATAGGGCGCGCTCGTCGTCGGCGAGCACCGACGCGAGCCGGCGCGGCGCGCGCGGCCCCTCGCCTTCGATGCTCGAGAGCCGCTCTTCGACATGCCGGTTGCCGACGAACGCCTCGCGGCTCAGGCGCACGTAGCGCTTGAGCTGCTCGCGCTGCGAGGCCGATTCGGTGAGCGCCTCGGCCTCGTCGCGGTGCTCGGAGCCGCGGCTGAAGCGGGTCCACGGCTCGGCGCGCATCAGCTCGGCGAGGCGCGAGGGGGTCGAGAGCGCCTCGGCGGTCGCGTAGAGCGGCCGGCCGAAGAGGTTGTGCGCGAGGAGCACCTCGAGCGCCGTCAGCCCGACGAGGACGGCCCGCGCGGCCTGCGCCCGCGCCCGGGGTCGGCCGGGAAGGAACCCGAGGAGCAAGCCCGCCAGGCCGACGAGGACCGCCGCGAGCAGCGCGCCCAGCCCGGCCTGTCCGCCTGTGGAAGCGATGCGCGCCGCGGCGACGAGCGAGGCCGCGAAGAGCCCGACGCCCGCGGGTCTCAGCCAGCGGGGCCTGCGGCGCGCCCAGGCGACGAGCTGATCGAAGCCGAGCGCCGCGAGCGGAGCCAGCACCGCCGTCGCGGCGACGAGGTACTTCACCGGGAAGCGGAAGAGCCGGAAGGGGAAGAGCCCGAGCGCGAAGGACGAGGGCGCGAAGTTGGCGCCGAGCGACAGCAGCGCGAGCAGCAGACCGGCGACGGCGAAGGGCAGGGCGCGCCGGCGCCGCGCACGACCGGCGAGCGCGAGCGCGGTCAACGCGCAGAACAGGCCGCCGAGGTGCAGGGTGATGACGAGCCGCTGCGCCTGCGCATCGGGCGGCGCGGGGTTTGCCCCGGAGACGAGCGTCGCGAGGTCCGGCAGACTCGCCGACCACGCGAGCGCCGCGTCCGCAGGAGGCTGCTCGACCTGCCCCGCGAGCTCGGCCGCGGGGACCAGCGCGATGGCCGCGAGCGCGGCGCCCCAAGCCAATCCGAGCGCCGTGCCCGCGACGGGTTTCGGGCGCGGCTTGCGGCTCCAGACGGAGACGAGTAGCGCGGCGATGCCCTGGGCGAGCAGGATCTCCGGCGAGCCGCACAACGCCGATGCTCCCGCGCTCGCCGCGAGCAGGAGCAGGGCCGAGGGGCGCGGCCCGCGGCGCAGGTCGAGCACCGCGGCGAGCAGCGGCCCGGTCCAGGCGAGCGCGTTGGCCATGTTCTGCTCGTTGCCGAGGTAGGCGTACATCACGCTCAGCCCGAAGGCCGAGCCCGCGAGCAGGCTCCCGAGCCGCGAGCCGCCGAGCCGGCGCCCGACCGCGGCGGTCCCCGCGACGGCCAGCGCGACGTGGAGCAGGTGCTCGACGGTGATCGCCCAGACCGGACCGAAGACGAGGACGGCGAGCACCCGCGGCGGATAGAAGGCCTGGGCCTGGACGGTCGCGGCGAACGGATGGCCGAGCCAGAGATACGGGTTCCACAGCGGCAGCTCGCCGTTGCTCAGACACTCGGCGAGGAAGGCGGCGTCCGGGATGAAGAGCCGGAAGATGTCCCGGCCCGCGAGCGCTTCGCCGGAGAGGACCGGGCGATAGGCCCACGCGGCGGCGCCGAGCACGGCCAGCGCGCCGAGCGCACGCCTCGCGATCCGGAGGCGTCGCGGGGAGCGCTGTACGTCGGCCGAGCTCATGGCCGGCACGATAGCGGCGCGCCGCGGAGGCCCGCAAGAAAGGCGCGGGCGTGGGCGTCGGGGCGACCGACCGCCTTCCGGAGCCGCTCCCGAGCGAGGCTCCGCCGCAACCGCGTTGCAGCCGGCGATTGCAGACGTCTAGTAGCGCCTGCGCAGGACCACACCCCGGTTCCCGACGGCCCAGACATCGTTCGCGGAGAACCCCCACAGCGCCTCGAGCGATTCGGTCGTCGGGCTCTTCGCGTCCATCCAGAGCGCGCCATTCCAGTGGGCGATCTCCCCTCCGCTGCCCACGGCCCAGGCGTCGTCGGCCGAGGCCGTCCAGACTGCTTTCAGATTCGAGGTGCTGCGTACCGAGCTCCAGGAGCTGCCGCTCCAATGGAGCAGAATGCCCGTAAGGCCGACCGCCCAGACGTCGTCGGAAGCGCTGCCCCAGATCCCGAAGATGTCCAATTCCGCCGGGTTCGCGACCGACGCCCAGGAGTTGCCGTTCCAGTGGAGGATGGTCCCGAAGTTGCCGACCGCCCAGACGTCGGTGGGGCCGCTTCCCCACACAGCAATCAGGGAGCTCGCTTCCGCCGGGGCGGTGCGCACGGACCACGAATCGCCGTTCCAATGCAGCAATGCCGCGTTTGGAAACTCGCCGCCGACCGCCCAGACATCCGTCGAGGACGAGCCCCAGACCCCACTGATGGGCAGGCCCGAGGGCGCCTCGGCCCATGACCAGCGGCTGCCGTCCCAATGCAGGAGCACGGTCGCCAGGTCGAAGATCCCGTACCCGACTGCCCAGACGTCGTTCGACGCGCTGCCCCACAGGCCGGTCATCTCCGTCATCGGCACCTCGAGTGACTCGGTCCATTCGGACCCGTCCCAGTGCAGGATGACCTGCCAGCCCGCGACCCAGACATCGTCTGCCGAGCTGCCCCAGACCGCCCTGAGGCTGGCCGTCGTCGGGGTCGCGAACTGCTGCCAGCCCGGCTCGCAGGTGTTCGGCGTGCCGCTGCCTTCGCAGACGAGCGGCTCGGCGCATCCGGCGCAGGTGACCGTGCGCCACCTGCCGCAGCGGTCCTCGAGGTCGAGCTGGCCGCACTCGATCTCGTACTGGGCGCAGAGCTCGGCGTCGGTCTGGTCGCAGGCGCAGAGGTTGGGCCAGCCCGAGCCGCCGCAGACGAGCGGAGAGGCGCACTCGCCGCAGGAGGCGACCGTGCGCGGCAGGCCGCAGGCGTCGCTCGCCGACACCTCGCCGCAATCGAGCCGCAGGCGCGCGCACAGCTGGAAGTCCGCGCCTAAGGCGTCGCTCGCCGACACCTCGCCGCAATCGAGCCGCAGGCGCGCGCACAGCTCGCCATCGGTCTCCGGGCACCCGCAGACGTTCGCCGCGCGCGCGCCGCAGACGAGCGGAGCCTCGCACTCGCCGCAATCCACCGTTCGGCTGCGGTCGCAGTTGTCGAAGCTCGTCGCCTCCTCGCAGTCGGCGCCTATCCGACTGCAGAGCTCGGCGTCCAGCTCGGAAACGCAGCTCTTCGAGCCGCAGACGTTGGCCGTCCCGCCGCCGCCGCAGGTCATCGGCTGGCTGCAGCCGCCGCAGTCGAGCCTGCGCTCAGTCCCGCAGCCGTCGGTCGTCTCCACCTCACCGCAGTCCTTGCCGAGGGCGGCGCAGAGCTGCTCATCGCTCTCGCCGACGCATCGGCAGAGGCCGGCTTCGCAGCTCAGGCCCCCAGAGCACAGGCCGCCGCAGCAGGGCTCGTCGGGTCCCCCGCAGGCGCGGCAGAGCTTGTCCGCGGCGCACTCCAGGCCCGAGTTGCAGGCCTCGCCCTCGCAACATCGCTGGTCCGAGGCTCCGCAGGCGCGCTCGAGCTCCTGGGGGCAGGCGCACAGGAGGATGAGCAAAGCGAACGAGCTGAGCGAAAGGACAGGGCGCATGGCGCTCCTCCGAACGATGGGCGCCTATTCGAGGCGGCGCATGATGACCCCTTCGGTGCCGACGGCCCAGACGTCGTTGACGCTGGCGCCCCAGACGCCTTGGAGGACCGTGTCTTCGGTGGCGGTCGGCTGAACCGTCCAAGCTCCGCCGCCCTGCCGTCTGAGCACGGTCCCGTAGCTGCCGACCGCCCAGACGTCTTGCGCCGAGGCTCCCCGGACCGCCGTGAGCCACTGCAGCGAAGGGCTCGTCATGAGCATCCACGAGCTGCCGTCCCAGTGGAGGATGAGGCCCATCGAGCCGACCGCCCAGACGTCGTCCGACGCGCTGCCCCAGACGCCGTCGAGGTGCTCGATCGCAAGCTCGGTCGGCGGCATCTGATGGCGGACCCAGGTCAGCCCGTCCCAGTGCAGCAGGGTGCGCTCGTTGCCGACGGCCCAGACGTCGTCTGCGTGCATGCCCCACACGCCGAGCAGACTCTTGGTGTTCGGCGGCAGCGTCAGAGCGCTCCAGGCCGAGCCGTCCCAGCGAATCGCAAGCCCTTCGCTGACGCCGCCGACGGCCCAGACCTCTTGCGGCGAGTGGACCCAGACGCTTCTCAGGTTGCTCACCTCGAAGGGCGGCGTCGCTGTCGACCATGTCGAGCCGTCCCAATGGACGACGATGCCGTCGAGCTGCTCGCTGGCATGGCCGACGACCCAGACGTCGTCCGCGGTGGAGCCGTCGATGTCCAGGAACGCGGCGCCGGCGACGGTGTGCTCGAGCGACCAAGAGGCACCTTGCCAGCGCCAGAGCGAGCCCTGATCGGTGATGGCCCAGATGTCGTCGCCTGCCGAGCCCCAGATGCCGCTCAGGTTCTCCGTGATCGGCGTGGAGACGAGGGCCCAACCGACCTCGCAGCGGTTGGCGGTCCCCGAGCCGCCGCACGCCAAAAAGTCGGCGCAGTCGCCGCAGTCCACGCTTCGCGGCTTGCCACAGACGTCCAGGGTGGCGACCGGGCCACACTGGGCGCCGCGTCGCTCGCAGATCTCGGCATCGGTCTCTGGGCATCGGCACAGATTGGCGAAGCCCCGAGCCCCGCACTCGAGCGGCTCGGCACAGCCGCCGCAGGAGACCGAGCGCTCGATGCCGCAGGAGTCGAAGTCGGTGAGCTCGCCGCACTCCTTGTCCAGTCGCTCGCAGAGCTGCGCCTCGGTCTCGGGGCAGCCGCAGGCGTTCGGCTGAACCGAGACTCCGCAGGCGAGGGGCGAGGTGCACGAGCCGCAGTCGACGCCGCGGTCGTCGCCGCAGTTGTCGGTGGCGGAGAGTGAGCCGCACTCGGCGCCGAGCCGCGCGCAGAGCTGCCGGTCGGTCTCCGGCTCGCAGGCGCAGACGTTCGGTTCGTCGCCTCCGCCGCAGGTCTCGGGCAGGGTGCAGGCGCCGCAAACGACGGTCCGTCGTCCCCGGCAGGTGTCGGTGCCCGAGACCTCGCCACAGTTCTTTCCCAGCCGCGCGCAGAGCTGCGCGTCACTCTCGGCGGCGCAGCGGCACAGCCCGTCGGCGCAGCGCAGGCCTGAGCCGCATCCCTCTCCTGCGCAGCAGACCGCACCCTCGGCACCACAGGCTCTGCACCGTCCGTCGGATGCGCAGGCGAGGCTCGCTTCGCACTGTCGGTTCCCGCAGCAGGCTTCGCCGTCGTAGCCGCAAGCGGCGCGAATCTCTTGCTTGCAGGCGAGCACGCAGGTGGCGGCGAGGAAAAGGAGGAGTGAGAGAGGGCGACTCACGCGGGCTCCGAGTGCCGGCAGTCTAACTCTGCGGAGCCACCGGATGTGTCGTCGGACCGAGGCTTCGGGTGGCTCGTCTGCGCGCCCGGGCCGGTCGCGGCCCGGCTCGAGCTCGGTCGAAGGGACAATAGACATCGACACGCGCTCGGCCGGACGGATGGGGTCAGAGGGCGGCCCGCAGGATCGACGCGATCTCCGCGTCGGTCAGGACCACGGGGTTCGACTTCATGCTCGAGCCTCGCGACTCCTTGACGACGGCGGCCAAGCTCGACTCGGCGAGGCCGAGCTCGCCGAGCCGCGGGATCTCCAGGCGCGCGACGAGCGACTGCGCCGCGGCGATCCCCGCCGCGCGCGCGTCGGTCGAGCGCTCGAACCGCTCGCCAGTCAGCGCCTCGCCGATCGTCGCGTAGCGCTCGAGCGCGGGGCTCGAGGCCTCGCGCGTCTCGAGCGCCTCGACGTTGGCCTCCATCGTCTGCCAGAGCACCGAGGCGCAGGCGACTCCGTGGGCGATGCCGAAGCGTGCGCCCAGCGCGGCGGCGATGCCGTGGACCGCCCCCAGTCCCGCGTTGGCGAGGCACAGGCCGCCGAGCAGGCTGGCGAGCGCCATGTCGTCGCGGGCGTCGCGATCGGCGCCGTCCTCGACGGCGCGCGGCAAGGCCTTGACGGCGCGGCGGATTCCCTCGAGCGCCAGCGCGTCGGTCGCCGGCTGTGCGCGCAGCGAGACGTACGGCTCGATGAGCTGGGTGAGCGCGTCGAGCCCGCTCGCCGCCGTCTGCGCGGGCGGCACCGAGTCGGTGAGCGCCGGGTCGACGAGCGCGACCGCCGGCAGCAGCAGCGGGCTGCGGATGCTCTTCTTGAAGCCCTCCTCGCGCGAGGAGACGACCGCGTTGCGCGTCACCTCGCTGCCGGTGCCCGCGGTGGTCGGCACCGCGATGAGCGGCAGGGCGGGCTTCTGGAGCGCCCGGCCGGTGCCGACGCCCTCGAGGTAGTCGCGCACCGAGCCGCCGTTGGTCGCGAGGCCCGAGGCCGCCTTCGCGAGATCGAGCACCGAGCCTCCGCCGATGCCCACGACGACCTTGCTGCCGAGCGCCCGCGCCCGGGCGGCCGTCTCGTCGACCGCGGCGACCTCGGGCTCGCCGGTGGCAAAGACGCGCTCGGCCGCGACCCCGCGCTTCTGGAGCTGGTACTCGAGGCGCTGGAGCGTCTCGGAGCGCTGCAGGTGGCGGCCGGCGACGACGAGCGCGCGATCGCCGTAGCTGGCGACCAGCTCTCCGAGCAGGTCGAGGCGCCCGCGCCCGAAGGCGACCTGGCGGGCAGTCGCGAATTCGAAGTTCATGGCGCGCCCCTACCAGGCCGATTCGGCTTTGGGGAACAGGCTCTCGTACTTGGTGCCGACGCGCGGCTGAGCCATCCAGTCCTTCACCGTCTCGCGCCAGCGCAGGTAGTGCTCGGTTTTCTGGTGCGACTCGAAGCCGGACTTGTCGCGGTAGACCTCGTAGAGCGCGAAGCGGTCGGGGTCTTCGAGGTGGCGGCTGACGTCGAAGCGCAGGTTGCCCGGCTCGTTGCGGGTGTTGCGCGCGTTCTCGAGCGTCGCGCGGACGAACTCCTCGCGGTGCTCCGGCTTGACGTGGACGTCTACGACGACGACGAACATGGGGCACCTCTCCGTGCGGTGTGAGAAGGCGTGGATTATTCGGGATGGCTGGGGAGAGGGCAACCGGGGACGGCGGGCTCGGAGGTCGAGCAAGCCGAGGGCACGGCAGGGCGCAGGCCCCCCGCGAGCTCATCGCCCGCGCTGCGATCTGATCGTGCGCAAGCTGTGCGAGCGGGGCTCAAGCTGGCAAGACCGCGAATCCCAGCTTCGAGGCGTTCACGCGTACGCGGCGCTCCGCCGAGAGCATCGTCAAACTGCAGCCGGCTTCACGCTCGAACGCCACGGCGGTCGCCAGGTGGATGGCGTCGAGGGTTCGGAGGGGCTCGACGGGAAAGGGCTCGCCGGCCCTCTGAAGGACTCTCGCGCTCACGTCGATGACCAAGCAGCCCGCGACGAATTCGCGAAACCAAGCCAACAGGCTCGAGCGCTCGTCGTCCGTAAACCTGCCGTCGAGGGAGGCTCGGAGCAGCACCCTCTCAACTTCGGCGATCGTCAAAGCCGAGGTAATCAGGTTGGGAAAGCCTCCGACTGGCTGAAGCAGGCGCGCGTCGTCGCTGAGCGCGACCTGTAATAGCGCGCTGCTCTCGACGTAGAGCACCGGTGTCACGGGCGCTTGTCCTCGCGGAGATCATCGAGAATCTCCTGGGCGGCATTCTGGGGAAGCGCGACCTTGGGCCGCCGCCTGGCGAGTTGCCGGATGTGGGCGCGCAGGTCTTCCGGCGGAACCATCGCGGGCTTGACGAAGCCGCTCTCGATGGCCCGCTGGAGCCGCACTTCGAAGGAGTCCGTGGCTTGGCCTGCGGTCTTCGGGGAACGGACCTCGGCGACCACGCGACCGCGATCGGTCACCAGCACGACCTCGCCTCGTTGGACTTCGCGCAGATACTCACTGAGCTTGGCCTTGAACTCCCGGACCCCCGCGGTCTTCATGCGCTGATTGTGGCCACCGATGACCACATTCGTTAGCCGTCGCCTCCCCTGCGGCCGGCCGTCCGGCTGGGAGCAAGCGTGTGTGCCGTTGCCAGCAATCGGCAGCGCCGCGCGGGCCTCGGGCGCGCCTTCGCCGACGTCGGCGGTCTCCAGGTCGGCGTGGGCATTGCTACCGGCCCGGTCGTCGCCGGCAACCTCGGGGCGTCCAAGCAGATGGAGTACACGGTCATCGGCGACACGGTGAACCTCGCCTCGAGGCTCACCTCCAAGGCGCCTGAGGGCGAGGTCTGGGCGAGCGAGCAGACCGCGAAGAGCTTGCCGGCCGAAGAGGCGCAGGCGCTCGAGCCGATTCGGGTCAAGGGCAAGGAGAAGCCTGTCGCTCCGTACCGGGTCTGGCCGAAGCCGGGCGGGGTTCGGGCCGCGGTGGGATAGGGCCGGGTTTCAGGCTGGTGCTGAAGCGCGGGCTTGGCCCGCAACCGAAGCGATCGGTCGCAGCTCAGGTAGGGGCGCATGGCAATGCGCCCGT
>ENA-UOOH01003057-UOOH01003057.1-fermentation-metagenome-genome-assembly--contig:-NODE-3057-length-13311-cov-5.820836_pt1 | contig 13311 bp, 11 predicted proteins | sample MGYA00245778_ERZ724025 | MGnify/ENA primary metagenome ERZ724025 (study PRJEB28704, sample SAMN03018313) | fermentation metagenome | biome: anthropogenic terrestrial biome; feature: soil; material... | reverse complement strand
ACCAAGGTAAGACACAAACTTGTCAGAGTTCACGCACGCTTGCAGAAAGGACACGAGTTAACGCACGCTTGCAGAAAGGACACGAAAAACGAGGAGAACCTAACGGAAAAGGAAAGGCTTAGGCTCAACGATGTTCTAAAATATGAACTCAAAAGCGTTAGGGCCTATCTCCTCAAGGAAAGCTTTCAGCTATTCTGCAATTATAAGACCCCATACAGGGCAGAGTGGTACCTTGATAAGTGGTGCGTTCGAGCAAACCTTTCCAGACTCGAACCGATTAAGACCTTTGTAAGAACCATCAAGAAACATCAACCACTTATAATGAACTGGTTCAGGGCGAAAAAGGAGTTCAATTCAGGTATTGTAGAGGGGCTAAACAGGCGAGTAAATCTCGTTACGAGAAAATCGTTTGGGTTTAAGAGCTATGAAAACCTTAGATATGCGCTGTTTCTCAACCTCGGAAGGCTTCCTGAGCCTGAGTATGCCCACCGATTCTTCTGACGAGGCCAACATCAGGACGGATCAAGCTAGATACATCTCCTTTTTAACAGGTTAAGGAGTGACTAAAAGGAATTGGGAAACTCGAATTGAGCCTTTATCCTTAAGACCTGTCATAACATTTACCTAAAAAAAAACAGAAAAGTTTATTTTTTAAATGGAATTGAGAAATGAGGCGAACATATGTTGTCGGATACTTTGGATACAAAACAGGCCAGCTTGATGGACAAACAATTAAAACACGAAATGTGTATCGGTTATTGAAAGAAGAATTTGATCCATTTGTCAATTATTTTGACACCCAGAGCTTAAGAAGGAATCCATTATCTATAATTAAAATGTTTTTCGGGGCCATAAGATGTAATAAATTGGTTTTAATTCCCGCCCATAATAACCTTAAGTATTTATTTCCTCTGTTTTTCCTATTGTCTAAATTGTTCAATTTTTCTTTGCTGTATATCGCCGTTGGCGGTTGGCTGGTTGAGTACTTGAGGCATTTTCCTATTCATAGGAAAATGCTATCAAAAGTACAAGTGGTTTTCCCTCAAACCGTTTTTATGAAAGAGCAATTGGAAAATAATTATGGTTTTAAAAACGTTAGTGTTTTACCAAATTTTCGAATGCTTGAGCAGAAGCAAATAAATAAAGGGACTCCCGTAAATAAAAAAAATTTCAATATAGTATTTTTTGCTAGGATTCATGAGATGAAAGGGCTGGATTACATGGCTCACCTTGCTGTGCACATTTCGAAAGTCTATAAAAATAAAGAAATAGAAATTGATTTTTTTGGACCTATTCACGATGGATCAAGATTATTTTTTGAGAAAAACCTTTTGTGCCATTCGTTTGTATCATATAAGGGGGTGCTTTCTCCTTGCGAGGTTAAGCACACATTGAGTAATTATGACGTTTTGGTTTTGCCAACTCATTATTATACCGAAGGTTTTCCTGGTTCGGTTCTGGATGCATATTTGTCATCAATTCCCGTAATTGTTACACAATGGAAATATGCTTTTGAATTTGTTGAAGAATGTCAAACGGGATTCGTCATTCCCTTTGACAATGGAACAAACCAACTTTGTGAAAAAATCGATTTTCTTTATCGAAATCCACTAGTTTTAAGGGCAATGAAAATAAATGCTGGGAAAAAAGGAAAGAGTTTTTCTCCGGAAATAGCTTCTGAGATTCTGTCATCCTTTTTTGGGCAATCATCATCAAACAAAATTATGAATAAAATTTTCTATTCTACCCTTTAATTCTTAGATGAAGGCATTCAATGTCCGATTTTAGGGTAATTCACCCCATCTTCTAAATTTTTATATGAAGATTCTTTATTTTCATCAGCATTTTACAACTCCTGAAATTGGAGGTGGAACAAGATCCTATGAGTTTGCACGAAAGCTTATCAAGCGAGGGCACACGGTCACAATGGTTTGTGGCAAATCCTTTGATCTCAATCTTCCTCGGGCTTTTGGAAAAGGAATCTTTCGTGGCATTATCAATGGAATTGACGTCATCCAAATAGATCTTCCGTATTCAAACAAAGATGGTATAGGAAAGCGTGCATTCACATTTGTAAAATTTTCAATAAAAAGTATTCAAATTGCCTTGAAGGAACCATACGATTTGCTTTTCGCAACTTCGACCCCACTTACAGCGGGGGTTCCAGGAATTTGGATGAAGGTTTTTGGGGGGGAAAGGCGAAAGTTTGTTTTTGAAGTCAGGGATCTCTGGCCAGAATTACCAAAGGCCCTTGGATTACGAAACCCCATTCTTTTATGGGGAATGAAGTTACTAGAAAAAATTAGTTATCAAAAGGCTGACGCATGTGTTAGTCTATCCCCTGGTATTAGTGAGGGAATTAGACGGATTGTTCCTGAAAAGCTAATCGAGATGATTCCGAATGGGTGCGATTTGGATCTTTTCCGTCCTGGAAATAGAGAAGATTTGCAGATAGAAGGTGTTTCGTTTAACGATACAGTCGCTGTTTTTACTGGAGCCCATGGTATCGCAAATGGACTTGATGCTGTTTTGGACGCAGCCCTTGAGCTAAAGAAACGGGAAAGATCTGATATTAAAATTGTTTTTATTGGAAGCGGAAAATTAAAAACAGATTTAAAGACCCGCGCAAAGGCGCAGGGATTAAAAAATTGCCTATTTCTCGACCCTGTTTCCAAAATCGAGCTAACAAAAATTCTCGGGTCTGTTGATGTCGGGTTAATGATTCTTAAGAATGTCCCTGCATTTTATTACGGAACCTCCCCAAACAAATTCTTTGATTATATATCTGCTGGAATTCCTGTCCTTAATAATTATCCTGGTTGGATTTCAGACCTGATTTTAGGAGCCAAATGTGGTATGGTTGTTGAGCCAGACAATCCTCTATCATTCGCAGATGCCCTTATCTATTTCGCTGATCACCCAATTGAGGGAAAGGTAATGGGAATGAATGGTCGAAAATTGGCGGAAAACGAATTTTCACGGGACATCCTCTCCGGAAAATTTGTTGATTTCCTTGAATCGGTGGTTAATTGAAATTAATTCTTTAAGAAATTTTTCTTCTTAGAATTTTTTTTCTAGCTTCACCTTTTAGGGTTTTTCAATGTTGGTAAAAAGAATTTTTGATTTTATTGTTTCTGGTATTGTATTCCTTTTAATCCTACCGGTTTTGATTATAGTTTTTATTTTGATTTATTTAATGCATGGACCGCCTGTTTTTTTTCGGCAAAAACGCCCAGGCCTTAAAGGTGAAATTTTTGAATGTCTCAAATTCCGGACAATGAAAAACTCTTTCGATGAAAATGGGAATCCCTTGCCGGACGAAAAACGGATTACTTGTTTTGGTGCATTCCTGCGTAATACGAGTTTGGACGAACTTCCTGAAATTATTAATGTTCTTAAGGGGGAAATGAGTTTAGTAGGCCCACGTCCACTTCTGGTTGAGTATCTACCACTGTATTCACCCCGGCATTCACGTCGGCATGATGTAAAACCTGGAATAACTGGATGGGCTCAGGTCAACGGTAGAAATGCCATTTCATGGAATGAAAAATTCGAATTGGATATTTGGTATGTTGAGAATTGGAGTTTAATGCTAGATTTGAAAATTTTAATTTTGACAATTTGGAATGTATTTTCCCGGACGGGTATTTCTGCAAAAGGGCATGCGACAATGCCAAAGTTTTCAGGGTATGGTTCTGAGTAATTTGGGGATGATTAAATTTTATGTTGTTGGAAAGTGTTGATTGAAATGAAAATTAAAACAGTCACTATTTTAGGCGCAAATGGAACCATGGGAAGTAATGTATCTGGTATTTTTGCATCCTTCGGAAATGCAAAAGTATATATGGTTTCAAGAATAATTGAAGATTCATTTGAGGCAAAAAAAAAGGCAGCCTTATCTGTTAGATCTGAAGCTATCCAGAGAAATTTGATTCCGAAAGGATACGAAGATCTTTCCGAATGCATTAATGAATCCGATTTAATTTTTGAGAGTGTTTCTGAAGATTTTTCTGTTAAAGAAAAAATAATTCAAAAAATTAAAGGTTGTCTTCAAACGGAACCGCTTATTGCAACTGGATCGAGTGGTTTGTCAATTCAAAAATTATCTTCACTTTTACCTGAGAGATTAAAAAGTAGGTTCATGGGAATCCACTTTTACAATCCTCCTTATAACTTACCGGCATGTGAGGTTATTCCCAGTGAGTATACTGATGATCAAGTATTAGAGGCGACAAAGAATTATCTATCCGGCGTATTGTTTCGCAAAGTAATTCAGGTCAAAGATTCGCCAGCATTTTTGGGAAATCGGATTGGGTTTTTCTTTATCAATAAAGCAATGATTTTTGCTGAAAAATATAAAGCCGAGGGGGGTACAGACTATATCGACGCTATACTTGGACCATTTTCTGGAAGGAGTATGCCTCCCTTAGTTACCTCGAACTTTGTAGGTCTCGATGTTCATAAGGCCATTGTTGATAATGTTTTCCTTAACTCTCATGACCCTGCGATTAAGTCATTTAAATTTCCGGCCTATGGAGACGAATTAATCGCTTCTGGTTGCTTAGGGAGGAAGTCGGGTGGGGGGCTATATAAAACAATAACCTTGGAAAATGGGAAAAAAGAGATTCATGTTTATGATATTAAGGATATGAAATACAGGAAGAGGCGGAAATATTTCTTTCCATTTTCCGAAAAAATTGTCTCCTTGTTGAAGGAGGGGAGATATTCAGACGCCATCCATGGGATGATAAATTCTGATTCTCCAGAAGCTAAGATCTGTCTCGAATTTTTACTTGAATACATTTGCTACTCGATATATTATTCCGTTGAATTAACTGGTGACTACCATGCCAGTGATGATGTAATGGCCACAGGGTTTAATTGGATTCCTCCCCTTGCCCTAATAGATGCAATGGGTGGAAAGGATTTATTTCTTGATGTCCTAAACAATGTTCAGGAAGTAGATCAGGATCTTAAGGAATGTTTTGTTCAGTTGTGGTCAAACATTCCATCTTCAAAATTTGATTATCGTCCCTTTCTTAAAGCTCTTAATTAGAGGTTCCTTAGAAATGAAATCAAGCAAAGTTTTTTTTATTGGAGGATCCCAAACTGATTTTGAAAGAAATTGGACAAAGGAAGGGAAGAATGAAATTGCCATTTTGAGGGAGGTTGTAGAAGATGGGCTTCGATGTTCAAAGATTAGCTTTGACGATATTAGTGATTTGAATAAAAGAAACCGAGTTGCCATTTTTGTTGGGAATTTTATTGGTGAATTATATGTCCGCCAAGGCCATTTGGGTGGATTGTTAACAGAAGTTCATTCAGCCTTTTATGGTGTTCCATCTGCTAGATATGAAGCTGCCTGTGCGTCAAGTTCCGTTGCTCTAGATGCAGCAATAACTAAAATACGATCTGGGGATTATGATCTTGCGATTGTAATTGGCTGGGAGCTTATGAAGACAGTTGATTCGAAAACTGGGGGAGATTATTTGGGTTATGCTGCGCTTCGGGAAAAGGAAGCCGAAGGAATTGAATTTCCTTTTCCTAAATTGTTTGGAAAATTGGCCTCTGAGTTATTGAAAAGAAGTCCCTTAAACAAAGAGTTATTTCTTCAGGATTTGGCCCACATTTCTAATAAGAACTATCAGAACGCTAAGCGAAATAGAAATTCCCAAACAAGAAAATGGTTTATGAGTGAAGAGCATGCCTCGGATCGCGGCTCCAAAACAAACCCCTTTGTTGGTGAACTTCTAAGCGTCACTGACTGCTCCCAGGTAACCGATGGAGCTGCAATGGTCGTCCTTGCTTCAGAACGCTTCGTTGAAGGTTCGTTCCCAAATGAAAATTTTCCCTTTGTAAAAGGTTGGGGGCATCGAGTCGCCCCAATGAGCTTTGAAAAGAAGATGGACGAAAGTCGATCTTCAAAATATGTTCTTCCTTGGACCAGGCAAGCAATCATCGATGCATACGGAAGAGCTAAATTAAGTTTTGAGGATATGAATGTTTTTGAGACACATGATTGCTTTACCTCCAGCGAATATGCCGCCCTATCCGCCTTTGGATTTTGTATCCCCGGCGAAGAGCATCGTGTACTTGAAGAGGGATTAGTGGAATTTAAGGGGGCCAAACCAATTAATCCAAGCGGTGGATTGATTGGATGCGGACATCCAGTGGGCGGGACTGGAACTCGGATGTTTCTTGATGTGGCCAAGCAAGTTGCTGGAATTGCAGAAGGATATCAGGTTCGAAATTGCGACAATGGAATTATGCTGAATATTGGAGGAAGCGCCACGAGTAATTATGTTTTCATCATAGGGAGATAGCATGAGCTGTATTCAAGATTTGATTTTAATTGGTGCTGGTGGGTTTGGGCGAGAGGTTAAATGGTTAGTTGATCGGATAAACGATAGTAAACCCACCTGGAATATTTTAGGGTTTGTTGATGATGTTAAGTTCCCAGAGCAAAATAGCGTTGCAGATCTTCCTGTTTTGGGACCAATTTCCATTTTGAAGGAAAAATTCTTTGATTCTCATGTTGTATGCTGTATTGGAAATCCTCTTTCCAGAGAACAGATTCTTTCAAAAGGATTTCGCCAAAAGCTTGCAACATTAATTGACCCATCTGTCCTTTTGTCTGATAGCGTCGACATCGGTGAGGGGACAGTGATTTGTGCCGGTACAATTTGCACTGTCAATATTTCAATCGGGAAAAATGTATTGCTCAATCTTGATTGTACAATTGGTCATGATGTTGTCATTTCAGACTTTGTAACTATATATCCTAGTGTTAATGTCTCAGGAAATGTCAATGTCCAAAGATTTGTCGAGATTGGAACTGGAACGCAAATAATTCAAGGGATCACGATTGAGTCTCACTCTGTAATTGGTGCAGGATCGGTAGTGGTTCGCAACATTCCCGAAGGCGTTACAGCGGTTGGTTGTCCTGCAAAACCAATTTCCAAAAGACCCGTTTAAAAATATTTGTTTATTAATAAGGTTAACCTTAGGTAAATTTTCCTAAAAGAACTTCGACTTAACATTCTCCTAAGCCAGTATTGGAATTTGATTTATTTTATCCTGTAATTCCGAGAGTATTCATTTTATTTCCTTTTTTTATCTAAAGCGGGTCTTTATTTCCTTCTTCGGATTTTCTCTATTTGGCTAATTCGTTTTTTGCCTGCATAAATTATGTCTAATTCTAACAATAGAATTTTCCTCTCACCTCCTCATATGGGCGGCTCAGAATCCCAATATGTTGGAGAAGCCTTTCAAAGTAATTTTATTGCACCATTAGGCCCCATGGTCAATAAGTTTGAAGCTGAGTTCTCTAAAATATCGGGTCTTCCGTTTTGTCTTGCTGTTTCCAGCGGCACTGCCGCAATGCATTTGGCCCTGCGATGCCTTTCTAATCGATCTTCTACTGAGGTTGATAATAGAAAGCCTGTTATTATTGCCTCAAGTTTGACTTTTATTGGAAGTATTTCACCTGCCTGTTTTGAAGGAATCGATTTGGTTTTCCTCGATTCTTCCTATGGGTCGTGGAATATGGATACCGATCTCCTTCTGGCTGAATTGGAATGGCGCAAATCGAGAGACGTTCTTCCGATTGCAGTTATTCCGACCGATCTATATGGAGAGCCTTCTAATTTGCCAAAAATTAGAGAAATTTGTTTACAATTTCAAATTCCCTTAATCTCTGATTCTGCGGAAGCCGTGGGAGCACATTATTTTGATGGCAAAGGGAACATGCGGCACGCTGGGTTTGATTCTGATGCCGCAGTTTTTTCTTTTAATGGAAATAAGATTATTACTACTTCGGGAGGTGGGATGCTTGGGTCTCATGATGAAGTATTTATAAATCATGCTCGTAAGCTTGCCACGCAGGCCAGGGAGGAGTTTCCGTGGTATGAGCATGCTGAAATTGGTTATAATTATAGAATGAGCAATATCGTGGCAGCTATTGGGGTTGGGCAGCTTGAAGTTCTTGAGGATCGAGTGAATAGAAGGCGAGCTATCAATGCCATGTATCACGATATTCTTTCCCCTATTGAGGGTGTTTCCTTTTTGGAGGAGCCTGGGTATGCCATCGGCAATCAATGGCTTACGGTTGTTTTTATTGACCCTGCAACCTTTGGTGTAGATAATAATTTTGTAAGAGAGGTGTTGGAAACCAATAATATTGAATCACGTCCTGTTTGGAAGCCGATGCACATGCAGCCTGTGTTTCGATCGATGGTTGCTCGATATCAGGCTGAAAGAGTGCGGAAATACGATGTGTGCGAAGAGTATTTCTCCAAGGGGTTGTGTTTGCCAAGCGGGTCTGCTCTTTCTGATTCTGATGTTGAAAGAATTTGCTCAATTATCATTAGTTGCCGAAACCGAAAGGTGTAGGTTCTATATCTCCATGTTTTGATTTTCTCTTTCATTCCGTCTGGGATTTCTTCATTTTTTCTTCTATTTTAGATTCGCGATTTCTATTAGCATTGACCGAGCCTGTCCCTGCGATTACTCTTTGGCAGATTCAGTTTGGACCACAGAATGGGAATTCGATCATGAACAGCGTAAACAAAATTTTGCTTTTCACAGTTCTTTTGGTGGGGCTCGTTGGTTGTAGAAGTGGTTCTCCAAGGGGTGGTGAGGAGATTGGTGGATTCACAGGTGGGCCTGATGGGTCTGGTCGAACTTCTGAGCTATCTGCGCCAGCGATTCGGCCTGGGCATCTGTTGAAGGTGAAGGTGCTGACGAATCGCGCGGTTGAGGTGGACTTGGAATCTGGGCGGGTGAAGGATGATGGGACCATCTCGTTGCCTTTGGTGGGTGACGTGCGGGTTGGTAACCTGGGGTTGAAAGAGGCCGAGAAATCTTTGGTCGCAGAGTACTCCAAGTTTCTTAAGGAGCCGCAGGTCACGCTTGAGTTCGTGTTCGACAGATCCGGTGACTCTTCCGTATCGCCTTGGGGACAGGTTACGGTGATTGGGTGTGTGAAGAAGCCCGGGCCGGTTCCAATTCCACCGACCGGGGAGTTGAACGTTATCGGCGCGATTCAGCTTGCAGGTGGACTGGATCTCGGAGCGAAGAGCAAGGATGTGCGTGTATCGCGTTCGCAGGCTCAGGGTGGGAATCAGGAGTTTACAGTGAACATTCTTGATTTCAGTGGGGGGAGTCGGCTGACCGGGCAGTTTCCGCTGAAGCGCGGGGATACTGTGTTTGTGCCGGAAGGGCTGTTCTAGGGTGGGTTGTTGAGAACTTGCTGGTTTCGTTCTGCAGAAATGTTTCTGTCCTTTGCTTGGACAGGTTGGAGGTCCTAGGATCGGAACCGGCAGTTTGAATCCTCGGAATTTTCGTGACCCAGGGGCTGCCTGTTGTCATGTTGAGAACTCCGAGGTTCTCGGTTCAGATGGGAAATGGATTGGAATTATCTTTTTAAATTGGAGGAATTGTGCATAAGCTTGGTGTTTACATAAGGATGGGGTCCTCGTCGGTTGCGGTTTTGGGGATTGTTGGGGTGCTTCTTGCATGGCCTTGGGCATCGGCCCAAGGTGCGCCTGGGGATGGGATTGTGGTTCGGAACATGACCATTCACCCGTATGTGGAGCTGCGGGGCGAGTACGACACCAATCCGGACGCGTCCACTCAGGGGTCGGATTCGGACATGTCTGCCACCGTTCGTGGCGGGGCGAATCTCTTGAATCTCACCCGCCAGAGCCAAGTCGGCCTTCACGCATGGGCCTTAGCCGAACGCTACCAGGACTTGGGTCCAAAGGACCACGAGGACTTTGGGGACGAACTTGAGATTCGGCTCTTTGATCCGACCCGGCTGCTGGTCGGCATCTCGCAGACCTATGCTGACCGTACGGATTTCGACACGATTCTGGGACGGGATGAGAGTCGGCAGGACCTGACCGCTTCCGGCCTATTGGGGAAGGAAGTCACCGATAAGGTTATGGCTGAGGCCAAATACAAGTATTGGGATCTGTCCTACGACTCTGATGACTTGTATGGCTGGCAGGAGCATTCCGCGGAAGGGACCCTGGGCCATGCGCTTACCCGAAGGACGACCGGGACCTTGACCGTGCGTGGCGCAATCCAAAGCAGCGAACGTGGTTCCGAGGATGGGGAACTCGGCGCCTTGCATTTTGGGTTCAGGTCGAGGAACTCCGAAAAGCTGATCGGCTATGCCGGTGCGGGATGGCTGGTCTATGAAGCTGGTGATGAGAGTACCTCCACGCCTTCCATGGATGTCGGACTGACCTGGCGTCCGCGTGATCCCTGGCGGTTGGAGCTGAACGCGCTGCGGACGGTCAACCCATCTGTGTATGATCCCGAGAATTTTAACACCCTGACTCGGGTGACCCTGGGCGGGCATTACAACATCGTGCGTCCGGTGACGTTGTCTCTTGTTGGGTACTATAACCAGAACAACTACGAACGTGACCTGGTATCCGAAGGTAAGGCAACGGATTGGGAGGATGATACGTTCGTTGGATTCTTTCGCGTGACCTACCATCCGGGGACCGTGATGCAGTACTTCTTTGAGGCAAGAGCCGAGGATCGCGATTCCAGTATTGCCTCGGGCGATTACTCCCGAGAACTCCTTTCGATCGGGGCGCGGGCAACCTATTGAAATCTCCTCTTGGTGCTCGATAACATCCTTCAGAGTATCTCTTGCTCTTTGATTGATTTTAGGTTTACTTGATCTTTCCCGGTGTTCGGTCCCCCAGCTTGTTAACCAATTTGAGAATTATGTATCATGTCCCGGATAGATTCTGATCAGCATAGCGCTCCTGATTCACACAGTAACGGTAAGAAACCGGTGCCCCCGCAGGGGAGTGCACCTGGGCAACCAGGGGGCGGAGTGCCCTATGGTTACTATGCGGGCGATCCATCCGTCTACGGGATGGAAGCGGAGCCCGGGCTCGACCTGGTCAATCTTCTTCGCATCCTTTGGCGGCAGAAGCTCGTCATCCTGGGCATGATCCTGCTGAGTGCCTTTGGAGCCCTGTTCTATTTGAAGAACACGGAACCCCTCTATGAGGCCAAGACGCAGGTCGAGCTGAGCATGCGCCGGCCCAGGATCGGTGGCCAGCAGGATGCTGTGATCGATGATACGTCCCGGATTTCGAGCGCTGAAGCCTTTAACACCCAGATCCTTAAGCTCAAGAGCGCTACCCTGAGGCAAGCGGTCGCCAAGAAGCTGGCTGCTATGCCGTTGTTCGAGGGTGAGCTCCTGAAAGACCTTGAGGACTACCTCGAAAAATCGGTTCAGATCACCCTGGTTCGGCAGTCGCAGATGGTGGATATCACTGCGCGACACACGGATCCGCGGGCTTCGGCCGCTGTCGTCAATGCCTATGCTGACGAGGCGCTGCGGTCTGCGTTGGAGGCGAACCGTGAGGCATCTGATAATGCCGTGAAATGGCTTCTCGACCAGGCGGCTGCTCAGCAGGAAATCCTAGAGAAGGCCGAATCGGATCTTCTCGCGTTCAAAGCGGATAAGGGGGTTGAAGACCTTGCTTCGCGTGGGACCATGACCCGGGAGTCCTTGCTGGCGGTGAATCTTGAGCTGACAAAGCTCGAGACAGAGTTGGAGAAGCAGCAAAAGTCGTTGGAGGTCCTTAGGAGCCTGGTTCAAGGATCTGCCGAGGCCGGGCAGGTGCCGTCCGACACGCCGAGAATCGAGCAGATCACTGAGAAAATGGCTGCGCTGGCTAAGGCCGAAGGCGAGCGTGAGAACTTGCTTGAGGACTACACCCAACAGCATCCGGAGGTCGTTGCCAAGGACCGCGAGATCGTGCGCTTGGAGCAGGAATTGAATCGTGAGGTCAATAACGCGATCCAAAGCGTCAATTCCAACGTCACCGTCCTTCAGCAGCAGGTCCAGGCGCTCGGCAATCAGAAGAATACGCTCATGGATGAGAGCGTCCGGTTGGAGCAGGAATCCGCGCGCGTGCAGTCTGAGTTGCTCGGGCTCGAGCGCCAGATGGAAGCGAGCGAGGTCAGTTACCGCGGCATTCTGAACCGGATCGAGGAGGCCCGCCTCTCCGCGGACGAGAATACCGCAACCATTCGGATCTCCGAGCCTGCACAGATCCCGGACACCCCCGTTCATCCGCGGCCGCTTATGACGTTGGCTCTCGCCCTATTTCTGGGCGCAGGCGCTGGTGGTGTCTTCGGCTTGGGCCTGCATTGGATGCAGGACAAGGTCTGGCATCCAGGCGAGGTCGAGAAGGGGACCAATACCAAGATCCTGGGGATCATCCCGCGCGTCCGAAAAAAGGAGCGTCAGGCTCTCGGACGCATGTCCCAGACCGACAAGTTCAGTCCGCTCTCCGAGGCGGTCGGGTCGATCCGAAGCTTCCTCGTGACCTCCGGTTTCGGGAAGTGCCTGCTCGTTACCAGCAGCGCGCCATCCGAAGGCAAGTCGATTACCGCCTCGAACCTGGCCATTTCATGGGCCAAGAGCGGACATCGCACTATCCTGATCGATCTGGATATGCGTCGGCCGAAGGTCAAGGAGATGTGGGGGATTACGGAGAACAATTCCGACAAGAGCCTTCTTCATGCGCTCGCGGACAAGAATGCGCCCGACTGGGGTTCGATCGTCCACGAGACTGATCAGGAGAACCTGTCCATCATCGTGAGCCATCACGAGACCAAGATCAGCCCGTCTGAGGTGCTGTCGACCGAGCGAACGATCGAGTTGATCGAATGGGCGCGGGCCAACTACGACCGCGTTATCCTCGACTCACCCCCGATCGGGGTCGCCAGCGATTCCATCATGCTCGGTGCACTCGCCGATGGCGTGGTCCTCGTCGGCCGCTACAACCAGAGCCGCAAGCACGCCCTAAAGTCCGCCTCACGCCGACTCACCGATTCAAAGGCCAACCTCCTCGGGATCGTGATCAATGATGTCCCGCTCAATCGCGGGCGGTTGAGCTATGACTACGGGCTGTATGAGCCCTACCACGGGTATCACTACGACTACCATAAGTAGTCCGGCCTGCGGCCGGATGCCTGAGGCCCAAGGGCCCCAGGCGAGGTCGGAGGTCGGAGGTCAGAGGTCCGCTGTGGGTGAAGCTGTGGCAGTGGGATAGTGGACGTTTTTCCTGCAGATGAGGGGAGGTCTCCCGCAGAGGGCGCAGGGGCCGCAGGAATCAGAGGCCAGTAACTGGTGCGAAGCGCTCTGGGGCTGACCTCTGACCTCCGACCTCGCGCGGAGCAGGGGCATGATGCCCCTGCTCCGCGGCACGCGAAGTCGCTAACCAGAACCTCAGGAAAGCTGGGGTGTCGGAAGAACGCATCTTCTTCGTC
>ENA-UOOH01003054-UOOH01003054.1-fermentation-metagenome-genome-assembly--contig:-NODE-3054-length-13326-cov-5.461231_pt1 | contig 13326 bp, 11 predicted proteins | sample MGYA00245778_ERZ724025 | MGnify/ENA primary metagenome ERZ724025 (study PRJEB28704, sample SAMN03018313) | fermentation metagenome | biome: anthropogenic terrestrial biome; feature: soil; material... | reverse complement strand
TTGTTATCTTATCACTTTTCCTGCTCTACCGTCAAGGGCCAATTTCTGGCTTTCTGCCGCTTTTTATTCTTATGAATTTGGCGACAAAACTTATTGTACCCATTTATGACGTCCTGGTCAACTGTTGACCCTTAATTTCCTGTTGTCGGTTTTTCCCGGCAACAGTTTATAATTTACCACATCAATTCGGTAACTGTCAAGCACATAAGGAAACAAAGGAATATATTATTCATTTGTTATGATATTTTAAGAATATTCTGCCATGCAATATGCAATTTTATACTTACAGTGCGTAATAATTTTTATAAACTATTTTACCAAACCACTCCCTAGAATTCCACCGACTACATTGACAAATGTGTTCGGAACGTTTCCCACAATAATACTTTCGGCAAGCGGCATTTGTGTAGCAACGACAGCTTCGCCGCTTTTTGAGGGGATGACGATACGGACATTGGTATCAAAATTTAAATAAATTTTATGCCTGGTCTGGTTTATTCCTGCAGCTTCAAATTGATCCACAATATTGACTCTTACTGTACCCATTGGCATTATTCGGTAACTAATTCTTGGACCATAATTGGCAAGGAGCGGAATACCCAAAATCTCACCAAGAGGTATCTCGAAGGATTGACACCTCAATTCTTCCAAGGCCGTTTGTGTCGACATGGTAATTCTTGCGGCAACCCTGTTTACCATAACTGTGTTGGCTTGCATTAGGGCAACGTGTCCCTGGTTGTCCTTGTGGATAAAGATAAAGTCCTGGTATTGTATATTCTCGTTTGCAACCTCCTGCTGCAAGGTCTTATAGATAGCCTCTGTGGACATTTGAATGGCCCTTATTTCGGCAATATTATAAAAGGCACTTCTGAGCGTTATATCTAAAATTATAAATACACCAATTACAAGCAGACAGAAAGCAACCGAAACAACTGTCGGCACTACTGACCGTCTTCTTTTAAACAAATCTTTCACCTCTTATATCTTTTAGAAAGAATTAAATAAGGCCATTATCGTCCTTGTATATTAATCTATGTTTGAAACAAATAAATGATAGCATTCCAAAAATGGTATTAGAGAAAATACCGTAAAAAACTAAATCTCTTCAAATATAAGAAAAAAGCGCTTAAATTAAGCGCTTTTTCAAGTAGAAGGCTGGGCTGTTTTGTATTCTACAAAGATTTATTAATAGCTAATCTTTGTAAAATCTAAACAATGAATCGGGTAAACTTACGCTTTCCAACCTGAATAACCATGTTGGAAACAGGTTTAACGCTGCTATTAGGATCTTCAACTTTTTCACCGTCGACCTTCACCCCGCCTTGCTGTATAAGACGCCTGGCCTCGCTCGTACCGCCCGCCATTCCGGAAAGGACAATCAGTTTCGGCAACCAAATAATTCCGTCTTCAAGCATATCCCTGGTCACCTGGAATTCCGGCAGTTCATCAGGCAAGTCCTTCTGCTGAAAGATTCTTTTAAATTCTTCCTCGGCTGCTATGGCTGCGTCCTGACCGTGGTACTGGGTCACGATCTCCCTAGCCAGTCTCATTTTAACATCCCGCGGGTGCATGCCGCCGCTTTTCAGGCCAGCCTCAATGGTGCGAAGCTCGTCAAGCGAAACGGCGGTAGCCAGCTCAAAATACCTGAGCATTAACTCATCCGCCAAAGACATGGTTTTGCCATACATCTCCCTGGGCGATTCGTCAATACCAATATAGTTTCCCAGGCTCTTGCTCATTTTCTGTACTCCGTCCAAACCCTCCAGGATGGGCATCATTAGCGCTACCTGGGGCTCCTGACCGTATTCCTTCTGCAGGGTGCGTCCCATCAAAAGATTAAATTTCTGGTCGGTTCCGCCCAACTCAACGTCAGCTTTTAGCGCCACAGAGTCGTAACCCTGCATGAGTGGATAAAACAATTCATGAATGCTAATGGGTAAATATTCCTTAAAACGCTTGGCAAAGTCATCACGCTCCAGCATCCGGGCCACCGTGCATTTAGCGGAAAGCTCGACTACCTGGGCAAAATTCATCGGCGTCAGCCACTGGCTATTGAAAACCACCTCCGTTCGGTCGCGGTCAAGAATTTTAAATATTTGCCTTTCGTAAGTACGGGCATTGGAAAGGACCTGTTCTTCCGTGAGTTGCCTGCGAGTTTCCGATCTTCCGGTGGGATCGCCAATGCGGGCCGTAAAATCACCCAGGATCAGTGTTACCTGATGCCCTAACTCCTGAAATTGCCTTAATTTCTGCAGAACCACAGTGTGACCCAGGTGAATATCGGGGGCGGTGGGGTCAAGCCCGAGTTTAATTCTCAGTGGACTTCCGCTGTCTATAGAATGCCTTAGCTTATCGACCAGTTCATTTTCAGGGACGATCTCTACAGCTCCTCTTCTTATGATTTCCAATTGTTTGTCCAATGTAAGCACGTATTTACTCCTCTCAGATTAAGAGCTAAAAAATATTATACATTATATCAAACTTTAGAGGTGTAAAACAACCATATTACCCAAAGCCATACCAATTGTTTGAGATATATATCCTTCTTGCAAAAAGGGATAATAAAATCACTAAACAAGGTATTGACACAAAAAAACCACTTAAAGCAGGCGCTTACTGCCAATCCAGTTTACAAACAACGATAAAATACCTAACGCATTTAGCCAATCTCCGGTATAGGAAACTCCCGTACCGCTAGTGCGAACAACCCCCGGAACGAGACTCAAAGCATCCGCATAGGAAGGCCAACTTACTTCAATGGCCATTTCAAGTAGATTCCCGGGGCGATAGGGCTTAAAGCCGCCGCTAATACCTTTTTGAACAGCAACCTTTGCAGCTTTTTTTATTTCTTCCAACGATATTTTGGGGTGAAGGTTTAGCGCGGCACAATTACCTACAGCTTCCTTAACCGCTACCGTCTCAACGTCGGGTAGAAGTCGCTTTAATTCTTTGACAAAGGCCATGTCTCCCGTGGCCAGACCTACGGGTACTCCGAAATACCCGGCTGTAGCTGCGCTGATATAAGCCTCGTCCACATTTTGACCGTTTATCTTAAGCCCCGTTATCCTTGTATCGATGGTATGAGGCAGTACGGCATCCGCAGGCCCAAAACCCGAATGGAAACCAATGAGGAAGACAAAGTTGCTGCGCTCCACGAAATCCATCCACATTAGCTTTCTTTTGGAACCACGGATTAGAGATGCGCACCCCAGCAACTTGTCGGGAATGATGTTTTGTTTTCGCCAATGGATGTCCGATACAATAATACTATCTGCACCTGCATCCAGAGCTCCTTCAATAGCAGCATTGACTTCAGCTGTCATTTGCTCTCTAAACCAGAATTCCTCCGGCGGGTTTTCGGGCCAGTCAACATAGTCAGTAATACCCTCTATATCTGCAGCTATAAAAATAGTAAATATAAGATCACCCCCTCTATGAGGAATATGTAACAACAAAGAAAAAAATGTTTCTTAAAAAAGTAGTACTGTGGTAAACCTTTGATTTGTATTAATAGGAATAATGGTTTTCTGTTCAAATTAAATACAGTTGTAAGTATGAGAAGCCTTAAAATAATTGAAATTTAAATAGTTGCTTTATTATGTAACAATTTTGTTTGTTTCTTACCGAATTCTTTCTGGTATCAGGCTTGCATATATTAATAATTATAGTTTAAGATCTATACGGTGAGGTTTATGGCCGAAAAATTAAGGATAGTAACCAAGAAAAAAACCTGTGAAGCCACAGGTCAGCAAATTGAAATCATAGAAATACACAAGGATATTACTGACGGAGAGAATTTACTAACTTCATCTTTAACCGAGGTTAGTTGTCTTAATTTTCGTCAGTGTAATCACCCATGTAGCTTGTTTAAGAACTATAATTTGCCGGTTAAATGCAACAAACCTAAATTGATTCGAAACAATTATAATATAAAACAATAAACCCGCGGCAATTTATAAGCTTCCGCGGGTTTATATTTTACCAAAAGAAATAATTAGGAGATTTTCATGCCTTTCAAGTCCATCTTCAGACCGGCTGCAGCCATCTTCCGGCGGACAAAGGCAAGCTGCTTTTGCAGGGGGACATCCATGGGGCAGAGGTCATCGCACGCCATCAAGCCCACACAGCCAAAAGCTCCGTCTTCATTTCCCACCACTTCGAAATACTCTTTGTCAGTGCGCTCATCACGCGGGTCAATCATAAAGCGGGAAACCCGGTTAATGCCTGTTGCGCCAATGAAATCCTCACGAATATTGGCGGTAATGCAGGTGGCCACACAGCAGCCGCATTCAATGCAGCGCTCGGGCTCATAAATTGCCTCCGCCGTCTCGTTGCTCATCCTGACTTCTAGAGCATTGGGATCAAACTTTTTATTGGTGTGGACCCATGATTCAGTTTTAACTTGCAGATTCCTGAACCATGTTCCAGTATCGACAGAAAGGTCGCCGATTAGTTTGAACACCGGCAACGGCATAAGCGTGAAGCGGCTTGGCAAATTTTTGGTTAATGTTTTGCATGCCAGACCCGGCCTGCCGTTAATCAGCATGGCACAGGAACCGCAAATTGCCGCGCGGCACACGAAGTCAAATATTAAAGTTGGGTCTTGTTCTTCACGAATTTTATTCAACGCTACAAACAAGGTCATGCCTGCATAATCTTCCAGCTTATAATCCTGCATCCTGGGTGTGTCACCGGGTAAGTTCGGATTATAGCGAAAAATAGAAATTGTTATGTGTCTGCTCATCTTTGCCCTCCTTGTACCACGTTATTTGCCCTTAGCGGGGGCCGTTGCTTCACCGTATCCACGGTCGCCCGGAGGCATTAATGGACATGCAACAGGTTCGTAGTCAAGCGTGGGCAGGTCGGCCCCTTCCTTCCAGTAGGCCAGTGTGCGCTTGAGCCAATTGGCATCATCCCGCTTCGGGAAGTCTTCCCGGAAATGGGAGCCCCTGCTTTCAGTACGCATTAAAGCTCCGTAGGCAATACAAAGGGATGTTCGGATTATGCCGGGCATCTTAAGCGCCTGGGCCAGTTCCGGGCTTGCCCCCTGGCCGGAAGAACGTAAGCCTATCTTCAGCGAGCGCTTGTACAGTTCCTGCAGTTTTGCAACGCCTTGCTGGAGAGACTGACCGGTCCGGAAAATATGCACATGATCCATCATTGCAGCCTGCGCGGCGGCTCTGACTTCCCAAACATTCTCCTTACCGTTCTTACCGGAAATCAGGTTCTTGATCCGCTCCTCTTCTTTCTTAACAAAGCCTTCGACCAATTTATAGTCAAATTTCTGAGTTGCGCCAAGGGTATACTTGGCAAGCTGAATACCCACTAGATAACCGGCGGTGACTGTTTCCGCAAGGGAGTTTCCGCCAAGGCGGTTGAACCCGTGCAGGTCCCAACAGGCAGCTTCGCCTATCGCAAAGAGACCTTTCAGCCCATAAGCAAAGCCGTGCTTGTTGGTCCGGATGCCGCCCATGGTATAGTGCTGGGTGGGAAGAACCGGTACGAGATCCTTGGCCGGATCCAACCCGTTAAAGTTCGTGGCGATTGTAGCAATTTCGCGCAGGTTTGTCCAAACCCACTTGCGGCCCAGGTGGCGAATGTCCAGCCACATGTGCTGCGGGGCGTACTTGCTCTCCACACCGTAGCCTGCCCGGATATGTTGGATCATCCGGCGGGAAACAACGTCACGGGAGGCAAGTTCTTTCTTTTTCGGCTCGTAATCAGGCATAAAGCGGTGCAGGTTCTTGTCCAGCAGATAGCCGCCGTCTCCGCGGGCTCCTTCTGTCATCAGGATCCATACAGGAGGCATGCCTGTCGGGTGGAACTGTACCGCTTCCATATTGCCGAGGGGAACAAGTCCGGTAGCCAGGGCAATAGCGCCCCCAGTGCCTTCATTAATGACGGCGTTGGTGGATGCCGCGTAGAGACGACCGGCGCCGCCCGTTGCAATCACAGTAGACTTCGCAAGGTAAACATTGAGTTCACCGGTGCGCAGACACCTGGCCACTACGCCAAGGCAGGTTTCACCGTCGTGAATGAGAGAAATGGCTTCCATCCGGTCGTGGACGGTAATTCCCATTTTACAGACAACGGTGTCGACGACAAACTGTACAGTGTGGCCGGTACCGTCCGAGGTATAACAGCAGCGCCACTTGGCCACGCCGCCAAAGTCACGGGCCGTGATTAAGCCTTCTTTATCCTTTGTGTCTTCGCATTCAACACCACTGGCGTATTTCTTTTTCCCTGCGACAACTCGGTTCCAGGGAACGCCCCAGTAATCGAGCTGCCTGATCATGGTAGGAACGGTTTCCGTAAACATCTTGGCGACTTCCTGATCACAGCCCCAGTCGGAACCCTTAACCGTATCCTCAAAGTGAATTTGAGGGTTGTCACCCTTGGCCATAGCCGCATTTCCTAGGGAGGCCTGCATGCCGCCCTGGGCTGCGGTACTGTGGGAACGGCGCGGCGGAACCAAGCTCAGAATGATGACACTTAAGCCGGCTGCGGCAGCCTCAATTGCAGACCGCTCGGCAGCAAGACCCGCCCCAACGACGACAACATCCGATATATGAGTATGCTTAGCACTCAATGTAGGGCACCTCCCATTGGAACCATTTCAGCAAGACGCAGGAACATATAAAGAGCTCCAAATCCAATTGCAATGATAATAACGGTTATGCCCTTCAAAATGTAACCCATCTTATGACGCTCAAACCAGCCCCATTTTACAAAAATACGATACAGGCCAAAACCGGCATGGTATTCACCCACCAGCAACAGAGCAACATAGAACCACAGGTAATATTTAATGTTAAAGCTGCCCATAAAAGCCACACCGACTTCACCTACGCGATGGGCACTTTTAACGGCCTCAATCGGCCATGTCGACATAATAGTCCAAAGGTGCATACTTGCCATGATACCGATAATCAAAGCAGTAATGACCTGACCGGCCCAAACCCAGGTATCATAGTGTTTCAGTGATTTGGTCAACCGCCAAGCGATTCGAAGATCCCGCAAGCGCATCGGCGCCCGGCGCCCGGCCATAAAAATGTGGATGAGAATAATCAACACTGTCGCGGGTATACCAATTTGAGCTAAATAATATTTATCCAGTCCCTCTGACAACGTATTAAATAAAACACCGTTGTTGATATAAATCGTACCCACGAACAGCATATGCATCCACAGGAAACCAACCAGTATAATACCGGTGATGGATTCGGCGAGATCCACATATAAATCTGTCTTCGGATTTGCTTTTTGGTTCAAGGTTTTCTGCAAATTCTTCGCTAGTTCCATATTACTCTCCTTTCCCCAAGGGCATAATGATGCTTAAAAATCCCTACACCTCACACCAAGAATATTCTGGCAAAAAGACACACATTAAATGAAAATTCCGTTTTTGGGCCTTAAGCCCTTTGTGATAACGCCCGAATCCTATCCCCCTTTGAAAACCGGAAATCTTCTGTTTGCATTAGTAACTACATACAGTGAGATCCGGATAAGTTAAATTAGCTATCCATAAGATAGCTCGGAACAAACTTTATCTAAATCACATCCCCTCCTTTAAAAAAAAATAAATAGTTCTAATAATAATTATGCAAAAGGGATGCCATGCTGTTATTTGTGTTAGAAAACAGGTTTTCTAAAACTTTAAAGAGCTTACTGCCCAGAAATTAAACATATTAGAATTCTTAGATAATCTTCAAAAACTGGAGAAATCATAGGTATTTGCAAGTATTCACGAGAACAACACGTTGCCAGGCATTCTTAATTGTATTTATAATTTTTAAAATATAGAATTTCTCCGGGCGACTGCGAATGCAGACTCCTGTTGAATATTTACCAATAAGGGATCCCTTGCCAGTGTTTATGCATTAAAAACATACCCCACTCTATTTTTTAAATGGCTCGACATCAACCAAGCTTGAAGCAAACATTCAATTAATATTATACTACAAGATTATCGCCAGACTTTAGAAATTTTCATAATAATCTATTAAGATATAACCTGGTTTACACTTTCCTGGTTGTAATATCCCTGGCTTCTGTTTAAAATGTCAGTATTCAGATAAAAAGAGGTGCTGTTATGGTAAAACTATATTGCGATGTTTGTGGAAAAGAAGTGACTCCGGAAGAGGGGACTCTATCCTGGAGAGATGACGGAAATGCTCTGAGTGATTTTCGGATTACTCATAAAGAAGACCAAAACCACCCTGAACCCAAACATGTCGCTTACATTCATCTCTGGATTATAACCGGTATTGCGGGTTACACGAGATTTACCGAACTTTTAGCCGACCACTGGGGAAAGGGATATGCCCTGAAGGACTACGAGGGCTTAAAAAAAGCTCTTAATCAAATCAGTACTTATATCTGGCATAAAGCCAAGGAAAATACAAAAAATTAACCACGAATAGAAAATTCTCCGATGCCGCTCAAGCCGTAAAGATGCTCCAACGGCTTAGCCTGTTCTGAAAAATAGAATCCATGCGTAGCAATTTGGAAAAGAACGTCGAGTTTTAATCGGCGTTCTTTTGTTTTAAAAACAAAAGGAAGATATAAAGATGTCTAAGGACATGCAAGTGTTGTCAACAACCCTGCCCCCTGACACCTTGTGTGCAAAAAGGGTACTTGGTCTGCGTGGATTTACAAACACAATATTGTGATGCAAATAATATTAACATTGCTGATTTCTAAGGAGTTAATCCAGAAATATAAAGAATTTTAAATTTCTTTTTCTTTATAGAAAGTGTAGTACTTAGTTGATATAATCTATATTGCAAAAGCGTTTTAGGGAGGAATAAACAAAAATGCCCATAACAGAAATACTTTCCCGTAATTCCAGTCTGTACGGCGATGATATCAGCCTAATTGAAATCAATCCGGAGCTAAAGGAAAAGCGTGAAGTTACATGGCGTGATTACAATCTGATTGAACCAAATCCGGTGGCGAAATACCGGCGAGAGATTACATGGCGTGAGTTCGATGACAAAGCAAACCGATTTGCCAATCTTCTGCTGAAAAGAGGCCTAAAAAAAGGAGACAAAGTTGCTATACTATTGATGAATTGCCTGGAATGGTTGCCGATTTATTTTGGTATTCTTAAAACCGGCTCTATAGTAGTTCCTTTAAACTATCGCTATACAGCGGAAGAAATAAAATATTGCCTGAAGCTATCGGAATCCGACGCGTTGGTCTTCGGGCCGGAATTCATCGGCCGTATGGAAACGATTATCGAGCAGATCCCCAATGTTAAACTACGCTTCTTTGTAGGAGTAGATTGTCCTTCATTTGCTGAAAGTTATGATCACCGCACAGCAGCTTGCTCCGACGAAACCCCTCAAATCAAACTTACAGATGAAGATGATGCTGCACTTTATTTTTCCTCCGGGACTACAGGCTTTCCTAAAGCGATTCTTCATAATCACCGCAGCTTAGTATCGTCATGCCATACAGAAAAAAACCATCACGGGCAGACCCGGGAGGATAATTTTCTATGTATCCCGCCACTTTATCATACCGGCGCCAAGATGCACTGGTTTGGCAGCTTACTGGCAGGAAGCAAAGCCGTTTTGCTTCGCGGAGTTAAACCTGAATGGATCCTGCAAGCGGTTTCCGAAGAAAAGGTCACCATAGTCTGGCTTCTTGTCCCCTGGGCACAGGACATTCTGTACGCTATTGAAAGAGGAGAAGTGAAGTTGGAGGATTATAATCTGGACCAGTGGAGGTTGATGCATATCGGCGCGCAGCCGGTTCCGCCCAGCCTTATTCACCGCTGGAACAAATATTTTCCGAACCATCTTTATGACACCAACTACGGTTTGAGCGAATCGATCGGCCCGGGTTGTGTCCATCTTGGTACTGAGAACATTCACAAGGTCGGGGCAATCGGGAAACCAGGTTTCAAGTGGGAAGCAATGATTGTCGACGAATCAGGCTGCCCTGTGCCGCAGGGAGAGGTGGGTGAACTGGTTGTAAGAGGGCCGGGTGTGATGAAATGTTATTATAACGACCCGAAAGCGACTGCGGCTGTACTGAAAGACGGTTGGCTTTTTACCGGTGATATGGCTCGCATGGATAAAGACGGTTTCATTTATTTGGTTGACCGTAAAAAAGATGTGATTATCAGCGGCGGCGAAAACCTATACCCGGTACAGATTGAAGATTTTCTTCATGGGCATGATGCGATTAAAGATGTAGCAGTGATTGGCCTGCCGGATCAGCGCATTGGCGAAATTGCAGCAGCGATCATAGAACTAAAGCCCGATCACAAGTGCACCGAAAAAGAGATCATGGCCTTCTGTTCTTCCCTGCCGCGATATAAACGCCCGCGCAAGATTATATTTGATGTAGTTCCGCGCAACCCTACCGGTAAAATTGAAAAGCCAAAACTTCGGGAAAAATATTGCGGAGGAAGTTTAGTGGCAGCTCAAATCCAGCATTAAACACGGGAAAAGGGTATTGAATATATTACAACTTCCACATGTTTTATCTCTACACCCTTAATACAGGGAATTTCCGAGTACGGCGCACGTTGAGACAGTACAGTAGCTTGCATGCATGGAAAACACAGCGTAAAGCCTTGAGAAATCAGGGTTTTTCTCTTTTAGGGGGTGTCAGGGGCGGGTGGCAAGGATAGTAGGAGATATTGAATATAGGGAGACTTTTTAAGTCCCCCTATATCCCGGGCAGAACCCAACCAAGCGCAGGGTTGCTCTCCAGCAGAGCCAATCCTCTTCCATCGTTTCATACTTAGTTATTCATGTTTAATAATTTTATACCACTAAGTCAGTTACCTGAAAAAAGAATTCTTGTCCTACTGGATATTTACTGAGTTTTTTAGTTTTATTTGTTTCCAAATAATTAATCAGCACAAACCTATCAAGCGAAAATAACTTTTCATAAGGGTCACCCGATAATCCTGAGTGTTTATAACATTCTAGATACCCTTTTGATACCAAATTAAGAATTATGTCTATAACTTCTTCAGGTTTGACTTTCATTTTTTCAAACAATAATGAACAAATAAGATGTAGTGGTTTTTTATCAAAGGACGTAAGATCAAGAATAAACAAGGATAATTCATCAAGTTGTTTCAATTTATTACCACCCTTCCGTCTCTTTATAATGAGGATGTCTAAATTGCAGGCTTACCATAACGTCCTAATACATGTAACTCAATAGATCCCAGTATTCTTGTTTCTCCACAACTCACGAATGCTCTCAGGTGTCACAGTTGTCAGGGGGACGGGGTTGTTGACAAGGTTTAGGCCTTCAAAATAATGCCTCTATTTATACCAGTAAGCATCTCGATCTGTCTGGTCGATAAACGGTTTACCTCTTTGAGTTCCTTTAAATATTTATTCCTAGTTACTTATCTAGCTTTTGCAGTTCTGTGTATTTTCAACTTGGCACACTTTCTTAATTACGTGCCTGGTTTCCCGATTTGATAAGAGTTGTTTTTCCTCCATCTCCAAACTCTGATCATCATTTACAACCTTACAAAACTTAACAATGCTCCCTACTGCCTTCTCTCTCTTCATCAGCAAATAATTTCAAAGCAACACTAACCACCTTCGGTCTAATTCATATATTCAACCATACTGCCCCACTTATAGTGTTCTACACAGCCTTCAATTTCGGCCTTCAGTGGATTTTGATGAATATACCTGAAAACGATCAAAAAATAACTGCCATTTTCCACCGTTCCGCTTCAAAATCTATCTTGAACAAGTTTCCTATCCTCTCGTATTTCGAGTTGTACCAATAAACATAACTTCCACATCGTCTTCAAAATGATCTAATTATTTATGCCCGCTCATCATTAAATGGTAAATATCTCTGGCATTTTTCTTTTTAGCCTGTCTTGGCAACTATTTACACCCCCAATTCAAGATTACCTTGAATTGGAAGCATTGTCAACAACCCTGTCCCTTTGAACCCATCCCCTTGACAAACACTTGACAAACAGTCCTCTTGCCGCAAGCCCCCTGCCCTCCCTGGAGCAGTGACCCATTTATCTTGCAAAAAACACACTTGATTCCCGGAAAAATGACACCTCCCTTTTTCATATATCACTTGAAAAATTAAGGTGTCAAAGAAACCGTCCTCTGTTATTTTACTTAGGCAATTTTCTTGGTCTGGCGCTGCTGACGGGCTGAAATGGTTTGTTGGGCTAGAGTCTGGCGGTCAATCGCCCAAGACTTCATTTCCTTTCCATAAGCCCTAAAACTCCCCAGGTATGAAAAATTGGCCCTTTTCATCAGGCGTCGGCCGCCTGCGGATATAGTAAATGCTCCAATGGCACGGATATCAGGAGCATCGCTGTTTCTCCCCAGAACAAAACGTCTGCCAAAATCATGCACCAGAGCTTTGGTATACTTTTTGTGTAGTTTATCAGTTTGGTCAACGATCACCGAAGAAATATAGAGATATAGATTGGGTTCATCAAAAGACTTAATATGATTCACCATGTCTCCTTCAGCCATTTCTCCAGTTATGATTTTATTCCAAATAGAATACTCCAGCGGAAAAACCCAATAGTAGCCTTTAACTTTATTATCTACCTTACAAACTCGAAACATCATCGGCTCTTGCTCAATTAATTTATTGATAAGCGTGGATTCAGAGTGCCAACAACTGTCGAAATACTTTCTTTCCAGATTCAACATGGCCAGGGAGTCTTGGATCCGAGCACACTCAACTTTATATGCTGGATCTTTCATAATTTTTCACCTTCCTATATTATTAAAAACACTTATAGCGCTAGTTACGTCAACTACCGCTGTTTATTATTGCATATCGATAAAACAGGTTTAATGTACAGCTAGAGAGATTTCGCTACAGGGGGGAAAATTTGGTGGGGTATTTCCTTGGGGTGTTCATCTTTTCACCTTCCTAATATTTGAGGCCCTTGGAAGTAAATTTACCAAGGTTACTATTAAGTATAACCCCTTTCTATATGTTTTTCATCTTGCGAACATATATGCAAATAGATAGAAACTAACGCATAGGTTAGCATTCCATGGCAGAGTCACGGGAAAGAGTTGATGAAACCAAATATCTGAACTTCTGCAGTTACCAAGCTGCTAAAGAATTAGCTGGGATGCCACCAAAGAAGACCCTTGAAGAGCCTGTTCGAAAACTATAGCCCCTTATTATTATCGGTTGCTTTGAAATTCTATCGATTTTATAAAGAGCTGGCATATTATCCAATGACCTTTGGTGAACCATAGGTTAATGGGCTATAGTTTTCGAACAGGCTCTTGTAAGCAGGCTTAAAAAGTCGGCCAACCCTACCATAGTTTCCGTACTGCACTC
>ENA-UOOH01003052-UOOH01003052.1-fermentation-metagenome-genome-assembly--contig:-NODE-3052-length-13328-cov-60.018911_pt1 | contig 13328 bp, 17 predicted proteins | sample MGYA00245778_ERZ724025 | MGnify/ENA primary metagenome ERZ724025 (study PRJEB28704, sample SAMN03018313) | fermentation metagenome | biome: anthropogenic terrestrial biome; feature: soil... | reverse complement strand
TGGAGCGAACCGGCGAGACGGTGACCAGCCAGACGAAGAAACAGACGCAGCGGCCCACGTTGAAATGGGTGTTCTTCCGGTTCCGCAGGGTGCGGGAGTTCGTGGTGGTCGAGGAGGGGAGGAGAGTGAAACGGGTGACGAACCTGAATGAGGAGTTGCAGAAGATTCTACGATTGCTGGGGAAGGAGTACGAAAAATACTATTCATGACGGAGGACATGCGGAATGTGGGGAGATCCTGACGCGACAGGATTTCTCCCGCGATAAGGTCGAGCACACCCTCGAGCAGCTGAAACGGGGCGGGGAGGTGTTCGAGCCCCGGCACGGGCTGGTGAAGTTGATCGGGTAGGGGATCAAACTGTCCCCTCTTCGTGTTCTTCGCGGTGCTCAAGCTCCGGACGTTGTTCGTCGCACTCACGAATCGTCGCAAGTCACATCTTCGATGTTCCGGCTCCTTCCCCTGTGGGGAAGTCACACAGCGAAGCCCGGCGGCTTTTCGAACCTCGGTTCCCAACCCATTGCGGGTCCCCACGGCGTAGACCACACGATCTCCATCACCGCGAGAACGACCTATCTCCTGTATCCGCATCCCTCAGGGCGGGATCGATCGCCCCACTTCTGCAAACAGCCGACGGACGTGTAAAGAAATAGGACAGAATATATAAGTAAACCGACGCCCATGTCCTTGTGCGGAGGCTCAAAACGGCATTCGCAAAACGGCGGAGGCTCACCCCATCCGTGCAAGGCCGGGTGAACCCCCCACTGCCCGAAGGCGAAAGAGTGGTTCGCATTCCATGTACTTAAGGTTGTGCCTCTTTTGCCTCCGGGGTGGTTATCGGAGGAAAGAAATGAACGGAAACATTGGAATGCGGGCACTCTCCGCGCTTTTGGCGATGCTGCTGGTGAGTGCGGGTGTTGTGCTGGCAGTGAGTGCACAGTGTAATGAAGCGTCTGATAATCAGTTAAACATATAAAGTCTGTACTTTAACGACATGGAGTAATAAATGCCTCATATGAATACATCGGCTTTCCACCGCCTTTACGAGTCTATCTCCCGGAGCCGGCTGCGCTTCGCAATTCCGCCGCTCGTTGCGATCGTTGCATGGGCAGTCTGGGTCGTTGTCGCTGGCATCGCCTCAGGTCATCCGGGGCCCATACCACTCTTTGCCCTTCTCACCCTCTTTCTGGTGATCCTGACCCTTGCAATTGCGGGGGCCGCCACGCCGTTCCCGCTTGTTGCAGGCATTCTCTCGTTTCATGGGCGAATACAGACGATGCTCGTTACCGTCGCAGCAATGGCTCCGCTTGTATTCGCCCTGCTCATAACCCCGCACCGCTGGAAAGGCGAGGCCCCGCTACTCGCGGATAGACTGCCGCTTCTCGGATGGTTCTTCGACGGCGTCATAAACGCCCTACCGCTCGCGAAAAACACATTAGCACACGATCTGGTGTTTTCCGGGCTTACGTTCCTCGGGTTCTACCTCGAGTGCGTACTTGTCGCCACCATCTTCTACATCCTCCTCCGGGTGGTCATTTCGCTTCGCCGCCCGAACTCCGGAGATGGGAGTAATACGGAATGAATTCAGAACGCATCCAGGACGCCTCTGGAGCCGGAAACCCATAACGAATCCCTGTGATAGAAATGACCAAAGAAACAAAAACCGGAAGCTCATCAACGTCGTGGGCGTAATCTGCGGCTTGTCCCTGTATTTCCTCTGGGTCGCCGTGCTCATAGCGATCCTGTTCGCCTTCTTCGCGGAGCCGAACGCTATGGGAGTATTCACGGTCACGTTCCCGCTCATGCCACGGACATGGCTTACCGCTGGGACCTTGCTGTTCTTCGTTGCCCTCGGCTACTACCTGTTTGCCCGCGAGGAGATGCCTGAAACGGAACTTCTTCAGAGCGGAGCGGTACCTGCGGCCTCAACCTCGGGTTTTCTCCTGTGGCTTGTGGTGCTGTTTTGTCCTGGAGGTCATGGGGGTTATCGTGGCGTATCCCTATAACCTCACTCATCAACGATACCGGCGTATTCACGGAGTACATCGTCGACCTTTCGGGCGGCGAGATCGTCTCGACGACATACGTTTCGGAAGAGAACCTCACGGTCGGGAGAGCCGAAGCGGAGGGGAAGGCCCTCTCCGGACAGCCCCGGGGCGCCCGCGTCGAGAAGATCGTGCTGAAAGTCTACGGCAACGACCGGATCGTCTGGGAGGTTACCGTTCGGGCCGGTCAGAAGACAGACGTCATGCAGGTCTCCTCGGGCCTGGCACCCGGGCAGTCGATCCGGACGACGCCGGGGTTTGGGGCGGTTTTCGCGGTTCTTGGTACCGGGATGGGTTTTGTCCTGTACCGGAGGCGGAGATAGGGCCGGAGTGACGGACATACACATCGGGGGAGCACGCCTTCCATCCGGGCATGTCTGCGCTCCTTCCGGTTCAAGAGGGAGCATTCTGCTCGAAGACCTGCAGTCCTCTGACCTCCTGCCTCACAACGCGCACCTGAAAGGGCTCGAACTCCGCTTCTACGAACCGTTGTCTCCTCAGTGCTCACGCTCCGGACGGCACATCTGGAGAGCAGGTAGAACCCGGTCTTGCCCCGGCCAGAGGTCCCGGATCGATCCAAAAAAGAGAGTTTATTCTTCCTTCAGCATCGCGTCGATCGCCGCCGCCGCGCGCTTCGCCGAGCCCATCGCCTCGATCACCGTCGCCGCGCCGGTGGCGATGTCCCCGCCGGCGTAGACATGGGGTATGGACGTCCGGCCGTTCTCGTCGACGACGACGTTCCCCCGCCGCCCGCGTTCGAGCCCCGGGATCAGGGAGACGAGGAGCGGGTTCGGGCTTGTGCCGATCGCCTGGATAACCATATCCACATCGAGGGTGAACTCACTCCCCTCGATGGGCTTCGGGGACGGGCGGCCGCTCGCATCCATGCCGCAGAGGGACATCTTCACGCACTCGATCCCCGAGACGCACTGCTCGCCAAGGATCCGGGTCGGGTTCGTGCAGGTGAGGAACTCGATCCCTTCTTCCCTCGCATGTTCGACCTCGGCCTTCCGTGCCGGCATCTCCTCTTCACCCCGCCGGTAGATCAGGGAGACCTTCGCCCCGAGGCGGCGCGCCACCCGGGCAGAGTCCATCGCGACGTTGCCGCCGCCGACCACCGCCACGCGGGCCCCGTGCAGGACCGGCGTATCAAACTCGGGAAACGCGTCGGCGTGCATCAGGTTCACCCTCGTGAGGAACTCATTTGCCGAGTAGACGCCGTTCAGATTCTCCCCGGGAATACACATAAACGCGGGAAGTCCGGCACCCGTCGCGAGGAAGACCGCGTCGTAGCCGAGGAGTTCGTCCACACTGACGCTCCTTCCCACCACATGGTTCTTCTTCAGCCGGACGCCGAGGGCAAGCACCTGGTCGAGTTCCGCCCTGACGACATCCTTCGGCAGCCGGAACGCGGGGATGCCGTAGGTCAGGACACCGCCGCCCTCGTGGAGCGACTCGAAGACCGTGACAGCGTGGCCGGCACGGGCAAGTTCGGCTGCAGCGGTCAGTCCTGCCGGGCCGGACCCCACGACTGCCACCCGCTTCCCGGTCGGCCGGGCGGTCCCCGGGAGTTCGGCGCCGTTCCGTCGCTCCCAATCGGCCACGAACCGCTCAAGCGCGCCGATCCGGATCGGGGTCTCCTTGTTGCCGAGAATGCAGACACCCTCGCACTGCGTCTCCTGCGGGCAGACTCGCCCGCATATGGCGGGGAGCATGTTCTGCTCCTTGAGTGCCCGGGCAGCTCCCGGGAAGTTCCCGTCCGCGACCTCGCGGACGAACGCGGGGATATCGATGCAGACCGGACAGCCTCTTACGCAGAGCGGTTTTTTGCACTGGAGGCACCGTTCCGCCTCGGCGATAGCCTCTGCAGGGGTGAGGCCGGTGTCGACCTCGCGAAAGTCGTGGACCCGGACGTCGGCCGGCCGGTCACTCATGGTGGCCGCCCCCTTCGCCACACCGGCACCGGTGCTCCGCGAACCGCTCAATCGAGACCTTCTCCTGTCCGGTGTAGATACGCTGCCGCTGCATCAACTCGGTGAAATCGACCTGGTGGGCGTCGAACTCCGGGCCGTCGACGCAGGCGAACTTCGTCTCTCCGCCGACGGTCACCCGGCAGGAGCCGCACATCCCCGTCCCGTCGACCATGATCGGGTTGAGGCTCACGTAGGTCTTCACACCGTAGGGGACCGTCACGCCGGAGGTGACCTTCATCATGATGGCGGGGCCGACGATCCAGACCCGGTTGATCGTCTGCTCTTCGAGCAACTTCTTGAGGACGTCGCTTGCAAACCCGTGGATGCCCTTGCTCCCGTCGTCGGTCGTGATGTGGAGTTCGTCGCAGACCTCCCGCATCTCGTCCTCGAGAATGAGAAGATCGGCGTTCCGCGCACCGATGATGCCGATGACATGGTTACCTGCACTTTTTAGTTCCTTTGCAATGAGCGGTGTGCTCGCGATTCCCACGCCGCCGCCGATCACGCAGCAGGTGCCGTAGTTGGCGATCTCGCTCGGCTTTCCAAGCGGGCCCACGACGTCTTTGATGCTGTTGCCCGCGCGGAGCGTCGCCAGTTCCTGGGTCGTCTTGCCGACTGCCATGAAGATCACCCGGACGGCGTCTCCTCTGACAGCGGAGATGGTGAGCGGTATCCGCTCACCCGCCTCATGCAGGCGCAGGATGATGAACTGGCCAGCCCGTGCATGCTGCGCCACCTGCGGCGCGCGTATCCAGTACTCATAAACCCGGTCGGCGAGTCTGGTCGCTAATTCCACCTTATACAATTGATTCACTCCTGATGATCCTGATCGATGTTAACGTCAAAGCGTATCTGAACACTTCTTACATATTGTGGCTCCAGCCTCTTTACTGCAGCTATTCTGCGTGGGGCAGGTCTCCCGGGGCCGGCGGCGCGGGCCCGGTTCCGGGACAGAAACGCGAATGGTTATCCCCGAACCGGTCGCATGGATATGTATGCGGAGCCAGGTACGCTGGGGAATTGCCCTGATCGTCATCGGCGCGTTGCTCGGACTTATAATCCCGTTCTTCGGCATCCCGCTTGTCGTGATCGGGATCGCGCTGATTGTCTGGCGGGGGCGCGAGGATACTATCGAAGAGATCAGGGAGTAAACGAAGTATGATACTGACGACGACTGCAGAAGTGCCGGGCTACGCCATAGGAGAGGTCCTTGGCGTGGTCTTCGGTAACACGGTAAGGACGAAGAATATAGGGAAGGACGTCATGGCCGGGTTGAAGAGCCTCGTCGGCGGCGAACTCGAGGAGTACACATCGATGCTCGCTGACGCCCGGACCGAGTCTTACAACCGTATGGTCAACGCCGCGCGCGACCTCGGGGCCGATGCAGTGGTGAACATCCGGTTCACGACGTCCCAGACGATGGCGACGGCGGCCGAGCTCCTCGCCTACGGGACGGCGGTGAAACTCGTCCCGAAGAAGTAGGGCTTTGGGGTTTTAGGACAGGAGATCCTGTCTTGGCTTTGTTGAAACCCTACCTGTTGGCTCTCGATAGTCGCACTCCGGTACACGGCTTTCCACCGGGTATCCCCATGACTGCCCCCGCCCCTTGCGGGCGGGGGAGGAGCGCGAAGCGCGGGTGGGGTGGGGTTGATATGTGTGGAACTGTGTGGGTTCGAGACAGGGGAGGGGAGACCCCTCCCCGTCAGCCCCAACCCCCGATGCGATACCCACTACGGTCCACTGCATCGGGCTCCTCGCCATAAATTGAAAGTTAGACCTGCTGATGAGTCAGATGCCTTCCCGAAAACTACGAGTTAAAGTGCGAACCCCGGCGGAGAGGGTCGTCCCCGGACCCCCTACTCCCCCAGTTTCTTCGTCTTCCTTACCCGAACCGCCACACCGCGCTTTGACCGGAGCATCTCGTCCGCCCCCATCATCGCCCGCCCGGTGGCGAGCGCGAGCGGCCCTTCCACGAGCACCTCGTCGCCCTCCCGTATCCGGGGATCGCAGTCCGTGACGCCGGGGGCGAGGACATCGCCCTGCGGCACGAACGCGTCGATCTTGACCCGGTAGCCTTCCGGTATCAGGTCCCACCCATCAAACGTCGGGCGGAAGAGCCCGGTCCCCGCATCGATGCTGAAGAGTTGCTGCTTCCCGCGGAGCACCGCCATCTGCATGCTCCTGCCCCGGATCTGGAGGCCCTTCGTGTTGATATCCGTCGCAAACTGCCAGGAGACCGTGCCCCGGATGGTATCGGTCTGCATCCGCCGCTCGCCCGCGAGAGCATCGTCGAGCGCCCGGAGCGAGGCCGGCGACGTCGGGTGGCCGTGGCAGGTCACCTCAAGATCGATCCCGCAGGCCTCCGCCGCCATCTGCGCAACGGTGAGGGCACCGCCATCGAGGTGGGCGACCACCCGCCGGTAGGGGTGCGCATCGAAGTAGCGGGCCAGGATATCGGCGATGAAGGCACACTCCTCATGGTCCCAGTAGCCGGTCACCGGCACGTCGTAGTGGCCCGCCGGGTAGATCCGCTCCAGCTCCCGGGGCACGAGGCCGAGCGGAGATGTGACGATCAGTTCGTGCGCCCGCCGGTCCACCGTGTTCATAAAGAGCCGGTGACTCCGGGAGAGCGAGTAGGGCTTCCGCGCCGAGCAAGGGAGGAGGACCGCGACGTCCGTCCGGGTCGGGACGAACCGCTCGATAACCCGGTCGGCGAACCGCCGGACCTCCGCCCGGTTCTGCGACTCGGCGGTGTTTGCCCGCATCGGCACCGCCCGCGCCACCGGGAGGGACCGTTCCATAAGAGCGTAGTTCCGGTCGAGGAACCGGAGGATGCCCACCTGTGCGGCGTCCGCACGGCACCGCGACTCCATCAGCTCCCGGAGCCTTCCCGCCTCGATGAAGTGCCGCACGAGGGCGAGTTCGCGGTCGAGCGCCAGGCGGTTGTGCTGCCGGAGGTCGCCGTCCCGGCAGCCCTTGCACCCGCAGGCCCCGGTCTCCATGAGCGAGGCGGGAAACTCGCCTTCCGGCAGGCAGAAGGTCTTCTGCGCGGATGCGAGGTCGACGGCCCGGTAGTCGAAGAGATCGAAGCCCGAGTAGACGAGGAGGCAGGCGGTCGAGGGGAGCGCCGAGGCCGGGGCGTACCAGGCGGTGTCCGGGGGGACGCTCTCTTTTAAGGTCGCAAGCCATGCCGCGTAGTTCCGGGGGTTCTTGAGCGCCGTATGCCAGCCTGCAACCATGGTGCAGTCGCCCGACTCTGCTGTCTGCGCCGCGAGCGGATGGACGGCCACCGGCTGCCCATCTCCCGGGGAGAAGTAGTCCCGGACGAACGCCTCCTCTGCAGAGAGCGGAACGTTCGAGAGCGAGCGCTCGCGGAGCGCGGGGAAGAGGCTGTCCGTATCGAGGGTGGCAGGGAGGGAGACACTCGTCTCTCCCTCCTCGTAGATTCCGATCCGCGCGAGGCCGTCGCGTTTCGCCGCCTCATACCTGCTCATGATACACCTCCGCACCGGGGGCCTCTTCGAGGACGAGGTGCACCCATTCCTCGCCGCACTGGACAGCAAAGCGGCTCTCCGGGTGCGCCTCCATCAGGGCGCGGATCCCGGCGCACCCGGACCGGACCATATCGTCGTCCCATTCCGGGATCTCGCTCTGGCCTATCGGGAACGTCTCCGCAAGTTCCACGGGATACGGCCCGAAGGGGGGCTTGAAGTTCAGCACGGTATCAAACCCGGGGATCTCGCGCCCGTCGAAGGATACCAGCACCCGGTCTCCGATGGGAATACGGGGGATGACCTCATGGAACCGCAACACCTCGGTGCGCCGGCAGGTCTCCGACCCCCGGTAGAAGAACCGGCGCTTGGAGACGTTGTCGTCACGCTCAAGGTCGGCCGCGTGGCTGAGGAGTTCCCGGTAACCGGCGAGCAGGCGCGGGTGGCTCCGGCACCGCTCGTCGACCAGCTCCCAGAGTGTCCCGTCCTGGATCGCCTGTCGGATGCGGGCGATCTCCGCGAGGCTTACGTAGAGGTTGTGGAGGGCGAGCAGCCGCTCCCGGTCTTTTGACTGGCGCAGCTCGTCGGCGGTCATCGAGCGGCAGACCCGGCAGGGGCAGGGGAGTTCAGCGAGTTCGTCGATCTTGAAGCTCCCATGCGGGGTGATGTAGCGTCCTTCTCGGGCAAAGAGGGCGTATGCAGCCGAGTCAAAGAGGTCGCAGCCCATCGCAACGGCGAGGGCGAACATCGACGGGTGGCCTGCTCCGAAGAGGTGGACGACGGTGGCCGGGGAGAGGCCGCGTTTTGCCGCGAGGACGACCTGCACCAGGTCCTGGTAACGGTAGTTCTCCATCAGCGGTACGACAGCGCCGATCGGGCAGAAGGAGAAGCCGAGGTCCTGGACGGCCTGTCCGGCCTCCTCGCGGAGATCGGTGAATATGCCGCCCTGCACCGGCCCGGCCAGGTTCGCGTCGGGGAAGAGTTCCCGGGCCTCCCGGATCCTGTCCATGGTGACCGCGAGTTCCCGTGTCGCCCTCTCCCGGCCTGCATCCGGCGGGGTGGGGATGTCCAGGGGGACGATGATATCGCTTCCGATAGCCTGCTGGAACTCGAGCGTGTCCTGGTTGCTCACCTCGACCTCCCCGTAGACGGAGAGCTGGAACGAGCCGGAGTCGGTCATGATGGCGCCGTCGAAGTCGAGGACCTTATGAAGCCCCTCCTTGAGCGCCCGGTCGTGGTACTCCGTGCTCCGCCTGAAGATGTAGGCGTTTGTGATCAGGGCCTCGACGCCCATCTCCTGCATCTCGCGGGGGGTTACCAGGGGAAGGTGGGGGTTGACGACCGGGAGGAGCGCGGGCGTCCGGACCATCTTGTCGTTCACCCTGAGCTTGCCGACCCTTCCTGCGATATCTTTGTGTATGACCTCAAAACTGATTGCCATTCGGGTTAAACCGCCTTTTCTTCGAATATCTGCCCCTCGAAAGTCTGCACGGCGACATCGCCACGCCTCCAGCACCCGGGCCGGAGCCCGGCCTTGACACAGGTCTGGTCAAGGAACTCCCTGCTGGTCCAGCCGTAGTCGGCCGGGACCTGCGGGAGGAGGAGGCCCCCGGTCCCGAGACCGCTGACGATCAGACCGTGTCTCCCGACCTCGACGCAGCCGGGGCGCTCTTCCGGCGGGCACTCAAGCGGCCGGGGCTCTGTGAGCACCGTCACCTCAAGGTCGATATCGGCGAGTTCCGACCGCGACACCGGCGGGAACCGGGGATCCTCGAGAGCAGCCGATACGGCCGCCTCGATGAGCGCGTCACCGAGTGGCTTGATCGGATACGGGAGGCCGATACAACCGCGGAGTTGCTCCTGCCGCTTTATCGTGACAAAGACACCGCGCTTCTCCCCAAAGACTGCGGGGAGGTCGGGCAGCACCGTCCGATCGCCGCTTACGGCGTTTTCGATGGCGCTCCGTGCCAGATGAACTGCCGTTCTGCCTTCTTCCGGGGTCAGCATTTCCATCAGAGTGGATCGTATGATATTGAATACTTTTAGTCTATCTCTGGAGAAGAGGGAGCGTTAGCGCCGGCGCCGGGAACCCTGACCGGCCCGGTTATCGAGCAGGGTGCGCTGCCCTCGGTGCGCACCTTGACTACCAGGGCCTCGCCGGCGGGGATGGGGCGGTCGAGACGGAGGCGGATCGTGCACTCCTCGCCGGCACGGAGGAGCATACCGCCGTCGCTGTCCCGGAGCAGTGTTGCCGTCCACATCCCCGGCCCCGGGAGGGGGTCTCGTGACTGCGTGATGATCTCAAGGTACGTTCCTGCCATGACCGTCACGGTGGCCCGGGAGAGGTCGACAGGTCCACCCTCTCCGGTATGGGCGACGCGGAAGGTGAGGGTATCGATATGGGTGCCGGAGAGTCCCGGGGCCGATGAGGAGCCGGTGACTTCCCCGATCTGTGCAAGATGCGGTTCGCCTGCGGCCAGGACCGGGTATGCGCCCGAATCAGGTGAGGGGCCGCTGCCCATGGCGCTCGCCCCGAGCGAGACGAGCGAGATGAGTGTGGTGACGGCAACGAACGCCGCGAAGATCGCCGCAAGCTCCAGGTGCGTATATGCCTCACTCCCCCCCATGATAACGCCAATGGTAAGACCCAGGAACTAATATATATACATATCTATCGTGGCGGGGATGTGCGCGGTCAGACCGGAATCCATCACCGAAGCCTGCAGTGCTGGCTGTTTGGGGACAGTTCCTGAGGGGTACCCGTACGGAATATATATCCTCTTCGCGAAATATGATATGGGAGAGGGAGAGTGCGGCCGACGGTGGCACATACTGTGCTGCTGAGGAAAGTCCTCCCACCGGCCAGATACGCAGCCGCATGCAAGTGCGGGTGGCGAGAGTCACGGCAATGACACAGAAACGACACGGCCCGCCGTCAGTGATGAAACGACTGAGCCCTCATGAAGGGGCGAGAAGCGCGGGTTTCCGCGCAAGCAACTCGTTGAACGTAGCGGCGGGAAACGGTGAAACGGTGAATCCCTGCGGGTGCAAGCCAGAACAGGGCAGATGGATCGTCTGGTATCCGCCCGGGTATGGCGCGTAGCTGAATGCCGCATAGAACAGAAGGAGGCTTACTCCTCCCACTCCTCGCTATTGCGAAGCTTTTCTCAATGAAATGGGTTCCTATAAAATTCAGCCTTTCCCCCGCGGTTTGAGTTCAATCTCCTCAAACGTCACGACGTGCGAATCGAAGACATCGCCCCGGTCGTTTACGAAGAGCTGGACGAAGACCTCGGTGTGCGAGTTCTCCATGGATACGACGTCCCCATGCTCCGCCCTGACGTCGAAACCGAGGGACTCGAGTTCGCTCCGGACGGCATCCCGGGTGTAGTAGGTCGAGAGGATGTCCCTGACCTTTGCAAGGACTCCCTGCTGCTCCTCCTGGTTCACAGCCATACCCCCTCATGCGCCCCGTGCTATATTAACCTCTCCAGAAGGGCAGCCTCACGGCGGGCCGCGATGATACTCACATGCTGCTATGGGCATCACCGGCGTCTCCCCGGCATGAGCCCGGGGGACGTGCAGGCAAACGTATATGTGAAAAAATTACCTATAGTAATAATATGGAGATACCCACCCCGGCTGAACTGCGGGAAAAGAGGCTTCGTATGGGCTTGAAGCAGGCAGATGTAGCCCGTATGGCCGGAATCAGCCAATCCATGGTCGCGCGGATCGAAGCAGGCAGCGTGGACCCGAGGGTGAGCACGCTTGCAAGGATTGTGGAAGTCCTGCGGGCAGCGGAGCACTCGGCGATCACGGCGGCCGATGTGATGAGCGCGCCCGTCTTCTCTGTTGCCCTGGACGATCCCGTCAGCCGTGCTGTCGAGATCATGGGCCAGAACGGCATCTCCCAGCTGCCGGTGCTCGAGAACGGGGTGCCTGTAGGGTGCATATCCGAATCCGCTATCATGAATGCCATGGAGAAGGGGGGGTTCCACCAGACGCATCAGACGCTGGTGCAGGACTACATGGAGCCGGGTTTCCCGACGGTCCCTCCGACGGCGCCCATCGATACGGTCGTCCATCTCCTGCATCACAACCACGCGATCGTCGTGCTTGAGAAGGGGAAGGTGCAGGGTGTCATCACCAAGCACGACCTGATATCGTTGATCACATAGGCTCTTTTCTAGAGCAGAGAGACCAGGTCCCGGAGGACTGCTTCGGGATCGTCGGCCTTGACCACACTCGATGCCAACAGGACGCCGCAGGTCCCGAGGTCGACGGCAATTTTCACGCACTCGCCCGATTGGATGCCTGCCCCGGTCAGGACCCTCACGTCCGGGTTCACCGCTCTGACGGCATTGACGGACCGTTCGATGATCCCCGGGTCGGCCTTCGAGACCGAGACTCCGCTCCCGATCAGCTCCGGGGGCTCGATCGCCACGTAGTCGGGCCGGAACGCTGCTGCCGCGGCGCTGGTCGAGTCGTTGTTCGTGCAGACGACCGATTCAAGGCGGAGCCTTCGAGCGGCCTGAACACAGGCGTCTATCTCGGCCAGGGTGAGGCGGCGTTCGGAGTGGTTGATCAGGGTGCCGCGTGCGCCTGCCGACCTGACTGCCTCAGGGAGAATATGGCCGGTATGGGCACCGGGGGTGATCGCATCGATATGCTGGGCATAGACGGGTATAGCGTAGTGGTGGCTCATCGGGTGGAGCTCGGTGAAGACCGGCGCGACGCCGATGATGACCCCGCTCTCTCTCCCCACGGTCTCGGCCGCAGCGGCGATCCGGTGAGCGTTGCTGCCCATACCTTCCTGATAGGTCTTGAGATTGACCAGAATCAACGGTGAAACCATATCCATCACGTCTGCCAATAGGTTGCTTCCCCTGATATTAACTCTGATGCCAGGCGCGGGAGAACAGAGAGATTTCAGGAGGACCCTGGCGGAGGCTCACTCCTCGAGTCCCCGGACGAAATGCCCGCCGGTGATGCCGCCAAGCGCCCGCCGTTTCACCTCGTCCTTGAGTGCGGAGAGCATGCCGGGGTCTCCCCGGCCTACAGCCTCGATTCCCGCCTGGTAGAGCCCGGCCATATCCTCCGCATAGCGGGCCCCCCGCCCCCGTGCGTCGATGGCGACGGCGTCGATGCCCATCCCGACGATCCCGGGCAGGTGGTCAATCAGGCAGGTCTCGACCGCGTTTGCGATGCAGGTCCGCCCTTCCCCATCGGACCGGAGCGGGAAGACGCGCTTGCGCTGGTCCTCAAGCCCCAGAAAGCGCCCGCTGGTTTTTTCCTCGGAGATCGCTGCAACCAGCCGGTCCTCGGTCACCATCGCCTCGATGTTGCCCTGCACAAGCACCTCCAGTTCGGGAGCTCCTCCGGTAGTCTCCGCGAGCCGGGCCAGGTCGGCGGCCGGGAGTTCAGGGGAGGCCGTGCACCGCAGGAAGAGCGGTGCCAGTTCCCCGGCGGTGCGGTGGTTCCAGACGTTCAGCCCGGCGGCACCAAAGAGCCTCATCCGGGGTTCGGCCCGCCGCACCGCGTCCGCGGCGCCGGTCCCGCTCACCATGATGCCATGGACGCCCGCATCGTAGAGCGACGGGAGGAGCGGGGCCGCCGCATCGAGGAACCTCTCCCGGGTGATCGACGGCCATTTCCAGACCAGGTCCGCACCCCCCTCCCGGCAGACGGCGGCGGCCTCTTCGAGGAGGCCGGGGGTCGCGGGGGTAGAGGGCTCCAGGTAGACGGTCCGGGCACCGCCCCGGACGGCGGCCCCTGCACCCTCAGGGGTGTCGGTGTAGACCGAGACCGACGGGAGCCGGGGG
>ENA-UOOH01003051-UOOH01003051.1-fermentation-metagenome-genome-assembly--contig:-NODE-3051-length-13332-cov-4.901634_pt1 | contig 13332 bp, 10 predicted proteins | sample MGYA00245778_ERZ724025 | MGnify/ENA primary metagenome ERZ724025 (study PRJEB28704, sample SAMN03018313) | fermentation metagenome | biome: anthropogenic terrestrial biome; feature: soil; material... | reverse complement strand
ACTCGATTAACTCGATTAACTCGATTAACTCGATTAACTCGATTAACTCGATTTCCTCGATTAACTCGATTAACTCGGACCCGGAGACCTTCGTTGTGCCCAACACGTTTTTCGGATAGCCTCTGTCCGAAAACCCTATGGGGGCCCAACGAAAGGTTGCCATGGCCGGATTGCGAACGACTCCCGCAGAGTGCGCAGGTACGAGTACGAGTACGAGTAGGAGTACGAGCAGGAGCAGGAGGAGACGAGGCCTGCTGAAACGGGATATCTGTATAATTTTCCCCAAAATGTAGGAGGCAAAGCATGGCCCCTACCCACCCCCAGAGGCAGGTCGAAAACGCCACCGCGCCCTCTGCGATCTCTGCGGGAGTCCTCCCCCCATGCGGACCCGGAGACCTTTCGTTTTAGCCCAATATGCTTTGGGGACGGGCTCTAGCTGTCGGCCTCGGAAAGGCCGTTTTTCCGCGAGAGCGCAATATTGCGGCGAAGGTAAGTCGGCAAATCGAGGTTCTGGTCGTTGTAAGTCGTCGGGTCGCCCGGGTCAAAGATCCCATGACTCGGTTGTTCGAGCGGCAGCAGCTCTTGATTGAGGACCTTGGCAGGGTGAGGCGCCATCTTCTGAAGCCGTCCCCGGCTTGAGGAAACCGTACCGGGCGGTGGGGTCAATGCCACGTTTTCAACGATACCGCGGTCAGAGGCCAAGGCGTTCTTCTCCTTCGCCCGGTCCAGATGACTCAACGGGATGTCCACCGGCGCCGTATCGGTGGCAATCAAGGTGACAAGAATGCGATTCTGAAAACCTTCGTCCACACAGGCGCCGAACGAAATCTGGGCCTGTGCGGATGCCTTTTGGCGAATGGTGTCCATCACCTCTTCAATTTGGGTCAGGGCAAGATCCGGCCCTCCCATGATGTGAACCATTAGCGAGCCGGCCGTTTGCAGCGGGAAGCCCTTGCGCAACAACGGTCCGCCCAAAGCCATCTCCGTCGCCGCAGCGGCCCTTCCCTCGCCCTCGGCCAGGCCAGTGCCGAAGGCGCATTGCCCCGCGTTGTGCAGGACCGCGCGTAGATCGCCGAAATCAAGATTGATGATCCCTGTGGCTGTGATGATCCGAAACAGCGACCGGACACACTGGGCCATCAGGTCGTCGATGGTGCGAAAGGCCTCCAAGACCGTCGCGCCGGTTCCAACCATGTCGACCCAGCGATCGTTCGGCACCATAAAGACCGCATCCGCAAGCTCCTGAATGGTGTTAAATCCCTGCCGCGCCTTGACCATCCGTTTCGGGTCCTCAAACCGGAAAGGCAGGGTGGCAAAGACAAGGACCAGCGCACCCGCGTTGCGAGCCGCCCGAATCACTTCCGGCGCGGCACCCGTCCCGGTTCCACCACCCAGGCCCACAACAATGAAGACAATGTCCGCCCCCTCGATCGCCTCCTCGATCAATAGGATGTCGGACATCGCTGCCTTCTGCCCCTTCACGACATCCCCGCCCGCACCAAGCCCATTGTTGATCTGTTTGCCGATCTGCACCTTTCGATCCGCCAGCGAAGAGGCCAGGACCTGACCGTCCATGTTGATCGCAACCGTTCCGATCCGCTCGTTGGATTCCATCGCAAGACGATTGACTGCGTTGCACCCGGCACCACCCACACCGAGGACCCGCACCATGCACTCCTCGCGCTCCCGGTCCCGACGCGCCTCGTTCACTCCGTCAAATGTGTACATCACCCCAAATCCTCCCAGCTCCCCCGCTCACGGGGATGATCAACCCGCCCCACTCTCCGCCATCCCCTATTCCGGGTCCCGCCTGGGGAGCAGTCCGCTCCAGAACGAAGTGGGCCCCCGCCGCGAGGTCCCTAGCTTGTCGACAGTGCGCCGGAATCCGTATCGAACCAGGCCGGCTGCTGTCGAGACCTCAGGAGTGTCCGTAATCGTCATATTCCCCTCAAACTCCCATGGCATTCCCAACTCCACCGATTTGCCGAAGACCTCCTTCGCTAAATCGAAGATCCCCGCGGTGCGCGCTACACCGCCGGTGATGAAAATGCCGCCCGCAATCAAATCCAACAGCTTCCGCTCCTTCAGTTCGTCCCGGATGATCTCGAAGATCTCCCGGCAGCGGGCACGCATGATGACGTAGAGATCGTGCTTGGAACAGGTCTGCGGAAAGAACCCACTCTCCTGCGATAACGGAATGATCTCGTCCTTGATCTTCTCCCCCGGGACATCCACCCGACCTTGGCTCTTCTTCAGCTGCTCCGCTGTCGATGGCGGGATTTGAAGCCCGAGCGCCAAATCATTCTTGAAGTGGTCGCCCCCGACTGGAATGACCGCCGCATAGTGAATTCCACCAGCTACATAGGCAACCACATCAGTGGTCCCTGCCCCGATATCCATCACGAGCGCGCCCATCCGCTTGCTCTCCGTGTCCAGGATCGCCAGGCTCGAAGCGACTCCGTTAAAGACGATGTCCTCCACCTCGACCCTGTTATCGCGCACCGCCCGAACCGCATTCTGAATTCGAGAGTGCAGTCCGTGGATCACAAGGACATCCGCCCGAAGCATCCGCCCGCTGATGTTGAGCGGTTCCGCAACCGCGGCCCCGCCATCCACAAAAAAGCGCTGTTTGCACGCATGGATGATCGCGTGCTTCTTGGGGAACGCGATTTTGCGGGCCTGCGCGATCGCTTGGCTGATGTCCTGCCCGGTAACCGTCCCCTCCTGATTGTCGATCGCAATCGTCCCCGAACTCGGAATGCCCTGGATCCCACCACCGGTGATGCCAAGAAAGACCGAACCGATTTCCACATTCGCTTCCCGCTCCGCCATCGCCAGGGCCTTGCGAACCGATTCCGTGACCGCCTGATAGTCGACGATTTCACCCTTTCGCATCCCCTGGGATTGGGCTAGGCCGGCACCAATAAAGGAAATGGTGCCGTCATCCGTGAACTCCCCAACCAAGGCACATACTTTGTTGGTCCCGATCTCCAGCCCCACCAATGGCTCCCGCAGATTCGCCATCACACCACCTGACCTTCCATCACACCCCAAAAAAGATAATCGGTCCCGCTCATTTCCGGAAAAAACTGACCGCTCCCGGCTCCGTCGTCACATCCAGTTTATCGATGATCTCGCCGATGCTACGCGTGTGCGCAACGATGGATGCCCATCGCGCCAGCTGGATCTTCAAGGAGATCTCACGGGATAGAGTCACCGCGGAACAGTCCTTTGTGAAGACCATCGGATAGACAGAATCGCTCATGTCGATCACGTCGATCTCAACCATCTCGTTCAGCCCCATCGCGCCAAACAGGTCCATGAGATTGCGCAGGAATCGACCCTCCTCCAGCGGGAGCAATTCACCCGGGGCTATGGTCTGCATGTCGAGCCCCTCTACATAGGGGATCGCCGGCAATCCAGCCCAGTCCTCCATCACCATCCCATCCCGATCGGCAACCCAGTTCGTGTCAAATCCCAGCCGGACAATCGGGACCCGCTCCTCGACCGAGACCGTCAGCTTGTTCGGCAGCGTCCGAACCAGCCGAGCGAAGCTGACCGAGGGTATGGCCTCCAAGCGCTGACGCGCCGATTCCAGGTCCAGCGTCAAAAGGGACTGCCCACGCTCTATCCCAGCCACCGACAAGACGTCCTCCGGCGTGAGGTGCCCATGCGCTTCGACCTCCAATTCAGTCAGTTGAAACTCACCGTCCTGCTCCGCCCACCATGCCGAGCCTGCACTCGAAATGCTAAAGCCTCCGATCAGGACCGCGATCGTCACGAACCCTCCGAGCATGATGCCGATCCCTTTCTGGATCCCTTGCTGGGTGAATCGCTCGCTCCAACTCACCGCAACCACCACCTCGTGCCGGGGCTCCAGAAATCGATTCTTTCGTTTCCGTCCCTGGGTCTTACGCCCCCGCGCAAAATCCCAAAGTCCAACCCGCTTTGCAGGCGGCCGACGCTCTCGATCCATAGGTCTCTTCTTCATCCCCGTTCTCCCCCTATCCTTTGATCGTGGAAAAATCGTCCATCGCCTGCAGGACGAGGCCCCGGCAAAGCTCAGGAAATGGAATGCCAGCCGCACCCGCAGCCTTCGGAAACAGGCTCGTGGCTGTGAACCCTGGCAGCGTGTTTACCTCCAGCACGACCGCCCGGTCCGTTGCCTCGTCCCAGAGCAAATCCACCCGCGATAGATGCCGACATCCGAGCGCCCGGTGGGCCCGATACCCGATCTCTTGGAATCGACTCGATACCGCCTCGGATACCGGCGCAGGCACCAGATACTCTGTGCAACCGGCCGTATACTTGACCCGATAATCATAGAATTCGGCCTTGGGGCGTACCTCGACCACCGGCAGCGCTCGCTCGCCCCATACCGCCACCGTAAACTCACGAGCCGACATGTAAGGCTCAATCAGCACCTCCAGCCCCAACTCAAACGCCACGTCCAACGCCGCGGCCATCTTGCCCGGGTCCCGAACGATGGTTACGCCAATCGAGGATCCACCGGCAGCCGGTTTCACCACAAACGGTACCGCTAAGTCCGCCGGGATGGAGGCGTCCCGACCCAGAACCCAATCCGGTAACACCGGGACTCCGGCCTCCGCTAAGACACGCTTGGATTCGACCTTGTGCATGGCCAATCGACTCGCGGCCGGTCCGCTTCCAACATACGGAACACCCAATCGCTCAAGCTCCGCCTGCAGCGTACCGTCCTCGCCGAACTCTCCATGAATGACGTTGAAGACGCACTGCACCCCCAAAGGCAACGTGAAGTCGCGTCCATCAAGGACAATCCGATCCACCCGCGGGAAATGCTCCCGCAGCGCATCCGCAACACTGCTTCCACTCTTCAACGAGACCTCATGCTCACCGGACGGTCCGCCACATAGCACCGCAATGTGTTCGATCTTCATCGTCTGCCTTCCCCCTGGTCCATCCTGCCCAAATAGATAACCTCTTGCTCCAGTTCGACCCCGTACCGACGCCGGATTTCATTGCGAACCCGCTCGATCAATCGGACCAAATCCTCCGCCGAGGCATGGCCCTCGTTCACAATGAAATTGCCGTGGATCTCACTCACGACCGCACCGCCCTCACGCGCACCCTTCAGCCCCGCCTGATCAATCAGTTGACCGGCGGACTGGCCCGGCGCTGGATTCCGGAAGATGCACCCCGCACTCGGGCCCACCGGCTGGGTACGCTTTCGTCGCTCCAGAAAGGCCTGAACCCGTTCACCAACCTCGGAGGAAACCCCTGGCTCCGTCCCCAATCTGACCTCCAACCCTATGTGGGTCTGGAAAAAGGGACAATGCCGGTAGCCGACTTCGAAGGATCCGCCCGGCCTCTGATCCACCGCGCCACTGCGCTCCATGAACCGAACCGTCTCCAGTACGTCAAAGAACTCCCTGCCCATCGCACCCGCATTCATTCGTAGGGCGCCCCCAACCGTCCCGGGAATCCCCTCGAAGAATTCGAGCCCACTCCGACCGGCCTCCGCCGCCGCACGGACGATGTGCCTGAGGAATACGCCCGCGCCAGCACGCACACCCTCCCGTCCCGCATAGAGCCTCTGAAATCCCGGGCCGCTCAGACGCAAGACCACCCCTCCTATACCCGCGTCGGAGACAATCAGATTGGTTCCGGCTCCGACGACAACCCAATCCACCCCCCACTCGTTTAATTGAAGAACCGTGCGCTGAAGATCCCCCTCATCCCCCGGCTCAACCCATAGGTCTGCCGCCCCGCCCACGCGCATCGAGGTCCGCCGGGCCATCGGTTCCCCCAAGCGGATTCGACTCGCGGGGGAAAGCAGCCCGCGTAAACTCCCCGCCATTCGATCCGGGGTTCCAGACCAGTTCCGCAGCCATTCTGTACGCTGGTCCACACCCAGACCGGTCACACACAAAGCCGCTTCACTCTCCAGTATCCGATCCGGGTCGATGGTGCCGGCAGCCACAGTCTGAACCGCCCCAAACCTGCGCTCCAATTCCTCAAACCCCGCCTCCCGCACACGCGCATCCCCCGCGTCGTCACATTGCCAAAGCCCTCCCCTCGCACCAAGAAAGAGCGGACGAATCGGATCCGCGGGGATCCGCATACCGAGTTCATGCACCAGTGCCCGAGAGCCCGACACCCCGGAGGCGTTCAATACCGCAACCAGTCGATCCGCCAAGGCCGCCGTCGGAACCGGAAGCCAAAGGCTCCCCTGAGGCGCACCGTTCCATGTGAGGACATACTCCTCCCGCCAACCCTCGGAGCGAACCGCACGCGCCGCCCATGCACCTGCGCGCGTCACACCCTCCGCGGGCAGTGAGGCACCAGCCCATTGCATCCCAAGTCCATCCGCCTGGGCCCCCAATGCGCCCCAAGGATTCGGCATCTCTTCCCGTCGCTCGATCATCGTCCTCGCTTCCGTCTCCAGCCTCAATTCATTCCACCACGCTCCATTGCCATCAGCCGCATACCCTTCATTCATGCGCCCCCGCCGCCATCAGCCCCACAAGGCCGCGACCGAAGCAATCCACGGCCACCCCTCGCGGCCGTCCCGCCACGGCGGGGAGTGCGAACCTCCTCCATGACCTCCACCAGGACCTGCGCCGGGGAGGATGGGAATTCCTCCAATTGCATCGACCATCGCCCGCTTCGATGCCCCTTCCGCGGGTGCTCGTGAATGACTTCCTCCAAAATCGACGCCAGTCGAAGCGGCGTCAGCTCCTGCTGCGGGACCTCGATCATCGGCCCGATCGAAGATGCCCAGGTCGCATTCAGGCGCTGGTGATCGTCCGCCGCATGCGGAAACGGAACGAGCAGCGAAGGGACCCTTGCACGAATCAATTCCCATAGAGTCGAAGAACCGGACCGGCAGATGGCAAAGTCAAACCGCTCCAACCAGCTGGGCAGGTCCGGAATCGCCCCGGCTACATAGACCTCGTCTGAGAGCGGCCCGAGGTCGTGTCGGACCCGATCAACCCATTGCGGACCGGTCAAGATCACCAAACGCATTCGTCGGGCGAGGTCGGGGCGCTGACCCAACATCTCCACGATCAGATCGTTGAGAGGCAACGCCCCCTGACTGCCCCCCGTCAACAACACGGCAGGACCATGCTCGTCGGAACTGAGGAATGCCGCGAGCCCCCCCGGTTCCGTTATCTCCGAAGGCGCGTTCCCCTTCGAGAGTGGACGCAAGGGCATTCCTACCGCTATGGCATCCCGCCTTTGAAAGAAGGGGTGCTCGCCCGGGATGGCATAGGTGGTCACCGCCGCCCATCGCGCCATGCACCGATTCGCTCGGCCAGGAAAGGCATTCGCCTCGTGAAGGACCACCGGCACACCGGATAATCGCGCCGCGATCACATAGGGCAGCGAGCCCGCACCGCCCATCGTCAGCGCCACCTCCGGCTGCAACCGGCGAATGGCCCTCCACGCATGCCCCCACTGTTGCGCAAATCGCAAACAGCGCAACCAGCCCCCGCCCACTCGATCGACACGCCAGAGACGGGCGCGATCGCCCAATACTGAGCGAGCCGCGGCCTCCGCCTCTGGTCGATCCACCACCACCACAAAGTCGTCTCCCCGGTCGGCCAACAGGTCTGCCACGACAAAGGCGGGGAAGTAGTGCCCCCCCGTTCCACAGGCGCATATCAAGACGTTCATCGTCCACTCCCTTGATGACCGATCGCGAGGAATCCCATTCAGAAATCGATGGCCCTATCCAATGAATCGTGCTCACCCTGCATCCGAAGTGGCAGCGGCGACGCCAGCCGGCGCCGACGCTTCGCCTGCCCCTGGACGTAGATGTTGAGCAAAATCCCCATGCACACCATGTGCATCATTAGGTTTGACCCGCCCTGACTGATGAACGGCAACGGCAAACCCTTGTTGACGAACAGTTTGGTAACGACCAGCAGGTTCAAAAGGGCCTGCCCCCCCAGGTTGAGGGTCAGCCCCGAGGCGATCAGCATCCCCGTCGCATCCGGCGCACGAAAGGCAATCACCGTCCCGACAACGATCAGGACGCCGTATAAAAAGACCACCCCGAGCGTCCCAACCAGTCCCAGTTCCTCTCCAATCACCGAGAAGATGAAGTCGTTGGTCGCCTCCGGGACAAAACGCCCCTCCTTGCGATAGCCGTTGACCAAACCCCGCCCCAGAATCGCACCCTCCTGAATCGCAAGCACCGACTGATCCGCCTGAAAGTTCGTCGCCGCGCTGATTTGCGCGTCCACCGTCCCCTGCTCGTGCTCCTGGAGAAAGGCCTCCACTCGCCCCCGTCGGACCGGATCCAGCATGATAAGGCCCAGAAAGACCACGCCCAGCACCAGCAGTGTCGAACCCATCGGAATCCAGCGGCTCCCCGCGATGAACATCATCCCAAAGCATAGACAGCCGAGGAACGCGGTCTGGCCGAAGTCGCGCTCAAGCAGGACAAGACCACACAGCACCCCGGCAATCCCCAACGGGATCAGGATCCCGTTGAAGAAGCGGTGGATCAATCCTCGATAGCGCCGGAAATACCACGCCAGAATCAAGATCAATGTCGGACGCGCAAACTCCGAGGGCTGAACCTTGACATCGAACATCGGCAAGACCCGCAACCATCGACGGGCACCCTTGATCTCCACGCCGAACAACAAGACGATGACCAAAACGGCGATCATGCCGAGATACATCATCACCGACCACTTCGTCAGGCGTTGGTAGGGCACGGACCAAATGAGCAACAGCCCAATCGCCCCCGCCCCACCAAAGAGTGCCTGCTTGAGAACCTCGGAACCACCTCCACCCGCACCCTCAACACTGAACAACATGATCAGGCTGACACCCAAAAGCATGAAGAGGCAGAAGGCAATCACCGGTACCAAGGGGTAGCGCCCGGGGGCAGTCAGAGGATTGTCCTCCGACCGTTCGCGCCCCCGAGCCCTCGCAGTTCCTCTCCAATCGACCGCGGATGTCGCCATCGAAGGCTCTGCAAACATCCTCATCACCCTCCACTATTCGGAATAACCAGGACCATTCCCGGCTCGATATCCCGACCATCCCTGAGCAAGTCGGCGTTGGCATTGCGGAGGTCGGACATGCTGACCGAGTGCACGATCGCAATCAAACGCAGCGTCTCACCCTCACCCACAACATACCGCCTGCGCCCCTGAGCATCCGGCTCCAATTGCGCACCGACAGCTCCGGTCGTCGGCCCCTGACCCACCTCTGTCCGAGCAGGCTGTACCGGTTGTGCCGGCAGAGACCGCTGCGTGGGCTGACCCTCTCCAGCCACTTCGCCGACCTCGTCTTCCGATCCGTCCTCGGAAGAGACCGGCTGAACCGGAAGGGACGGCGCTTCGGCGCCCGATGCCTGGCCCTTGCCCGGGATCTTCAACTCTTGACCGACCCGAATCAGGTCGCCACTGAGGTTGTTGGCCGTGCGCAGCTGCGCCACCGTCACGCCCGAACGTGTCGCGATCTCACCCAGGGTGTCGCCCGCCATCACCGTGTAATTGCCCTGGCCGATCTTGCCAGAATCCCCCTTGGACGGAGCCTTGGGAGCGGAGGAGGCCGAGGTCGCCTTGCCACCCGCGGGGATCTTCAGCTGCTGTCCCACACGCAGCGACCCACTCGCATCGAGCCCGTTCAGACTCTTCAGGGCTTCCTGCGACACACCGTATCGCCTCGACAAACCCCAAACCGTGTCGCCCGCAACGACCGTGTGGTTCGTCGTCGCACTGGAGGGGACCAGGGACGAAACCGCCCCCAATGGCTGTGCGCGGTTCGAGGAGGGGTCGGCTACGACACCTCCCACCCCGCCCAGACGCGCCGCCGTCCCGACCCGAGGTCCGGTCGGATTGAGCGGAGGCGCAAGAACCTGCGGTTGCTGGTCCACGATCGGACCGACCGTCCCCTGGTTCATCGGTGCCTCAAAGGCCTCCGATTCGACCCCATCGCTGATCCCTCCCAAGGAAGCTCCGCCGCCATACACGCCGGTGGTATCCCCACCGACCTCTTGGTAAGAGCTTCGACAACCCGTCATCAGCATCAGCCCAATAAATCCAAGATGGGCCAAGGCAACCACTATCACGATCTTCTTCATATTAACCTCCTGTGGAGCAAGCGCACTCGTATCCCCCGGCTGCCCTCCAGCAATCTTTGTTTGGTTCTGAAAAGGTTTCATCATTCCCATGCAGTCGTCCCTCTCGTTCCCCCTCTATCGGAGTTTGAGCGTTCCCAAGCCAATCAATGCAAATAGTGCGGAGAGAATCCAGAACCGCACCGTGATCTGGGTCTCCGTCCAACCCATAAGTTCAAAATGATGGTGAATCGGGGTGCAGAGGAAAAACCTCTTCTTCGTCCACTTGAAGTAGGTCACCTGGATGATCACCGAGACGGCCTCGATGACGAAGACCCCGCCCACAATCACCAAAACCAACTCCTGCCGGATGATACAGGCCACGGCTCCGATCATCCCCCCGATCGCTAAGGAACCGGTGTCACCCATGAATACAGTCGCGGGATTGCAGTTGAACCAGAGAAAGCCCATCCCGGCACCAGCCAGTGCGGCACAGGGAATGGCCAGTTCACCCGAGCCGGAGACATGTGGAACCTGCAGGTAGTCACTGAATATCGCGTTCCCCGCGATGTAGGCGAAAATCAAATAGGCGAGCGAAGAGGAAATCGTACACCCAATCGCAAGCCCGTCCATCCCATCGGTCAGGTTGACCGCGTTCGATGTACCCACCAACACGAACCCAAAAAACAAGACCGATAACAGACCCATGTCCGCAACAACCGGCACCTTCATAAAGGGGACGTAAAGGCCGCGGAGGGTGTCGGCGTTCTGGCTGACATAACAGAGATACCACCCGACGGCGGCTCCCACACTCCACTGGACGATCAGCTTGGTGCGCCCATGAATCCCTTTGTGCTTGCCGGTCACCTTGTGCCAGTCATCCACCGCACCCAGTGCCGCCAAGATGATGAAGACAAGGAGTACCGCCAGGACCAGTACGTTGGTGACTTGGGCCCAGAGCAAGGTTGCAACCACGACCGCAGCCAGGATCAGGATGCCACCCATCGTCGGTGTGCCATTCTTCGGTTTCCGCTGATCGATCTTCAGATCCGCCGCTATGGCACGATCCGACCCGGCGATGTTCTTCATTCTCAGGAATCGAATCACCCCCGGCGCAAGCAGACAGACCATGAGAAACGCGGTCAGAAATGCCCCGCCGGAGCGAAAGGTGATGAACTTGAAGACTCGAAGGGGTGACCAGAAATCCGTGTAGTTTTGAAGATAATAAAGCATTGCGTTCGTGTGTTATGGTTTTGCACCACAGTTAGAAACGACGTTCTCCGGCAGAATCTGATCCAGCCCGATCATCCGGGAGCCCTTCAACAGCAGCAAATCCCCAGGTCGGATGTAGTCCATCACCGCCGACTTCAATTCCCCAACTTCCCGCCGATAGACCACCCGCCCCTGATTCCACCCCATCGACTCAAGCGCAGAGACGGTCCTGCCGATTTCATCGCCACAGGCAAAGACCGCATCGACTCCCGAAGCGGTGATCCATCCGGCCAGCATGTCGTGATACCGATCACTTTGGTCCCCCAACTCCAGCATATCGCCCAGTACCGCGATCTTTCGGCCCGCGATCTCAAGCCCGCGCAGCACATCCAAGGCACTCCGCATGGAGGAGGGGTTGGCATTGTAGCAGTCGATGATCCACTCCACGTCGTTCCAGACCCGCAGCTCCATCCGCATGCGCGGCAGGCTCACCTCACCCACCCCCTCCAACACGAGCTCCGGATCGATTCCCCACTGAATCGCCAACGCAATCCCAAAGGCCGCGGCCTGAACGTTGTGCTCGGCCAGGCCGGGAACCTCCGCACTCCCGCGCCACCCGCCACGACGATCGTGGAATTGCGCCCGCCACCCACCCCTGGAACGGCCGGTCGTGTCCCAAAAGAAATCGGCCTTTGGGTCCCTGCCCACACGACAGACGGCACATCCGACCTGATCGACCATCTGCGTCAACCATCGATCCGCCGCCGGGAGCAAGGCCAGCCCATCCGGGGAAAGCGCACGCAACAACTCCGTCTTCTCCTCGAATACGCCATGCTCACTTCCCAATCCAGCCAGATGCGCCGCCCCGATGTTCGTGATGATCGCAGCATCAGGCTCGACAATCTCTGCCAATCGGGCGATCTCCCCCGGCTGGTTGCTCCCCAGCTCAAATACCCCGAGACGGTCCTCCGTCCCCGTTTCCAGAATCGAGAGCGGCAGGCCGATCAGATTGTTCAAATTCCCCTGCGTCGCAACGACCCGCCCACTCCGGCCCAGGATCGATTCGACGAAGCTGCGGGTGGTCGTCTTGCCCGCCGATCCCGTGATCGCAACCACCCGCAAGCCCTGCGCCCTCCGCACCTCGCGCGCCAATGCGCCCAGCGCGACCAGGGTGTCCTCCACCTCTATCACCGCAATCCCGTCCGGGATCTGTCCCAATGCAACGGCCCCCCGACGCACGATCAGGCCGCCCGCCCCGGCCTTGATCGCCGCCGGCACGAAGTCATGCCCATCAAATCGCGCCCCCTTCAGGGCAAGAAAAACCTCTCCCGGCACCAACCGAACAGAGTTCGTCTGGATGGGCCCGGGACACCATCGCTCCTGCCCAGACAGCAAACGCCCGCCCGCCCACCGTGCCAAATCCGTTCCCGTGATCGTTGTGATGAATGGAACCGCCGCCATGTTGTGGCCTCTCTATAACGCAACAATGCGCGACACCGCCGCCGAGCCGTTCTTCCCGTGGCCATCAAAGAGTGGGGGGGGCATATGCCCGAGAATTCGCGAAGCCGACGCCTCCCGGATGATGCAGCGATCGTCCCATGGCACCATCTGCGAACCCAAATCCTGATAGCTCTCCCCGCCCTTGCCGCATACCAGCAGAATGTCCTCCGGCCCCATCTGTCCTAAGGCCAGGTATAACGCTTCCCTGCGGTCGACCTCCGCCCAGACCTTTCTCGGATCCATCGCGGCACCCTTCATCTGCTGAATGATCGCCTCCGGCGATTCCCGCCCAGGATTGTCCGAGGTCAGGATCACCTGTGTGGCGCACTTTTCCGCCACTTGAACCACCCGCGCCCGCTCGGAGAGGTCCTGGCCCTCGGGACTGCCGACCACCAGGAAAATCCGTTTCTCCCCAAGCACCCGTACCGTCTTCAATGCGTCCTCGATCTCACACGCGGATCGCGCAGCATCGACGAAGCAGCGCAGCGGTCCACACCCGGACACCCGCTCCAGGTATCCAGGAGTCGTCTCCAGCTGCTCCAGTGCGCGATGAATGG
>ENA-UOOH01003050-UOOH01003050.1-fermentation-metagenome-genome-assembly--contig:-NODE-3050-length-13332-cov-18.865557_pt1 | contig 13332 bp, 8 predicted proteins | sample MGYA00245778_ERZ724025 | MGnify/ENA primary metagenome ERZ724025 (study PRJEB28704, sample SAMN03018313) | fermentation metagenome | biome: anthropogenic terrestrial biome; feature: soil; material... | reverse complement strand
TAATTTACTGCCTCCGCTATGATTTTCATAGATGGTCCTGGCTGGGCGCTTACTGGACACGGAGATAATTTACTGCCTCCGCTATGATTTTCATAGATGGTCCTGGCTGGGCGCTTACTTTCATAGATGGTCCTGGCTGGGCGCTTACTTTCATAGATGGTCCTGGCTGGGCGCTTACGGGAGCAGATCCCGGAAAATATTCCGCGTGAAGACCGGATCATTGATGTCCCGGAAGAGAAGCGCCAGGGTATGAAACTGATCGGTTATGCAAGAGCCGCATGAGAACTGATTTATGACCCTGATATATGAATGGCGACGGCAGCAAAAACCGCCGCCATTTTCTATTTCAAAGATACCCTGGCAAAATAGTTCCGTCCAGCGCTCAGTGGATATCCGGTGGCGTGTAATGTTGCCTTCCGCCCAGCCGTTGCCATTCCTTGTAAACTCCGAGCAGCGCGATGGTTGCCAGCAGAGTGACAAAGAAATCCCACACAAACATGACCCGGTAGCCGAAACAATCGGTCAGGTATCCGCCCAGCCAGGCGCCAAACAAAACCGCAACCGAGTTCACCATGGAATTCGCACTGGCAAACTGTCCGTATTTATCGGAGGGCAACAGATTAATCAGCAAGGGAGTATTGGCCAGGGTTTGAATGGCATACATAATCGCGGTCGCAATTCCGATGACGGCAAAAGTCATTGGCGTATAGACAAAGAAATAACCGAACACGTTTACCAACATGACGAATATCCCGCCGATCAGGTAGATCATCATGGGATGATATTTGTCCATAACCTTGCCCATGAACAGAATCACGACAGCGGAAATCAGGGCGCCAATCCCCATGATTTTGCCGTATTGCGCAATTTCCATTCCGATGTCCTTGGTGGCGAAAAGCACATTATACATCCCGCGGCATATGTTTGAAGCTTGATTCAGCCCCGTACACAGGAACAGCAAGACAAATATCTTATGTTGAAAACACTGACGAAAGAACATCCACAGATAATCTTTCGATTTGTTCAACAGCCCTTGTTCCTTGCTGATCGTGTCATCAACCGGCGGATACTCGCCTTCAGGAACAAAGAAAAACTGCAGGGCATAAGCGATCAGATACAATATTCCAATAATGCAAAAGGTGGGCTTCATACGGTTGACTGCATGATCAAGAATAAAAAAATTGAACCCGGCGCCAAGGGCGGTTCCGAGAATTGAAGAGGCCGCCATATAGCGTCCGATACATTCCTTCGGGATCACATCCGCAATCAGGTAATACACCACCGAGCCGGGAAAAAGATAGACAACCTGGAACAGGAGTATCAGGACAGCCAGCGTCCAAAGAGGAGTATTGAATTCGGACAGAACGGGAAAAAGAACCGTCACAAATTCGGCAATTTCCTTGGACCAGGCAATCATGAGCAGCAGCAGAATCAGAGCCGGCGCAGAAAAGATCAGATACGGGGTTCGGCGCCCGAACCGGGTTCGAGTCTTATCGCTCAGGGTACTGATTAATGGACAAAGCACAAAATTGATTGCCTGGGGGATGGTGCCGATGATCAATGCAATCTGGGTGGCATTGGCTCCGACGCGGTCCAGCAGGATCGGCTTGACGTTTGGAACCAGGTTATAGCATACCAGGCTCAAGGAAAGGGTCGCCCCCATCATCAAGGTGCTTACCAGCAACAATCGCGGCAGAGTATAGCGGAGATTGCGGATCGTATAGAGTTTCGGAGTTGCGGTGTTTTCCATATTTCTTTATTTTACTGTTGGTTTGTATTCAAATACTTCATTAGCGGCCAATTCCTTTTTGAGCCGTTTCGATGCACCGGGCCAAAGGAGTTGGAAAACACCACCGTGCAGAGAACGGATTTTCACGCGGGTGACTTTCCCTTTTTTCATGGCGGCTGAAACTTCAAAAGCACCTTCCGCCAGGAAACGTTCAAAAGATCCGGTGAAACCTTGCGGAACACAGGGGAAAAGAGATATTACGCCGCCGTGGCTCTGCAGCAGGGTTTCGGCAGCCAGAAAAAGGAAAGAGGAGGATCCCTCCAGAACCGCAGGAGCTAAACGCTTGGCATCCGGGTTCGATGTGGCGCAGGCAGGATGCGGAACTTCGGGATTGGCGGCATCAAGGATTTCGCCGTCGCACCAGCGGCGGGAATTCCGGAGGCGGCCGGCGTTGAGTTCGGCATTTGCCTCAGTTTCCATCGGATCGGCAATCAGGATCGGGTCATGGGAAAAAAGTCCGTTTTCTTTGGCGAAAAGCTCCAGAAAGCGCTCTATTCCCCGCTGGCCTTCTTCCCGGTCGCCCAGGCGGATTTGCGCGGCGGTATAAAGAAACATACTCCACTCATGATTCAGGTGCCACTGCCCGTGGCGGTCGGCAAAAGAGCGCTCCACGGCTTCGGCGCGAATCAATGCGAGCGTTTTCGCGGCGGCCCCGCGATCGCCGCATATCCCAGCCGGGAAAAAAGGATACAGCAGGTGCCCGCCATAAAAATAATGGTCCGCCGGTACGTCCGGACCGCACCAGAAAGCACCGGAAGGCGTTTTGCCAATTTGCGGATAATGGGCCAGAATATCCTGCCAGAGCGAGAGCCGTTTCCGGTCTCGTCGCAGGATTACGGCCGTTTCCGTCAGGGTTTCCAAGCAGACCTTCAGCATAGCGAGAGTCGAGCTTTCGTCACGGGTGAGAGTAAATATTTCGGGCGGCACGCTCCAGTCCAGATGGTAAACGCCGTCTTCACCTTTTTTCATGATTCCGGTATAAAACATAACAAACTCACGAAGCAACGGATAAATTTTTTCTTGCAGGAGAACGGGATCGTGCGAATAGCGCCAGGCCATAGAGAGAATCATCCCCGTATAAGCGCTTCCGTTAAGCGTATACCGATACGAACGGCCGGGGTATTCCTGTCCGAGCTGATTCATGGTCAATGGCAGAAAAATCCCTTCGCAATTGAACAGACGGCGGGTATGCCGGCGGAGGTTTTTCCGGCAATTCAGATAGGTATCCGCCAGCGTCCGGACGAATTGAACACGGTTCAGCGGGAAAAACGGCATCGCGGGAATCTGCGCGTTCTGGTCGTGCGTATAGCCCTGATAACTGACGCCCGGCGTCTGTTCATTCAATGGGCCATATGACAAGCCGTTCAGGCCCGGCATGGGGGCTTTGCCGAACGAAGAAGCCAGTTCATAAAGGCCGAAAGTGAAATATTGTTGAATTTTCCCGTTTCCTGATCCGAAATCAGCGTATGCATTGTCCCAATAAGCGTGCCACCATTTTTGGTGTTTTTCTTCCAGAGAGTCAAATCCTTCGGCGGCGGCGCGTTCGGTTTCCCGCAAGGCGTCGCCTGCCGGATCGGCCGATTCATAGCTGCTGCGGATCGCCAGAAAAAAATCGACGTCGCCGCTTTGAAGCCGCTCCGAAGCGTTGCACAAATGCTGTTCCGCTCCCACAGTTCCGCCGTTACGCGGCACGAACCGTGCGGCAACAGCATAAGAACTTTTGCCGCCAGGCAATTGCTGATGAAAACAGACTGTAGATTCACCGATTTTCCAGACTGGTTCCGGCAGGATTTCATTTGCGGGGCGAACCAATTCAAAAATATGCTCCCGCGACGGCGCGGCGCTCTCGGAAATGCGAAGACAGAAAAGCCCGGTATCGCGCGGTATGAACATTTTTATTTTCGGATGAAAAAGATGCGCGTCCATGCTTTCCTCCAGCACCCCGTCGTAAAGCGAAAGATGCTGGGAGACCAATGGTGCCGGGGGCGCGGCCCAACCGATCCCCTGCCAGAACCGCAGGCGGAGAACGGCCGCGCTGATCGTGTTGCGGATGCCGGGGCGACGCGAAAGAGGAGCATCCTCCAATGCGTTGAGGAACAGGGTATTTTTCGGATTCATGGCCCCGACGCGGCGTAGGAATTCCGCATGCGGAGTCATTTTTTCCATCAAGCCGTTTTCAACGGTCGGATCGAAAATATCAACTTTATTGAGTACCCACTCCAAATGCGACGGCGCATACGCCAGCGCACCGATATTCCCATTTCCCAGCAACAATCCGTCCCGCCAATCCCGCGCGGCAGTGTAATGCCAGTCCTGTCGCCGAATCAGTCCGATCATGGATTTTTTCATTTTTCGAACACCACCATAACATATCCTTGGATCAATGGCAGGGAGATGTGGCAGTAATTATCCCGGATGGTAAAAGGGATTTCCTCACGCGACGGCGCCAGATAAACCTTGCGGAACGGCCTGTCGTCGCAACGCAGTGAAAGTTCCGCGTTGGCGACGGTCCCGCGTTCTTCGAGAGCCACGGACTCGCCGCGAAGCTCCGGCGCATAAACCAGAATATGCAGCAATTCCATATCGTCCTTGTACTGGACAAACGCACGGGCATAGCTGGGAAGTGAATCCGACTTGAATTTAAGATTCGGCTGGAAACGCCGTATAATATTTGACAGCAACAGCCGCGACTGATACGGCGAACGCTTGAAATACCCCTCAAAAATCCTGCCGCTGCAATAAGCAATGCGCCCCTTGAACGCTAGAAACGGTTCGTCCGTCTTTTCCTGCGGCGGCGTATACCAGCTTGAATGAATACCGTCCCATTCATGATTATGGTAAGGTTTGACCGTCCAAATGGCGACTTCCGCGTTTTCGGCCGGTTTGACGGATGTCCCGAGCGCATAAACCGAAAGCGGAAAACCCGGAAGCCCTTCGGCGCAATCTCCTTCCGGCGCATAATACAGCGGATTATGCGGTGTTTGTCCATGGTAAACAACGGGCCATCCTTCGATAACGAAGCGTCGCCTTTCCGGATCCAGACCTGAATCGCCGGAGGCGATCACGGCGCCCCCTTTTGCCAGATGTTTTTCGACCCGGCGAGCGATTTCCGGAGAGAACAGGACACTGTCCGGGAAAATCAGCAGCTCGTATTGATCCCAGGATGAAGCCTCAGTGACAACGTTGAACTGAATCTTAAGCTCGGTCAGCATCCGGGTGGCGGATTTCAGCGAAGTATCCGTGCGCAGTTGCAAGCTGCCTGGCCCGTGGACGACCGCCACGCCGGGCCGGTTAACCGCCTCCAGGCACCACGGATCGTATTGCCGCAGCATGGCATACGTTTCCCGTATCAGGTCGAATACTTCGGGGTAGAGGTCGCCGCGCGGATGAAAATGATCGGCGATTTCCGGACGCATGCCGTTGGCCATGCCGTAAAGCAGGTCGTATTCAACGCTTTCGGCCTTGCGCAGTCCCCCGAAATCGCCCCAATGGTAAAAGCGTCCGGTCATGCAAAGCACGGAATTATCGCCGGCAACCGTACGCAGATAGTGTGCCTGAACCGGCAGATAATCATAACCCAGATCCATGCATGGCGGCAGGCATTCGCATTCCAGATGCGAATTGCGCCCGATCATTTCCTCGACCATGGAACCGTTCATAAAGAAGAAAAGTTCGGGGTTCACGGATCGAATCACGTCGTAAAGCTCATCGGTCAGTTTTAGAATCGAATCGGCGGTGAATTTCTGTACTTCGCTTTCGTCACGAAAATTAATTCCACACCGGATCATTTCTTTCACGCACACCGGACAGATACAGGTGTAACAAGACGCCATACAATCAAAAAAGAAACCGTCCACCGGATAATTTTCCGCTATTTCCCGGACCATATTTTTGAGGTGCTCCCGGTACGGTGAATTGTAACATGTGGCGCGCATTTCGGCGGAGGGACGTTTCTCGGTCAGGCAGTGACCGTCGGGAGAAATTCGCATCCACGACGGATTACGAAGGAGTTCCTCATCGCTCAAGCCTCCGTTAAAATAGGCGCTGATCCGAATTCCTTTGCGGCGGCACGCCTTCGCCAGATCGCCGAAAAGATCAAATTGCAGCGATGGATGTTTATAGCCGTAGGCCGTGTCATAATAGGCGTTTCCCTGGTTGCACCGCGCGTGCCAGGTCAGGAAGTCAACGCCGCATTCCACGAGGTTATCAGTGAATTTTTCGACATCGAAATTTTTCCCAACGTCGGGAATCACTGTGCTGGTGTGGAAATCGTAAAAAAGCGCATATTTTGTTTTCATATCAAGCCTTTATGTTATTTGCCGTTCAAATGGCATTTCAGCCAGGCATAAACGGTATCGCCAATCTGGTTTCCTCCGGCCGGGGCGGGATGCAGTCCGTCTGACTGCATTACCGCCGACACGGGATTGCCCAAATTAATCGGTCGTTCTTCGGTGGGGAAATTATTTTCACAATCCAGATTGGCGACGATCGGAACAATCGAAACGCCGGGATATGCTTTCGGAGAAAACGTTCGGATATAGGCTTGATTCAACAGAAAATTGTTGATTTTGTATCTCCATGCGGTTTGGCTGCAACGATAAACTTTGCCGTAAGCGTCCTGTCCGGCGCCCAGCGTAATCAGCCCGATGCCGATTTGTGTTTTCGGAGCGGCTTTCCGGATTCCGCCGATCAGCGCATCCGCGTTGTTCAGGACCTCCCGCAATCCATCGTATACGGTCAAGTCACTCGCGCCGAAAATATCGTTGATGCCAAGCAGAATAACGATATAATCCGGCGCCTTGCCGTCGTTGTACCGATCCAGATAATATTGAAAATCGAAGTCTACCTTCCCATCCACGCGTTTCAGAAATTTACTGGAAGCGTAAATTTGGGTTCTGCGATCGGCATTGCCCGGTACATCCCGCAACAGGGTCAGGAAGGAACTCCAAGCCCAACCGGCATAGCCTTCATGCGCTATTCCGCCGGACTTGACTTCGCCGCCGCTGCCGCTGTGCGAACCGATCATTTTCATTTTCGGATTGTTCACGCCCGTAACCAGTGCATGAAAACGCGCGGGATACGTGGTGACGTCGGTAATGCTGTCGCCGATCAGCAGGACCGAAATTTCTTTGTCTTTGCCGGCATCCGGCGGTGCGACCACCAGCCGGGAAGTCGCGTAGGCCACGATTTTCCGGCCGTCGCTGACTTTCAAGGTTAAATTATAAGTTCCCGCATCACTTGCGGCGGGAACGAAACTCCAACGTTTGGCAAACTGGCTCCCTTTGGGGCAATCGACGTCAAACATGTAGCTGCCGGCGTCCGGAGCCAGAAAAATATTGTCAAAATAAAGATTGGTTTCCACGCCGGGAACCGCATAAATTGTTTCCGGCAGCAGCAATGACGACACTTCCGGGATTTCGGCTTTTTCCGCTGGTTTCACGTGGCAGGCAAATTGCTCCAGACGCAACTCGGCGCCTTTGCGCAAATAGATAGTCGGCATCACATAAAATTCGCAGCCTTTGTCGATAAAAGCACCTTGCTGATATTGGCCGATAATCCGTTCAATGTCCAGAACACTCGGTTCAGCGGGGATATCCGTCCAGCCGGAAGTCCGGGTGATAATGTAGCCGGCGCCGGAATAAAGATGAAAACCGTACTGAAATTGTCCTTTGCCGGAGACTTTCACCGTCATTTTCAGTTTCTCGAATTCCTTTACCGGAATCCGGGTGTTTCGAAGGGCGGAACCGTCTTTTTCTTTTGCGGCAAGCTCAAGAACCGGGGTTCCATCGCTATTTTTATCCAATTTCACAGTGCAATCGGCGGAGCGGCCGGCCCAGTTGGCAAGCATACTCTCCGAAGCATCCATCACCAAAAACATGGCCGCCGCTAAAAACATGACATAGAATTTTTTCATAATTATTTACTTCTTTCAATACAGTTTGAAATCAATTTTTTTACGAATTCATCGACGCTCATGTTTTGTGCATCGGCCAGTCGATAGAGCACTTCATAATCGTCGATGCTGATTTTATATTGTGGATCATACCATGCATTGAGTATCGGGGTCATGGAGGGAATTTTATTCCATTCCTTTTTCATGTCCACGATTTTCGCTTCCGGCACGCCGAATCCAGCCAAAATCGCTTCCGCCAGAAAACGGTTACCGTAGCCGTTCAAATGCAGGTTATCCAGCGTCACCTTCAACCCTTTGATATGGCCGCGTTTTTTGATGGCTTCCCGTTCCGCGTTGTTCCAGTCGACCAGTAGAAGTTTGCGCTCGTTCGCCTGTTTCCTGAGGAATTCGCAATAACCTTCCATTTTCCGGTTGTTGTCACTCTCCGCCCGCTCCGTATGCATAGACGGCGTGACCAGCATCACCTTGACGCCGGCGCGTTGAGCGGCATCCAGAATTGCGGTCATATTTTTCTTGTAATCCTCCAGCGACACTCCGTTCTCGCCGTGCCCGACGTCATTGGTTCCGCATTGAAGCACCATCCACTCTGTTTTATGGTCCAGGATTTCCGGCAGACGCTTCAGGATGTCGTCGGATTTATTGCCGCCAATACCGGCCGGAATCATTTTTGCGTTCACGCCGCTTTGCTTCAGCCCGTCCATTACCAGATGGATAAATCCATCCGGGCGGTCTCCAAACTTCGTGATGGAATCACCGACAAAAGCAATCGTTTCGCCGTTTTTCACAGGTATTTCACCGGCATATACGGCAAACACCATTGCCAATGACGCAATGCTTCCGGCAACCCATTTCCCGCTCATTCTTTGTCCTTTTGAATTTCTCAATTAGATATAAATTTATGGCTTTATGCCCGAATCCCGTCACCCAAAGCGAAACAATGCGGTACGGACACGGGGGATTGCCCCTGAAACGGAATGTCGCCAAAAATCGCGTCCAGAGTCGCCCGTACCGAAAATACCGAGTCATGGTAGCTGTTGATATAAGTATCCGCCTCCGCTACGTCATAAAGCATATAAGGAGTGCCGAAAGAGATGATGATGCGCCGTTTGATCTTTTTGCAGGCCATGAAAGGCCAGAGCATGTTATGAAAGCCGCGATATTCACCATACTGCGGATTGGCGTTGCTCAACAGAAAAACCGCCTCGAAATTCTCAATAACGTCCTGAACAACCTCAAATTCATCAAGCAGCGCATTGGTGACGCTGAATCCGCGCCGCGACAAACCGTTGCTGAATTCTGCCAGCGGGGCCAGTGCCGCTGCTTTGTTTGGTGTTCGCAGTTCAATATATTCATGGCGGGGAAGAAGTATTTCTTTATAAAATCCAGCGAGTATTTCATCTCGTTTAAATTATCTTCCTTGGGAATATACGGCCATACGCCGGAAATATAAATCTGGGTCCATCCGACCGACCGAATCGAAAAGCGGTTATCCGCGTTTTGAACGCCTTCCACCCGGAAGGTATACTCGCCGGCCGGCAGATAGCGCATCGTTTCGGAAGCCTCGCCTTCCCGGTATTTCACCGTCGGCTGTTCTTCCGCGTCAAGATAGCCCACAGCATCTTTTTCCGGCTTGTCAAAAGCGAAAAACACCCATCCTTCCCGCGGATTAACGAATGTGCGGGAGCTGTTTTCCAACTTGCCTTCATCGAGCATGGACACCAGATTATTAAGGCGGCGCGGCGCTTTTTGACGGGGAAGCGCCTTGAGCACCCGTGCCCGGTATTCATTTGATGCAATGGTCTTTCCGGTCTTACGATCCACCAGCGACGCGGTCAACGCATAGTTACCAGCTTCCAATTTGGACAGTTTGACATCGGCGATTCCCTGAGTGGAAATCGAGCCGCGGAAATTCGATTGTTTTCCATCGTCACGGCGCATGGCAATGCGCATTTCGGCGTGGTTTGCCCCGCCGGCAATCGGCTCCGCATAATGAAAACGCAGGAAATCCGTGTCCGTATAAATATGATGCAACAGGGGAAAAACCGGAGTCACCCGGAAATTCCCCAGCGGTTCGGGACATCTTTCCGATTCATTTTTTGCCCGCTCCGAAATCGGAATCAGAAAAGGGGCCTTGAAATCCACAATCCCCTCCTCCGGCTCCCAGGCGTACAGGCCGAATGAATAAATACCGTCACGACTTCCGAATAAAGTGATTTCCTTTTCAATTTTCACCCATTCGCCCCGCGTGTCGGTAACTTCACCAACGAATTGGTCGCCATCCCAGGCGGTATTGACAAAAAGCAACGCCACCCGTTTGGCTTTGAGGTCTTTGGTCCGCACCCAGGCCCCCGCCTTATACCGCTCACCTTCCACCAGCTTCAAGCCGAGTTGCCAGAAACGGGGATTGGAGTCAAAATAAATACGTGCGACACCGGGTTCCTCTGGAATCGTCTTGCCCGTGCCGGCCCACCCCCGGGTATCCGGTGAAAATTCCGAGTTCCGCAGCAGGTTTTCGCCCGCAAATCCAGTCAAAGCCAAACACAACAACAATAAAATTGATTTCTTCATCGTCTATTCCATCCTCCATGCTTGAATGCCGTCATAGGCCCATAATGTAACCCAATTCGACGGTGTGGTTCCAATAACTGCACGATAAACAACATCTTCGGTCCGGGCACTGCCGTCAAAATAACAGCCATTGAATCCGCCGGGATGTGCGCGTAGCCAGCCCGTACCGATTTCGTCAGCCTGAGAAAACTCGGAGATCCCGGCGTCTCCGGTCCCCGTTTGAATCCTATAGTCGGCGACTTTCCAGGTCTCTGCGAAAATGAGCGTCTCGCCCAAATAGCGCTTGACTTGATTTACCTTGGTGATCATCTGAGGCGGAGTATTCGAGAATTCCTGATTGAACCGTAATTGGTATCCGATACTGGCATACAGTAAATAATAATTGAACTTCGTTTGCCCCTGGATTGCTTTCTCTGCCACGCCTGCGGTCGAAGAGGTCGCGTCAGACGGGCAATGGAGCAAGCGGGAATCCTCCAGATGTCCAAACGCCCCCTTTCCGTATTTACAGCCGTTCTGATACCATACCAGAAATTCCGGCATATTTGACGGCCCTATGTCGCTCCCTTTGTCGTATTCGGGAGTGGAAGGCATCAGGTATTCCGAATAATCATGCGAATATTGTGCCCAGACCAGATAAAGCTGGCGATGATTGGACAGACATGATATGGAGCGCGCTCTTTCCCTGGCTGAGTTCAATGCCGGCAGCAGCATCGCCGCCAGGATTGCAATGATTGCGATCACGACCAGGAGCTCAATGAGTGTGAAGTTGCACAGTTCATTCGGACAGTTCATTCTTCTTTTGGCTGGTGTACTCATAAAAATACCCTCAGATTGTTTGTCATTAAAAGTATTTGACATATTGATTCCCTGTTACTATATTATAACATTAAAACACAATAAAAAAATGTCAATTAGTCGTTATCTTATGTCAAAAAGTACAATCATAAAATCAATTGCGCCGTTACTGTGGGAAGACACGGAAAAGCAGCCGACACTGAAAATCTGCAATTACAGCTTCCTGAACCTCAGGGAATGGAATTATCCGAAGAATTTCGGACAATATTGGCGACTTTACTGGAACCAGGGAAAAGGCGGACGGATCCTTTACAAAGGGGAAATTTATCCGATGACGGCGAATGAGGTGTTTCTGATTCCGTCACATATCGCCACCGCCACGGAACTGGACTGTGAAGTCGCACATTTTTCGGTAAACTTCAAGATCGGCGGTCGCTTTGAAAACGTTCGCCGTCAAATTTATATCATGAAACCGGATTTCCTGAAAAAATCACTGAAGCATTTCGCGGAATTGAATGACGAAGTATTACGGCTGATGGCGATTCAATGCATTGTTACACACTATCTCAGCCTGATTTCACAAGAACACTTTCTGGCCTCCGAGCGCGATAATCTGGACCCGCGAATCGCTCAAGCTGTGGCAATCATGGAAAGCGAACTTGCCACTCCCCCGTCAATTCACGATCTCTGCCGCCGCGTCAAAATGTCAAAAAATAATTTCCATCGTCTTTTTATACAGGAAACTTGCAAAACACCGCGATATTTCCTCTTCGAACTGAGAATGCTCCGGGCCGCGTGGCTTCTGTGTTATACAGAAAAATCAATGGACGAGATTGCCTTGGAGACCGGGTATGCCGACCGCTACCATTTTTCCAAATCATTCAAGCGCTTTTCGGGATTACCCCCCTGCCGCTTCCGCCTGGAAAAGCAGAAGCAATAAAGCAAATGCCGCTATATCAATTTGCAATCCTGGCGTTTATAAGCCTCATGATTACTTCAGGAGCTCCTTTAAGTCATCTGGAATTATTTCCGCGAGTTTGACGTAACGCTCCTCCCCTGCACTCCGCATCGCGGCGAGCCCGAGTATTTCAGCGATAAACGCTTGCTCTACGGTTGTATTGGGGCATGTTTCCGTACCGGTCATTAAATTATAAAAATGACGGGCGACATACGGGCCCCCGTTATAATGGATCTTATCGAAGTAATGAAACTTGCGGATATCCGTCTTGCCCCGGTGTTGCCGGGGAAAATAATGAATGACACCGTGATGCTCGGGAAGAACCGACATTTCGATGAAAATCGCTCCCTTTGTCCCGATAATCTCGTAACAACGGGCCCTTCCCGGTTGATGAGTGAAGTAATTATGCGAATAAGAACCGAAAATACCGTCCTGACACTGGATCAGGCAGCTTTCATTGTCCGGCACATCAACTTCTTTGGCAAAAACACAAAGGTCATTGCTGACGTCGACATCCTTGGCGTCATTGGTCCCGGTATGATGAAAGTGATGCGCGGAGTCGCAGCTCAAGGAATCCGCACAGTCGGAACAACAAAGATCGTTCGGACGGTTTCCCCCATAAAGCTGCTGTCGCGAAGTCATGATGACTTTTTCCGGTTTTGCGCCGGTCAGGAACAACGCAACATCAAGGTCATGAGTGGCTTTTTCGATCATGTGACCACCGCCCTTGGCAATCGACCTGCGAAATGTATGGTACATGGCGCCCGCATCCATTCTTTGTGAGAATTCAAAAGAACAGACTTTACCGATTGCCCCGGAACTGATCATCTGTTTTGCCTCTTGAATGATTGGGGCATAACGCATGACATGGTCAACCAGAATGATGCCCTTATGCTCCTGTGCCCAGCGGACAATCTTCACGATATTCTCCAAACTTGCATCAAGCGGCTTCTCCAACAGGATGGGTTTGTGGTAATTTGTCAACTCCTGAAGGTTTTCGTAATGTCTGAAGTTCGGGGAAACGATCAGAAGTCCATCCGGATCCTCTTTCGCCAGTAATTCAGCAATATTGTTGTAGCGGGGAACATTGAATTGATTCCACTCGCAACCTTCGCGATATTTCAAATCGTCGGGCTCAACTACTCCCGCCACCGTGATTTTACCGCATGTTGCCTCCCGGAACTCCTGGGCGTGTCTTTTGCCCATTTCACCGAAACCAACAATACCGATTCGTTTTTCCATTTCGAATTTCCCTTCAATTAGGCAGTTCAAAAACGTTGAGGAAGCCTCTTTTACTGGATATCCCAA
>ENA-UOOH01003047-UOOH01003047.1-fermentation-metagenome-genome-assembly--contig:-NODE-3047-length-13348-cov-60.093734_pt1 | contig 13348 bp, 10 predicted proteins | sample MGYA00245778_ERZ724025 | MGnify/ENA primary metagenome ERZ724025 (study PRJEB28704, sample SAMN03018313) | fermentation metagenome | biome: anthropogenic terrestrial biome; feature: soil... | reverse complement strand
TTTCTTTTGATACCTACTTTTAGGATGGAGCGGCGGCGGTCGCTGCGGCGGTCGCGATCGCGGTATTTCCAAAAGAAATGGAGCGGATTGAGTGGAAGCTGTACATGAACAACTCTTTGATCCCCAAAAAAGAGCTAAAGCCAAAGATTATCATCGGGCCAGAAATATACAGCGCTACTTAGGACTGCTTTATACAATCCTATTCACAGTGGTGGTTTTTTGCACCCCGCTGGCGCGCTCCCTCGCTACTGCCATAGGAGACTATGGCTGGCGGCTCGCATTGTATCTGATTGTGATCGCCGCAGTTTATTCTATCGGTAATACAATCGTTAACTATTTTGCAGGCTATCGCGTGCAACACCGTTTTGGCTTATCGGTACAGACTCCGGGATCTTGGTTGGGAGATGAACTCAAAAACTTCCTGATATCGTTAGTTTTGCTTGTGCCATTGCTGTTACTGTTTAGAGTGATTCTAACTAACGCGCCGGCCTATTGGTGGCTGTATGTTGGCATTGTCTTTGTCTTTATCTCCGTCATTCTGGTCAACCTGTCACCAGTGCTGATTATGCCGTTGTTTTACAAATTTACGCCCCTCAAAGATGAAAAGCTCAAAGCGCAATTGGAACAGCTTTTCGCCAAGACTGGATTTGGCATACGCGGTGTTTATGAGATGAACATGAGCAGCAAGACTAGTACCGCCAACGCCATGATTACAGGAACCGGCAACACCAGACGTATGATTTTGGGTGATACATTATTAAAGTCATTCACAGCAGATGAAATTGAGGCTGTCATGGCGCACGAGCTGGCCCACCACAATTTCCGGCACATGCCCCAAATCCTGCTGCTGAACTCGCTGATTGGCATGCTTTCATTCTGGCTGTTGTCGCTAATTGCGCCTTATGTGGCCGAATGGCTGGGATATGTTAATAGCTCCGATCCGGCGTTCCTGCCAATGCTGATGATTTTGACGTTGATGATCATGATGTTGATGGAGCCGACTGCAAATTATCATACGCGCACTCTGGAAAGGCAAAGCGATCGCTATGCTGTTGAAGTCACTGGCAAGCCGGAAGCATTTATTGGAGCCATGGCGCGGCTGGCCGATCAAAATCTGGCGGTGCTGCGGGTGTCGCCAATGGAGTATATATGGTTTTGGGATCATCCTACGATCGGTCAGAGAATCGAATTTGCGGAATCTTATCAGCAGGATGCGCGGGCAGAGTAGAGCGAAACTTTTTAAGTCATGGCGCGGTCTTACAGTTGCCGGAGTAGAATGCGCGGCAAATCGGAGGAGAGTTCCGTGGTAAGTTGTCAGTTTCAGTCTCGGTCACGGTCGCGGTCACGGTCACAGGAAACTCATATGCAGAACACTGGGATTGGGAGAATTACGACAGCCCAGTTCAGTGATTCTTATCCGCCGATTATGGACGGTGTTGCCAAGGTTGTAGTGGAGTACAAAAAACATCTCACGGATATTCTAGGTCCGGTTCATATTGTTGTGCCTTCAATTCCCGGTCAGGATGAATATAACGAGCAGGATCTGACTCATAATTACCCCACGATACCGATTCCGAAGCGGTCTCCGTACCGTTTTGGGATGCCCTGGATTTTGCCGGGATTCAGCCGCAAAATCGCTCGGCTTCCACTGCAATTAGTACATGTGCATTCGCCGTGGATGGCTGGTCCGTTGGGGTGGCAGGTTAGTGTTCTGCGCCAGATTCCTATTGTCTCGACGTTTCACACCAAGTATCTGGATGATATCAGTCGCTTTTTCTATGGGATGCATTTGCCGGTTGAAATAGCGCGCCGTATTATTATTGATCACTATAACCGCATGGATCAGGTTTGGGTGCCAAATGCCAGCACTGAGCTAACGCTTCGTGAATACGGCTTTCGGGGGCCCATTGAGATTATTGGGCACGGCACTGATATCGTCAAGCCGGCGAATCCGGAACAGAGTATCAAGCAAGCAGAGGAGTTTTTAGGCATTGATGCTGAAGTGCCTTTGCTGGTTTATCTTGGGCAATTGAAACTGGAAAAGAACCTGTTGTTTGTCCTGAACTCGTTGCGGGAATTAAAAGATTCAGGCCACAATTTTAGGTTTGCATTCATCGGAGAGGGCTACGCTCGGCCGGAATTAGAGAAGGCTGCGCAGGATTTAGGGCTTCCCGAGGTAAGTTTTCCTGGGCTGGTGCGGGATCGGATCTTGCTCACGTCGCTTTTGAACCGCTCTAAAGCGCTGGTTTTTCCGTCTCGCTATGATACGGCTGGGCTGGTGATTAAGGAGGCGGCTTCGCTGGAAGTGCCTTCGATTGTGTTGCGGGATTCCAATGCTGCGGAAGGTATTGAGGACGAAGTTAATGGCTTCCTGAGTGACGAAAACCCGGTCTCATTCGGCAACAAACTGCGTTACATGCTTGACAATGAGGATACGCGGTGCGTTGTCGGGCGGAAGGCCTATGAGACTTTGTGCCGTTCCTGGGCGGATGTGGCCCGCGAAGTGGCAGAGCGCTATCGGGATCTGATTAAGGTGAAAGCACACCGATCAGCTTGAAAGCATTGCAAGGGCGGAAAAAAGGTATATTTGTTTTTAGAGTTACAGTTATTTGGGCACCTCTAATTTTTGAGGTGCCTTTTTGTTGAGGAGGTATCATAATTGGGAGTGATTGTTATGGTTAAGAGATCTACAATAATTTTTCTTGTTTTGATTGGCATCTCTATAAACCTGTTGTTCGTCAAGACATTGGCCAGTACTGCCAGTTCCAGCGAATTTCTTCAACCAGCTATTGTATTAGAGAATACCGAGAGCTATAAAATGATTCGTACGCCGGAAAATCTTATCGAATATTGGGCAACTGTGGATGGTAATTACAAAAAAGTCGCTCATTTTCAGGCAGCAGACATGATCAATGTAAAGGTTAAGGTTGATGTTGCTTATAATTTGGACACGCATCTAGTAGAGTATAGCTATGAAGTAATATCGGATTCTTCGAGTTGTGATCAGATTTGCAAATTTGGGTTAATTTTGAAACCTATCGAGTGGGGATATTCTTTTGAATCTGCATTTGAAAACAGTGACTGGTCTTGGACTGGTGCACGATATAGACCATCCTGGTCATGCAGTGCTCCCTCCGGGATTGATCCCGGAACCAGTCTGCGTTTTACATTTGCGACCCCATGCTTACCGGGATTGGCTGAATGTTTTGCACTAAGTGATCAATGCTATGAATTAGACTGGATAGATTGGGAATCATTCGGTGAAGAAGGAGAGTCCCTTTTGCCTCCAAATTGGTTAACAGGAGTAAAAGGTCCTATGATAGCGCCTGTTACGGAGGAAATGGATAGTTTAAAACTAGCCCAAAGGTTACTTGAATACTTGCCCATTTGTGAAGAATATGGCTGGATTGGTGCCAATACCCGATTATATTTAGGCTATAAACTTGAACAGATAATTGATTTCGTGTATATTGAGCCAAAATATATAAGAAATACAGTAATTGAATGCTGGAATTATATTGATAGTGCATCTGAAAATGAGATGAGTAATGAAGCTAAAGTACTGTTCCGAGTAAATCTTGACTTCATAGAACTGATGCATTCCTGAGTGTTTTTCCGGCTGGGAGCGGCCTTTTGGCGGCGTTACGCCATTTCCACAATTGCGCCTGTCACTGGTTCATAGCGCAGCTGGCCTTGTCTGACATTACCGGCGGAAATGGCTTCGTATTGAAAATGAACTATTGGCAGGTACAGAAAGGCCGCGCTTAGCCACCTGATGATTAGGCGCGGTCTAAATTTGTCGCGTAGCTCTGTCATCAGATGCTGCCTTTCTACGGCCGATTCTTTGTACGTGCCACCGGCGCGGCTGGGGCCTTGATCCTCATAGTAAGCCTCGAGACGTTCCAACTCATCTGTGAAACGGCCTTGCGGCTCGGTACGCCAATGGCCATATTCTTTTTCAGCGCGCGCTAGGATAACGTCAACGAGCCGCTGGAAAGCTTGGGCAACGGTTATGGTAGGCTCCGGACCGGCCGGAGTTTGGACGCAATCCTTGACAGGCCAGGCGGAGGCGGCCAAACACTCAAACAAGTCATCTTCAATGGCACCGTTTACGAGGTTGATGGCTGCGGAATCGATATATTCCTTTGATTCGTCGCTTTTTAGACTGCTCTTGAAGTTGGCCAGCAAATAGAACTCGTGGCTGCTACTGGAGCGGCCCAGATACAGATCCTCATGGCGGTGTGGCCAGAGGGTACGTACCTGTTTCTGGATTTTGGACAGCGGTAAATTGAATGGCACATAGGCCTGGCACAGACGGCCGCGCGAGCGCAATCCATCGATGAACCAGTTCAAGCGGTAGCTTCCCGGCGAGACTAATTCGGCTTCAGTCGGCAGCCCGCGCGGATCATCTCCGAACGCCATCAGTAGCCGATCGAAGGGTTGTTGTTCGATTCCAAAGAAACTGGAGGGGCGCTTAACCGGTACAAATGCTTCGATAAGTCCGCCTTCAATTTTGCGGTAAGTGGAATCGGAAAGCTGCAGGGATTCGATTATAAACGCTTCGGTTTCTTCGGCGGTTAAGGTCTTATGGCTATAAGTCATCCGCTACATGTATCCTCCAATCGAAGGTGATTTGGGCCGCTCGGGTCCGCACTGGCTGCGCGGGCCGCCCCGACCGCACTGGCCGCACTGCCGCCCCAGCTCATCGCGAATCCGAAAAAAGCAGGCGATCCAGTGAACGTTTTTCTGCTTCGGACTCAAGTTCCTGGCGGAGTTTATCGCCGAAGGCATCTATACTGCGGCGAAACTCCGATTGCTCTGAAGAAGCGGATCTCATAGTTGCAAGAATATGTTGTTCGAGCGAATTGCGGCTGAACACATCCAAAATGAGATCCAGATCACCGACTACAGTTTGAAATAGATTGATTTTTTCAGCTAGCAGTCGGACGATATGTTCCTCGACAGTATTTTTGGTATAAAGATTGAAAATGCGCACGTCACGGGTTTGGCCAAGCCGATGGACTCTGCCGATACGCTGCTCAATGCGCATCGGGTTCCAGGGTAAATCGTAATTGATCAGAGTGCGGCAAAACTGCAGGTTAATGCCTTCGCCGCCTGTTTCAGTGCAAACAAGGGCTTTGACGTTGGGATGTTCCCGGAAGAGCCCCTTCAGCCATTCTTTACGGTTGGCGGAGCTGCTGCCGTCAAAAGGAAGGCTTTTCATCCCCAGATTTGCGAGCCGCGCCATAATATATTGCTGCGTGGCCAGGAACTCGGTAAAGATGATTACTTTCTCGTTATCGCGGCTGACAATTTCCTCTAATACCTTCATTTTACTGTTTTCCTGAATATTGCCTGCCAGTTCAATGGCTTGATATAGTTCCTGAGCGCGTTGCTCCGAAGCCGGCGTAGGCGCCGGTGTGGGTGCGGTGGCTGGCACTGGCGCGGTTGCGAGAGCGGTCGCGGCGTTTGGAGCCAGCATTTTAACAAGGGTCAGCGCCGCTGCAAATGAACTGCTGCAGATTTCACGCTGTAAGGTGATCAAGGCCAATGTATTGCCAGTTCTGAATAAATCGTTGCGGATAAACTGCTCGACCGTTCGGTAAAGCAGGCGTTCCGTCTCAGACAGCTCAACGCATACTTGCTCGACAATGCGCTTGGTGAAAGCCACTTGGGTGTTGGCACGCCGGTTGCGGATAACCACTTCGCCCAGCAGCTGCTTCAAGTTGTCGACATTGCGGGGTGTCCTATTATCGGCGACAAACTGTTTTCGGAATGAGCGATAGCTGCCGAGCTGGCCGGGGCGCAGCAATGTAATAAGGTTATACAATTCCTTCAAATTATTCTGCAGTGGGGTGGCGGTCAGTAACAGAAAGTATTTCTTATGAATCCCGCTGACCAGCTGGTAGTTGCGGGTATTAACGTTTTTAAGCTTATGGGCTTCATCGACAATCAGCATATCATAATTCAGGTGCAGAATAACCTCCGCGTTTTCCGGTCGTTTGGCAGCATCGATGGAGGCTACGACGAGGTCATAATGCTCCCAGTCTTCCGGACGACGTGCTGTCACAAACCGCAGTCCGAATTTGTCCTGTAATTCCATCTGCCATTGACGGCAAAGCGAAGCTGGCGTCAAGATAAGTACCTTTTTGGCCAGGCCGCGCAAATAGTATTCGATCAGAATCATGGCAGCTTCAATTGTTTTGCCAAGTCCGACCTCGTCCGCCAAAATGGCCCGCCCACGCATTTTGCCGACGACACGCCGCAAGACTTTAAGCTGGTGGGGGTAAGTGACTACTCCAGCTTTACGCCAGCGTTCCCGCAAATGTTCAAGACAGAGGAGACTTTCAAATCCAGGGCGCGCCGCAATCTGTTCAGCTTTATAAGAAAGCTGAAAGGCTTTCCACGTATCAAAGGCCTTCTGTTTCTGGCCCTTCAGAATGAACTCATAGTCGGTATCGTCAGGTAGAATTACTTCAGCGGGGAGCACTACCGCGCTTTCTGCTTGAATGAGCTGTTTTTCATCGAGCACCAATCTAATCTCCTTCTTGGGAACTCTGGGGGGGGGAACTTTGGGGACGGTTCTAAAAGTGCATTTTTACATCATTTGGGATTTGGCACTTTTAGAACCGTCCCCAAAGTTCCCCAAAGTTCTCCCGCTAGAGAGTCTCTATTGTAGAATGCTCCGGTTGAGGCTGGGTTTATGTTTATTGGGAGAGGAAGTTTTACCCTACCGTCGAAATTTAACGGAGGATCCTGCAACAGGAGGGCTAAGATGAACGCCAAAAAGTTTCTGTCACATTTGCTGTCGAGTTCCTCATACAGGGGACAGGCGGTTCATATAGAAAAAATCGGAGGCGGAGAGGCGGTCTATGACGATTTGCAGACCCCGCTGCCGGAACCTTTGGTCGCGTCGCTGCGGTCCAAAGAAATCGAGCGGCTCTACTGCCATCAGGTGCAATGTATTGAACTGCTGCGCCAGGGTAAAAATGTGGCCGTAGTAACCTCCACTGCCAGTGGCAAGTCGCTTTGTTACAACCTGCCGGTGCTGGAGACAATGCTGTCTAACACTCAGGCGCGCGCACTCTATATTTACCCCACCAAAGCACTGGCCCAGGATCAGCTGCGGGGATTGCAGCGGCTGGTTGAAGGTGCGCCCGGACTGGAGCTGTTATCGGGAACCTACGACGGCGATACGCCCCCGGACACCAGACGCCGCCTGCGTGACAAGGGCAGCATTATCCTGACCAATCCTGACATGCTGCACCAGGGTATTTTGCCAAAACATACCGGTTGGGCACCTTTTCTGGCCAACCTCAAATATGTGGTGATCGATGAGATTCACAGCTACCGGGGAGTCTTCGGTTCGAATGTGGCCAACGTCATCCGCCGCTTGCGCCGCGTTTGCGCGCTCTACGGCTCCAACCCTCAATTCATTTGCTGCTCGGCGACGATCGCTAACCCGGGCGAGTTATGCCAAAAGATTACGGGCGTCGACATCGACGTCGTCGACAAAAACGGCGCACCTTCCAGCGAGCGGCACTTTGTGTTCTGGAACCCGCCCTTTATTGATACGGGACGCACCGAGCGCCGTAGCAGTAATCTGGAGGCGGCGGAGCTCATGTGCGAGCTCATCAGGAACCGCCACGCTACGATTGCTTTTGGCAAAGCCCGCATCGTGGCAGAGCTGCTTTATCGCTACTGTCAAGAAATGCTCCAGAAGGCCAATCCGTCTTTGGCCAAGGCGATCAGCCCTTATCGCGGCGGTTACCTTCCTGAAGAACGCCGCGAAATTGAGCGGCGCCTCTTTGAAGGGGAGCTTTTGGGAGTAACCAGCACTAATGCACTGGAGCTGGGCATTGATATTGGGGCGCTGGAAGCCGCCATTATTGTCGGTTACCCCGGTTCCATCGCCAGCACCTGGCAGCAAGCCGGTCGGGCCGGACGGGGCAAGGAGCCTTCACTCGTCTTTTATATACCGCATAATGCGCCGATTGATCAATATTTGGCGCAGAAACCTAAATATTTTATGGGCCGCAATCCGGAAAACGCCGTCATCGACCCGGGCAATCCGCACATCCTCCTCGGCCAGCTGCGAGCGGCTGCGTTCGAAAAGCCGCTCTCGCCAACGGACGTTGAGGATTTTGGCGAGTTTGGCCCAGGATTAATGCATATACTCAGTGATAACGAGGAAGTTGTCTGGGACGGCTATGGCTGGCGCTGGAAAGGGCGCGGTTTCCCAGCTGCGCAGGTCAACCTGCGCAACATGTCGGACAACACTTTTTCAATTGTTGATCTTTCCGCAGGCAACAAAGTTATCGGATCCTTGGATGAACCCAGCGCCTTTCAGCAAATTTACGAACAGGCGATCTACATGCATGAGGGCGAGACCTATTTCGTCCGCAAAATGGACCTGCAACAGCGCGTATCATTTGTTGAGAAAGCGGATGTCGATTACTATACCCAATCGATTACCGAAATTAAGGTCCAAGTGCATGAATCGTCCGAGGAAGGACGTCTTAACGACTCCAATCTGGTACATGGCGACGTTGCTGTCAACATCAAGCCGTACATGTTCCGCAAGATCAAGTTTGGCTCGCGCGACAGTATTGGTTATGGCAAGATTGATCTTCCGCCGCAGATTTTGGAGACGACGGCTACCTGGCTGATTCCGACGGTGCAAGCCCTCAACAACGTCCGCAAATACGGACGCGAACCTTTAGAAGGGCTGCTGGGTATGGCTAATATTATCGCTGAGGTGTTGCCCGTCTTCGTCATGTGTGATACTTCGGACATCGGGTCTGTTGTGGATGTGACCAATACTGGACTGCCTTCTGTTTTCATCTATGATAAATATCCGGGCGGGCTGGGTTTTTCCCGCAGGGCATTTGATCATATGGAAGAAATCCTGCAAGCCGGTCTGGAAATGATCAACGGCTGTACTTGTGAAATCGGATGTCCATCCTGTGTAGGATCGCCGATACCGCCATTTTCCCAGCTGGATCCGGACAGCACTGCCCGGGGACGCATTCCAGACAAGGAAGCAGCCAAAATGATATTGCACGAAATATTGGGTCTGCCCGCCTATATTCCGCAGATACCGGCGGCGTCCGAGATAGCGATGGGTGGCGCTCGTGGGGGCGCGGGTGCAGTTGGGCAGTCGGCACCACCATCCGCCACGCCGCCAGCAGCCGAGCCGCTGCCTGAACATCTGGATAAACGCCTGCGACAGCAGCTGCTGCAACTAAAAAAGAGGGAGTGACTGGAATGAAAATAGCAATTATCGGGGGTACAGGCGTCTATGATCCGCGCATCCTTACTGGTGTGCGAGAATTGCAGGCGACTACACCCTATGGAGCAATAAATGTTACGGTAGGAACCTGGCAGGGACAGGAAATTGTGTTCATGGCGCGGCATGGCAAAGGACATACAGTACCACCGCACATGATCAACTACCGGGCCAATATGTGGGGCCTCGCGCAGCTGGGTGTAGAACGCGTGCTCACCACTACTGCAGTCGGATCGCTCAACCCTGACATGAAACCCGGTGATTTTGTGCTGATTGATCAATTCCTCGATTTTACCAAGGTCCGTCAGTCAACATATTTTGACGGCAAAGATGGTAAGGTAGTGCATTTGGATTATACGGAACCGTATTGTCCGGAGGTACGCGCGGCGATTCGCGAGGCTGCTTCTCAAAACGGCATTTCGATTAATTGTGGGGGATGCTATGTCTGCACGGAAGGCCCGCGCTTCGAGAGTAAGGCGGAAATATTGGCCTATCGGCGGCTGGGCGGAGATTTAGTCGGAATGACCAATGTTCCGGAAGTAATCCTCGCCCGGGAACTAGGCATGTGTTATGCGACGATTTCGATGGTGACCAACTATGCTGCTGGCATTAGCCCAACGCCGCTGACCCATCAGGAAGTGCTTGATGTTATGGCTGCCAACGGTGATCAGTTAAAATCACTGTTGATGAGCACATTGCCGCTAATTCCGGCTCAGCGCGGCTGTCACTGTGATCATGAGCAAAAGCCGGCTGTGGAAAGGGGATAGCGGTTTGCCCAGAGTGCCTGCTATTGTATGGCAAAATGGCCTGCTCAAGCTATTGGATCAGCGCCGCCTGCCTTTGGAGATTATCTATCTGGATTGTCGGGATCATGGCGCGGTAGCGGATGCGATTCAGAAAATGGTCGTTAGAGGAGCGCCGGCGATTGGAGCTGCTGCAGCATACGGAATGTTGCTGGCAGCGCGCGTTTACGCCGTTTGTGGCGCGAGTACTGATAGTAGGGTCGCGGGTGCCGCTTGTCCCGCAAGCCAGCAATTTGATCAATTTAAGCAACAATTGGTTTTGGCTGCGGAAGAATTGCGCCGCACGCGCCCTACGGCTGTTAATCTGGAATGGGCTTTGCAGCGCGTCTTAGCAGCTGTAGAACAGACGGGATCGCCTGCTGAGGCAGTCCAAGTGCTTGAGCGCGAAGCCGCCCTCATTGCCAGTGAAGATGTTGAGGCTAACCGGGCCATCGGCAAATTCGGGGCAACGCTTATCAAGGATGGTGACCATATTATCACCCACTGCAATGCGGGGGCATTGGCAACAGTCGACTACGGCACTGCTTTGGGTGTGATCCGCGCGGCGCATGAGGAAGACAAGCGCATTCATGTCTACGCTGATGAGACGCGTCCGTATTTGCAGGGCGCGCGGCTGACCACTTGGGAGCTAATGCAGGATGGGATACCGGTTACGCTGATTACTGATAATATGGCGGCCTGGGTGATGGCTGCCAAAAAGGCTGACTTAGTAATTGTCGGCGCCGACCGGGTGGCGGCTAATGGCGATGTCGCCAACAAGATCGGCACCTATGGTTTAGCAGTGCTGGCGAAGTTTCATAAAATCCCGTTTTATGTGGCAGCGCCTTTGTCAAGTATTGACCTGTCCATCGCGAGCGGACAAGACATTGTTATCGAAGAACGCGCTCCGGAAGAAGTGACCCATGTGGCGGGGCAGCAAGTGGCCCCGACCGGCGTGACAGTGTTCAATCCCGCTTTTGACGTGACTCCGGCCGCACTAATCACAGCGGTGATCACCGAAAAAGGCGTTTTTAAAGGGAGTGCGGCGGCGGGCCTAAAATCATTGGGGGTGTCCCGTTGAAAAATCAGATACTGAAAAAGCGGTTCTTAAAAGCTGGTATCATGATAGTCTTGCTTGTCGCAGCTGACCAGATCACCAAAATAGTGGCGGACATCGTGTTGGCGGAAAAAACGATTTCAGTTATTGGGGATTTCTTTCAACTTGATTTGGCGTACAACCCCGGTTTTGGATTCAGCATGGGAACCGGCTGGCCGCAGTGGCTGTCAATGGCGATTAAGATACTAATACCTTTGTCTGCTGCCTTATTTACGTTTTTCAGGCTGAAAGCTTCCGATTGTACGCGTTTGGAGGCTTTGTCCCTGATCTTGCTGACGGCAGGTGCCTTTGGAAACCTGATTGACAGGCTGTTTCGTGGATATGTTATTGATTTTCTACTCTTTAAGATGTATGGTCTTTTTGGGTTTCAATACTGGCCGACTTTTAATGTGGCTGACATTCTCGTTGTATCAGGGACAATCGGGTTTGCCATCACCCAGCTGTTAGCGGCCGTACGCGAGCATGAGGCGGAAAAAAGAAAGTCCGAGGCAGGACACGCAGGAGAGGGAGAGCCGCCAGAGGCGCAGGCGGGCGAGGGCGGCGTGTCAGAGACAGAAGAAGCAAGCGCGCCAGAGGCGCCGGAAACGGCACCGGATATCGCGGAAGAGGGGGAACGCTAATGCAGGCAATTGTGCGAGATATGAAGCTCGCGCCGGAAGGTCATCTGAAGATTGATTGGGCCTGGCAGCATATGCCGCTCCTGAATGCTCTCAAGAGCGAGTTTGAAAAGAGCCGGCCATTTCTTAATAAGCGGATGGCCGTTTCCGTACATTTGGAGGCTAAGACCGCCTGTTTGGCGCTAGTCCTGAAGGCCGCCGGAGCAGACGTCGCAGTTACTGGCTCGAATCCGCTCTCTACCCAGGACGCCATCGCGGCGGCATTAGTGGAACGGGGAATCCCCGTGTTTGCCTGGCATGGTGCCACGACGCAGGAGTATAAGGAGCATCTGGCTGCCACTCTTGACATCCAGCCGGAGCTTTTCCTGGATGACGGTGGGGATCTGACCACGATGCTACACGGAGAAAAAAGGTCGCTGCTGCCTGGAGTAAAGGGTGGCTGCGAAGAAACCACTACCGGGTTGATGCGGATGCGGGCGATGGCCAAAGCAGGCAAACTTGCGTTTCCGATGATCGCAGTCAATGATGCGGATTGTAAGCATCTGTTTGATAATCGCTATGGAACCGGACAATCAGTTTGGGATGGGATTATGAGAACCACTAACTTGATTGTCGCGGGCAAAAATGTGGTCGTAGCAGGGTTTGGGTGGTGCGGTAAGGGCGTGGCTATGCGAGCCAAGGGATTAGGCGCCAACGTCATTGTAACTGAGGTGGATCCAATACGTGCGTTGGAAGCTGTCATGGAAGGATTTCGCGTTATGCCAATGATTGAAGCCGCAGCTCTGGGCGATATCTTTATCACGGTGACAGGCTGCTGCAATGTAATTGGACGCGCTCATTTTGAACGTATGCGGGATGGAGCTTTGCTGTGCAATGCCGGACATTTTGACGTCGAGGTCAATAAGACGGAACTCAAAGAGCTGGCCTGCGCGCAGCGACTGGTCAGAAAAAATATTGAAGAATTTGCACTCCCAGACGGGCGCCGGTTATATCTGCTGGGTGAGGGCAGATTGGTCAATCTGGCGGCCGGGGATGGTCATCCGGTAGAGATTATGGATATGTCTTTCGCAATTCAGGCATTAGCACTGGAATACCTTAGCCGGGAAGCCCATAATCTGGAGCCGGGAGTACATCCGGTACCGGCGGAAATAGATCATAGCGTTGCGCGCTTGAAGCTTCGCTCGCTGGACTGTCAGATCGATGAATTAGAGGAAGAGCAGCGCCGCTATTTGAATGGGTGGGAGGACTGAAATGCTAACTAAAATTGAGAATGTATGGGTCTTAAACCCGCGCGCGCCGCTATCTCTGACGCAGTCTCAATCCCATGCTGTCGATGTGTTTTATGGTTGTGTGATCATTAAGGACGACACGATTATCTATGCTGGGAAGCCTGAGGGATGGAACGACGGCGAGGGGCTGGCAGGCGGCGCACAAGAACGCCAATTTGACACAATCGTTGATGGGAAAGGGAAAGTCCTGATCCCCGGATTGATCAACTGCCATACCCATGTGCCAATGGTCATGTTGCGTGGCCTGGCGGACG
>ENA-UOOH01003044-UOOH01003044.1-fermentation-metagenome-genome-assembly--contig:-NODE-3044-length-13361-cov-3.771006_pt1 | contig 13361 bp, 12 predicted proteins | sample MGYA00245778_ERZ724025 | MGnify/ENA primary metagenome ERZ724025 (study PRJEB28704, sample SAMN03018313) | fermentation metagenome | biome: anthropogenic terrestrial biome; feature: soil; material... | reverse complement strand
ACCGAGGATGGCTTGTCGGATGTCTCACTGGTTTTTTTATTCCTGTTACGTAAAATTTCTGAAATAATCGTAGTAATAAACAGGGAAGAGCATAAACAATTCGAGGACTTCATTCTTATCCCGTTTAAATTCTCAAAAATTAAATATGTTGTTGACGGAGGTTCAGACAGGCAGGAATCAGTTTATAACGGCCTAAGAAAAGTATCCCCAAAATCAGAAATAGTCTGTGTTCATGACGGAGCCAGACCCTTTGTTACCCTGGATATTATTAAAGAATCAGTAATAACCGCAGGTAAAACAGGAGCTGCCTGTGTGGGTGTTCCTGTAAAGAATACAATAAAACAGGCAGACAAAAACGGAATAGTGGGAAAAACACTTGAACGCAAGACACTGTGGGAAGTGCAAACGCCTCAGGTATTTAAAAAGGAAATTCTTATAAATGCCCATGAAAAAGCCATATCCGACTTGTTTCGCGGCACAGACGACTGTGTTCTTGTTGAAAGACTGGGTCAAACAGTTCAAATGACCATGGGAAGCTACTCCAATATTAAAATTACAACTCCGGAAGACCTTGCATTTGCAAAAGCACTAATTTTGCTTCTAAAATAATCAAAGTCTTTTTTTATATTGTGCTTTGATGTGGAACTCTACCACTCCCATAATGTAAGCAAAGACCTGTAGAAACTTAAAAATTAGCTACAATAATATACTTGATAAACCTATGTCCTCTGCAAATATGGTCTGCCCGAATTTTTTATACAGCTTCTCATACTCTCCTCTCAGACAGGAATTCTATTTTCCTAGCTAGTGATTCGTTCTCAATTGCTAAATTTAGCTAATCAGAATTAAAATTCATGACAGAATTTTAAAATCAGTTCGTCAAAATCACCAAAAAATTAGCTTATAAATATTAATTTTGTATATTGATTTGTTAATGAATGTTGGATATAATTTATGTAAACCGGTTTAGTTGACCGGTAAACAGCTTAGAGGTGTAGTGTGAAGAAAACTACTGCGACGATTAATGAAATTGCACATATTGCAGGTGTATCCAAAACAACCGTTTCTCGTTACATAAACGGAAAATATGAATACATGTCTGAGGGAACACGCAGGCGGATTGAGAAGGTTATTGCTGATAAAGATTATCGACCCAGCAACATTGCCCGTAGCATGAAACTTTCCTCAACCCGTACATTAGGTTGTGTAGTTGTAGACATCTCCAACCCGATTACATCAATTATTGTTCAAGGTATTCTTGATGCGGCAAGGGAATATGATTATAGTGTCCTGTTTTCCAGTACGGGAGGCGATCCTGAAAAAGAGAAGTCTTCCATTGAGTCATTTCTGCTTAGTAAAGTAGACGGATTGCTTGTCAACCCCAGTGGTCTTATTAACGATTATCTTTTAGATATAAAAAACAGGGGAACTAAAATTGTCATTATTGACCGTATCCCCAAGGATCAACCGATGCAGTTTGACGCTGTGCGATCCCAGAATGAAAACGCTATATATGAATGTGTAGAGCATTTAAACAATCAGGGATATAAAAGTGTAGCGCTTTTCCACATTGGCTTTCAATGTAATCAGAATTTTATTATTCGCCGTAATGCTTATCTTAAAATGATGAGAGACTTATATAAGATTGATGCAAGTAACATGATGTTTGAAGTTTCCAATGCGGATTTCCGATATGCGTATGAAGCTGACTTATTTAAGCTTTCAAAAAGTGTTGAAAGTGTAAAAAGTTTTATAAGTATGCCGGTTCCAGAGCCAAAGGCGATTTTTTCTATTAGTGCAACTGCAGCACTTAGCACTTTGTGGGCTTTGCAAAAAATGGAACTTGATGATTTTCCTAGTCTGGGTTTTTGTAATTTTAATGATTGGGGAACTGCGTCAATTGTAAAAAACGGCATTACAACAATAACACAGGATGCACATGCTATTGGCTACGAAGCTTTCAAACTGCTTCTTTTACGTCTAAAGAGCGATAAGCCATATAATACCAAGCTGGTTGAGGTTCCCAACAGATTGATGATACGAACTTCAACAAAACTGAAAAAGGAATGATTTGCAAAACTTTTTTTTACTTGTTTTGTAAACCGGTAAACGAAACCGGTAACTAAATGGGAGAGATGGAAAGCTTATGGAAGAATACCTGAAATCACTTAAAACCCAAAATGAATTTCATTGCATGGAAGAACTTCTAAAAAGACAAAATTTGTCGGTGCCGGAGAACACAGACACTTCTTTCGGTATTTTTAAGGGTGACAATATGATTGCATGCGGTTCTCGAAGAGGGGATATTCTGCAAGGCATTGCTGTCTCAGATGACCGTCGAAATGAAAATTTGTCAGCAAAGATTGTTACAGCTCTAATAAGGGACAGTGCCGACTACGGTCTTTCCACTCTGTATTTGTTTACAAAGCCCGAGAACCAGCTGATTTTCAATGAGCTGGGATTTCATACGATTACTGAGGCTAATCCCTATGCAGCTTTTATGGAATATGGTATCAGCGAGTCTAAAAAGTTCAGTGAAAAACTAAGAGAAATATCAGCAAATAAGCCATCAGATGCCACGGCTATTGTTATGAATGCTAATCCCTTTACATATGGACACAGATATCTTGTGGAGCAAGCATCAAATAACTGCTCATGGGTTTATTTGCTTGCCGTTGAAGAGGATGCGTCTTTTTTCCCGTTTTCAGCCAGATATGAATTAATGCTTAAAGGAACTCAGGACTTAAGAAATGTGTCTGTGATACCGTCAGGAAGATATGTTGTTTCAAAATTAACATTTCCATCATATTTTACACCAGATTCATTGCTCACCAGAGTCCAAGCAGCGATTGATGCTGAGGTTTTCGCGGATTTAATTGCTCCATCATTAAAGGTATCAACACGGTATTTGGGTACAGAGCCATACTCCCAAACAACGGCGATATATAATGAGGAAGTGACTTCACGTCTGAGTAGGAAAGGTATTACAGTAAAGGTCTTGGAGCGTAAGAAAACTGATGACGGAAATTATATTAGCGCGTCGGCTGTTCGCGCTAATATCGAAAGCGGAAATCTCCACCGAATCAAAGAAATGGTTCCGGAGAGTACATATCAATATATTCTGCTTAATAATAAGAACATAAAGAAGGAGAGAACATGCAAGTAAAAGCTTTTGTTTCAGGGACACTTGAGTCGGGCGATGTAATAATTACCTTGAAAACTTCTGACCATGTGTCTGTAACAATACAGTCTGCGGTACAGTCTCTTTATGGTGATTTAATCCGGAAGACTGTTGATGACACACTCGCTGAAAATAAAGTCCGTAATGTTGAAGTGTTTGTAAATGATAATGGAGCGAGAGACTTTGTAATCAGGGCAAGACTGTTAGCTGCTCTGGAAAAAAAGAGACGAGGTGACAGTGAGTGAGCAAGATACGACGTATTCTAATGTTTATTCCGGGGAACAGCCCTGCAATGATCAACAATGCGCCAATTATTGACGCAGATACAATCGTTTTTGATCTTGAAGATTCGGTTGCTCTGGAGGATAAAGCGGATGCCAGGTTTCTTGTAAAGGAAACTCTTCTGCATTTCGAGGTGCCGGGGAAAGATGTTGCTGTACGTATCAATGGTATCTCCACCGATTTTTGGATGGAAGATTTGAGAGCGATTGTTCCGTGTCGACCTGCTTTTATTCAGCTTCCAAAGACAGAACGAGGAGAAGATTTGCTCAAGGTTATTGATTTAATTGAGAAAATCGAAAAGAAAGAAGGCATTCCGGTTGGGACTGTGCAGGTGTGTCCGATTATTGAAACAGCCTTAGGCATAGAAAATGCATTCCAAATTGCCATGACGAAAACTGAACGTTTGGCTGCATTGGCACTTGGTGCAGAAGATCTGATTGCAGATATTTCGGGAATACGAAGCAACGAAAGTTTGGAAATAATGTATGCACGGCAAAGACTTGTTAATGCAGCACGTGCCGCAGGTATATCGCCGTCCGATACTGCTTTTATAAATGTAGATGATGATGAATGGCTGGTAAAGGATTGTAAACTCAGCCGCTCATTGGGATTTGACGGAAGAGCAATAATATCACCACGACAGGTAAAGCTAGCCAGAAGCATGTATTTACCTTCAAAAAAAGAAATTGATTATGCAAAGGCTGTTATAGATGCTATCCATGATGCTAAGCGCAGAGGAAGAGGTGCGATTACACTGAATGGGAAAATGGTCGATGAGCCTATTGTCAAACGTGCAAGAGCAGTACTCCAATCCATTGAGGAATCGGAAAGGATGGTACAGGATGAATAAAATTTTGGGGACTATCGAAGAGGCACTGATAGCCTGCGGAATAAAGGATGGAATGACGTTGGCTTTCCACCATCATTTACGTGACGGAGATTATGTAACTCCAATGGTTCTTAAGGCTGCTGAAAAAATGGGAATTAGGGGTTTGCGTATTACGACATCCGGTTTCATGGATGGAATGGCTAGATACCCTGGAATGATGGATCTTGTAGAGAACGAAACCATTACTGATATGGATCTTACAGGTTGTGGAAGTATCTATGGCGAACTTTTGTCCCGAGGAAAATTCAAAAACGTTGCCAAATACCGTACTCATGGTGGAAGAGCTGCTGTGATTGAAACAGGCAAGTTGAAAGTGGATATTATTTTTGTTGCTGCTTCTCAAAGTGATTGCTGTGGAAATTGCAATGGTATTTACGGGAAAAGTTCTTTCGGTTCAATGGGATATCCCATGGTAGATGTCCATTATGCAGATAAGGTGGTTATAGTAACCGATTGCCTGGCAGACTATCCCCTTAAACGTGCAGCCATTGATGAGCGCGTTGTGGATTATGTGGTTGCAGTCGACAGTATTGGGGATACCGGCGGAATTGTATCAGGAATATTAAAACCTGCGAAAGATCCTGTTTCATTCAAACTTGGAGAATATGCAGCAAAGGTGATAAAACACTCAGGCTTTTATAAAGAAGGAGTATCTATGCAGTTTGGAGGCAGCGGCATTTCAATTTCCGCTACAAAGCAGATCCACGCTATAATGCGGGAGGATAAAATCCATGGTTCTTTTTTACTTGGAGGAATTACCGGATATTCTGTTGACATGCTGGAAGATGATTTGTTTGATGTAATTCTTGATACCCAGTCTTTTGATAAAAAAGCAATTAACCATTTGAGAGATAAACCAGAGCGGCATCGGGAAATCTCATGTTCTGCATATGCTAGTCCGGCAGCAAAAAGCTGTGCAGTTCAAAGCAATGACATAACGATTCTTGGTGCTTTGCAGATTGACCGTGAATTCAATGTGAATGTAAATCTTCGATCAGACGGCGTTTTTACGGGTGGTGCAGGCGGCCACGGTGACACAGCGGAGGAATCAAAACTTACGTTGATTTTAGCACCCTTGTTCAGGACACGTATTCCAACCGTTGTTAAAAAAGTCTTGTGCCTATCTACAAAGGGCGAATATGTAGATGCATTTATATGCCAGTACGGTGTTGCAGTCAATCCAAAAAACATTGAACTTGCCGATCGCTTGAAAGAAGCAAAAATTCCTCTTGTAAGCATAGAGGAGCTTGAAGCAATGGCATTAAAAATATCGGGAGAACCTAGGGAAATCCATTTTGGGGATAAGCCTGTGTGTGAGATATACCAGCGAGATGGTATGTTATTGGATACTATATACAATGTTTTATGATGCAGAAGCTTGCCTTGCCTTTCTTACAGAAAAGGAAAGGCTTTGGAAACTAAAAAGTGAACTTGCCAGAGAAGTAAACTTTCCTATTGTATCCTGTGGACTAAATATCTCAAATACCTTAAAGTGTGAAGAGCGGTTTTTGGATTTGTGCAAAAGGATGACTTCTGACTTATTGGTATTATTGTCATTAAAAGGGTTTCCTGCATCAGTTGTATTTGAAGAAACAGGTATTCTTGGTTATATAACATTGATTATTGTTAATGAAGAATCACAATCAGTTAAAAAAGCTTGTGTAGAATTCGAGGAAAGCAGACCGGCATTGCGGCTTTTTGACGCAGATGTAATGGATGCAAAAGGTCATCAAATTTCCAGGGATGAGCTGGGTTTAGCAAGCAGACGATGCTATTTATGCAGTAAACCTGCAAAATATTGTTCTGCCGTTGGAACTCACAGTCCGAAAGATGTGTTAGGAGCAATCGAAAGACTTCTTTCGGAATATGCTCCCATATGAAGTCAGCTTAGGCTGCCGGGTGAAGAATATTAAAATCTTCCACTTTGCCTGGTAAAAAATTAAAAGGAAGACGAATTAAGAAGGAGGCTAATTTATGAAAAATGTTACAAAAAAAATACTGGCGCTTGTTATGCCCATGCTGTTAATGTTTGTACTGGCAGCCTGCAACAATCAGCCGGTAGTGAACACACAAGGAAGCACTGCTTCAGGTACTGAGGGAACAGTTGCTCCAGAGAAAATTTTAATTGGGTACTCTCTGAACAAGCTTGACGATGCTGGTACACGTCAAATGGCTGCATTTCAAAAAGCAATTAATGAAACAAATGCTGAAAGAGATGACTTACAGATTGAATTTACCATGACAGACGCTCAATCAAACGTCGATCAGCAAATTTCTGACGTTGAAACGTTAGTAGCAAAGGGTTGCGATATTATTATCGTTAGCTGTGTTGATACAAAGGGCTCTATACCAGCTCTAGAATTTGCTAAAAACAACGGTGTAATGACAGTTGAAGTTCGTGGCATGGTTTCCGATGCCATAGACCTTTCTTATGTTGGTGTTGATGAGTATGCATTGTCACAAATGTGGGTTGATTATATCAAGGAGCAACTTGATAAAAATCCTGAACTGGTTCTAAACGTTGGTCTTGTTTATGGTAATGCTGGCCAGACGCTCCAGTTGCAACGCCATCAAGCAATAAAGGAATTTGCTGAAGAAAGTGATCGCGTTAACATTACTGCTGAAAATTACTGCAACTGGGATACCCAACTTGCTATGAGCACAGTTGAGGACTGGTTGCAGACTTATCCGGAAATGAATTGTATTGCCTCTGCTTCCGATGAAATGTGTGTAGGTGTTACAAATGCACTTACTTCTGCTGGAGTCAACTATGATGAATGGTTAGTTTTAAGCTGTGATGGTACCGACACTGGTATTCAGCTTGTCAAGGATGGAAAGTCAGACATTGATATCAAGCAGATCTATTCCCGTCGCTTTGGTTTATTGCTTGATATGTCTCTTGAGAAATACGAGGGTACTCTTACCGACAATTACTATAATGCTGGTAGCTTGGCACTTGTTCCTCTGACTCTCGATACTTTTGACGAATATGCAACTATGGAATAACGATTTACAACAGCGGTATGGTATTGTAAGCACCATACCGCTGTTAAACTGAAATATTTAGTATTAATGAAAGGGGAATGAGGATGGACAGTGCCCTCTTGGAAATGAGAAATATATCCAAAAGATTTCCTGGAGTTGTTGCGCTTGATAATGTTGAGTTGACTGTCAAACGCGGAGAGATACATGCTGTAATCGGAGAAAACGGTGCAGGGAAATCTACGCTCATGAAAATATTGATAGGCCTTTATGAACGTGACAGTGGGACGGTAGTGTTTGACGGCAATCCTGTATATTTTAGAAATCCTACCGATGCGCTGGCTAAGGGTGTATCAATGATTCATCAGGAAATGTCATTAGTTCCAACCATGACTGTAGCTGAAAATATATGGCTTGGCCAGGAGAGCAAGTTTACACGTTTCGGTATGATAAGCATAAAGAAGCGATATCAAGCAACTTGCCAATTACTTGAAGAATGGGCTTTGTCTTTGAATCCAAATGCTCTTATCAATACCATTAGTGTTGCGCAAATGCAATTGGTGGAGTTAGCAAGAGCATTGTCATATAATGCAAAAATTATAATAATGGATGAACCTACTTCAGCGTTGACAGATACAGAAATAAAGCAGTTATTTTCTATTGTCAGACGCCTTGCGAAAGAAAACGGTGTGAGTATTATATTTATATCACACAAGCTTAATGAAATTTTTGAAATTTGCGACTCTCTCTCTGTGTATCGTGATGGGCATTACATCAATTCATTTAATATAGATGAGATTAATATGGATCAGCTTATTAGCATGATTGCGGGCAGAGAGCTTTCGGAAATGTTTCCAAAGAAACCTGCACCTGTCGGTGAGACTTTATTGGAAGTTCGTAATCTTACCAGAGAGGGTGTTTTCAGCGATGTCAGTTTTAAACTGCAAAGAGGTGAGATACTTGGATTCTGTGGACTTATGGGTGCTGGCAGGACAGAAATAATGCGTGCATTATTTGGAATCGATAATTATACATCCGGGGAAGTGTTGATTAACGGGGAGAAAGTGCATATTAAGAGTCCAAGTGATGCTGTAAAGCATGGTCTTGGAATGATAACAGAAGATCGACTTCGAATGGGTGCAATTCACAATATTTCCGTGCTGGCCAACACTACTCTGGCAAAATTTCATGATATCTGTAACAAATTTGGTTTCTACAGTCCTAAAAATGACATTGCGGCGTTCAAAAGTGTAGCAGAGAAGCTTATGATCAAATATAGTGCACCTAATGATCTGATGAAGCAACTTTCAGGTGGTAACCAGCAGAAAGTTATTATCGGACGTTGGCTGCTGACTGACCCCCAAATTTTGATTTTGGATGAGCCAACTAGAGGTATTGATGTTGGTGCAAAAACAGAAATACACAGACTGATTAGCAATCTGGCAAACCAGGGGAAAGCCATTATTATGGTCTCCTCGGAGATGCCGGAAATTTTGGGGATGAGCGACAGAATAATCGTGGTAAGAGAAGGCAGAATCGTTCATGAGTCCTCAGTTAAGACCGCCGAACAAGAAGAGCTTATGGCATATGCCTTTGGTACAAAACACGCAGATAGGATATCTTGAGGTGAAAGTATGAATAATAAGTTAGCAGTAAATAAGAAAAAAATAGATATTAGCAAAGTGCTATTAGGAAATAAAACGGTTTTTATATTAATTTTGCTATTATTTATCATGTCTCTTGTTTCAGATGTATTTCTGACAAAGACTAACCTTTTTAACGTATTGCGGCAAATTTGCGTTAGTGTTATTCTCGGTTGCGGCTATACAATCATTATAGGTTCAGGTCATATTGATCTTTCAGTTGGCACTATGATGGGTTTAGTTGGTATTTTGGTTGGTAAGCTTCTGTTAGCAGGTGTTCCCATAACTATTGCAATATTCATTGGTTGTTTGATTGGTGCGTCTTGTGGTGCTTTAAATGCGACATTGATTACAGTTTTCGGCCTTCAACCCTTTATTGTAACACTTGCAACAAAGTCCCTTTACGAAGGTATCGGCTATCTGGTTACGAAGATGGTTCCTGTATCTGGACTTCCCAAAGAATTTATAACTCTTGGCCAAGGTACTTTTTTATCCATCCCTATCCCTGTTTATGTTATGTTTTTAACACTTGTTGTTATGATTGTGACGGTGTCCAGAACAAAGCTTGGACGACATGCGATTGCTATTGGAGGGAATACGGAGGCTGCACGAGTGAGCGGAATCAATGTGGGTAGGACGCGTTTGAAAGTATACATGATTGCCGGTGTTTGTGTAGGTATAGCAGCTGCTATGCTGACCGCACGTTCCGCCTCTGCACAGGTAGCTGCCGGTCAGGGTATGGAAATGGACTCAATAGCTGCGGTTGTAATGGGAGGGACACCCATGGGAGGAGGCAAAGCAACGGTATTAGGTACTCTATTTGGCTGTATTATCGTTGGTGTTGTCAAAAACGGACTCAACTTGCTGGGTGTTGACCCGAACTGGCAGGTTATTGCAAAAGGCATGATGATATTGTTGGCGGTAGTCCTGGATGTCATCTCAACGCGCATGTATTCCAACCGTAATAAAACAACGAAGGTGAAGTGAAAACTATGTACAAAATTCTTGTCGGTACATATACGGAACGTATACTTTTTGGTTCCGGCAGGATCCTTGACGGTAAAGGCGAGGGCATATATTTGCTGGAGTTCGATTCAAAACGCCATATGATGCATACACGGAATGTATACACGGAAATTCGTAATCCTTCCTATTTTGCAGTCAGCAGTGATAAGAGTTTTCTTTGGACAGTGAATGAATGTAAAGACTACGACGAAACAGGCACTGGCTATGTGACTGCTCTCAAGTTTGCAGATAGAATGGAAAGGCTAGTTCCTATCAACACAGTTTCAAGTTTTGGTGGTGATCCATGCCATATAATCACTGATAATCAGGAGGATTATGTTTTTGTCAGTAATTATATGGGAGGATCTTTCTCGGTTTATGCTGTCAGACCGGAGGGTGCTCTTCGGCATATCCAGACGGTTTGTCATTCGGGGCACAGTGTCCTTCCACGTCAGACCTCACCCCATGTACATTCGATCCGCTTTCTGCCTGACAGCAACAGATTTTATGCTGCGGATCTTGGAACGGATCAGCTGGTGAAATATATATGGGAGCATGAGATTGTAAATCCGACCGGTGAAAGTCTCATGCTACCTGCTGGATCCGGTCCAAGGCAGTTCTGCTTCGCAAGTAACAGTGAACGCTGCTATGTTGTAGATGAGCTAAGTGGGTGCATCAGTTTTGCAAATGGTGATTTGGCGGTTGTAATAGAAACCTGGAAAGCAAATGCACCGGGTTCAAATATGTGCAGCGAGGTTAAATTGTCCCGAAATAAAAATTTTTTGTATCTGGCTTGTAAGGAAACAAATACAATATCAATATACGCCGTGGACAAGAAAAGCGGTATGTTAAGTCCGAAGGGTTATGTCAGCTGTGAGGGCAAAAACCCAAGGCATTTTGATATTTCACCGAACGGAGAATATCTCTTCTGTGCAAACCAGGATTCAGATTGTATTACGGTTTTTTCAATAAACAAAGTGACAGGGGGTTTAAACCATATCCTTTCCTTTGAAACACCGACCCCGGTTTTTATAAAAATATTGAGTTAAATGGTGTAACCCGATAAAAATTTAAAAACATTTGATAAAACCACTATGAAAATAATTTTGTTATGAATATATAAAAAAAAAAGTTTTTGTACATTTGCGGTTCTGAAGCAGCCGCGAATATGTGTTAGATCTGTTCGTTTTTCAACTTATTAACAGAGGGAATATGATGAATAATAAATTCATCATATATAGACTAATAATTCTGAACTAAGGAGAATAGTATATGAAAAAAGTAATTGTAACAGGAGGAAATCGCGGAATTGGAAAAGCAATTGTTAGAAATTTTGCCCTAAACGGCTATAATGTTGCCTTTTCCTACTCTTCTTCTCAGGACACTGCCGAGCAGACAGCAAATGAAATTAAGCAAATAACAGGCAGATCCTGCAACTATTTTCGTGTTGATTTTACTGATACTAAAGCTGCGGTATCATTTATGCAAAAGGCTATTGAATCACTTGGTGGACTGGATATTCTTGTAAATAACGCAGCAATCACCAAAACACATTTTGAGATTTTTGACCTTAAGGAAGATTTTATAACAAGATTGATGAATGCAAATTTTACCAGCCCAATTATTTGTATGCGGGAAGCTGCCGTATATATGGCAAAAAATGAAATCCAAGGCAGTATCATTAATATTTCCTCCATTCGTGGCATGGATCATGTGGCGTTCCCTCATGATGCAATATACGCATCTGCAAAAGCTGGCATTAATCGAGCGATTCAATCTTTTGCCCTGACTTTAGCACCCTATGGTGTCCGGATCAATAATGTCGCTCCAGGTGCTGTACGAAACAAGAACAGAGAAGAATCACTTGCTTCAGGAATCAGTGCGGATGATATTGATTTTTCCGAAGAATTTGCACGCAACAAGATTCCATTGGCACGCCCGGGAGAGCCGAAGGATATTGCACAAGCAGTCGCCTTCCTTGCGTCGGATACCGCATCGTACATTACTGGAATTACGTTAACCATAGATGGAGGTTTGACTCTTGCAGGTATGCCTGAAAGACGTCGAAAACCTGATGAAGCGGACAAGGGCTGGGGATATGTGAAGAAAAGAACTCAATTTGAGTGAGTAAAAAGCCGTTGTCTGGCGAAGATCAGTTAGATAACGGCTTTTTGCGGCTTTGGAAGGCATATAACCTAATCACATAAAAATTTAAACACTAAACCATATCTAGTATTGTCTGCCAGCAGACCTCTTCAACTTCGATTCCGTACAGCATATTTTCAGAATAAACTGCCTGAGAATGTTCACCTGGATATCTTACTTCGGTACCGTCCTGTGAAAGTTCTGAATCCTTTATATAATTTATAGTATCATTTATATGGCTCTCCAATTCTACACGAGAGGATGCGTCGATAGCTATAAAAATCTGGCAAAGACCATACTCATCCTCGGCATCCTTTCCGTGTTCACCAACCTGTTTTACGGAGCTGCCGCCAGATAGTCCTGAAGCAAGCAAATCAAGAAGTATAGACATAGCAGAACCTTTCCAATATCCAATTGGTAAAACGCGCCATGTTTTCTCGATTTCTGCCGGATTTGTAGTAAGTTCGCCTTTTTTGTTGTAACCACCGGCTACATGGAGGTGTTTTCCGGCTAACCGTGCTTTTTCGATTGCGCCGTAAGAGTATTGAGCCATGGCACAGTCGGACATCAAATAGCTTTCGCCATATGGAACGCATAACACTAAAGGATTATTTCCAATTCTTCTGTCTTGTGCACCCCATGTGGGCATATTGGGTAATGTGTTTGTCCAGCAAATGCTCATGCACCCTGCTTTAGCTGCCTGGATTCCATAAGCTCCCGCACGCATCCAGTGGTTAGTGTTCCGCAATGCAATGCATCCTATGCCATGCTGTTTCGCAAGAGCTAATGTTCGATCCATGCAAAGGATGGCATTGCAGTTTCCAAGGCCAAGGTGCCCGTCCCAGATTTCTAACGCACCTTTAGCCTCTCTACATTCGGGCTCTGCGTTAGGATGAATATATCCCTTACGAATCATGGAAATCAGACGGGGAAAGCGATTGACGCCATGGGACACTACACCATAAAGACTGTTTTCTGTCAGGTTATTTGCGCAGATAATAGCTTTCTCTTCGCTGACTCCATTGAGCACCAAAATTTTTCGTAATGTATATTCGAGAGTGTTTTTGTCGACTCGCATAATATAATCCTCCATTTATTCTGTTGACAGAATCGGTTCTCATCTGTTTTTTTATTTTGAAAGGCTGTATTTTCAAATGTAAACCGGTTTCGTAAGTATATTACCGAAAATCTGCGTATGAAATATTTACACAGATTCTTTGCCAAATGCATCTAA
>ENA-UOOH01003042-UOOH01003042.1-fermentation-metagenome-genome-assembly--contig:-NODE-3042-length-13367-cov-4.927809_pt1 | contig 13367 bp, 5 predicted proteins | sample MGYA00245778_ERZ724025 | MGnify/ENA primary metagenome ERZ724025 (study PRJEB28704, sample SAMN03018313) | fermentation metagenome | biome: anthropogenic terrestrial biome; feature: soil; material... | reverse complement strand
ATTGTTTCTACAATCATTCAGATCAGAATAAAAAAAGAAATCTGCTTTTTCTTTTGTTTTCATTTAGCCCACCTAATATTTCTTCCATTCTTCCTCATAATCTGGTTTTAATAAATTAAATACTGGTTCTAATTTCTCTATTGCTAAAGGAATTTCTGCTTTTTCACTATAGTGGTAAGAAACATAACGCAATTTTCCATATTCTTCATGGTCGCGCTCGTAAACAGAATTATACAAATAACATATATCATCAGTTATTTGGATAAATGGTATTATTTCAACAGGCTTTAGCTGGTTTTGATTCAAAAGATAGATTTTTTCAGAGTCCATTGAAGATGTGGTTTCAATATTATGAGTTCTAAATGGACCTCTGGTACCCGTTAACTTCTTTACTGTATAATTGTAGATACCATCTCTTAATGAGCTTACTTCAGGCAATAACAAGTAACTGTTTTCATAACTATCAGATATTATTTGATAGAAACGTAGTAAAGCTCCTTCCATGATCTTATTTCTATTTTCATATTCTCGAGATGAGACACGAGGCCCATGGGCATCCCACTGATTACGATAATTCATTACCTCAAAAAGAAGATCATATAATTTCCTATTACAGATTCTATCCAGAAATTCTGGATCAGGGTTCCCAAATAACTCCAAACATCGTGAACGTTTTTCATCATTAGCTATGAGTTTCCGGATAGTGCTAGCTAAACAACTCCCTATATTATTCCAAGTACCAAATGTAGGTTTATAATACCAATTAGCAGGTTTAGCGTTTCTTTTGCATCTTTCATATTCTATTTCGAAGAATTTATTATCACTAATTAAAGCACTAAGCATGATAATATAATTAAATTCAGAAAAAGCTTCAAAGAAGTCTATTAAATATTTAACTTTAACAGAATAATCTGAAACAGTTGAACTTGCCCATATAATAGAGGCTAAGGGAAATGGTAATGTTTCAACCCATTTTTCTATCTTTTCCTCTATATTACCCTCTTTATTTTCAAGTTCATTCTTAATTTTAACTGAATTCTTCGGTAATTTCCATAATTTTTTTTTATAATTCTCTGCACGTGTAGATAGTTCTGAAATAAGTGCATCTACATTGATCACATCTATCTGGTTTTCTAAGTTAGGAAGATAAATTACAGCTTCACTTAAAAGTTTTTGGAAAAGATCTTCATTGTCGGTGATTAATGATTCTCTAATCTTTATTCCTAATTGTGTGTTAAAAAAATGAGCAACATAGTCTGAAATGGCTAATTTTTCATCTATAAAAATCTGTAAATAATCTTTAGGGTCATTTTCAAACTGAAAAGATGATAATATGGTTTTAGAACTTGAATCTAAAGGCAAAAAAATATAGTTATAATCTTCTTCTGTTTCAGAGAAATCTTCAACTGATTTTAAAGTCTTAACGATTTTTGAAAAATTAATAGAATCTAAATCTGTTTCTTTAGCAATTTCCTTACTTTCATATTTTGCTAAGAAAGTTTGAAAGGAAAAGAAAGACTTTATATTTGTTAATGCTCCATGTTGGGGTATATTACCTGTAACTCTTTTATTTAAATTTTTTAGAAGAATATCTTCTGAATTATTATTCAATTCCCCAATAAAAAGATTATCAGGCTTTTTCCTTCTGACAATGATTAATAGTTTCTCTGAATCCCCTAATATTTCAGCTGGAAGATTAAGAACAGTGTCAATGTATAAACTGAATTGACATAAGTTACTAATAACCGCATTGTTATTTCTATTTAAAAAGAATTCGGGTTTAAGTGTAAAAAATCCGATTCCATCATCTTTCAGTTTTATTAATGATTTAAATAATTCTAAGTATTCAGATTTATCAATTAATTCTGTGTTTTTATATACTAATGACTTTTCGATATTTTTATCGAATTGAAGATTTCCAATGATTATATCAATGCAATTGATGTCATCTATATCATCTATAAAGTCATTACTTTTGAATTCAATGTTTTCATCATCGTAGAGTAATTTAATTAAATCTTGATCTTGTTGGTCTTTGGTAACGATAGATAATTTGCATCCTGTGATTGTTTCAATCTGAAAAACAGGTGATCCTATACTAAACCATGGATCAAGAATACTATTAATAGAGTGTTTCTTTAAAAACCTGTTTATAAATTTTGGAATTATTTCTGGTAGAATGGGATATTTATTTCCTCTAAATATGTTATTTAATAGGTTTAAATCTATTTTAAGATTATTGTAATTGAAAAATTTAATGAAAGCAGTTAAATCTGCATCTTTGTCCTGGATTTCCCATAGTTGTCTTAGTTGGTCTAAACTATTAATAAGAATTTTCTTGGATTTAGCGAAATCATATACTTCCGATCTTTCAATATACTCTTGATAATGAGTTTTTACATAGTAAATATGTTCAATTTCAATATCCTTTATATCTGCTCGTAATGATTCTTTTTCAGAATTAATATCATCTAATTTAATCTGATATTCTTCTAATTCGGATTCTTTAGACTTTATTTTATTTCCAATTTTAGTTATTTGTGTGTTCCAAGTGTTGACTTCTTCTTTATTTGCTGGGTTTTTTTCTAGGTCTTCTTTCTCTTTTTGCCAGATGATTAGCTCGGATTCCAATTCAGATAATTTAGTAGTTGTTGAAGAAAACTTTTTTCCATAATCATTTAGCAACTTATCTATTTTAGCGAATTCATGTATTTTCTTTGATATTTTTTCTTGATGTTTCAATATTTCATCAAGTTTAATCATTGGTCACCTTCATATTAATTTTGTTTGGGAATCATCTTCTCTCATATCCTGCATTATTTTGTCTCTGCCGGCAAGGAAGCCTTCAATCATTTTCTTTTCTGAGCTATTATTTGGAAGAGTTTCTGATATTGCTTGGGCCACTTTGTATAGAGCATCTCCTTCACCATAACCTGATTTTTTCAGAGCAAGTTTCATTTCATTCTGTTTACCTTCCTTCCAAAGGAGACAAATATGATGTAAAACATCAATGAGTTCTTTAGAATCTTCTAAATATTTTTCATCCCTCTTATCAGGACCTTGAACCCTGATAAATTCTCCACGTTTTACTATAAATCCTTTGTTCCATTCATTTGCCAGATCTATTCCCGCGCTTTGGGCTAATTTTCTAGCGTCATCGAAAGGAACTCTCACGTCTTGATAATTCCATCGCCAAAGAAGATAGAATTTAGTCAATGGTGATAATTCATCAGCTATTCCATTATGCAAAATATGTCTAACAGTATAATCAGTTACTACATTTCTGACGAATGCAAGCAATTTGTCAGCTCTTATTTCATTTCCTTCATTATCAAGAACCTTATCATACTTTCCAAATATTTCTATTGCTGAACCGATTGCTGAAATAAAGAAATCAGCACCTGAAATTCCCTCTTCCCAAAGTTTATCTAGTTTTTGAGGAATATAATTTTCTATTTCAATTTTAAGATCCTTATACCAGCCTATAGAGGGTTTTTCTATTTTTCTAGCAACTATATAAATTGATGATGCTAAAGCAGCAGAATTTTTTGCTCTTAGTCTAGCTTTCATTTCTGTTGAGATTGGCCAAGATGCCGTAACCGTAAGACCAGAATCTAAAAGAGCATTTATCACGGTTTCCCAACCTTCAGTTGTTTTATGTGCGTAAACAATAGTAGATATGCCTCCAAACTTAAGCACGCGATATATTTCTTTAAAAGATTCGCTTAACATTGACTCAAAAAGGTTTTTTGCCTCATCCCATGATTTATCATGGGAATAGGCTACAATTTCATTTGATTTAGGTGTAAGAGGTGTACTAAATAATTCTGGATATAAATTTCCGACAGCTCTTTTTAACCACACATAAAACATGTCTGATAAATAAGAGTATGGAACATTATCATAATAGGGTGGATCAGTAAAAACTGCATCAAAAAACTCATCAATATATGGTAATTGAGTTGCAGAAGAGTTTGTAATAGTAATATCTGCCGATGGTTTAATTTCGTATAGGTGTTCTAATACTCTTCTAATCCAGTCCAAAGAATTCGAAAAGTATGCAAAAGGATAAGCCTCAACATAATCCCAAACCATTGATAATGTTTGTCTGTTAAACGTATGTGCAACGGCTTCTAATTGTACAATCCATGGGACTAAAACTGTTGATTGATCAACAAGTCTACTTAGTGCACATCCTAAATAACTAACAATACATTTCGAATTATATTCATCAAAACCATCATCAACTAATTTTTGATTTAATTCCCTAATTTTTTCTACAAATGTAATTAAAGCTAGTTTTTGTCTTGAATTAAAAAGGTCCCCCCATTTAAGCATGTTGTATCTCTGAACTCGAAATCCTAAAGTTCCTACCGGAGGTAAACTTTCATTAGGAACTGGTTGAATCTCCCATTCATCTTTTAACTGATTAATTTTTTTATTCAGATATTTTTCGGATCCTTCGAATATCTTAAGATCCTTATCTGATGCAAGTTTGTAAATTTTACCATTTTTCCCTTTAAGGACTTTTACTACCATTCTCTGTCCTGATTTTTTGTTTTTAAATATATTCCTAGTATCGGAAGCATCTATAGTGCTTTGACAAATGGGACAGACAATTACAGCCCTAGAAATAGTACCATTATTAGGATCGAAATTCTCCGGAATTTTTTCATATCCTTCACCAACGATTTTAAATTTAATAATTTCATTTTCAATATATGGGTATAAGGCTATTTTTTTATTTTTTTTCTTAGAAAGCCAAAATTGTCTCATCAATGGGATTTCAGCATTACAAGAAGGATTTTGGCAGGGTACAGTACGAGTCCATAAATAACCTACTGGAACATGCTGATTTTCATTTGGATAAAATTCTCCTATCTCATTTTTTACTTCCTCTAAAACCCATTGACCATATTTTTTAACATCATTTATCAAGTTAATATTCCCATCAGACCAATTGGCATTTTTTTTATTTCTGTATTTTTGGGGATATTCTAAAGTACATTTTTCAATAAAAACGGCTACAGGATTATAATCATTAGCATAAGTTTCACAACCTAGCCGTAAAGATTCTAATGGGATAGCCCCTCCACCCGAAAATGGATCTAATACTTTAGGAGGTCTACCATATATATCAATAATTTCTTTCCTGGCCTTGTTTAATACATTATGGTTTGAAGAATTTTCCCATTTAGAAAGTTCAATGATAAAATTTCTTTTTTTAACCCAATCAATTTCATCTATTGGTTCTTGAATGAGAGCTGCGAAATTTGTTGTTCTAGAGCTAGATAAAGGTCTTCTAGCCCACCAAAGGTGTAATGTGGAAATATGTCCATGTCTTAATGTTTTTTCTTTAGCAGAATCTTTGCTCACTTCTTTAACAGGAAAACTTTCTTCAATAAAACGTTTATCCATAAATTAACCTCAATTACATAGTTAAATACCTTTTGAAATCTCTGAAAAATGTTTATTATCTAGTACAGGTTTCGCATTCGATAAATCAATCTCTTTTTTTAGATTAGCATATTTTATGCTACGAATTATTTCTGCCATGTATGGATTTTCAACCTTAAATACTTTTAATATCCAAATAAAACCATTTTTCCCTTTTAAATATTCTCTAACATGGTTATTATGCCAAATATGATATTTATTCAATCCATAAATTTGTGCGGAGGACTTTCTAGTAATTTTTTCAACTTTAGCATAAAATTTAATCTCAGTTTTGTCCCCTTCTTTTTTTGGAAGTGTATTTTCTTTTACAAACTGCTTGTATTCTTCTTTGAAGTTATCTAAATAATCATCCCTCAAAGCATAGCTAAAAGTGGGATATAATAAAAAACCAGGTAATGTAGTATAATATTTTCTTATCAAAATCGTCTGTTTACCCTGCCCCAGAGCTTCTACGATGGCATTCCACTCTTTTAAACTTTTATTTGTTTTTTCCATAATTCCCACCAAATTATTTTTTAACTTGCTTAATGAGTTCAATCCCTAACTGTTCAAATGTCTCTATAATCCTATCATATTCAGCAATAAGCATTTCACCATTCTTAGCAGAGATTTTAAAATTTGTTTTTGCCGTTACTTCATCAAATGGTTCCTTCAGGAAATTAATCATTCTAATTATATCAGGGACTTTTTCCATAGTTACTTCAAACTCAAGTTCAATTTTCTTATAAATATTAGAATCTCCATCACAAACTGTGGGATTAATGATTACTTCTTCATCCATAAGATTAGGAGTACAATTCTCCTTAAAGAAACTGCATTCAGGTTCTCCTTCAATTAAGTCACCTAAACCAAATAAGCCTTCTTTAACACCAGTAGTTATAGTTTCAGTAAGTTTTTCTTTCACTTCGCTTCTATTATATTCACTAATCTCAGATTGGAATATGGTTTTAGTATAAACATAATCACTATTCTTCAAATATACATTCTTTATTTTCCATGAAGATGTTTTATATTCATCGGGATAACCTTCAGGTCCTTCTTTAGATAGATCTGGCCTTGTTATAATTTCAGAATCTAAAAGTGTGGGATAACATTCTTCTTCAAATAATTGACATTCGGCTTTTCCATCAACTAATTGACCAATACCAAAACTACCATTTTTAACACCATTTTTTATAGCTGAAATTAGTTTAGATTTAGCTTCTTCTTCTTCACAATTCATAAGTAATGATTCAAATATTTCTTTCGTTTTTACGTATTCTCCAAGCTTCAAATGTTCATTCTTAATGAAGGATATTGTAATTTCCGGGCATTGTGGTTGACTACATATCGCTGAATCTATAATTATTTCCCCTTCTTGGAGGTAAGGATTGCATTTTTCCCCGAACTTCTGACATTTTATATCACCGTCAGTTAAAATACCTAAACCAAATAATTCCTGTTTAACACCTTCAACTACACTGTTTTTTAGAACATTATCAGATGTGATTCTATCTTCTCCGGGTGTTTTGTAGAAAGAATCAAGAATATTTTTAGTTTCAACGTAATCTTTTCCACGGAGATATTTTTGTTGGATTAGAAGTGGAGCTAAAGCTTCAGAGATTTCATCATCACTTTTTAGTCTTTCTTTAATCTCATTATCTATAGAAGTGCCCATTCCATAGGGATGTCTTCCTAGATCAATGTCTTTAAGACCATCACGTGTTGGAACATAAACAATTCTGTATAAGTTCCTAATGTTCTCGTTAGAGTCTTTTTTATAAGTTGCAATTTTATCTTTGATTTCTTTTTTCTGTTCGCGATTGAGTTTAATTAAAGGATCGTTTAAAACTAAGTCCCATGCTATTTCTCCCCTGACATTATCATCGAATACATGCCTTTCACTTTCGAGGGGTGCAAGGAATATCATAGTGTTTCTAAAGACTCTTGGACGTTCTCCGTAGTTTTCTAAGAATTCTTCAAATCGATCTGGGTCTTTCCCCACAATTAACTTCAATTTTTTTGTATCTGGAATATCATTAGATCTTTTAGGCCATTTATAAACATCAAAGATTTTACGGCCTAAAATTGATCCTAAAAGATCCTCTTCAGCGTTTAGTATGACTTCATCTTTGATACTCTCTTTTTTAGATATGAAAGCCTTTTTAGGGTTAGGTTCCCTATGAATAAAGTATCTACCATCACTAGAATGAAGATATAATAATGTATCATTTAAAAAGCCTAACGCATCGCTTATTATGGCACTGTTTGTATCAATTTCAGCGCAGGATAATTTTATCTCACGAACTGAAGCACCATGTTTCCCACTTTGAGCTCCTGAAAATGAATACATAAAAATAGTAGTAGAAATCTTAGTACCAAATGAATATGATAAATAAGCAGCTCCTAATTTTTTATCTGTCTCTTTGGCACCTGAATCAGAAGATGTAATATCAGAAGCAATGATTCCATCAAATTCAGGACCAGCGAAATTAATTAATTCCCTTCGAATTTCATCATGCCCTAAATCAAAATCTGAAAGTCGGATTATAGGATTTTTTGAATTTTTAAGACTATTTACGACTAAAGACAACAGTCTTAAAACTCCTCTTGTTCTTTGGAATGATGGAAAAGAACCCCATCTTTTATAAAGAACATCTATTACCTCAGGTTGAAATGGGTAACTTTTTAAAAATTTATGTTTATAATCAGACTTATCAATGTTGTCTGGCACTATGTTTTCTAATTCAGCATAATCCATAAATTGGTTGACAACTTTGGATGATTCCCTCTCATCAATGTAGCTAAATAGCCTGCTTCTAATAACTGGATATATTTCATCATCTTCAACAGGAGTGTAAATCTTTTCCAATCTACCTGAAACCTTCTGAAGTTGGGTGAAGAGCTTCTCGGCTTTTTCATCAAAATGTTCCATATGACTAGAAGGTAAAGTAAGAATTAATTGGGCATTAGATACCGTGCTAACAGCTTCACTAAGTTCTTGCATGAATGCAAGCAACTGAGCAGCCATATTAGAACTTTCCACTTTAACTCCGGCAGCTTTAGTGGCATATTCCAGAAGTTCGTCAATCAAAATTAGAACAGGTTTATTATCATCAAGTAAGTTTCTTATCTTTTCAAGACCCGGAGAAGTATTACCCTCAAGTTTTTCCACTTTACCAGTTAGTTGATCTTCCATTTCCTCCCAAATGGCAATATCTTTTGGGTCTAAAGCTGTACCTGAAATTACAACAGTTTTAGCATTTATTTCCTTTGCTTTATGATAAAGAGCAATTAATGCGTGAGTTTTACCCCCACCAAAAGGAGTTTGAAGTTGGATTACCGGGTCTCCCCCTTCACCCTTAAGACGTTTACGGGTGATTTCTATAATATTTTTTAACCCTTGGGTTTCATAGGTCTTTTTAAAGAATGTTTCTGGATCCTGATATTCCTCAGGAGCTCTCCCTTTAAATACCTCCCATAGATTAGCTGCGAATACATCCATTCTTAAATTATCTTCTATTATATCTTTGTGGGGAACAGCCACACTTGGAAATGGTTTCATTCTTTTCACCTTCATATTAATTTTGTTTGGGAATCATCTTCTCTCATATCCTGCATTATTTTGTCTCTGCCGGCAAGGAAGCCTTCAATCATTTTCTTTTCTGAGCTATTATTTGGAAGAGTTTCTGATATTGCTTGGGCCACTTTGTATAGAGCATCTCCTTCACCATAACCTGATTTTTTCAGAGCAAGTTTCATTTCATTCTGTTTACCTTCCTTCCAAAGGAGACAAATATGATGTAAAACATCAATGAGTTCTATTGAATCCTCCAATGACTTTTTATCTCTTTTATTTGGACCTATTACTGAGATAAACTCACCACTTTTAATTATAAATCCTTTGTTCCATTCATTAGTTAGATCAATACCGGCACTTTGAGCAAGTTTCCGTGCTTCATCAAAAGGAACTTTCGCTTCCATATAGTTCCATCTCCAAAGAAGATAGAATTTAGTTAAAGCAGATAACTCATCAGCGATTCCGTTACGTAATATGTTTCTAACAGTGTAATCTGTTACAATTCCTCTAATAAAATTCAAAAGTTTATCAGCTTTAATCTGATTTCCTTCATTATCTAAGATCTTTTCATATTTTCCAAATATTTCGATTGATAGACCGATTGCAGCAACAAAAAAATCTGCACCTGATATGCCTTCACCCCATAGTTTATCCAGTTTTTCAGGAACATGATTCTGAATTTCGTCTTTCACATCTTTTAACCAACCTAAATCCTTTTTTTTGGTTTTTCTAGCAACAATACAGATCGAAGATGCTAATGTAGCTGATCCTTGTGATCTTAACCTAGCTGTCATTTCAGTAGATATGGGCCAGGAAGCAGTTACTATGAGTCCCGACTCCATCAAAGCATTTATCACGGTTTCCCAACCTTCAGTTGTTTTATGCGCATATACAATATTAGCAATACCATTGTTTTTCAAAACACGATATATTTCTTTAAAACTTTCTTTTAACCGATCTTCAAAGAACTCTTGGGTTTTATGAGCGTATCTCTTTTTATCCCAAGATGCCATTTCGATTACTTCTTGGGTTTTAGGAGATAAAGGTGTAGCAAAAAGACTAGGATAAATATGTCCTACAGATCTTTTTAACCATACGTAAAAGAAATCTGATAAATCTGCATAAGGAACCGAGTTATAATAAGGAGGATCTGTAAAAACAGCATCAAAATAATTGTCTTCATACGGTAGATCAGTGGCAGATGCATGTGTTATTTTAGCGGGGTTGTCAGATATTTGAATAGCATGTTCCAAAAACCTTAAAACCCATTTCATTTGCGATAACCAATCACCATTAGCTCCACTAAATACATTAATTTCGGCATGATCCCATATCATTGGCAATGCGGGTCTACCAAATGTATTTTCTATTTTCTCTCCGCTTTTATGATATCTAGAAAGAATAGTATTTTTATCAGCTAACCTGTCAACTAATATCGCCAGATAAGTAGTAATAGCAATAGCATAATCTTTTTCAACACCTTCATCGATCATTTTTCTATAAGATGCTCTTACTTTTTCTGTGAATGTTATTAAAGCCAATTTTTGCCGATAGTTAAAGAGATCGCCCCATTTTTTAAAACCATATATTGGAACATTAAAAGTGCCACTCATGAGAGGAATTTCTTCATGAGGGATAGGTTCAAGTCCCCATTTATCTCTTAAAAAATTAATTTTTTGATTTAACAGCTCTTTAGTAGACTTATATGTTTTAATATCAACTTTTTCAGCAATTCGATAAAATTTTCCTTTTTTACCATTTTTCCGGTAAATAATTGCAATCATACTCGTCCATGATTTGCCTTTATTAAAAAGTTTCCTAACATCTTTTGCTTCTACTACTGTTCCACATTGAGGACATTTAACTGACGCTCTTTTAACAGTTCCAACATCAGGGTTGAACTTTTCAGGAATTTTTTCATAACCATCACCAAAAATATCAAACTCGACAGATTTAGCATTGTATCTCGGATACAATGTCACATGTTTATTTTTTTTCCGTGATAGCCACCAATTGGCAGTAAGAGGAATTTCTGATTCACAAATAGGATTTTGGCAATTTATTTTCCACATCCAATAGTAACCAATGGGTATATCATTATAATCCTCTGAATCACCAAAATAACCTGTTTTACTATTAAAATTAGGATAATATTCCCCAATATCATGTTTTACATTTTTTAGTACGATTTTTGCCCATTTTTCAACGTCTTTGATTAATTTATTCCCATATTTTTGGGGAAATTCTAGAGCACATTTTTCTAAAATTACAGCAACAGGATTATAATCATTAGCGCATGTTTCACAACCTAATCTTAAAGCTTCAAAAGGTATAGCAGCTCCGCCAGAAAACGGATCAAGAATACGAGGAGGACCATCATTTGATTGATTTATCTGATTTTTAGCATCTTCAATTAGATCCTCATTTAATGAATTGCTCCATTTGGATATATCTATAATAAAATTTTTCTTTTTTATCCACTCAATTTCATCTTTAGGTGCAGGAATGAGAGAAGTGTATATTGTAGTTCTGGCATAAGCTAATGGTTTTCTAGCCCACCAAATATGTAATGTTGATATGTGGCCATGTCTTATGCTCTTTTCTTTGGCGGCTTCAATACTAACCTCCTTAACAGGAAAACTTTCTTCAATAAATCGTTTATCCAAGTGATCACCTAGTTCTTCTCAAAAACCTTTTCTCCCCTTTTCCACTCGTCGGGGAACACCAAATATCTTACATCCATCTTTTCAGTTGTATCTAAAAAGTTTGCTGGATTTTGGATTATGTAAAGAGAAGGTTTGCTGGTAGCATAGGCCACTACATACAGCCAGTATTGGTCTTTGAATCTTCGGGCTTTCATCCACTCATTCTTGGTTAAAGCTACCAGACCTTCGCCTTTACGAGCTTTAACCTCAATGTATCTAGTATAACCATCTTTATCTTTAGATCTTACGTCAAAGCCCATGTTTTCTGCTGATATATCCACTGGTTTTCTTCCTTTTATGGTTTCATATTCCATGGAAACTTCCATACCAATTAGTTCTATATCTTTATCTGTACGCATATCTTTCATGGATTCTGCTTCTTCAGTGCCTGTTTCTACATCTACATTGCCTTCCACAAATATTGCCCCTAATAGTTTAGGTTTTGATATGCTTAGGCTGATTTCTTGTTCGATTTCTTTTCTAAGACTTCTTGAAGCTTTAAGATAATTCTTTTTCTTTTCTGATGCATTGCGTATGGCGAGGTCCATGTTTTCTCCTTCGCCTTTACGTATTTCATATTCAGTAAGGGCCGCATCAAGGTCACCTATCAAATAATCCAGTGATTTTAATCCATATTTTCTTTTCACATTGGCCTGACGTTCTCTTTCACTCTTGAGTTCTGATAGATATTTATCAATTGAATTTATGACCATGGTTTCTACATTAGATTTATCAAATTCAAGAGATAGAGGTTCTGTATCATCAACTGGGATGAAATCCCACAATAGAGAGGGATTTACTTCCTGTGGCTCTTCACCATCATAGATAGCGAATAGTTTTTTCCCAGATATTTCACCTTTACCATCATTTACCACTCCTTCATAGAACCAGATTATTCCATTATAGGTCCCTGATGGGTCTATGAATACTCCACCCCTTTGCATTTCCTTAGCATACATTACATCCACCCATTTAAGAGTGGCTTCTAAGAGGGGATGGCCAAATGAAACATATTCCAAATCATCATTTTCAAATGCAGCGTCCTTATCAAAGGTGATACGAGGATAAGAACGGGCAATCTTACCATAAGCCTTTTTAAATTGAAAATCATCAGCTTCCTTTTTAATATCATATGGTACTGAATTAACCACAAGAGATTCATCTTTTCTAACTATGAATTTGCCTCCTGCTTTAGTGAAGGCTTTTTTAAAGAATTCCTCCACATATTCTGGTACCAATTTAAGTTCTTGGGTTCTCTCAGCGATTTCATCTATGGATTTATAATCAATAGTGTTTACTAATCCCTGTTCCATAACTTCATCTATTAATTTTTTCTTGTAATTTTCATCCACTGGGAAATCAAGCTTTTCCTGAATATCCTTTTTACTAATATTGCCTGAAACTGCGTCCATCACTAATTTATATAAATCTTTAGCGGGGAATATCTCACCAATAACATCGTATACCTTATCTGAGCCAATAGCCTTCCTGATCATTTCCAGTTTATCTAAGACCCTTGCTAATACCATTCCTTCCCTGGTATTATCGGCTACTAAGTTGAATATATGTACATCTTCTTTTTGTTTATAACGGTGGATTCGGCCCATACTCTGCTCAAGACGATTAGGATTCCAGGGGATATCATA
>ENA-UOOH01003039-UOOH01003039.1-fermentation-metagenome-genome-assembly--contig:-NODE-3039-length-13376-cov-37.785452_pt1 | contig 13376 bp, 9 predicted proteins | sample MGYA00245778_ERZ724025 | MGnify/ENA primary metagenome ERZ724025 (study PRJEB28704, sample SAMN03018313) | fermentation metagenome | biome: anthropogenic terrestrial biome; feature: soil; material... | reverse complement strand
GCGTATAGCCCTTATTGTACCAAGCGCCAAAATACTTCGGATCCAATTCCAAAGCCTTATCATAAGCCTCCAAAGCCTCATTACACCTCTCAAGTTCTATAAGAGCATTCCCCCTATTGTACCATCCGCCAAAATGCTCAGGATCCAACTCCAAAGCCCTATCATAAGCCTCCAAAGACTCATGATATCTTCCACATTTTTCTAAAACCACTCCCTTACCATACCATGCATCAATATATTCAGAATCACTTTTTAAAATTTTATCGTAACATTTTAATGCTTCCTGATATTTGCCCTGATTAAATAAGTTATAAGCCTTTTTAATCAGAGAATTCTTTTTATATAAATTAAATAAACCCATTATAACACCCCCAAAAAAAAATTTTACATGCCAAAAAAAATGTATTGGCATGTTCAAGAAATTGGTATGGCTTTGCTCACTTGTTTGCTGAAATAAATGGGTCGATCATTTTACTTTAGGCCAGAGCCCTTCTGGCCATAGTATATATGTAAAATATGAACCCCATAACTGAAGACCTCCTGTTCCTACTGTAATATCTGCCGCACCTTTTGCATAATTACCTACCTTTATTTCATTAATCCCAGTGCTGATCTTCTTCTTAGACCATTTATAAAGATTTATTATAAATGTGGCTTTATCTCCATCAGGAGGTGATGCTGAGAAAAGACCGTTTTGTACTTTTTCAAGATTTCTATTTACACTTAGAGAATCATATCCTATTACGCCGTTAATTTTTTTTAATTGATCAGCTTTCCTATTCAAGTACTGGTCGTAAAGGTGCTGGTATTCTTGGTCAACGGGGTTTACAGCACGGGTACGTACATAGCCTTTAGTAGGAGATACGTAGCCACCTTTAGATTTGCTGGGATATCTATTGTAATGTGTAGTTGGTTTTGTATACTTAGGAATTTTCTTAGTGGGTCTGTAACCATGTGATGGGCTGTATTTTGGAGTAGGTTGGTGTTCTCTGTTGTATTTGTTAATGTAACTCATTTCATCTCGCCCGCCAACTGTGGTAAGTGATGCAATGGTACAGATTATTCCGACCGGTAAACAAACTCCTCTTACCACTGCTCCTAAAGCTTCTCCTCCAAATTCGAAGAGAGATCCGACAATTCCATAACCATTTGTGCCTACAATGGTTTTCATCTGTTCATTAGTAAGTAGTGTGCCGTTTGCTGTATTAGTTGAATTTGTTGTAACGAGCACGTATCCACTGTACTGTGCTGTAAAACTTTCCAATGTCATATTGATGTTTCCAAATGCGGAATCAGCAAGTAAAACCATCGTATCATTTATATCTTTTATAACACTGAAATGGTAAAGCCCGTCCACGGTTAAAAGCACTATATAATTGGGTTTAAGCTGATTTACAGGTAATATCATGCCTGTTGCATTCAAACCTTTAACTTGTGCTGCATGTACCAGACCATACATTGTAGTTCCTGATTTATCTGTTCCAGCCAGATCTGCAATTTCTGTATCTGTAACATTGAATCCCATGTTGTTCATGACTGTGGCGAGACTTGCAGGTCCGCAATTCCAGATATTACTCTGTATCACAAGTCCGTTATCGTCTACCACGGATGAATTAGCAATCCAGTTGTCTGTTATGCTGTTTTCAGGCGATATAGTGCTGTTTGATTGGTAGCAACTGATTCCAACACCATTGTTTGTGACTGTGTTGCCAGTTAATGTGCTGTTTGAGTTGGATATAAATATGCCTGCATTGTTACCTGTTATACTATTCTTAGATAATATAATGGTTGATAGGTTAATGAAAATTCCGTACCAATTGTCTTCTACAGTGTTTCCGGATATTTCTGTGTTATTTGCCTGGCAGGTGTATATCCCATACCAGTTACTTTTTACATTGTTTCCCGAGACTGTGTTGCCTGGGGAATTGGAAATTATGTTTCCGTACCAGTTGTCCATTACAGTGTTTCCAGACACTGTGCTGCCTGTGGAATTGTACAGAATAATTCCGTAATTATTGAAGGACACTGTGTTGCCAGTGAGGTTGAGGTCGTTAGCATAACCAAGTATACCATAAGAATCTGTGGATCCCACTATGTTGAGGTTCTGAATGGTTGAGCCACCTTCAATTACAGTAAAAACGCCATTACATGGATCTACTGCTCGTACAGTGACATTCGCTCCGGAAACTGGTTTTATGGTGAGCTTTTTATAGACAACTACGTTTTCTGTGTATGTACCGTTGGCTAAGGTTATGGTATCCCCATCCAGAGTGTTTACATCATCTACTGCAGATTGGATTGTGCTGAACCCTTTATTAGTTCGGGCATTGTATATTCCGGGCATATTAACGCTTGTTACATTGACGGGTATTGTAACTGTCTGATAATCGAGGGTTGCTGAAACATTAGCCAGCCCTGCTGCTGCACTGTTAAGTGTGGCAACTGATTTACCGTTTCTGGTGGATGCTGTGGTGTCAATGGTTCCAAGGTTCGTGTTGAAATTTACAGGTATTCTATCTGGAAGGTTGTTATCATGGGATTTGCCTTTAAACGGATCATCGGCATTTATGTCTTTTCCATGGTTATTATGGTTTAAATCTGCTGTTATTGTGTAACTGTAACAGGTTCCATTTGTGTTTGAACGGTCACAGGAGCTGATTACACTGAGTACGAGCCAAGGATCGTAAGTAACATCCCCACCATCACCACTGCAAATTGGATTAATTGAGGATATTTCTGGGTTGTTTGAACCCCACCAGTTATTTATTGCATTTACAGTTCCATTACCGATGTTGTAAAGCCCATATTTATCGTTTGCAATGATTCTGTTGAAATTGATATCAGCTGAAGAGTTTTTAAGGTTAATTCCCTCCACATTGTTTAATATCAGGTTATTGAAAATTGTGTTGCCATTGGCACTGTTTATGCTGATACCATGGTCATTATCTGTCAGAGTGTTACCTACAACTATGTTGTTATCAGAGCCCATGTCGATGAAAATGCCATTTAAAGTGTTATTTAGTATTTCATTGTCTGAAATCTGGTTATCAGTGGCATTGTCAATATATACACCTTTGCTGCTGCATGAGATGATATTGTCGGAAATTGTGTTATAAAATGAGTTGTTGATGTATATGCCTGCATTGCCTGTGGATCCCTCTATGACAAGGTCCTGTATGATAGAACCACTTCCATCCATGGTTATGGTAAAAACCGGGAGATCAGGATTTGCAGCATGAACAGTTACATTCATCGTGGGGACTGACATCAGGGTAAGTTCCTTGTTAACAACAACATTTTCTGAGATTGTACCTATTCCCAGCCCTATAGTTTCACCGCTTAAAGTATTTGAATCATCTACAGCTGCCTGTATACTGTTGAATACCTTATTAGTCTGGTAGTTGTATATTGCATTTGGATTTGAAACGGCAACCCATGGAGTTATAGTAATATAATCCATTAAAGTTTTACTGGCACTGTAGGAATTCAAGATCTGGGAGTACATATAAACCAGTGATGCAAAGCCCATGTGAGTCCCTAAACCTGTCTGGTAAGCATAGCTTGGTGCAACTCCATGAGATTCAATGGATTTTTTCACGTATTCTGCAATTTCAGTGTACTCTTCTTGTTGTATATCTCCGCTTGTTATGTCTTCTATGGAATTCAATGCATTCCCAACATTTTCAAGAACAATTGAAGTATCCAAATTATTCTCAATGTTTAACAGTGCTGTGGTCGAAAGCTGTAAAAATGAGTTCATATTTATCTGTTTGCCTGATATAGTCACGTAATCCGGAAGTTTATGGTTCGTTTTCACATAGGACTCAACAGTTCTGGATGCATCATAAACTTGATCCATGTTTATGAACACTGTGCTGGTACTGGAAACAACTGTCCATGGATTTACTTTTATGCAGTCCGGCAGTGTTCTGTTATTTTTATTGTAAGAGCTCACTATTTGAGCGTACATATAAACTAGGGATTCAAAACGTATATTTCCAATACTGCTTCTAGAGTAGTTAGGCACTTTTCCATTAGACGCTGTAAAGGCGTTAAAACGGTTTGCAATGTCAAAATACTCTGTGGAATTGATAACTCCTCCTTTGGCAGTTTCTGAAGGAACAGGCGCAGCTCCAAAGTCTCTGGAGATAAGAGGTGCACAGAGGTCCCCGTTGATGTTCAATAGCTCTGTATTTAGAAGTTGCAGGAAGGAAGGCATTTTCACCTGCTTGCCCTGCATGGTCACGTAATTTGGAAGCCTGTGATTGACCTCAACATACGCTTTAACCCTACTAGCTGCATCATTCACCTGATCCACACTGTAAAACACCGTACCAGAATTTGAAACAAGAGTCCAGGGGTCTACCGTAACATTTTCAGGTAGATATTTGTTTAAACTATAGTAATTCAAGATCTGGGAATATGTGTAAACTAACGATTCGTAGCGTATGTTTCCAAGACTGCTTGTTGCATAGTTTGGTGCCTTTCCAAAAACGTCCATAAATGTCTGAACATTAGATGCAATCTTTAAATATTCCAGTTGACCCATATTTTTGCTTTTAATTGTTTCTGCAGGGTTTGGAGCTGATCCATAACTTCCAAGAGCAGTTGATGCGCCAAAATTGCCCGCAACATTTAACAAGGTTGTGGTTGAAAGTTGCAGGAATGAAGGCATACTCACCTGCTTGCCCTGCATGGTCACATAATTTGGAAGCCTGTGATTAACCTCAACATACGCTTTAACCCTACCTGCTGCATCATTCACCTGATCCACACTGTAAAACACCGTACCAGAATTTGAAACAACAGACCACTTATTTACCCTGATAAACTCGGGTAAAACATTGTTTTGGTTGTAAGAATTCAATATTTGTGAGTACATGTAAATTAATGATTCATAGCGAATATTTCCGAGACTGCTTCTAGCGTAGTTAGGCGCTTTTCCATTAGAATTCATAAAAGAACTAACACGGTTTGCAATGTCAAGATATTCCGCAGAATTGATAATTCCATTTGTAGCAGTTTCTGAAGGAACAGGCGCAGCTCCAAAATTATTAAGGGTCATAGTTGTGTTTGAACCATTGTTAATGTTTATTACTGCCTCAGTTGAAAGTTTTAAAAATTGGGGCATGCTCACCTGACTTCCGGAAATAGAAACACTGCTTGGAATATTGTGATTGGATTCTACACAGGATTTTACAGTTGTTGAGGCATTAGTTACTTGATCCAATGTGAAAGTGGTGCTGTTAGTGGGGTTTGTTGCGGCTACACCACCAACATTCAGAAACAGTACCAAACTGAATAGCAACAACACTGCAAAATGCATTTTATGCATTTATTATCACTTCCTGTTAATGAATATGTAAAAATCGAATTATCAACAGTTTAGATACTTCTATAAGGACTTCTCCTTGTTGATATGTCTAAGATTTAGAAGAGAAGACCTCCATACTAAAATTAAAATAGTTTTTTAATCATCCACCCCCCCCCTTTAGTATTACTTAAATAATAATTATTAATAAGTATTATTTAATACTTTTTAATTATTTTGTAATATATGTGTAGAGTAGATGAAAAAAGAAAATTTACACCAGAAAATTTACACCAAAACAAAAAAAGCTCTTAATCTTATCACTAAAACTCAGTTCAACCCAATTTGAGTTTAGTAACTTTAATCTACAGTAAAAGATGTTCTTATCCGAGTTTTAAAATAATCACTTAAAGCATTCATTTAAAGTTTTTACATCCCACGGTAGCTATGATAACATAATTACGTGCATTTTCAATGAAAAACTATTTCAAACTGAAGATACCTGCTTCATTGAATAACACAGTTACAGCAACGTATTCCTGGAAAAATAAGATGGCTAATTTAACTTATTTAGTGCAGTAACATTGGTAAAAAGAATATGGAAACTATAACTCCTGAAATTAGAAATGTAAGAAAAAAATTACGTAAAAAATTGGGTTTATCCTTAAAGTTCAATCCCAAAAAAACAGCAGCCATCAATCCAGCAAGAAACAAACCTCGAATACCAAAATCAAGAAATTTTGAAATTAACCCCATTAAAATAAGTGATGTGGCAAATAATGCACTCCAGTCTAACTTAAATTCAGCTTCAGGTTGAAATGGATCCTCAGTGCTTTCCATTAAGTTTTTACATGCTTCACAGTATTCTCCATCGTTTGGGTTTTCAATTCCACAATTCTTGCATGTTTTCAATGTGATCCCACCCAATACAAAAAAAATGTAAGTGCTATTAATTATGCAATCACCTTTATTTATATTCTAATTTTAAGATGGAGCTGCAAAGGGAGTTATTGCTAATAAAAGAAAGAACAGTGCCCATAATCAATTTTGTATTTTTTTCTATCTAACACTAAACAATGTTTCCCACTCATTTATTCAATCCTAAATTAGTCTGATTTTAGTGAGATTAATTTATAATGTATTTATGCCTTGTTTTTCATCTTCTTCTAATGTTTTTTTAACAGCTTCATCAAATTCTTTCCAATGTTCTGATTCTTCATATTTGCCACGGTTAGGATTTTCTTTAAGTTCTTCATTTACAAGGACACCATTAGAATCATAGGTTTGTATAAGCATGTTACGAGCATTTAATGAATATTTCTCACTAAAATCCCCATTTTTATCTAAATAACTGATGACCTGTTTTCCACCATTTTTAAGCTTTATTGTTTCTTGTTCAACATTTCCGGGCATTGTTATCATTGTCTTAAACTCCTAACAAATTTTTAATGAATTCAGCACGATTTGGAAATAACCTTATAAAGTTTTAGGGTCTTAGATTTTTCTTAGTAAAAGAGTGAGTTTCTTTTTGTTTTTACGGATTTGAATGCGTATTCGTTGTTTTATTCCTAAAAATACATTCTAATTTTTATTTTATAAGAGTATTGGGCCTTTTAAACCGTTAAATTTAAATATTAGTGCTTATACATATTTATTTGGCGAATAAGATGAAGCACCATTTAAATTACAGTAAAAGAAGACCCGAACTACATTTTGTTAGAGAAAATATTTAAAATTATCGGTAGTAGAAAATCGAAGACTATAATGGCCTCAAAAGGTATTAAAAACATTAATATGATGATTTTATCAATTAAAATCATTTTAACAGCCATGTTCTTCAATACAACCATTGAATTTGTTGCTCAAGAATTAAAAAGAGATAAAAAGTTGCGAAAATTCTTCAAAATTGATGAGGTGCCAAGTGCCATTCAAATCTCAGAATTCTTGTCACGATTTAAACCCTATACATACGTTAAAATCGTAAAACAGGATACTAATGCAAATAAAACCTTTAAAAAAGACGTGGAAAACGTACATTTATTGTTGATGCCACACCCATAGACTCAGATTACAATACTAACCGCAAACATCGTTCAAAAAAAGAGTTGGAAAAACAGGATCTAAAATGGAGTTATTCATCCTCTTATGGATTTTTATATTGGATTTAAAGCAACTGTAGTTATTGAACACGACTCTGCAATGCCTGTTGCCAGTTATTAATCCACTCTGGAGCGCCTCATGATTCCAGGATATTCACTGAGATAATGGAAAACCTACGAAAACGGAGAATAATTCGAAAAGGAGTACACAAATAATATTCGATAAAGGGTATTATAGTTACTACAACTATCAAATCGGTATTTCACGCTATAAAATTGTTTCCTTTAATTTTTCCAAAAGATAATTTCAAAATTCAAAAATTAGATGACAAATTAACTTATCCTCTACAAGTATTTAAGGATAAAAAGACTAAAAACAAATCTAAAAAAACTATACAACTTATTAAAAAAGATATTATTCGAAAAAATACAAAATTGGAAGCAGTACAAACCGATACGTGGTAAAATCGAAGACTTTTTCAAATTGTGCAAATCAGGACTAAGCCTGAAAAAAATACACAAATATACACCAGCTTCAGCCAAAAGAACCACCATACTAACTGTATTTTTAGCAGAACTCATCACAACACAGGGTTACAACTCAAAAACAGCCCTACAAAAACTTTCAGAAACCTAAAAAAACTAAGACCCTAAAAGTTTAATCCTTCATCAGTTTCAGGTATTAAGTATAATCTTATTGATTCTGCAAAATCATCACTAAAAGCTGATCCTGGCTTGTTACTGCCCTATTATAGAATGATTTTTTCGCATAAGCTGAAGGCCATTTCCCGTCATTGAGGAGGTTATCTGCTTTAACTGCATTTATGTATTCTGTACTTGATGAATATTTGTAAATTCCTTTAATGCTATCTAATACGTGTGCAGCTTCATGACCAATAACCTCTTCTTTAACTAATTGGGCAGGATTTGGATGATTCGATGATTTTAATAGGCAAAACCATCCCCTTTTAGGTTTAGCGAAACTTAAAACTTCGTTGCAAAGTCAATTCCAACAAAACAAGGATTGAAACTTTTGCTTTTTCCATTGCTAAAACACTTGCTTTAGAACTAGATATTCCCATAAAAAAATTCACCTCCAATAAATTTATTATTCTTCAAAAAATTTGATTAACTTCTCTTTAACTCTATAACGTTCAATACCTTCTTTAAATCCTTCAAAAAATGGTATGATAACTAAAACTGAGAAAAGGATTAAGAAAGCTAGAGCTAATTGAGGTAAAGTAATGAGAAATTCAGAGGCCATCACCTCCCTGTAAAAAAATTAGTTTAAAGCTAAAGCTAAAGGTCTAAAACAGAAATGAGTTTAAATAAAAAGAGAATAGTAAAATCAGTTAAATTAGAGTTTCTTTCTCGTTGGCTAATTCTTTCATTGTCTTTCTATATTCTTTATAGTGTTCTGATTCTTCCATTTTATCTCTGTGGGGATTTTCCTTGAGTTCTTCTTTAATAAGGACATCATTGGAATCATAGGTTTGAATAAGCATGTTAACTGCATTATAGGAATATTTCTGCTGAAGGTTGCCTTTATCATCTAAATAACTTATAACTTGTTTTTCGCCATTTTCTAGAGAGATTGTTTCTTGTTCAACATTTCCTTCCATTTCAAACATTTTATATACTTCCTAACAGGTTTTCTATGAATCTTAAACGATTAGGGAATAACCTTCTAAATCTCACACCGTCTGGTGAATCTGGATTTAAGTATAATCGTGCTGATTCTGCGAAATCTTCACTAAACGCTGCTTCAGAACGTTCTGTAACACGGTCGTAGAATGAATTTCTAGCATAATTAGATGGCCATTGTTCCCCATTTAATGAATTATCTGCTTTAACTGCATTTATGTATTCTGTACTTGATGAATATTTGTATAGACGAGTTGAACTGTCAAGTATGTGTGCAGCTTCGTGAGGAATTGTAGTTGTGCGAACGTATAATGCGGGATTCGGGCCACTTGGAGGTAGTAGACACATCCAATCCCTACCAGAAATAGTAAACCTGTTGCATATCCTCCTTCTCTTTGAATTGTCTGATCTTCTATGAAAATATTTTTAACAGGATCTCGTAATTTCTTGGGTAGATTAATGTAACCTTTATAAACGTCGTCATGACTTACAAAAGGATTCTTATCCTTTATTGTGTTAAATATTGTGATTGTGTTGTTTGCGCCTTCATCATGCCTGTAACTCACACCAACGTATCTTTTGCAGCCTAATTCTGGCCTTAGTTCTCGTGTTCTTCTGATATTACTCCGTACAATTTCTCTATCAGAATCATCAACATGATAAGAAATACTTCTCTCTTGGTCAAAACCATTCAATCCTAAATTAGTCTGATTTTAGCGGGACACAAAAGAGATACGTGGATTGGACGAATTAATTGGAAAGAAGAAAGAAAGGAGTTAAGGAATATCTCGATTAAGAGCATTTCTTGCTTGCATAGCTTTTTGATGATATTGATTTGAAAGAACAATCCCTGAAGCATTATTAGTTTGGAGAGCATCAATACGGGTTTGGTAGCACATCAATAAATTCATGTTTTCAGATAATAAATCCTGATGCGCCTTCTCATATCCAACAGGCGGCACCGTATTATTAATCAATTGTTGATCCGATTCTAAATCTCTACAGAAATTAGTTAAAGATGGTACAAAATTATAAGCCGTCGAAGTCGTTCCATTACCATAGTTCACAGTTCTTGTTTCCTCGCTAGTACAAAAATTCATCACTGCAATCCACGTATTCGCTTCACTTTGATATTGCTCTGCATCTGGATGAGTATTAATAGAACACACACAAACAATGAATCCCACTGCCAATAATAAAATACCTGCAATTATCAATATCAAAACTATGTTTTTATTACTCATTTTCTCACCTCCACTACCCATTTTTTATTCCTTCCCCTATATGATTTTTGTTTTTCTTCTTATTATCGACATATTTATAATTATCTAATCTTTCTGCATTTCAATCCTAAATTAATCTGATTTTAGCCGGTTACAGCTATGTAAAAAAGCGAAGACATGTAATGATTTCAATCCTAACTTAGTCTGATTTTAGCCCATTTTACTCCCAACAAGATTCATCCCTGGAACAAGCTTTCAATCCTAACTTAGTCTGATTTTAGCCAGTGTCAGCTGTTTCATTTAAAGTTGTACTGTTCTCCTTTCAATCCTAACTTAGTCTGATTTTAGCCTAAGAATCCTCCGTCGTTGTTTGGAGTTCTATACTCCTTTCAATCCTAACTTAGTCTGATTTTAGCCTAATTCCATATATTTTTTTTATTTATTCATTATATGCCTTTCAATCCTAACTTAGTCTGATTTTAGCCTAAGTATACGACTCGGTAATAATTGTGTCGTATTTTCTTTCAATCCTAACTTAGTCTGATTTTAGCCTGGAATGATATTGCACCAAGATAATAGGGATTTGTATCCTTTCAATCCTAACTTAGTCTGATTTTAGCCCTCCAATGTTTTCTGTTGTATCATCAACGCCTATTTCTTTCAATCCTAACTTAGTCTGATTTTAGCCCCATTATCTGGATACTGCAGAACAGGGCCAGAGGACCTTTCAATCCTAACTTAGTCTGATTTTAGCCGGATCCATCCCGGTGGGCGTATGACCCTTTTTTTCCCTTTCAATCCTAACTTAGTCTGATTTTAGCTTCCATACGCTGAAAAACGTTGGCTTGTCCTATCCGGCTTTCAATCCTAACTTAGTCTGATTTTAGCCGATAAAATAATAAAAGTCGCCAGGCCCCACGGTCATCTTTCAATCCTAACTTAGTCTGATTTTAGCCCCCCATAAATGGCTTGGTAAGCCTGTGAGAGCCGCACTTTCAATCCTAACTTAGTCTGATTTTAGCCACGTTGTAGACCTGCTTGTTGCAGACACTTTTGTCTTTCAATCCTAACTTAGTCTGATTTTAGCCGAACAGGAAGCCCCTCACAACAATGTGTTTGAGATTCTTTCAATCCTAACTTAGTCTGATTTTAGCCATAATCACAGATTAATCCTTTGTCCCTGGCAAATGTCTTTCAATCCTAACTTAGTCTGATTTTAGCCTTCAGCACGGAAAATAGATGTAACATTTCCAATTATCTTTCAATCCTAACTTAGTCTGATTTTAGCCTCATAGTTCATGTTTTTCTCTCCTCTCGTATTTGTTATTTCAATCCTAACTTAGTCTGATTTTAGCCATGCGAAATCACCGAAAATGAGCTGTTAGATGTAGAATTTCAATCCTAACTTAGTCTGATTTTAGCCTTAGCTTGGAGTCATCATGCTTCTGTAGTTATCGGATTTCAATCCTAACTTAGTCTGATTTTAGCCATTGTGTAAAGCAGTCGGGACTGTATTTTAGATCAAATTTCAATCCTAACTTAGTCTGATTTTAGCCTAATTAGAATTAGCCTCATCCAAAACGTCACCATAAATTTCAATCCTAACTTAGTCTGATTTTAGCCTAAGCTGAGTTCCCGGGCTTCTTTAATGTCGTCCCAATTTCAATCCTAACTTAGTCTGATTTTAGCCCTGATGGATTAACCGTTAAAGTGCTGAACAACCAATATTTCAATCCTAACTTAGTCTGATTTTAGCCTTATTTCGATTTCTTGACCATTTATCTCGATTTTCATTTCAATCCTAACTTAGTCTGATTTTAGCCGATCCTGTTCTGATATTTTGTGTCCAGCCATAAAATATTTCAATCCTAACTTAGTCTGATTTTAGCCGAGATTCAGCAGTCTCCGACACAGATACAGGTTCAAATTTCAATCCTAACTTAGTCTGATTTTAGCCTTAGTTCATTGAATGAATGTTCAAATCTTAAAATCTATTTCAATCCTAACTTAGTCTGATTTTAGCCGGATGCAAGAACATCGCTTGTTGCTAGTTTGGAAGTATTTCAATCCTAACTTAGTCTGATTTTAGCCTCATTTGTCAAATCCCCCTTTTGTGAAATAAGTAAGATTTCAATCCTAACTTAGTCTGATTTTAGCCCTTCTCATCAAACGTGGAAACCATGCACTTTTCACCATTTCAATCCTAACTTAGTCTGATTTTAGCCTTTGTAAGGTTTTAATGTTCTGTCCGGTTGTGCCTAATTTCAATCCTAACTTAGTCTGATTTTAGCCGTAATCACCTTAAAAAAGAATTGTTTGAGGTACCTTATTTCAATCCTAACTTAGTCTGATTTTAGCCTCCTGTGATGTCTGCTTTTTCAAGTCTGAAGCTTTCATTTCAATCCTAACTTAGTCTGATTTTAGCCACGTTGAGGAGGTTCATCTTCTTTAAGATCGGGTTTATTTCAATCCTAACTTAGTCTGATTTTAGCCAAATATGAAATGTTCTATGGCCATGTACCTGAAACAAATTTCAATCCTAACTTAGTCTGATTTTAGCCAAATATGAAATGTTCTATGGCCATGTACCTGAAACAAATTTCAATCCTAACTTAGTCTGATTTTAGCCACGCATATCTTTGTACTGTGCAAGTGTGATGTTCGCATTTCAATCCTAACTTAGTCTGATTTTAGCCTCTCATGAGGTAATGCATCTTCCAATACAAACCAGCATTTCAATCCTAACTTAGTCTGATTTTAGCCTCTCATGAGGTAATGCATCTTCCAATACAAACCAGCATTTCAATCCTAACTTAGTCTGATTTTAGCCTTGTACCTTTCATAATTACAATAAGCACATAATCTTATTTCAATCCTAACTTAGTCTGATTTTAGCCGCAAATAAGTCCCAGTGCTTCTGCCTTCCGTGAGGGATTTCAATCCTAACTTAGTCTGATTTTAGCCTCAAATACAATGAAGAAGCAATCAAAAACGCTATTCCATTTCAATCCTAACTTAGTCTGATTTTAGCCCATGAGTCCGATTTATCTAAGAGATAATTTGAAAAAATTTCAATCCTAACTTAGTCTGATTTTAGCC
>ENA-UOOH01003038-UOOH01003038.1-fermentation-metagenome-genome-assembly--contig:-NODE-3038-length-13384-cov-363.780479_pt1 | contig 13384 bp, 9 predicted proteins | sample MGYA00245778_ERZ724025 | MGnify/ENA primary metagenome ERZ724025 (study PRJEB28704, sample SAMN03018313) | fermentation metagenome | biome: anthropogenic terrestrial biome; feature: soil... | reverse complement strand
TTTTACTCTCTTCCCATGTCTCTCTACTCTGCAATCCAGATTCGCTCTATTCAAGTAAACAAGTTTTTATTTATGTTAAGTTACTTCCTTCAATCAGGATTATAATTCTATTTAACAATATTCTATCTAATAACAACATTCTATTTGGGAAATTTTCTTATTCAGTCAGGAGGAAGACAATGCGAAGAGATTATATAGACACGGGCTACAGCCCAAAGGATACCGATCTGGTTTGTGAATTCCATATTGAACCATCAGCAGGAGTAAACTTTGAGGAGGCTGCAACCCATATGGCAGGGGAAAGCTCTATAGACTCCTGGACTGAAATTGTCACATTAAGCCCTGAACTTGCAGCCAAATTGAAGCCCCATGTTTTTTATGTGAATGAAGAAGCACAGACTGTAAGGGTAGCTTATTCGGAAGAGCTTTTTGAGCTGGGATCGGTCCCGCAGGTTCTCAGTGCTGTTGCAGGAAACATCCTGAGCATGAAAGTCGTTGACAACCTGAGACTGCAGGATATTGCTTTCCCGAAGCCAATGCTCCGTGAGTTCAGAGGTCCCAAATTTGGGCTTCCCGGAATCAGGGAACTTACAGGTGTGCAGGACAGGCCTCTCATAGGAACTATTGTTAAACCTAAAGTTGGATTAACTTCCGAAAAGCATGCTGAAGTGGCTTACAACTCCTTTGCAGGCGGTTGCGACCTTGTCAAGGACGATGAGAACCTTACAGACCAGAAATTTAATAGTTTTGAAAGAAGAGCTAAATTCACTCTTAAACTTGCAGAAAAGGCAGAATCTGAAACAGGAGAGCGCAAAATGTATCTCTGCAACATTACTGCCCCGACCTGTAAGGAAATGATTCGCCGCATGAATATTCTTAAAGACCTGGGGGCAAACTATGCAATGGTTGACGTTGTGCCTGCAGGCTGGACTGCGCTTCAAACCCTGAGGGAAGAAGCCGAAGACATAGGCCTGGCGCTTCATGCCCATCGCTGTATGCATTCAGCCTATACTCGTAACCCACGCCACGGGATAAGCATGCTTGTTGTTGCCAAGCTCTGCAGGCTCATTGGACTTGACCAGCTTCACATAGGTACGGTTGTCGGGAAGATGCATGGGGAAAAGCATGAGGTTCTAGCTCTTCGAGATGAGTGTGTGCTTGACAAAGTGCCTGCAGAGGAAAGCCAGCATGTTCTTGCTCAGGATTGGGGAGGGTTGAAGCCTATGTTCCCGGTTGCGTCTGGAGGACTTGCCCCGACTATGATTCCTGATCTGTATGCTATCTTCGGAAAAGATGTTATTATGCAGTTCGGTGGCGGAATTCACGCACACCCTATGGGTACGGCAGCCGGAGCCACTGCCTGCAGGCAGGCACTTGAAGCAGCTTTTGAGGGAGTTAGCCTGCAGGAATATGCAAAAAACCACAGAGAACTTGAAGTTGCTTTGGATAAGTGGCTGAAGAAATAAAGCTGGAAAAAGAATAACAGGAATATAATCGGAAAGGTGTTTACCCCTAGTGCAGGCAGAAAACGGAAATAGAATAAAGACCCTGGTTTTCCGGGTTTCCGATGAAAATTTTGATTCCCTCCTTGACAGGGCGGCAGCGGTTATCAAGAGCGGCGGAACTGTAGCTTTCCCCACGGAGACAGTCTATGGGCTTGGAGCTGATGGCCTTAATCCAGAGGCAGTTCTGAAGGTTTTCGAGGCAAAAAAACGCCCTCCAGGAAATCCCCTTAGCCTTCTTGTTCATTCAAGGGAAGATGTTAAGAAAGTAGCAAGAAATGTCCCGATGAACGCTTTCAGGCTTATGGATGCTTTTTGGCCTGGTCCTCTTACGATTATCCTTGAGAAAAACAATATAGTTCCCGCTATTACCTCAGGAAACCTGGCATCAATAGGGGTTCGCATGCCTGATCACAAAATTCCTTTGGAACTTATAAAAAGGGCAGGCACCCCTCTTGCTGCTCCAAGTGCCAACCTATCAGGAAAGCCCAGTCCCAGTCTTGCAGCCCATGTTATATCGGATCTTACTGGCAGGATTGATGCAATTCTTGATGCCGGGGAGGCTGCAATAGGTCTTGAGTCAACTGTAATTGATATGACTGTCAAGCCCCCTGTTGTACTCAGGCCAGGAGCCGTGAGTATTCATGAGCTTGAAAGCGTTATAGGAAAGGTCAGGTCAGGATACAAAAACAGCGAAGCAGGAAATGAATCAGATCTGCTGGAAGAGAAGGCAGGTCAGAAATACGGGCACTATACTCCTGATACAAAGGTCGTGCTTGTTGAAGGGGAAGGTAAACAGGTTTCGGAAAAGCTTGCTAAGCTACTTGAAAGTTACAGGAGCAAAGGGCAGAAAATCGGGCTTCTTCTCAGTGAGGAATCCCATGAAGAAATTTCAGTTTTCCTTGCTTTGAAAAATCTAGGTCCAGATGAATGCTTTTTACTCGGGTCCAGGAAAGAGCCAGAAATAGCTGCCAGGAGGCTCTTTGAAGGGCTCAGAAAGCTTGACAGTAAGGCACTGGATGTAATCGTGGCCGATGGATCTTTCAGCCATTCAGGACTTGGGGAGGCGCTAATTAACCGACTGAGGGAAGCATCTACCGTAAAACTTTTTGTTTGAGCTCAATTGTAATAAAGAGTTATAGCTCAGTTGCAACACAGAGTTGTAATACAGGATTGAAGATTCAGTTTAATGTTTGAGAGAGATGGTTTTGAAAGCAGAAAAAAAGAAAAATCTGGCAAAAATGCAGGCTTATAAAAAGGTCGTAAGTCAGAACAAAAGAATAAACAAGATTAACCTTGTAGTGCTGGTTGCTGGCTTGCTTTTAACGGTTCTGGGTATGGAAAAGGCAGGGAGTTATCTTCTCTGGACAGGTATGTTTGTCCTTCTTATAACCGCAATTTCAGGTATCCTGGCATCAGGGTCTCTTCGCAGGTAAAGATAATACCGATTTTCTTTTTTAAAGGAGCTTTCAAATGGGAGAAACTATTGCAAGTAAGGAAATGCACGAATACTTCAACGAACTTGAAGCAAGGCTCAAAGAAGCTATCGAGATCGCAAATACAGCTCGAGCTCGTGGAGGAGATCCAAAACCCATAGTAGAAATTCCACTTGCTAAGGACCTTGCGGATAGGGTTGAGAACCTTATAGGAGTAGAAGGAGTCGCTGCAAAGCTTCGAGAGCTTGAGACAAAGATGTCCAGGGAAGAAGCTGCTCTCGAAATTGGGCGTCAGGTAGCTGAAGGAGAGGTTGGAAACTTTGCGACAAAAAAGGATGCAGTTGAAGCTGCGATTCGAGTTTCCATGGCTACCCTTACGGAAGGAGTGGTTGCAGCCCCAATTGAAGGCATTGACAAGGTTGAATTGGGAACGAACGACGATGGTTCACAATACATCCGAATTTTTTACTCAGGACCGATTAGGAGTGCAGGTGGGACCGCCCAGGCACTTTCCGTGCTCGTTGGCGATTATGTAAGGCGCGGGATAGGGATTGACCGCTATAAGCCTAGGCCTGAGGAAATAGAACGTTATGTGGAAGAGATTCTACTTTACAAGAGAGTCTCAAGCCTGCAGTATACGCCCTCGGAAGACGAGATTCGTTTGATAGTCAGAAATTGTCCTGTTTGTATTGATGGTGACCCAACCGAAGATGCCGAGGTAGAAGGGCACAGGGATTTAGAAAGGATTGGGACAAATCGTGTCAGAGGGGGAATGTGCCTTGTACTTGCCGAAGGGCTCGCCCTCAAGGCACCCAAGATTCAGAGACATGTCAATAAGTTGAATATGGATGGATGGGACTGGCTGGAAACCCTTATAGGGGGTTCAAAAGGCGGAGGCGGTGAAGAAGATGATCAGGAAAACAAAATCAAGCCGAAGGATAAGTATATAAGAGACCTGATCGCAGGCAGACCGGTTTTTTCCCATCCTTCGAGGCCAGGAGGATTCAGGCTCCGATATGGGCGTTCAAGAAATACCTCTTTTGCGGCTGCAGGGATCAATCCGTCTACTATGGTTTTACTCGACGATTTTGTTACTAACGGGACTCAGCTCAAGGTTGAAAGACCTGGAAAAGCTGCAGGCATGTCTGCCGTAGACTCGATAGAAGGGCCAACAGTGCGCCTTTATTCTGGAGACCTTGTCCGAGTAGATAATATAGAAGAAGCTTATGAGCTTCGCCCGCAGGTCGAGGTAATAATAGATATTGGGGAAATCCTGATTAATTATGGGGATTTTCTGGAAAACAACCATCCTCTTATGCCTTCACCTTATGTCTTTGAATGGTGGCATTATGACTATGAAGCAGCCTGCCCTGAGGCAATCCATGAAGATGAATTGAAAAATCCTTCTGCAGCTCTGGCTCTCAGGCTTGCGGAGGAATACGATGTTCCTCTACATCCAAAATTCACGTATCTCTGGCACGATATAAACCGAAGTGAATTTGAAGCTTTAAGGGAATTCGTGGCTGAGAAGGGAAGTTTCTCGATTGAAAGTGGAATTCTTGGGCTGCCTCTGAAAGCCTGCCTGGAAAGGGGTATCAAATTCGTATTGGAAAAACTTCTTGTACTTCACAGGGTAAAAACTGAGACGATCCTGATTGAAGAAGCTCTTCCTTTTATTCTCTGCCTTGGGCTTGACCGTCACCTGAAAGAAAAAGCCCGAATGCCTGATACTGAGAATATGGTGGATGCCGCAGCTCTTTTAAGCGGATTTAATGTTTTCCCTAGGGCTCCTTCAAGAATAGGGGCAAGGATGGGAAGACCAGAAAAATCCAACCTGCGAAAGATGTCTCCTGCAGCCCAGGTTCTCTTTCCGATTAGCAATGCCGGGGGAATTACGCGAAATCTTGTATCTGCTTCAGATTACCTGGCCTCAATGAATGGGAAAATTGGCGAAATTGAAGTGGAAATGGGACTCAGGGAATGTCCTGCCTGTGGGAAAGAGGCCTATTTCTGGCGTTGTGAATGTGGAGAGTATACCCATCCCAAACTCTCCTGTCCCCGCTGTAAAATTGAGGCCCGAGGTTCTGAAACCTGCCCTAAGTGCGGTAGAAAGTTAACTTCCGTTACAAACATCAAACTGGATTTTCGTTCCATTTACAAGCAGGCTTTTGAAAATTTAGGGGAAAGGGAAAAAATGGGCCTTATAAAAGGCGTAAAACGGCTTATGAACGGGCAGATGACTCCAGAACCTTTGGAAAAGGGAATTTTGCGGGCGATACATGACGTCTATATTTTTAAAGATGGGACTGTCCGTTACGATATGTCAGACATTCCACTTACACATATCAGGGCCGATGAAATCGGGATAACGGCAGCCAAACTCCGGGAACTCGGGTACGTGGAGGATATTTACGGAAACCCTCTTGAGAGAGATGATCAGGTTGTCTGCCTGAAGGTCCAGGATCTTGTGATTTCTTATGATGGAGCCGAGTATATGTTGCGTACGGCAAAATATGTGGACGATCTGCTTGTAAAGTATTACAAGGTTGAGCCCTATTACAACGCCGAGACAATCCAGGATTTGGTGGGCGTATTGCTTATTGGGCTTGCTCCGCATACTTCCGCAGGCGTCCTAGCACGTCTGGTAGGGTTTACGAAAGCTTCAGTCGGCTATGCTCATCCTTTCTTTCATGCTTCAAAACGCAGGAATTGCGATGGCGATGAAGATTGCATAATGCTCCTTATGGATGGGATTCTTAATTTCTCAAGGTCTTATCTTCCTGACAAAAGGGGTGGAAAAATGGATGCCCCTCTTGTACTTACTACTAGGATCGATCCCAAAGAAGTCGATAAAGAGGCGCATAATATAGATGTGTCTGCAAGATATCCGCTTGCGTTCTATAGGGCTACCCAAGAACTAAAAAATCCCGCAGAACTTGAAAGTATTATGGATCTGGTTAGTAGTCGGCTTGGAACGCCAGAACAGTACGACCATTTCATGTTTACACATGATACTAAGGATATTGCTGCAGGGCCGCTCAATTCTTCGTATAAGACCCTTGGAAGCATGATAGAAAAAATGGAGGCACAACTCACTCTTGCTAATAAAATAAGGGCTGTAGATGCTCCTGATGTGGCAGAAAGAGTGCTCAAGTCTCACTTCCTTCCTGATCTTCTTGGAAATCTCCGCTCCTTTTCCAGGCAGCGGATGCGCTGTATAAAATGTGGAGAGAAATTCAGACGTCCTCCGTTAACCGGGGAATGCCCTAAATGCGGAGGTAATGTCGTACTGACTGTGTATGAGGGATCTGTCCGTAAATATCTTGAGGTTTCAAAAGAAATCGGGGAAAGGTATGGAGTTTCCAGCTATACCCGACAGAGAATTGAGCTTCTGGATAAAGATATATGTTCTTTATTCGAAAATCACAGGATTAAACAACTTGGACTTTCGGACTTTATGTACGGGCCCGCGCGCTAAGACTGGCTGAAAAGAAAATACTTCGTTATTTAAAAATTTATATTGATTGGTAGAAGATAGGGCACTTTAAGAGTCCAAAAGTACAGAAACATTTATTAATTGGTTCTCTGATTTTACAGCGTAATGTCCTATTCTCCTTCTGGAGAAAACTCTCTTTTTAGATTTCAATTATTCCGGATTGGTGAGTTTTTTCTCTATTGAATTAATATTCTCTATATATTTTCAATGTAATTATATAATTATATGACGATTTATTTATTATCTGTTTGATTATCTGTATTTGTCACAGTATATTTTTTTTCACATAGCTCTAGGTTTTTTTCTTTCTTTCTCATATCTGAACTGGAGTTTTAATTTTAGTTTGATTTATTTCACAGGCAGCCCAAGGGAATTGATCTGCCCTATAAGCTCCGTAAAGTTTTCAATTTCTAGTTCCAGAACCTCTTCTCGACTCATGCCTATTGACATTTCTCCGTCTACAGAAAGACGCTCAGGACCCCTGCGAATAAGCCTATCAACCCCGTCCCTCCTGAGAGCTTCTTTTATTTCCATATCATGCGCAAAAGCTCTTCCTGGGATGAAAACAGTTTCGCTTACTTCCGAGAGATCTAGCTTTTTGAAATCTTCAAGAGTAATAAGGCATCCTATGTCTTTTTCCAGGGCTACGATATTCACGGAACCTCCAAGAGCCTCAAAGATTTCTCTCAGCCTTGAGGCTGCTATCTGGCCTGTAATAATCGTGGCTCTTTTTGTAGTTCTAGGGAGCTTCTCAAGAGCTTCGGGAATATTCCGGATGGCAAAAGGAGAACCAATTAGGGGATCTTCAAGTGGGGTCCCTGTAATCCTCATAGAAGGGTGCTTTGCTGCAGAGTTATGTACAAGTTCTGTGAATTCTTGAACGGTATGTGGGATGATGCCCGGAATAATAGGAGCATTGTTCAGGATAAGTCCGTTTTCCTGAAAGTTTGCAAATCTCATCAGGATTGCTCCTTTTGCACCCATGGTTTCAAGGTCACTTAGGGTCTTATTAAGGACTTCTCCGTCATTCACTCCAGGAATAAGCACAATCGCTCCGTATACTTCACAATGAGCACAGAAGTCTCGAAGAACCTGTAAAGAAGCATCAGGCTCTGGATCTTTCATATACTCAGCTCTTAGATCCGGATCAGTAGCAAAGACTGTAAAGCTCACTTCTGTGATTCCGTGGTCTATGTAAAATGAGGCATCATCAGGCTTGCCAAAACCTTTTCCACTTGTATACCCCAGATGAATAGGAATTCTGAACTGAGATAGAAATTCTACAAGTTTTTTCAGTTCTGGGTAGCAGCTTAAATCGCCTCCTCCGCTGATAGTGAATTTTTTTACTTCTCCATTTGCGAAATAGAGTTTTCTTGCGGTTTCCTCCAGTACGATTTGAAGGGGTTTGAAGCCTGAGTATGATTCCTTTACACTGCGGGTACAATAGTCACATCCTTTTTTGAAAGGAAGACAGTACTTGCAGCCCAGAGCTTGGACGTTTTTGACCTTTTTAAAATAACAATATTTACAAAAGCCTCTACAGTCTACCCCTGGATTTCCACCTACATCGACAACTACTTCCATATTAAACTTTCGTATTGTTAGGATATTACTAAATCTTTTTGGTATGACTCTCTGGTAACAAAATATCATATTAAAAAAATTAATATGAACTTTCTATTATCTTATATAATTTACATATTAAGTAATTTTGTTCTTTTTTGATGACTTTAAGTAATATTAAAATTTGGTTTTTCTATTGATATCGTTTTTTTATATAATTCTATAAAAATAGATTCCAGATTAATAAAATCCATCTTAAAAAAATAGACGAATTCATTGAGCGGAGAACACAAAAGATTTAAGTACCTTCTAAACGAATGAGATTTACATTGGGAAAGTGGACACTTAAAAACGACGCGGTATTTGATTTATTAAGTGCAAAAGCACTTGATTAGGTGACCAGTCCCAAAACGATTTTAATAAATTAAGGAGGAAATTAAAGTGTCTGACACAGTAGACATCTACGACGACAGAGGAAAATTGCTCGAGAGCAATGTCGACATTATGAATATTGCTCCAACAAGAAACGCAGCAATTAAAAAGATTATCATGGACACCAAGAGGTCCGTTGCAGTCAACCTCGCAGGTATTCAGGGCGCACTTGCCAGCGGCAAGATGGGCGGCAAGGGCCGTCAGATCTTAGGCCGTGGGCTCAACTACGATATCGTAGGCAATGTTGATGCTATTGCAGCAAACGTTAAGGATCTTATCAAAGTTAATGAAGGCGACGACGCAAATGTCAGAGTTCTTAAAGGTGGCAAGAGCCTGTTGATCCAGGTTCCACAGTCCAGAATTCTTGCTGGTGCCGACTACATGTCCGCAACCACAGTCGGTGCAGCAGCAGTCACCCAGACTATTATTGACATGTTCGAAACTGACCCATTTGATGCTCCTATCGTAAAGGGCGCTATCTGGGGAAGCTACCCACAGACAATGGACCTGATGGGCGGAAACGTTGCAGGTATCCTGAACATTCCCCAGAACAATGAAGGTCTTGGCTTCTCCCTTAGAAACATTATGGCCAACCACGTTGCAGCAATTACCAACCGGAATGCAATGAACGCATCAGCTCTTTCTTCTATCTACGAGCAGGCTGGTATCTTCGAGATGGGTGGAGCAGTCGGTATGTTCGAGAGACATCAGCTCCTCGGTCTTGCATATCAGGGCCTTAATGCCAACAATCTCTTATATGACATTGTAAAGGAAAACGGTAAGGACGGTACCATTGGAACCGTTATCGAGTCAGTTGTCCGCAGGGCAGTTGAAGACGGTATTATCTCCGTTGACAAGACTGCTCCCTCTGGATACAACTTCTATAAGGCAAACGATGTCCCCATGTGGAATGCCTGTGCAGCAGTCGGTACCCTTGCAGCCACCATGGTGAACTGTGGTGCAGGACGTGCAGCTCAGAACGTTTCCTCAACACTTCTCTACTTCAACGACATCCTTGAGAAGGAAACCGGTCTCCCAGGATGCGACTATGGTAAAGTGCAGGGTGTCGCAGTAGGATTCTCATTCTTCAGCCACTCTATCTATGGTGGCGGTGGACCTGGTGTCTTCAACGGTAACCACGTCGTTACCAGGCACTCCAGAGGATTTGCAATCCCCTGCGTATGCGCAGCAGTAGCTCTTGATGCAGGTACCCAGATGTTTACAATCGAAGCAACATCTGGCCTGATAGGTGACGTGTTTGGTGGAATCAACGAATTCCGCGAGCCGATTAAGGCAGTTGCAGGAGCGCTCTAAACAAAAACTCAAAAGGTCTAACGATGTCAGACTCTGCTTCAAATACAGAAGATTCTATCCAAATCGAAATTTTTCCCAGTAGAATCCTGTCTCCTGAAACAGCTCAGAAACTCATGACTGAGATCTACAAGGTGGACGGGGTAATCCGCGTCATGGTGCAGGGCAACAGGCTGCCTGAAAGGGTGACTGCCGGCCCTGGCACAGGGGAAAAAGTGGAACATCCACTTAGAAAGCCTATTCAGATTGGAGATCAGGTTATTGAATTGAAGATCTGTGTGGGCAGGATCAGGGTTGAACTTTCAAACGCCGAAGCTAAAGAAAAGCTCAGGGAAGTATGCAAAAATTTGCTTCCGTTCCCCTTTGAATTCAGGGAAGGACATTTCCTCAAAAAGAAGCCTACTGTAACTGACTATGCCAAACTTGGTCCTGAGGCAGATTCCAGGTTGCTTGGTATGGTAGATCCTAAAGCCAAGATCGACCAGCTCATTTTTATCGAGAAGCAAAAGGAGCAAAAAGAAAAAGAGAATAAAGATGAGTGAAAAGGTATGATGATCGATCGGGAAACGCAGGTAGTTGATTGTCGATGCGGCGCAGGGCTTGGCAAGGGAGGAGGGCTTGCCCAACGAGGCACTCTCTCGGAAGCCGGCCGTGCTGAGGTCGTAGCTATTGCAATGAGTCCCGGACAGAGACATATCACAAAACCGGTATGTGAGATCACATATGGGATGAGGAAAGAGAACATTCAGGTAAGTGTGTTGGTACTCTATTCAGGCTCTGGAATTCCTGAGTCAGGTATGAGGACCGGATCTTTTGTGCTGAGTCCAGTAGAAGTTGCACAGATTGAAATGCACAAACTGGCTGTTATTCACCTCGGAAATATCAAGGATCATGTGGTTAGGAAAACTAGGGAAATCCTAAGTCAGGCTAATATTCCGGCGATTGTAGTCAGCCAGATCCCAGTAGATTTTGAGGATTTTGCAGAGGCAGGAATTAAGACGAGATTAGTGATGCCAAGGGATGAAAATATTCGTACAAAAGGAATTGTGATGGATATGGTGAGCGGAGTTACACGCGGTGATTCCTGTCCCAGGGACAAACTAAATTTAATCGTTAAATATGTCAAGACTACATTAGACCAGTTAGAAGATAATATAGGAGTTGCATGAGATGGCTTACGAAAGACAATTTTATCCAGGCGCAACATCAGTTGGCGCTAACAGAAGAAAGCACATGTCTGGAAAACTTGAGAAACTCAGGGAAATTTCAGACGAAGATTTAACAGCAATTCTCGGGCACCGTGCCCCAGGGAGTGACTATCCAAGCACCCACCCCCCACTTGCAGAGATGGGAGAACCCGCATGTTCGACCCGTGAGAATGTTGAAGCTACACCAGGTGCAAAGGCTGGTGACAGAGTCAGATATGTCCAGTTTACTGACTCAATGTACAACGCGCCTGCAACCCCGTACTTCAGATCATACTTCGCAGCAATCAACTTCAGAGGTGTAGACCCAGGTACCCTTTCTGGCCGTCAGATTGTTGAAGCCCGTGAAAGAGACATGGAACAGTGCGCAAAGGTTCAGATGGAAACTGAAATCTCTGACCACGCACTTGCAGGTATGCGTGGTGCAACTGTGCACGGTCACTCTGTTCGTCTCCAGGAAGACGGTGTAATGTTCGACATGCTTGACAGGAGAAGACTTGAAAACGGCACCATCATAATGGATAAAGACCAGGTTGCAATCCCACTCGACAGAAAAGTTGACCTCGGCAAACCCATGTCCAGTGAAGAAGCTGCAAAGAGAACCACCATTTACCGTGTGGATAATGTAGCTTTCAGGGACGACGCAGAAGTCGTTGAATGGGTACACAGGATATTCGATGAAAGAACAAAATACGGATTCCAGCCGAAATGAGGTGACCACAATGGCAGCAGATATTTTTTCAAAATTTAAAAAATCAATGGAAGTCAAATTCACACAGGAATTTGGTTCAAACCAGCAAAGTGGCGGCGACATCTCCGGCAAGACAGCCAAGTTCCTGAGGCTAGGTCCTGAGCAGGACCCAAGAAAGGTCGAAATGATCAAAGCCGGAAAGGAACTAGCAGAAAAGAGAGGCCTTGCATTCTACAACCCAATGATGCACTCAGGTGCTCCTCTAGGCCAGCGTGCAATTACTCCTTACACCATCTCCGGCACTGACATTATTGCAGAACCTGATGACCTTCACTATGTCAACAATGCTGCAATGCAGCAGATGTGGGACGACATCAGGAGAACCTGCATTGTCGGTCTTGACATGGCTCATGAAACACTTGAGAAGAGGCTGGGCAAGGAAGTTACCCCTGAAACCATCAACCATTACCTTGAAGTCCTTAACCATGCCATGCCCGGTGCAGCAGTGGTTCAGGAAATGATGGTCGAAACTCATCCTGCCCTTGTTGACGACTGTTTCGTGAAAGTCTTCACAGGCGACGACACACTTGCAGATGAAATCGACAAGCAGTTCCTTATTGACATCAACAAGGAATTCCCAGAAGAACAGGCAGCCCAGATTAAGGCCTCCATCGGCAAGACTTCTTGGCAGGCAATCCATATTCCAACAATTGTCTCCAGAACAACTGACGGTGCTCAGACTTCCAGGTGGGCAGCCATGCAGATCGGTATGTCTTTCATCTCCGCATATTCAATGTGTGCCGGTGAAGCAGCCGTCGCTGACCTGTCTTTCGCTGCAAAGCACGCAGCTCTGGTCTCAATGGGTGAAATGCTTCCAGCAAGGCGTGCACGTGGCCCCAATGAGCCCGGCGGACTGTCCTTCGGTCACCTGTCAGACATCATCCAGACAAGCCGCACAGTCCTTGACGACCCAGCAAAGATAGCCCTTGAAGTCGTCGGTGCAGGCTGTATGCTCTACGACCAGATCTGGCTCGGATCCTACATGTCCGGTGGTGTTGGGTTCACTCAGTATGCAACAGCTGCATACACTGACGACATCCTTGACAACAACGTGTACTACAACGTTGACTACATCAACGACAAGTACAATGGAGCTGCAAACATAGGCACTGACAACAAGGTAAAGGCAACTCTCGATGTCGTAAAGGATATCGCAACCGAGTCCACACTCTACGGTATCGAGACTTACGAGAAGTTCCCGACTGCCCTTGAAGACCACTTCGGTGGATCCCAGAGAGCAACCGTGCTCGCAGCTGCAGCCGGTGTCGCAACTGCCCTTGCAACTGCAAACGCAAATGCTGGTCTCTCTGGCTGGTACCTCTCCATGTACCTCCACAAGGAAGCATGGGGCCGTCTCGGCTTCTTTGGATACGACCTGCAGGACCAGTGTGGTGCCACAAATGTTCTGTCCTACCAGGGTGACGAAGGTCTCCCAGACGAACTCCGTGGTCCAAACTACCCCAACTACGCAATGAACGTAGGTCACCAGGGTGGATACGCAGGTATCGCTCAGGCAGCCCACTCAGGCCGAGGAGACGCATTCACCGTCAACCCACTCATCAAGGTCTGCTTCGCTGACGACCTCCTGCCCTTCAATTTTGCTGAGCCCAGGAGAGAGTTCGGCCGCGGTGCCATGAGAGAGTTCATGCCTGCTGGCGAGAGATCTCTTGTCATTCCGGCAAAATAAA
>ENA-UOOH01003036-UOOH01003036.1-fermentation-metagenome-genome-assembly--contig:-NODE-3036-length-13393-cov-3.376143_pt1 | contig 13393 bp, 10 predicted proteins | sample MGYA00245778_ERZ724025 | MGnify/ENA primary metagenome ERZ724025 (study PRJEB28704, sample SAMN03018313) | fermentation metagenome | biome: anthropogenic terrestrial biome; feature: soil; material... | reverse complement strand
AAAGATCGGGAAAAACCATTTACGCTAAAATGGGTATTTTATCGGGGGCTTACGATATTGTCTAACCTGGATAATCATTTTTCCGGCTATGCAGGTGATTATTGGGAACAGTTCTGCCGGGAAACAGTTTCCGGAAATGAAATAGATGGCATAACATATGGAATGGCACGTCGTTGGTGGGGAAATATTTCTAAAGATGAACGCATTGAATTGGATGTCGTGGCTGAATCTTTGGATAAAAAATATTTGTTAGTGGCCGAATGTAAATGGACAACAAAAGAACGCAGTGATCGTTTGCTGCTGGAATTAAGAGATAAGGCAGAGAAACTTCCGTTTGCCAAGAAGCATATAATCATTACAAAGTTATTTCTTAAGAATCCTCCTATCGGGACACAAGAAAATGTATTTCTTCCGGATGATATGATCAAATATCAGTAGGGGATGTAACATATATTATGTTTGCGAAGATACCAAAGAGGAATTCACCGACACGCAAATATACGAGTTCAACTTAATTCGGGTATTTTTGTATTTTTCTTATTATCAGTTTATTGTATTTTCCTGGGACACCTTTTTGGGTGTCCCAGCCCCAAAATATGTTTCTTGGGGTAAGCCCAAATCAAAGTAATCAACAATCCTGATTATCGTTTCAAAACTACAGGATTAGAAACCATTTCCAAAATTGAATTACATGATACGATTACGAAAACCACTCAATCATGCATATTATTGAAAAAAATGCGTAAATACGCAAAAATCTTCAATGGATATGGAAATAAAGCGAGATATTTATCTACAGAAACTTATCGACAGCAAACATAATGATATGATTAAGATCATAACAGGTATGCGCCGTTGTGGTAAATCATACTTACTGCTTACCCTTTTTTATAATCATCTTAAAGAGGCAGGTGTCGATGACAATCATATTATACAGGTCGATCTTGAAGATAGGCGTAATAAAGCTTTACGTGATCCGGATACTTTATTGGAATATATTGATGGGAAAATGACGGATAGCAAGATGTATTCATTCTGGAAAAATCTGTTCGTTATGATATCAAGGGACGTAGATATATTGACACACCGGCTAAATATTACTTCTCTGATATTGGTTTGCGAAATGCCCGCATCAATTTCCGTCAGCATGAGGTAACGCACTTGATGGAGAATATGATTTATAATGAACTTCGCGTTCGTGGATTGGCAGTAGATGTGGGAGTTGTGGTAGTCAATACGAAAGACGGGGATGGAGTTAGTCAACGTAAGCAATTTGAGGTAGATTTCGTATGCAATCAAGGGAGCAAGCGTTGCTATATACAGTCGGCTCTACGATTGCCGACAGAGGAAAAACGCGATCAAGAACTCCGTCCTTTTCAGCATATTGATGACAGCTTCCCGAAGTTTGTCATCACGGAAGATCCGATAAAAAAATATCATGATGCCAATGGTGTTATCTTTATGAATATCTATGAGTTTTTGATGGATGGAGATAGTTCGAAGGTGTAAAGGCCCTATGCATAAATTTTTGGACAGATCTCTTGGTGTCCCAGTATCGAAGTCGCTTCCTGCATGGTCGAAAGGGCGTTCCCTTCCGACTGTTTCACCTCGGCATTCCGGTGGCGTTTATCGATTTTGAAGTAAACGATGAAGACCAGGATGGCCGAGAGTAATTCCCAGTTATCGAATACCCAGTTAAGAAGAGTGTTATCCATTGCGGTTGATTGTTTGTTTTAGGTTGGAAGACATGGGGATAAGAAGACAGGCGGGTAAACCAGCCGGAAGGGGATCATCTTGTTCCGGCTGGTTGAGAATGAAAAATGACTTTGAATATGCTTATAAGATCTCTATCTAATATGAGATGATTTTCTAGCCTCGTATGAGACGGCATCACAGCCTGATATGATGCAATCTCATAGCCTAATGAGAGATGATGTCACAGCTTAATATGAAGCCACATCATACCGGAAAATATATTTCATCTTTCAGCAATTCCGCAATTTCAATCCCATTTCCGGGGCAATGCTGTCAATCCGTATACGGGGACCGATAAGGTTGACCCCGCCACCGGGCGTGAGTTTCCCGTTCTCTTCACCCGAAGTGACATCCGTCACCGAATTGATGACCGTGCCCGACGAAGACAGTCCGCGGACATTCACGTCCGTGGTCTCCACGGCTTTGCGCAGTTCTGCGTTCGGTGCCACGCGTACCGAAAGGTTGTGCTTTGTGCTATCCCATTGGGCATTGTCACCCATGAACACGCCATTGACTTTCAATCCGAAATAGCCCAACCCGAATGCAACCGATACACCGTTACACACTTCTTCCATCGCTATCTATTTGAGGATGTGTCGATAGATGCTTCCAGGGTCGCGGCATTCAGGTCGGTACGCCGTTCCACCGCCGTTTTGATCAGATCGCCTTCGTTGAACGATTTACTTGTTATCACACGGCCGAAGCGGTCGTCTTTGCGTTCCGTGATGGACAGGTTGCACAACTCCACCATTACCTTGTTTTTTCTGTTGTTACCATAGTTGTCTGATTTTAATATTTGTAAATAAGATAATTGATGAAATGGATAAATAATTACTTTGACTCCATATTCTTTTTAAACCAGATTATTTCATCGATTTCTGCTGTATATTCATACTTGCGTCCTCCTTTTCGTTTTTTACCTTTATAATCGACCCATTTCCCTTTGGGTAAATAAACAGTCCTCGTATTACTTCCTGTAATAATCGGAGCAACCAAGGTATTTTCACCCAACATAAATTGATCTTTACAGTGGGAGAACCCCTGATTCGGGAACCTAAATTCCATATTTGTAACAATGGGTTCACCTGTTTTGGCACTGTTCCGGACCAACCGCAATATCTCAGGAACAAATGCTTCTCTGATTTTCACGGCCTTTTTTACCGCTTCCAGATGTTTGTCATCCAACACTCTCCATGGGGCCACAGAAAACTGCATCATTGGCATAAGTGCATGGCATTGGGCTGACCGGACAATGAGATCCTGACTTAGTTTATTAGAATTCGTGTCAATAAAAGATTCGAAAGACCCTCCGCCAATCATATCCGGACAAGTAAACGGATATCCTAATAATCCGGCAGTAGTTATATGGGGGATCAATTTTCCGAGGTCATCCCAGGTATGCAACTTATCCCTGAGTCTCTCAACAAGGGGAGCGCCTCCCATTTTCCACATGGCCCGATATTCATTCAAGGGATATTTTAATCCAAACTCACCCCAGAGCCGGGTATGCTCATTCGGATTTACTTTCTTATATGTCACTGCATTTCCTGCATAATATTGGGAGTCTCCGGCATCGAATTTGAACCCATCTATTCCATATTCCTTTACCATTGCCTCCAATTGTTGATGAAACCAATCCGAGGCATCCGGATTGGTAAAATCCATAACCATGCTAAATCCGTTCCACCACTCTACAATTGCCGGTTTGACCGAATTTCCCCATTTCAAATCCTTATTTCCTCCGTTATCCATTACCACCCATTTATTCTTCATCAGGAACCGTCCTTCCTCCGAATCCGGGCGTATAAACGGACTGATCCAGAGCATCACTTTAAATCCCAATTCATGCAACTCTTCGACCATTGCTTTTGCATTTGGAAAACGATCTTTCCGGAACTCGAACCGGCCATAATAAGGAGCCCAGTTATCATCGATCATCAGTACTCCGGGAGGAAAGCCATTTTTTATGATATCATGGGCATACTGCAAAATATCTTCCTGATTCTGGTCATAAATTAGTTCAATCCACGTATTGTATTGGGGACTGGTGAATAAGGAGATATCCGGATTTTTCCCTTCTGTGGGGAAGAAGTGTCCAGATACAAAAGTATAAGCTTCTCTCAAAGATGCACCGCTTTTCCCCGTCTTTATTGCTGACAAATTATTGGATAGGATAATCTGCCCGTTTTCTATTTTGAACGCAAACGGGTCCTCAGACCATATATATCTACCCTTTGAAGATAGTAACAAAGGCGAAGCCTGATTACCGTAAATATTTCCATTCAGATCGGCATTATAACCTTCAGGAAAAGGCATTTTTTCCCCTTCATTGACGGCAAAACCATACCAGAACTCATCATCTTCGATTCTGACCATATTGGTAGAATCCTGCGCTCTGACACAAGTAAGGCCCAGAATGGCAAATAGGCCTATAGTACAAATTATCTTCATAGGATCATTAATTATCAAATACATAAATGCTTTTATTAAAAAAATCATCATAACGGTTATCATCATTCGATGAAATTATGTGTTGGTCATATTAAGAGAATTCGTAGATTAACAATTAGGATTTACCTTGTTGGTTGGGGCGGAATGCAGTCGCCGGGATGAGGTATAAACGTATGAACATGCAATGTTTTTCCGGACATATCTTTTTGTCGAATTACAATATCAGCATCCACAGTGATGTCGAGCCAGGTCTCATCGTCATTGATAAGAATAGGAAAATCGATATTCTTTTCTTCACCCTTCGAGATAAACTGGTAGTCATGTGTATGTCCACAAAGCATAACATCAATTCGGGCATTGTTCAGAGTGGAGACAAACTTATCGGCTACTTCCTTTGTCCCATGCCACGTTGACCCTGCAGGAGGAATATGCACGATTACAATACGGAACGGGGCATCCTTAAATTCGGCCGAGCTCGTAACCGACTCCAACCAGGTCTTTTGCCTTGACCGGTATTCATCGAAGCAAGCCAACCCCGAATATTCTATATCAGAGTCGGGTTTATCCTCTCCGCTGTCGAGCACAACGAAAAACACCGGCCCCGCCTGAAAGGTGTAATAGTATTCACCGGTATTTGTCGGGAAATAGTTAAAAAAAGCCGGGCTGGCTTTTCCCCTTGTTTCATGATTACCACGGGCGTAAAAGATAGGAACTTCTTTCGCAAAAAGATCTACGGAGGTATCCATAAACGCGGAAAAAATCTCTTCCTCATGGTTAACCGTTGAGATCATGTCTCCATTGAAGATTACCAGGTCTGTGTTTGATTTATTTATACTGCCAAGCATCGACTTTAAGTTACTGTTCTGTGCATGAATGTCATTTACCACTTTAAAAGCGAGCCGCTCTTTTTTTCGATTCAGGGTCTTAAACGTATATGGTTTCTGGGAAAAAACGTTGGATGCAACAACTTTACCGTATGTCACACTGTACCCTTCGTAACCAATCATCTCTTTCGAGAAAATCCGGTAACGGTATTCAGTTCCGGGAGACAGCCCCGAAAGCGTTACCCGATGCAGTTTACCTATATTCTTATTCCCGTGTTCGTAATCATAAAACCGGGGTCGTTCAGCTGCATAAAAACTATCGTCACCAGCCGGCGCCAGTTCGACCCACGATAGGGCATCGTTATTGGTAGTCCACACAACGGTTACCCCGTTCTCTCCCATCCCCTGCAAATAGGGTCCATGAGTTATCTTCATTCCCTGAGAAAAGATCAACAGAGGAAAACTGATATAAAAAATAATAAATTTCAATCGCATACAATCTTAATATGAATCATTAGGGCTTGATCAATAATCTACTAATTAATCGGGCTCATTATTTATCATCATAACTTTGAGAAACTCTTGAAAGAGCAGTCAGCAAACGGTCACGCCATTGTTGGACTTTCAAAGGGTCATTCTGCAACATAAGCAGATTAAGGTTCTCATGGGAAATCAGTCTTACCAACTCAGGATCATTGTATCTTTTTGCTTCGTTGATCATGAACAGATCTTCAGCAGCTTCTCTGAACGCTTCAGCCCTTAAGGTAGGAACAGGTCCCCTGTCTGCGTGATGGAATAAAAAGGCACTATAATTATCCACATTCTCAGCACTATTCCAGTCATTTCCTCTCCAGCTGTTATATGCCCACAAGGCAAAACCGTCTGCCCCCATGAGGGAACTTCTTATTCCCCTGAATCTGAAATATTGGAGGTATGAAGCCGTATTTCCGGAAGTACTGCATAAATAAGGCAGAAAATTTTTTCCTGTCGAGCGGTAGAAATTTAATTCTTTTTCAGCTCCTTCGCGAGTAGTAACCCTCGGTTCCCAAGGCATCCAAACGTCAATACCATGGTTCAATTTTTCAATGCTCGGGAGTGTGCTCCAAGTAGCTATGGTGACACAGGTTCGGACTTCAGGTTTGATATCGTGCATGATATTTGCGGCAATGACAACATTCTTGATATCGGTTTCATACGGTTCATCCTTTATAGGAAACATTGTTTTAGAGAAATCGACACCTTCCTGCTCCAAATATTTAATCCAGTTTCTGATCCATTCACGAAATATTTTTTGAATTTTTTCATTGTCGATATCCTCGGCTATATCGTATTTTTTCAGTTCATTCATGAAAAGGGAATAAACGCCATAACCATAAACCCAGCCGTATCCCAATTCCTTCAACAAAGATTCTTCCGCAATATAATCCGACCTATTATCGGATACCACTATCTCTCCCTGTTCATTTTTTGAGATAGCTTTGCCCGGGCCGTTGGACGTTTGTATGTAATTAATATGATAATCTTTACAGATATCGATGTATTCTTTCCGCAGATCATTGGTGAATGCTCCTCCATAAGGGCCGAATGTATAGATGTCTATTGGCAATTTTTCCGGGAATGTGAAAGGAAGCACGTTGATTTTAAGGCTGACTTTCTTGGTCTTCACATCCATATTGGTAGGTACAAAAGTAATTCCCCATTGATATTCACCTGCTGGAAGCATCGTTTTTATGTCAATACAAATCTGTCGGGTTTCGTATGAAGGGACAGAGATTATATTTCCCTCGTTCACTCGCGTCAATGCTTCGGAGAAGACTATTCCTGTCGGATCCCGCCATGGAATCGTCTCTTTGATTGTGAGTACATCTGAAAAGAGAATAGAGTCGTTGATATGATATTGCGGCTCCATACGGAAGTAAAGATTGTCTTCTGTAGTATTGGAAATCAATATCGATGCCGATTCTTTTTCATTGCGGGCCACAACAATGGAAATGGTATCAATTTCTTCCTCATCAGCCGGAAACACATCATTGTATATTTTTGTGAAGACCGGTAAATGCCAGAAAGTTATTTTATTCAGGAGTTCTTTGCTCTCCTCCAGAAGTTGTAGTGAGAAATCCGCATATGACAATTGAGTCGCCCATCCCAATGAGTTCATATCGGTAAACTCATGAAGAGCCTTATTCCATGAAGTCTGCTCTCCGATTTCTTTCTCTTCTCTACATAGATTGATCTTAAAATAATGGAGGGAACCTATATCAGCGCTTAGTTGGTCAAAAGGAATCTCCATGGAAACGAGCCAGGCATCGGAACGTTTATCGGTTTTTACACTGATATCGGCATTCCATGCGGCGTTGTTGTTCTTTGCATCATAAATTGTACCGATAGAATTTACGATAAAATGGAACAGGTTTGAACTGTTCTTATTTCCATCTGCTATGATGACTTCCACACAATCATCGTTCCACACATCGGCATCATTTTTTCCGATGTCCGCTTTAATATTCTGAATTTCCGGATCAAAACACACAAAATCGATTAGGAGGTTATTTTTTTCAATTGAAACCGAAACAGAGGTGCTCTTTAGCGGTTCTTTGTTCTCCTTCCAATTAAACAAGCTCACTGTCCGAGGTTCGTGTAATGTTATAACTTCGTTTTCCGGAGGGATAGAACCAGTAATCAAATTTTTCTTAATAACAGCTTTATCCGATACTTTTATCACCGGCCCGTAAGCTTTCCATATAAGGTTCACGACAAAGTTGTCGTCCGTTGCCCGAAGAATGTTATGTACGTTACTGAAGACAATCGAGCCTTTTCCCAGAATATTTTCCTGAATAATCATCAGTGGATCGCCTTCGGGTGACAGAAATATCGGCTGAAAAACGTTTTTAGGGATCTTTCCGAAATGGCGTACACCAATAATGTCAAAACTACTGTTGGGCGTTGTTAGAAGTTCGCCTTTGTAGCCATCATAAGGGATCCCTTTTTTATTGGATTCTAATCCCAATTCATTTTTACACATATTGTAATTGGAGTGGTCTATTATGCCGGCTCCGATTGACGAGAAAAAAGTTTTCATCGAATTGGGAAAACTGGTAATTACCGGACCCTCCAAAGGACCAAAATAGATCAATCCTCCTCTTTGAAGTAAACTTTTTATCGAAGTCCGTATTGGTTGCTGATCAAAAATGTGATTAAAAGTTCCGATCGAACATTTGTATCCGAACACGATCATCTTGGAATTGTCAATGCTTTCACATATCCGTAAAACAATTGCCGGATCAGTATTGGCTATCTCCCCTTCCTTAAAGTTGTTCACTTTGAAAGCGTACTTTTCCCAACGGAAATTTTCCCTATTTCCAAAAATTGTAATTTGGCTATAATCTTGAGCATTAATTAATCGAACAGAAAAGAAAAGCAAAAGAAGTATGATATAACTATTTCTCATTTTATAATAATGCTTTATGCAATTGAGATATCGCAGATTTATGTTTATCTATGCATTGAGGTAAAGTGGGCCTCCATGGCGCAATCAGAAACCCATATAACCGTGAGGGATGAATAATTTCAGAGCAGTGCTCTACAGTTTGCCGCATATTGGTATCCGTTGAGTAATTACTCCCTGTAGGGATCTGATCAAATCCATTTTCCTCCAAATCCATATATAAGTTAACAGGTCTTTCATCTACTACTTTATTATTTTCGTAAATATTACCGTAATGCCAATTGCTCTGTAGAACCGATTTAGGCATTTTTTCAAAAAAAAGTTCAGGATTGCTCCACGCATAATCAGACCACATCCATGGACGGACACCCCTGCTTTCAACTTCCTTGATATAAAAGAGTAAATCTTTCCACCATAGATCATTTTGTCTTACAACCACATACTCATATTTCCGTTGGTGCTGGTAAGTTTCTTCATCCATGCCTATATGAAAGAATCTGGGCGTATCAAAAATATCAATAACCTCATTGATGAGATCTTTACATACACCATAGTAAATATCGGTTGATACCATCTTTGAATAATCTTTCATCCAAATATCGTGAGTGGTGGCAAAATTCAATTTAGGAATAGGTTCAATCCCAACGCTTCTTATCTTTTTTAATTTCTCTCTCAGCCGAGCCGGACTCCATGCACCTTCTACCGCAATTTCGGGATGGGTATGATATTTCACGGCGTCCCCTAAATCCAAAACAAGCATATTAATTCCAACTGCAGACATTTCTTCAATCAGGATATCAAAAGTTCTTTCATCAAATGTCAGTTTTCTTCTCAGTACATGAGCCCATTCCCTGATCTCCTGACACGAGTCACAGTCGTAATTATCGTTAATGTATTCCAAAGGTGTAAAATCCTCCCACATATTATAGCTTAAATGGAGCAAATATGCGCTTATTAATCTCCGATTAGCGACTGATTTTGGAAAAACATTTCTCGAAAGACTATATCCTATAGTTAGGGATAATAGTTGCTTTATAAAATTTCTTCTGTCGGTCATAATTTTATTGCTATCAAAATTCTCTCAGACTACCTTATCTATTATTTTATTAATTTGTTACGGTTAAAACATCCCCAAAAGCTAATATCTTTTCCATTAGCTTAATGATAATAGCCTTTGAGGATGAGAAATTACATTAAGATTAGTACCAACCCGGATTTTGTTTTATATTCGGATTGGCATCCAATTCTTGGCTCGGTATTGGCCAAAGATAATCACGTGAGGTAAACTTCTTCGTATAGAGGTTTTCACCTAAAAGATCCTTTTCAACTTTGTCATTCAAAGTTTCAAGCAATCCCCAACGTTTAAGATCGCTGTGACGGTGTCCTTCACAAGCCAGCTCTACTGCTCGTTCGTGCATAATCCGCTTGAACATTTCTTCTTTATTATCAACCTGTAACCATGCAGGGCCAGAATTAAGACCAGGCATATTTGACCTTGACCTTACTTTATTGAGTTCCGCTACGGCTTTCTGTATCTCTCCTGTTTCATTATACGCCTCAGATAGCATCAACAACACGTCACCCAGTCTGATAAGTGGAAAATTAATCGGAGTATTTGCTCTATCTGTAATCTGATCATCCAAATTCCCCTCTGGAACAAATTTTCTCCAGTAATAAGCATACCACCCATTGTCACCTCTTAAGAAGCCATAATTCTCATTTATATAAGGTGCCACTGCATATTGCATCATTTGCGGGGCATCATTTACCCATCCCAGAAAATACGAATAGGGGACAATCAATGTCTGCATCATCCTTGGATCCCGGCCCCTGTATATATTACCCAAAAGGGTGGTATCGCAAAGGGAAGTCCAGACATTATACCCGGAAGGGCTCCTCCAGAAAGTGGACCAGAAGGTTGTTTCCTTAACTTCGTTACTTTCATTGAATCCCGGAATATAATCATCCCAATTGAACGGTGTCCCGTCCAAATTCTCATATGAATCAGCAAAGGATGTTGAAGGCATTCCCACGTTCCAATCGCTCACGAAAGTGGACCTATTACCAAGATAGAAAGCCATCGGCATCCCGTATTCGGAAGTTTTTCCTCCCTTATTCTGAATCGCAAAAATCATTTCAGGCGCATTATGTCCCGTCAATTTAAAGAGGTCGGCATAACTATCATAAAGCTCATATCCGTAATCGTTCGTCTTATTATAGACGATCTCTTCAAAATCGCCAATCGCCTTTTCCCACTCTTCGGCATACAGGTAGATTTTCCCTCGTAGAGCATATGCCGCGCCTTTGGTGGCTCTCCCGTAGTTATCCTGGGACCAATTTACCGGTAGGTATTCAATTGCTTCAGTCAAGTCTTTGATGATGAAATCACGAACTTCTTCCACTGAGTTCCTGGGTTTCAACATGGTATTAAACTCCTTTGTCACATCAGTGGTTTCGTCATAAATCGGAACACCTCCAAAATAATCCATCAACCTGAAATAAAACAACGCCCGAAGAAACTTCGTCTCCCCGATCAATTGCTTTCTGACCTCTTCATCCAAACCTTGTATTTCATTAATTTTCCGGATAGCTGTATTCGTCCTATTTATACTACCATACCCCTGCTTCCAATGCTCCTCCACCGTGGAGGTACGCCCAGTATAGGTTCCGTTGCTAAACGGCCTGTAACCCATTTCATAAACACCCAACCCGATATCACTCATCGCTTCTGTCAAAAAAGCTTTTCCGAAAATATAATAATTCTTCAATTGCGAATAGAGACCCATCACACCTTGGTTAGCCTGTTTTTCATCTTGCCAGAAAGAGTTTTCACTAATCTGGTCGTAAGGAACCAGATCTAGATCTACGCAAGCGAACAAAAGTAAAATTGATAAAAATATGGTACAGCAATATTTAAATATATTTTTCATATCCATTTATTTAAAATGTTAAATTAACTCCAAACAGCACCTGTTTCAAAGTCGGATAATTAGTTCCCGACACCTCCGGGTCAAACCCTTTGTACTTGGTAAAGGTGAAGTAGTTTTCCATACTACCATATATCCGTGCACTTTCAAGGGAAAGCTTGCCGGAAATCTCTTTTGGGATCGTATAACCTAACTGTATGTTTTTTAACCTCATGTACGACTTGTCCTGTACCCAGAAATCACTAGGCCGCATGTTGATGGTTTTACTATCATTGAGCAAGCGAGGATAAGTTGCATCGGTTCTACCTTCATACCAGCGTCCTTCAGCTATTTCCTTATTGATCTGGTATCCCCAGTTCACTACCGGCCTATAATACATGTCAGACCAATGTACCTTCAAACCAGCGTTTCCCTGTATCAAAATGGCAAAATCAATATTTTTCCAATCAAACCCCATATTCACTCCATATGTAATACGCGGTGCGGTACCATGTCCAACCATATACCGGTCATCATCGTTAATGATTCCGTCATTGTTCATATCTTTATAAAGGAAATCGCCTAATTCCGGTTTGCCATACGCAGCAAAAGGGTTGCGTTTTTTTCCATCCTCATCTAAAGGCGCATTATCAATCATTTTTTGTACTATTGCCATATCCTCTTCTGTCTGTAAAATACGATCAACAGCAAGAACATACTGGACGTTTATAGGATAACCTTCCAACAGAAGATTGGTGTCAGATATTGATTTCTCTTCACCTTTGAATTTGACAATCTTATTATCGATGTAAGTGAAATTTCCTCCTATATAATATTGAAAATCATCAATACGGTCATTCCATCCAAGACTGAGTTCTATTCCCCTATTCCTAACACTTGCTGAATTCTGCTTTGGGATACTATAATTTCCAACAACAAGCGGTGCCGGTAAATTAATCAAAATATTCTTAGTTGTTTTGTCGAAAATATCCACTGAACCCGTCAATTTATTTTTTAATAACCCAAAATCGATTCCTATATTGGAAACATATGTACTTTCCCAAGTAAGATTCGCATTGGCGAGAGAAGATTGTCCAAACCCCACGATTACTTGATTATTAAGGATATAATTCATATCAGTATAAAGAGACTGGTATTCATAATTTCCTACAGAATTATTACCCAACGCACCCCAAGAGAATCTCAATTTCAAGTTATCGATCATGTGAATATCTTCCATAAAACCTTCCTTATTGATTCGCCATCCTCCTGAAAAAGAAGGGAACGTTCCCCAACGGTTAGTTTTATTGAATCTGGAAGATCCGTCCCTTCTCAAGTTAAACTCAAAAAGATATTTCTCATCCCAGTTCAAATTCAGTCTTGTAAAATAAGAACGCATGGCCCAATCATCAGCACTACCCCAAGCGTTTGCATCCCCCACGGCTGCATTAAGGACTTTCAGACTCATATCTATCAGATCGTATCTACGACCCGTGAGACTCCACCATTTATAGGATTCCTGACTGGCTCCCAACATGATGTTATAGTTCAACTTGTCGAAGAGGGTGTTTTCATATTTTGCAACGACATCCATCGTGTAAAACTCATCTTGCACATCGGTATTGTTGACATATGTTTCACCGCCTCCTGACTCAACAATCTGGTCGGTAAGAAAATCCCAAAGATCATTAAAAACTGGACGTGTAGATTCAACTCTGTCCGTAAAATTGAAGTTAAAAGAACCCTCAAGGGACAATCCCTTAATTGGTCTGAGAGCCCCAAACAAGCGACCAGTGAACCTTTTGTTCTTAATTTCGCCATCTTTATTATTTAGAATTGCCAACACATTATTAAGCTGAGAACTCTCTTCCGGATTATTTTTCGAACCATATCGCCCATCAGGAGCTCTCAAGACCATACCCGGGCTACTTGCCGCAGCATAGGTAAACACACTAGAAATCGATTGAGTTCCAATATCCGTATTACCAACTATTCCATTGACATTCATTCCC
>ENA-UOOH01003034-UOOH01003034.1-fermentation-metagenome-genome-assembly--contig:-NODE-3034-length-13399-cov-3.135417_pt1 | contig 13399 bp, 11 predicted proteins | sample MGYA00245778_ERZ724025 | MGnify/ENA primary metagenome ERZ724025 (study PRJEB28704, sample SAMN03018313) | fermentation metagenome | biome: anthropogenic terrestrial biome; feature: soil; material... | reverse complement strand
AATACACATGGATAGCAAGTGGAGATCCCGGAAACAACGGTACAGATCGACAGCCTCTACCTCAACATCCAAAACCCCGAAGACACCGCCGCCTTGATACGCATGCGCATACAAGACGATGCCAATGCCTATAATTGCTATCGTTTTTTTACGAAAATCAAAGGCTTAGACATGACCTTCAATCAGGTCTCCATGGGCACCTTCGATGATTTGACTTTCAACGGCATGAATTTGTTTTTCGAATTAACGCGCATGCCGTCGTCCAATATGATGGTTGCCAATATGACACCCGAAGAGTATGAAAATTATTACCGCGTCAGCTTCCGCAAAGGCGATGTCATCTATGTAAAATCCACACAGACGGATGTGGCTACTTGTCGCTATTGGACTTCGCTGCAAGCCGTCATCGCCGGCGGACAGAATCCCTTCATCACCCCCGGCACCCACCCCACCAATATCAAAGGAAATAATGTCAGCGGCATATGGTCGGGATATTGTGTGAGGTACGATACGGTGGAATTCAAATAAATTATGAATTATGAATTATGAATTATAAATTATAAATTATAAATGAAGAAAAATGTAGTTAAAGATAAGAGTTTTTGTTTTGCGTTGAAAATTATAAATTTATGTAAATACTTACAAGCTGATAAAAAGGAATTTATTTTAAGTAAACAATTAGTAAGAAGTGGTACAGCTATAGGTGCATTGATTTGTGAATCGACACATGCTGAAAGTAAAGCTGATTTTATTCATAAAATAGCCATAGCACAAAAAGAAACCCATGAAACAGAATACTGGATTGAACTTCTTTTTCAATCGAATTACTTAAATGAAGATGAATATAAATCCGTAATAACCGATATCATGGAACTAAAAAAAATACTTGCTTCTATTAGTATAACCTCCAAAGAAAAATATGGAAAAAAATTAATTCATCATTCATAATTCATCATTTATAATTTATAATTTGTCTCGCGACTTTTATCATGAACAAAAAGGACTCCACATTATCCATCACAGCAGCCTTACGTAAAGCCGAGCATTATTGTGCCTATCAAGAACGTTCACAGGAGGAGGTTCGCAGGAAGTTATATGCATGGAGGCTGCCGCAGGAACAGGTGGAATGGATACTGAGTGAATTGATAGCTGGTAATTTTCTCAACGAAATGCGTTTTGCTCAAACCTTTGCAGAGGGAAAATTCCGTATCAAAGGCTGGGGAAAACAGAAAATATCGCATGCCTTGCATGCCAAAGGAGTGAGTGAATATTGTATACGTAAAGCCCTGGAAAGCATCGATGAACCGGAAAAGTATCAAGCCATGCTCATACAACAAGCGGAAAAATGGTTGCATAGCCATCCCAAAAGTGAACATCAACAGCAAAAACTCATCCGCTACCTACTCATGAAAGGATATAACTATGAGGATATAAAGAAGGGATTGGAACAATTATGAATGATGAATGATGAATGATGAATGATTTTTAATTTATTCTTCGTCTACTCTTTCGAAGGTCGGATGGAATCCACCCAAGGGTTCGAATTCGATGTATTCGACGATGTGAATTTTTCGTTTTTTTCCCGCTTTGGCGGGTAGCTTTACTTTTTCTCGCACACGGGTAAAGGTGCCAAAGCCTTCCACATCGACGACATCGTGGACTTGGAGTTTTTTCATCGCCGCCAGCATGATGGTTTCAAAAATCTCTTTAACGGCTTCGACTTTCACGCCTGAGCGTTCCGATACCGCCTGATAAAATTCATCTTCATGAATGACTTTTTCTTCGACTAATTCGGCAGTATACAACTTTCCTCCTTCCGGATCCAAAGGATTGACCTTTTCTACTACTTTGTACTTCATAATTTTTTTTTTTAGTTTAACTCTATTTATTATCGCGACAAAGATACACTTTTTATTAATGATAAATTATGAATTATGAATTATGAATTTATTTTTCGTTCCAAAAAATAGGTTTTGCTTTTAGGAAGGACATAAGGTAAGGTTGCGGATGCTGAGCGAAGCGAAGAATATGTTGGATTTTATCGGACAATTAATATTTTTATATCTAAAAAAGAAATATTTTTGCATTTTAAAATATTCCCATCAACTTTAGGCAAGGACGGTTGGGGGAACATATGATTTACAAGTCCTTTAACAAATATCTTACAAATATGAAAAAGATTTTTATGATTTTTCTTACGCTGGCTTTTAGCATGCAGAGCTATGCACAGCCGGTAGATGCATCGACAGCCAAACAAGTCGGCAAGAGTTTTCTCTTAGCCAAGACTTCTATTTTACAACAGAAGCAGGCCTTGAGCTTGCGCTTGGTCTACACCTCGCCTCCGATGCAAAAGTCGGCGGATGCACATCCTTCGTATTATGTCTTCAACATCGACAGCAGCGGGTTCATCATTGTATCGGGTTCGCGCAATACCCTACCTATTTTAGCCTATTCGACCGAAAGCCCTTTTGATCCGGGCAACATACCTCCGAATATGGCGCATATGTTATCGATGATGGCCCTCGACATCCAGGGCGCCATCGAAGCGGAAGTTCCTGCTACGGAAGCTTTGACACAGCAATGGGATGCATACATCAGCGGTCGCGTAAGCCTGCAAAAGGCCACTCAATCTCTGGTCAGTCCTTTGTTGGGCGACCTCAGTTGGAACCAAAGTCCCTATTACAACGACTCTTGTCCGTACGATGCAGAGGAAGACGCCCCTTGTGTAACGGGTTGTGTAGCTACGGCCATGGCCCAGATTATCAAATACTGGCAATATCCCACACAAGGATTTGGTTCTTTTTGTTATGTGGCCGATTATGCTTCGGATGGTTACGGCGATTATGGCCTTCAATGTGCCGACTTTGGAAACACCACTTATCGTTACAACGACATGCCCGATTATTTAAATGCTTCCAGCAGCAGTACAGCTGTCAGCGCCGTGGCACAATTGATGTATCATTGCGGGGTATCGGTAAAAATGAAATATAGCCCTACCGGCAGTGGAGCCTATTCCGTATTGGATGATTATTGGATTGGACAAGGCGAAATGGATGCACGTACTGCCTTTAAAGAATTTTGGGGCTATTCCAAAGCCGAACCCGCTGTCAAGGAAGATTATAGCAACGAATCATGGGTCATGCTCTTAAAAGAACAACTCAACCGACGCCAACCCATTTATTTTTCCGGTCGCAGTCCCGACAACAGCAGCGGCCATGCCTTTGTATGCGATGGCTACGATGCCAACGATTTCTTTCATTTCAATTGGGGTTGGGGAGGATGGTACAACTGTTATTGTCCGGTCGACAGCCTGGTACCCGGCGGTATAGGCACCGGTGGCGGTCACGGCAATTACAGCTATTCACAAGTCATCATCTACAACCTACGGGGCGAAAATGCCGAGACCTCTTTGGGATGGATAAACAGCATAGAATATATAAACAACTTAAATAACAGCAGCTATGCTACTACCCTTTTATTACCCGACACCTGTTTGCAATATTACTATTTAGACGGCAGCACATCCAGTCCGGGTGTACATGCCATGGGCAGCATTTTCAATCCTTATTCCCCTACTTTCGGCGACATGCATACCGATCCCCTCATCCAAAAAAACAGCTCCTACCGTTTGGATAGCTTGGTGATACGGGGAGGATATTTTTTGGGCAGAGAGAGCCGGTATAATCCCGCCAGTCCCGACACCTTACGGGTGTATGTCTCCTATCTGGAACCTTACCATGAAGTCCGCCTCGACACCGACTATCGCTACCTCCATTATACGAGTTTTCCCTATCAAAAGATATTATGTCCGAAGGTCGATGCCCCTATGAGTATTCCCCAAAAAGGCGTTGCCATCAAACCCAAGGCAGCTAATACCATTACCATTGATTATGTGTTAACGGCCGAGGATACCTCTGTGCTGGAATGGGATGAAAGCTACGAATTTTTCAATCACTATTATTATACCTATGTCAAGATTCCTTTGAACTATGACAAAGAGACCGTCAACGGCTTTGAGATCCCTGCCGGGGCGGTGATGAGTACCATCGTTACGTTTATCCCGGGCTATGATTATCAAATCGGCGACACCTTACAATACGTACACAGCAGTGAGCAATATTGGGTCTACGCCAAGAACAAATTCCAACTGCTCTATGCTTATTCGCCTTATACCTACGATTATTTTGACAACGGCAACGAATACAACAACGGTTCCATCGTAGAATTTTCGCAACTACGCTATCAAAATTCACAGGGGTTTTTAGATTCCTGCTATTATCCGCGTTCGGATATGATGCCTATCTTCGATTACCACATCACCTATAACACTCGTCCGACGAGCTATCGCCTCGATATTGACACGACGGTCTGTGAAAGCTTTAGCTGGAATGAAGAGGATTATACGGAAGAGGAAGTCTTACGTTTTGCCTATACCGATGTAAACGGCATGGACAGTTTGATATACATACATCTCACTATTGACCGTCAGCCCGGCGAGATCGACGGCATTGTCGGCAACAACACCCTGAGCCAAGCCGGCACCTACACCTATCAGATTGCTCCGGTCGAAGGCGGCGTTTTTTACGAATGGTCGATGACGAATCCCAATTGGATGTTAACGATCTTGAGCGATACCAGTGTCAGCGTGGATGCGAACGGCTATGGAACAGGCACCTTGACGGTAAAAGTCTATACCGACAAACGGGTCTGTGAATCGGTAGCGGCTGTCAACCTGAACTATTGTCAGGCCTTGGGAAGCATGGGCGAAATTACAGGACCTGCCATCATCGAGAGCAGCGGCACCTATAACTACAGCATCGCTGCCGTGGAAAATGCCGTCACCTATCAATGGACCATCAGCAACCCGGCATGGATGATCGTTGGCACGACTACCACCCCTACTATCCAGCTTTATATCGAAGAAGGAGGTACAGCTACCTTGAAAGTCAAAGCCTATGATAATTGTAACCGCTTTGAGGAACGTTCCTATAACATCTTATCGAAAGTAGGCATAACCGAATCTGAAATCGCTCCCGTTCGTCTGTCACCCAATCCCACGGATAAAGCTTTTGTCATCCACATAGCCGAAGGGAAAAGCTATGCCCTGCAATTGGTTGATGTATTTGGCAAAGTGCTGCTTCGTCAAAACATAAACGATCAGGAAACACCTATAGATCTAAGCCCCTTTGCCTCCGGCATGTATTTTGTACAAATAACGGAGAACGGAAAATTCATCGGGAATTACAAGGTGGTGAAAAAATAAAACGCAAGACAAATGATGAATTATGAGTTATGAATTATGAATTGACGATGCCTAAAAAAGGTCAACCTTTTTAGGCATCGTCAAAAAACAATTTATCATTTATCATTTATCATTCATAATTTAAAATTTATTTTATGCACATACGAGCTTCGGAAATGCCTTTACAGGCGGATGGGAGTGTATATCATTTGGGGTTGGAGCCGGAGGATTTGGCTTCGAAGGTAATATTGGTAGGCGATCCCGGACGGGTGTCCTTGGTTTCTTCCTTTTTCGACAGCGTAGAAGTTCGTAAGCAAAACCGCGAGCTTCACACCCATACGGGCATGTATAAGGGAAAACGTCTCAGCGTGATCTCCACGGGCATGGGTACCGATAACCTCGACATTGTCGTCAACGAATTGGATGCCCTCGTCAACATCGATTTGTCCAAGCGCTGCATCAAGTCAACGCATCAATCCCTAGAATTGATACGTTTGGGAACCTGCGGCGCTTTGCAAGGGAACATTGACATACATACGCCCATTGCCTCCCGCTACGGTTTCGGCTTAGACGGTTTATTGCACTACTATCGTCACGAAGCTATATCGGACGAAGTCCTGGTCGATGCCTTTGTGGCACATTGTGGCTGGGATGCCAAGCATCCACGTCCCTATGCCGTAGGTTGTGCTACGGCTTTGCTGGATCGCCTGGCTCACGACTGTTTGCAAGGCATCACCTTGACGGCAACGGGTTTTTACGGCCCCCAAAGTCGTGTGCTGCGTTTGCTCCTGGCAGGGGAAGATTTTATCGAGACATTACAGGGATTTCAGTACCGACATCTCTATTTCACCAATTTGGAAATGGAGACCTCCGCCCTTTATGCCCTGAGCCGCTTATTGGGACACCAAGCCCTGAGCATTTGCATAGCCATTGCCAACCGCGTAACGGGAAGATTCAGCCAAGGCTATCATAGCGCGATGGAAGATATGGTGATCAAGGTATTGGAAAGGATATAAGCCAAGAGGCATCCCTTTATCGGTTGCATCTTTGAAAACGAAAAACCATTTTGATTGCATAATAAGATTAGTTTTCAGTCTTCAGTTTTCAGTCTTTTTTTCGTGCCGAAAAAAATAGGATTTTTTATATACACATGATTCGATGTTGGTTGCGAATTCTGAGCGTAACGCAGTGAAGCGAAGAATCCCAAGCCTAACAAAAACTCTTCTCCAAACGTAAATCCATTATGATTAAATAAATTTAAAAATAAAAGTAACGAAGGTTGAGTCAAGACATAAACAACTGATAACTGAGACCTGAAAACTGATAACTGATAACTGAAAACTGATAACTGATAACTGAAAACTCAAAACCATATCGCAACGATTCCTGTCGTAAAAGCGAAGGGTTTCCTCATCATCACATTTAAATCATTATCATTCTGATCGTAATGAAGTGAAGCGAAGAATCTGTTACTTATAACATATTTTTTTCGGACAATGACAATAATTTTTATACTTTTGTAGGGACAAAAATCAAGCGTTACATTTATTAAAAATACATAGCTATGGCAAAAGATCATCAAGCAGACAATGCTGAAAAATTGAAAGTATTAAACGCCACCCTTGAGCGTTTAGAAAAAGTGTATGGCAAAGGTGCCATTATGAAATTAGGAGACAGTCCTTCGGAAGAAATCGATGTGATTTCGAGTGGATCCATAGGCTTAGACATTGCGATGGGGGTAAACGGTTTTCCCAAGGGAAGGGTGATAGAGATATTCGGTCCGGAATCGTCGGGTAAAACGACCTTGGCTTTGCATGCCATTGCCGAATCCCAACGCAAAGGAGGCATTGCTGCTTTCATCGATGCCGAACATGCTTTCGACAGGTTTTATGCCGGAAAATTGGGTGTTGACATCCAAAACTTATTGATATCGCAACCCGACAACGGGGAGCAAGCCTTGGAAATTACCGATAATCTGATACGTTCGGGTGCCATCGACATCATTGTCATCGATTCGGTAGCCGCATTAACCCCTAAAAGTGAAATCGATGGTGAAATGGGCGATTCCAAAATGGGACTACAAGCCCGTTTGATGTCGCAAGCCTTGCGGAAGTTGACATCGACCATCAGCAAAACCAATTGCTGTTGCATTTTCATCAATCAATTGCGGGAGAAAATCGGCATTATGTTTGGAAATCCCGAAACAACCACCGGTGGCAATGCCTTAAAATTCTACGCTTCGGTACGTTTGGACATACGCCGACAAACTCAATTAAAGGACGGCGAAAATGCCGTAGGCAACCGAGTGAAAGTAAAAGTCATCAAAAACAAAGTAGCTCCTCCCTTCCGTACCGCCGAATTCGACATCATTTACGGAGAAGGCATTTCAAAGGTGGGAGAAATCGTCGACTTAGGGGTGGAATACAACCTGATTAAGAAAAGCGGTTCGTGGTTCTCCTACGGCGATGTGAAAATCGGGCAAGGTCGCGAAACCGTGAAACAAATGTTATTAGACAATCCGGAGCTATGTGCCGAATTGGAAAACAAAATCAAAGAAGCCATTAAATAAAAGCGATCTATGACAAAGCATCCCCTTGTTATCCTTTCCTTCATAGCAGCCTTTCTATGGACAAACTGCCATCGAAGCCAAGAAAAAACAAATCCTTACGCACACTTGCCCCAAGCCTTGCAGGAATTGTATCGGCAAGTGGAAAAAAATCCCGACGAGGCCAAGTTATACCTGCAGTTGTCCGATTATTACTTATCCCACAGCCAATTAGACAGCGCTTTAAATCATGTTTTGATTGCTATTCGATTAGATTCCACCCAATCCGAATATTATCTGCTATTATCGGATGTATACTTTGCCCAGCAACGCATTGACGAAACGGAAGAGATCTTAGAGAAGGTCATAGGGATGGATCCTGAGAACAAGGATGCTTATTTAAAATTAGCGGAATTGCATTTTTTGCATAAACGCTATAAAGAAGCTCATGAGAACATAAGCGCTGTATTAAAGCTCGATGTCTACAATCCCAAAGCCTATTTTATCCGCGGGTGGATTTACAAGGAAGAAGGCGACACCATGGCGGCCATACGTTCTTATTTGACGGCGGTAGAGCAAAATCCCGATTATTTTGAGGCCTACGAAGAATTAGGCATTGTATATCATGCCAAAAAAGACCCTTTGGCGGTAAATTACTATACCAATGCACTCAATTTACAAGCCGATAACACCCAGATCATGTATAACATTGCCATGTTTTACCAAGAGAAGGGCGACAATGACAAAGCCTTGAATTATTATCATATGATTTTACAAATCGATGGGGAGCATCCTCATGCCTTGCATAACATCGGATGGATCTATTTAGTCAGAAAAGACAAATACGAAGAAGCCGTAGCCTTTTTCACCCGCGCCATCGAAGCGGATAGCACCTATATAGAGGCGATTTACAATCGGGGACTGGCATTTGAAAGCATGCAACGTTACGACAATGCCCGTCAAGATTATGCTTATACCTTAAAACTCAACGACAATTATATGCCGGCTATTGAAGGCCTGAATCGATTGGACAAAGCACAAAATCGTTAAATCCATGACCAAAAAAAACACACTGAAACCCAATGTACGCAACATTTCACTGATTGTGGGAATTGCCGTAATCGTTTGGCTATGTTGGTATTTTTCGAGTATTACTATTTATATCATCTTAGCCCTTATCTTAGCCTTATTGGGTTCGCCTTTGAAACAATTGTTCACCAAGATAAAGATACATACGTACAAGCTGGGCAATACCTTATGCACGGTCTTGGCTATACTTTCGGTCATCGCCGTGATGACGGTGATACTGTCGCTGATCATTCCTACGGTGGTGAATCAAATCAATACCTTGGCCGGCATTGACGAAACTCAAATCACCCGCGCCTTGGAACAACCCTTGCAGGAAGTGGATGCCTTGTTAAAACACTATAATGTAATCAGCGAAACCGACAATGTGAAGGATATTATTGTCAGTACCACCTTGGATTATGTGGGGAAAATAAACATATCTTCCTTGTTCGGCGGCGTCTTACAAGGATTGGGTTCTTTGTTTTTGGCCGTATTCTCCATCTTGTTTATCTCATTTTTTATCTTACTTGATTTCTCCAAGGTACAAAACACTTTGGTGAGGATGGTTCCCGACCAATTTCAACATGAAATCACCAATACGATACACAATACCAAAAGATTGTTGTCGAATTATTTTGTAGGCTTATTCATTGAAATTGTATTGATGGGATCATTGGAATTTATCATTTTAAGCCTATTGGGGATAGAGAATGCCTTGTTGATAAGCGTCATCAGTGGCATTATGATTATTATTCCCTATATAGGCTCTATCATATCCTATGTGATAGGCTGTTTCATTGCCATTACCGGAGCCTATATTGCGTCGCATGATGTAAACCTATTGGAAGTATTTTTAAAAGTATCGTTCACAAGCATAGGCTGTCGGTTGATCGATAATTTTTTCTTACAACCCTATATCGCTTCCAAGTCGGTACGGGCACATCCGTTGGAGATATTTTTAATTGTCTTGATATCGGGATACATTGCCGGTGTACCGGGTATGATGTTAGGCATTCCGGCCTATACGTTTATCCGTGTGTTTGCCAAAGAATTTTTCGGGAACAACAATTTCATCAAAACCTTGACGGCCGGCATGCATTTGCCCGATGATTATTCATCGTCATCCAAATCGTAATAGGCAGGAAGCAGGCTGTTGTCTTTGGTGTATTTGGTATTTACCATGGCTTCAGTGATGTTGATGACAAAATCGCCGATTTTTTCGAGCAAGGCATAAATGCCGCTGTAGTAAATACCGGTTTCATAGGAATAGACTTGATTTTTTAAATCCTCCAAATGTTTTGTACGCAACTGATTGCGATACTCATTGATTTTCTCTTCGGCATTTAAGGCCGTGATTATTTCCACCTCTTGGTAATGTGTATGCAGGTTATCGTTCATGATTTGCAAGGCATGAGCTACCAAGTCGAACATATGGTTTAAGTCCTCTCTCATGTGAGGGGTAAACCATATTTTGCGTTCGTTTTTTTCGTCGATCATTTTGGCCAATTGGTAATTTTGGTCGGCTATGCTTTCGAGGTTGTCGATAGCTCTGAGCATACCTCTGATGCGCAGGGTACTTTCGGCTGTGAGGTTATCGCCGGATAATTTTGTCAGGTAGTTGGCAATTTCTATTTCCATTTGATCGGAAATGGACTCATAATGTTCCAATCTTTTCAAGAGCAAACGATATTGTTTTTGGTCTTTGAGATTCATGAGTTGAGGAACGAACTCATACATACGTATGACGCGTTTGGCAAATTCCTGTATTTCTTTTTTGGCGGAACCTAATCCCAATTCGCCCAATTTCACAAATCCCGAATCGATGTATTGAAGTTTGAAAATCTCTTCATCCTCTTCTTTATGTTTGACCAAATAGGTGGTCATGTGTTCAATTTGAGGGATGAACCATATGAGTAGACCTGTATTGACAAGGTTGAATAAGGAATGGAATAAGGACAAGGCAAAAGGGATAGCAGCCGCTTCAACAAAAGGGGATGTCCCCTCGGATAAAATGGTTAATCTATTAATTGCCGGAACGATTAAACGGAAGGCTATCAAGACCCACACTACCCCGATAACATTGAAGATAAAATGCGCCCGTGCCGATTTTTTGGCTTGTATGTTGCCGATGGCCGCGGCAATATTGGCTGTGAAGGTAGTGCCTATGTTTTCGCCCAAAACCAGCGCCAAGGCCATTTCGAAAGGAATAGCCCCTTGGCTGCATAGGACGATGGTAACAGCCATCATGGCCGAAGAAGACTGTAGGACGATGGTCAATAAGGTACCAATCAGCACACACAGGAAAATCGTGCTGTAATGGATGGCCCCATCGTTTACAAAACCGCTCATAAACTGTATGAAGGAAGGGTTCTCGGCCAAATTTAGGTCGGAAAAAGTGGACTTTAAAAACGATAAGCCTAAAAATAGTATGCCGAAACCGATGAGAAATTCGCCTATGTTGACACTTTTCCGTTGTTTAAGCATCATCATTATAAACCCAACTCCTATCAAAGGGATAGAAAAAGCGGAAATGTCGTATTTCACGCCAAACAAGGTGATGATCCAGGCGGTGGTAGTAGTGCCTATGTTGGAACCCATGATGACACCGATGGCATTGGTCAGATTCAGTATGCCCGCATTGACAAAACTAACCACCATGACGGTAGTGGCGGAGGACGATTGTATGACCGAAGTAACCAATACACCCGTGAAGGCTGCCTTGAAACGATTGGAGGTGAAAGAGGCTAATACATTGCGCAATTTATTGCCCGATAATTTCTGCAAAGCCTCACTCATGTATTTCATCCCGAAAAGGAATAATGCCAGGGAACCGATGGCTTGTGCTGTAAATGAAATAATCTCTACTATATTCATCGCGTATGTATGTCTCTTGTAAGGCTTGCAAAATAACAATTATTTCCTCCATCTTTTTCGGTCTTTCCCCGAATGTAACATAAATGTAACATGTATGTAATATCTTTGATAATACTATCAGAATGAATAAAATAAAACCCATATGCCAAATATGCATAAAAAAGACCTTAGGATTGGCCGCTGTGAGTGAAAAAGAATGTAATTTTGCGCCACAATACAAGAGCAATACTCGAAAGCTCGGGTGTTTGCTCATAAAATACGGATTCCATGGCACTATCCAGAAAAAACATTCTTCAGCTGTTAGCGGTAAGCTTAACCATCTTGATCCTTGCAGGGATGATTGTTTTCTTTGTAAAGGTGTATGCCTACGTCCAATCGCCCGATGCTTCGGCCTATGATTTTATCACTCCTGAAGTAGCCTTGATTGTGCAAGCCGACAACCTAACAGCCATACAAACCTTAGATGCTTCGGACAAAAGTTTTCTACGATTACTCTTAGCGCCCCCTTCCTATCAGCAATGGCAAGCTGTGATGCGTTTGTGTAATGAACTTCATTTTCTGAAATCCATGTCTTCCTCTTGCCCCATCAAGCTCTGTTTGTATCCTCGAGAATCGTCCGCTTCTTTTCTCTTTCTGATTGAAGTAAGCAAAAGCTATCGCAAGGAAGTGCAGAGCCTCTTTGCCTATCTTCAACAACATCATGAGGTCCGAAGTTTTGCGTATAAAGACTGGGAAGTATATCAATTGAAGTACAAGGAACATACCTTATACTATGTATATGCACAAGGGGTATTGTTGTTCGGTTTTAACCAAAAGACCATCTATCAATCCTTGAATCAAGGGAAAAACACAGAAAAACTCATGAATGCAGAACTACGGGCTTTGGAATCCACCTTACGTTCAAATCATCCTTTACATGTGATGGTACATCATCCCGTATTGCATCGCTATGTACGGCATAAAAACGAAGCCTTGGTGGAAGAACATCTGTTAGATGCCTTATCGATGTGTGATTGGTCGGCTTTGGATATCAGACATATGGATCAGAAGCTGATTTTATCCGGTTACGTACTGTTAAACAAAGAATATGAAGGGAGTAGATTTTATGACAGTCAAGCACAGATAGCCATTGATTGCGGGCTGATTCCGGCTTCGAGCATACGATATATGGCATGGCAAGGGGATAGCTATGATCGTTTTAAACATTTGAATCCCTTGACTTACGGGACTACAAACGATTTGTTTGACATGATGAAACCACGGAGTGTGTATTTTTTTCAACGCTTTACGGACAGCCTTTGCTCCTACTTGGCCTTTGCATCGGACGACATAGACGAGGCGCACTTCCATTTGAATAATGCGATTACTCAAAATCTGGTGGACAATGTATTTGTGCCGGATACCTTTCATGTAGGCACACATACCATCGGAAAGATAGATTTACCGAATTTCTTTTTACCGGTTTTGCCTCTTACCGCTGATTTGAAACGATTCAAGGCCTATACCTATATAGCTCCCTATTTTATTTTTTCGGACAAGGACAGCCATCTCCTTGCCTACCTGTCCGCATTCAAAAACCATGAAACCCTGTGCAAGGATGCTCGTTTTCAAGACTTCAACAACTTTTGTTCGGAACAAAAGTTGTTGAAGTCTTGAAAACGAGCATCCTT
>ENA-UOOH01003033-UOOH01003033.1-fermentation-metagenome-genome-assembly--contig:-NODE-3033-length-13405-cov-10.922622_pt1 | contig 13405 bp, 8 predicted proteins | sample MGYA00245778_ERZ724025 | MGnify/ENA primary metagenome ERZ724025 (study PRJEB28704, sample SAMN03018313) | fermentation metagenome | biome: anthropogenic terrestrial biome; feature: soil; material... | reverse complement strand
TTTTATAAAACAAATTTTTTGGAAATATTTTTAATTTTTGGTTAGAAATATTGTTAAATTCATATTTAGAATTATAATTTAATCCTTTCATTTCATTTGTCTGAAACTTTAATACTATTTTTTGGATTATTTATTTGAATATTTCTCATCTTATCTTTTTGTAACATAACTTTTTTGCTTTATGCTTTAAAAAAATTTGGTTGAAGAATTAAGTAATAGATAGTTTTTTGAGGCATTTGTTAATAAATATTTTTATAGGCAATTGCATACTATTAGAATTTGTTTTACTTTTGCTTATTAATATTATGGTAATAATTTTAAAGATAAAAAAGATATGAAATTTATTGTTCATGGTGGAACTCTATCACGTTCCCTACAATCAATCTACAGCGTAATTACATCCAATAAAGCTGTACCTATTTTGGATAATTTCCTTTTTCAGTTGGATGGCAAAACCTTATCAATCACTGCTTCCGACATTGAAACTACTGCAACTGTAAAGTTGGAGCTTAACGATGCTGATGCTTCTGGTTTAACTCAAATTGCTGTTCCTGCAAAAATTCTTTCTGACATTGTTAAGACTTTTTCTGATGTGCCTCTTAGCTTTATCCTTAATAAGGATACATTTGTTGTTGAAATAACTTCAGGAGAAGGGAAATATAAGCTTGCAGGCATTTCGGCTGACGAATATCCTCGTATGGCAAGTGTTGATGATGCTTCACAAATAACTATTCCTTCTTCATTATTAGTAAATGCTATTGCTAAAACTATTTTTGCAACAAGCAATGATGAAGCAAGACCTCAGATGACTGGTGTTTTGTGTGAGCAAACTGATAATCATATTACTTTTGTTGGTACTGATTCTCATAAATTGGTTCGTTATAGAAGAACAGACTTTTCAAATGACACTCCAATTAGCTTTATTTTGCCAAAGAAACCTCTTAACTTGCTTAGAAATATATTAGTTACTTATAAGGAAGATATTGATATTTTGATGGATTATAATGTTAAGAATGTTGAATTTAGCTTTGAAAACTATTCAATCGTTTGTCGTTTGATTGAAGGTAAGTACCCTAATTATGAGGCTGCTATCCCAAAAGAAAATCCAAATAAATTGATTATTGATAGAATTGGTTTCTTAAGTTCTGTAAAGCGTGTTTCTTTATTTGCAAATCAATCTACTCAACAAGTTAGATTAAAATTATCAGGAAATGAATTAATAATTTCTGCCGAAGATTTTGATTTCTCTAATGCAGCTAAAGAAAAGCTATCTTGTAATTTTACTGGAGAAGAATTGGAAATAGGCTTCAACTCAAGATATTTATTGGAAATGCTAAATAATATTGACACAGAAAATGTTTTGATAGAGATGTCTCAACCTAATAGGGCAGGAATTTTATACCCTTATGAAGAAAAGGCAGAAGAAACCACAGAGTCAATTCTTATGTTGGTTATGCCTGTAATGTTAGCAAACTAAAAATTTATCACAAAATGAAAAGAGTATTTATTATTATCATCGGCTTGTTGTTTGTTGGAACAACAGCCTTTGCTCAAGACAAAAAGAAAGAAGAAGAAAAAGGCTATACTTTCACTGTTTCTAAGGAAATCCCTACAACCCCAGCCAAAGACCAATCTCGTTCTGGCACTTGCTGGAGCTTTGCAGGAATTGGTTTGTTAGAAGCCGAATTGCTTAAAAATGGAAAAGGAGAATATGACCTTTCTGAAATGTGGATTGTTAGAAATGCCTACTTGGAGAAAGCTGAAAGATACCTTCGTTTCCATGGTGCAAATAGCTTTGCAGCTGGTGGTGGCTTTCATGATATTACTGAAATGATAAAGAAGTATGGTATTGTTCCTGAGGAGGTTTACTCTGGACTAAACTATGGAGAGACAAAACATAACCATGCTGAAATTGATAAGGTTTTGGAAGCTTTCTGCAAATCATTGGTTGGACAAAAAACACTTTCAACCTCTTGGAAGGTTGCTTTCAATGCAATCTTAGATGCTTATTTTGGAAAGATGCCAGAGAACTTTACCCATAAGGGAGTTAACTATACACCAAAAACCTACGCACAAAGTTTGGGATTGAACATGGAAGATTATGTTGAGATAGGTTCTTTCACCCATCATCCTTTCTATAAGCCATTCATTATTGAAATTCCAGACAATTGGATGTTGGGAGCAATCCAAAACGTTCCATTAGATGAAATGATTCAAATTATTGATAACGCAATTGCAAATGGATATACAATTGGCTGGGGAGCAGATGTTAGCGAGAAAGGATTCTCATGGAAGAACGCCGTTGCAATTGTTCCCGATGAAGACAAAACAGACCTTTCAGGAACAGAAAGAGACCGTTGGGAAAAGCTAACTGCTGCTGAAAAAGCTAAATCAGCTTATAGTTTTGATGGAACAGCTAAGGAGAAAACCATAACTCAAGAAATGCGTCAAAAAGCCTTTGATAACTACAACACAACTGACGACCATGGAATGGTTATTGTTGGAATAGCAAAGGATCAAAATGGAAATAAGTTCTATAAAATTAAGAATTCTTGGGGGAATGAAAGTAAGTATGATGGGTATTTCTTTGCTTCTGAAGCTTTTGTAAAATACAAGACCATTGATATTATGATAAACAAGAATGCTTTAACACAAGAAATGAAAAAGAAACTTGGATACTAACCCATTCTAATCATTAGAGAACACAAAGGATAGGCATTGTCTATCCTTTTTTTATTCCATAGAAGAAAAATCACTAAGAAATAATCCTATACTTCAATAATATTTATAAATTTTTTGAGTTTATAAATCAAGAGCATAAGAAGAACAATAAACCTTTAAAAAATAGTTTCTATGAAAAAATTTAGTTTAATAGCTTTAATGCTAATTGTTGGTTGCATTAGTTTAAATGCACAAACAACTTCAACCCCTAAGGCAGTTGTTGCTGCAACCACCCCTCAAATCCTTTATAGAGGAGTTGATAATCCAATTTCAATTGCAGTTGATGGAATATCTGACGAGTTCATCACTGCAGAGATTTCAAACGCATCAGCCAAAATAAAAAAGGTTGGCAAAAGTTCCTATATTGTAAATATTGAGGATAAAATACGAGAGATAGTTATTATTGTCGATAGTGTAGATACTGATGGAGTAGAATTTCAAATGGCAAAGAAAGTACAAATTCCTAATAACTCTATTGGAATTGATGTTTATGCTCAAATAGGTACTCAGAAAAAAAATGCGAAAGTATTATTAAGCACGACTTACTTTATAGCGAAAGATTTTGTTCAGCCTTCTGTCAAAGTAGTAAAAAGCGATGGAGGATTGATTGATAAAAAAGACTTGTTAAAGAATCCTTTTATCAGCATAGAAGTAGAAGACTTTGATTTCCCTGTTGAATATAACATTTCTTATTTTCAAATGACTTTTAGCTCAAAAGGCAGCAAGAATGCTGAACCTCCTTATGTTTCAAAGTCTAAAAATTTTACTCCTGAAATGATTAGCAGGATTAAGAATTTGAAAAAGGGGGATAAAATATATATTGAAGGGATAAGTGCATATAATCAAGACGGACCTGTTAAGCTTGCAAACCCAGTAATGATTTTTACAATAAAGTAAACCTATTTCATTGTCCAAAACTTAAAGACAAGGTTAGAACTTATTAGTTTTAGCCTTGTTTTATTTAAAAATCTTGTTTCTTTGTTGTTTACTCTTATTTTACAATATAAACTGAACCATATAGGAATTAGATTTATCTCACTAAGAAAAATTATAAATATGTAAATTTGAGAATAAAATTAACTTGAAAATTAATTTCTTTTTGTGTTTTATTTTTTTATATCTTTGCTACTTATTATTGAATTCGAAAAAATATTATTTATATGTCATTAATTAAATCTATTTCAGGCTTTAGAGGAACAATTGGAGGTAAAGAAGGCACTGCTCTAACTCCTATTGATGTTGTTAAGTTTACTTCTGCTTTTGCTCAGTTTATTAAAGAGAGCTCCAATAAAAGCAAGTTGAAAATTGTTATTGGTCGTGATGCAAGAATTTCAGGCAAAATGGTTTCCAATTTGGTTGTTGGTACTTTAATGGGAATGGGTGTTGATGTTGTTGACACTAGTCTTTCTACAACTCCAACTGTTGAAATGGCTGTTGTTGACCAAAAGGCTGACGGAGGAATTATTCTTACTGCAAGTCATAATCCAACTCATTGGAATGCTTTAAAACTTTTGAACAGTAAGGGAGAGTTTATTAATGCTAAGGAGGGAGAAAGAGTTTTGTTTTTGGCTGATAATCCTGATTTTAATTTTGCTGAAGTTTTGAACTTGGGATCTTGTATAAAAGACGACTCAACGATTGATATGCATATTGAAAAGGTTATTAATCTTCCTTTGGTTGATGTTGGTGCTATTGAGAAGGCTAATTTCAGAGTTTGTTTCGATTCGGTTAATTCAACTGGTGGCATTGTTTTACCTAAGCTTTTAAAAGCTCTTGGAGTTAAAGATATTGTTGCTTTGAATGAAGAGCCTACAGGAAATTTTGCTCATAATCCAGAACCACTTCCTGAAAACATTACTGATATTTGCGATAGGGTTGTTGAAAGCAAATGTGATGTTGGTTTCATCGTTGACCCTGATGTTGACCGCTTAGCTATTGTTTGTGAAAATGGAAGACCTTTTGGAGAGGAATATTCTTTGGTTGCTATTTCCGATTATGTACTTTCTCAAACTCCTGGTAATACTGTTTCCAATCTTTCTTCCACAAGAGCATTAAGAGATATTACTGAAAAATATAATCAACAATACTTTGCTTCAGCTGTTGGAGAGGTTAATGTTGTTGAAATGATGAAGCAAAAAAATGCTATTATTGGTGGAGAAGGTAATGGAGGCATTATTTATCCAGAGATTCATTATGGTAGAGATGCTTTGGTTGGCATTGCTCTATTCCTTACACTACTAGCAAAAAAGAATATTAAAACCTCAGCTCTTAGAGATACTTACCCTGATTATTCTATTTCTAAAAACAAAATGGAGCTAACCGAGAATATTAATGTTGATAGGATTTTAGAAAAGATTGCAGAGAAATATTCTTCCTATGATGTAGTAACTATTGATGGAGTTAAGATTAATTTTGACAAGGAATGGGTGCATTTACGCAAAAGCAACACCGAACCAATCATTAGAATTTATTCAGAAAGCGATAATATTACTAAAGCTGATCATTTGGCAAAAGTAATAATAGAAGATATTACAGAAATTATCCGTCAAGATATGTAAAACAAATTGGTTAATGAAGATTAGTACTTAGTCTTCATTAACCAATTCCTTAAACACTCTGCCTCTTTCTTCAAAGTTGGTAAACATATCGTAGCTTGAAGCAGCTGGACTTAAAAGAACTTTCTTCCCTTTTTTAGTATTCTTTTTGCACCAATTAACTATTTCTTTGTAGTTATCGGAAACAAGGAATTGAGATTTCTTTTTAGGGTTTTCCTTAATCAGGTCTTTTATTCTTCTTCCTGCCTCTCCAACAAAGGCAATATTCTTTAAGTCTTTATAATCAATAAGAATATTTTCAAGCTCGCTATAATCAACTCCCCTATCCTTTCCTCCTAAAATAAGAGTTTGAACCCCTCCCAATGAATTTAGGGCTGCAATTGTTGTTTGGGCAATTGTTGAAATTGAATCGTTATAATATTCGACTCCATCTTTCAAACAAACAAACTCCAACCTATGTTCCAATCCTTTAAACTCCAAAACTTCTTTTAATCCTTCTTCACTCTCCACTCCCAAAAACTTTGCAACTTCATAAGCAACCATAATATTAAACTTATTATGCTCTCCCTTCAAATACTTTGGTTCTTCAAAAGAATAATTCTTTGCATTTATTGGCAAAAGGGTTGATTTGGGTTTTATTTTCTTTATCCATGAAGAGATTAACTTACTTTCCTCATTGTAGATAAAAGCACTTTCTTTTGAGTTTTGGTATTTTAGAATATTAAGTTTGGCCTTTTGGTATTCTTCATAAGTTAGGAAATGGTCAAGATGTTCTTCATAAAGGTTTAAAAGCACAGAAACCTTTGGAGCATGCTTAATGTATTGAAGTTGATGAGCAGAAAGTTCCAATACTATTATTGTGTTGGGTGTTATCTTATCTATCAAATCAAACATAGGAGTGCCTATATTCCCAGCAAACAAAGTATCTTTATGATTTGCTTTAATCATATTATAGATTAGTGTTGAGGTAGTACTCTTTCCCTTTGTTCCCGTTATCCCAACGCATTGATTGGCGTAGAGTGAAAGAAAGATATTGGTTTGAGAGGTTATTTCAGAGTCTTTATAAGGATTTGTCATTGTGTGAATAGCAACACCAGGGGACTTAATAACCAAATCATAAACGGTTTTTGTTGTTAGTTCTTCTTTAGCCTCTTCTCCCAAGTGCATTTCAATATATCCTTTTTCTTGCTGCTCTTTCAAATACTCATTTTCTCTTAACTTGGTGTTGGAGTCTTGAATTGCAAACTTCTTATTTGGGAATATACTCCTTAAAAGGTTATGTGTTGACATTCCTTCTCTTCCCATTCCAAAGATAATTAGCTTTCTAACGGTTAGCATTCTAACCATTTCAGCTTTCTTATACATGGCGTAAGGATTGGAAAAAATATTAGAAAATCTTTCTTCAAGGAAATGTTCATTTGAAATTTCATAAAGGAATTTCTCCTTATTCATATTCAAGTAGGTTTGAGCCATTGGCAAGCTTAACCAATGTTTTACAAGGCTTAGTTCCTTACTTTCAGGGTAACGCTCTACTAAAAGAGCTAAAGCTAAATTAACTTCTTCAATTGTTCCCACACATTCAAAAGGCTTTACTTCTGCAATTCCTGTTAGTTCGTTGAAATATTTCTTGAGTGAAGTTTTGTTAAGAAGGTTTTCTCCAATATGGGTTGCCAATCTCTCTTGAACAATAAATGGTGAAAGTATGATGTAGGCAAATAAACATTTTGGACAATTGCAACACCATATATCTTTTTTGCTTCCAGCATTGCAAGAACGAAATACTGAATGATGAGCGGAAAAGATTGAGAACAATTGAGCAATTTGCAACTCACTCAATGGGCGAAGAAATGAAAAATAATTACTATCCTTCAAAACAAACTCTTCAACATATTCTCTGAAATCTCTTTCAAATTCAATGCTCTTGGAATATTGATGATTTATTTCTTGTCCAATTACTGTTGATTCATTGGCAGAGTTTTCGTTGCTAAGTGCTATATGAGGGATATTAAAGAGATAAGAATCCAATAAAGTAACAAAGGCCAAAAGTGCTGAGAATGGAGTATGACCATTAAGAAATCCTTCTTTATTAAGTTTAATTAGGCGTTTGTCTAAATTCCTTTGAACATATATATAATTATCAGTTAATTGAGAACGTGACACTGTATGATTTTGAGCCTTTGTTGGATTAATTACTATTGGCATAACATCAAAGCCATTTCTTTTCAATAGCTCCAAGCTCACAACGGAGTCCTTACCTCCTCCAACTGGCACTATTACTCTTTTCTCATTAATATTAGGAGCATAAACTCCTCTCTTATATTTATCTTCTCCAACAACAATTGTCATAAACTCATCAATGTTGGTTTCAATTGAATTTAAGTAAAAATATTCCCCAAGTCCATTAAAATAAAGTTTCTTCCAAAATTCAATTTGCTTTTCTGAAAAATAAGCTACATCAATAATAACTACTGGAGAGGCAAAGGCTTTCCAATAACTTATTAGTTCTACCATTCCAATATGAATAATCAGATTTGTGAATGTTTTTGTATCTATAGTCCTTCCTAAATCCATCTTAGATAAATAGAAAACATAGGTAGGATGAAAAACATGTTCCCCACACTTAAACTCAAACCCAAGCACATAACCCTTAGCCTCTTCATTATATTCACACATATAGTTTGAAAAATAGAAAATAGGGTATTCTTCTCTCAGTTTATTAAATTTATCTTGATTATTCTCTTTTGGAGTCATGATGTTTTGCTTTAATTGAGAAACAAAAATACAAAAATTATCTTAGTTCTAACCAATGAATTTTATGCTTTTATAACTAATGGCTCTTTAGTCAAATTTAAACGGCGTTTAAATAAATTTTTCTCAGAGATAAATTATTTTTTCTCAGAGATAATTTCAATTAAGTCCCGTTTATTTTTTAAGAGTTAAGATTTTGAAGAAATTTGAATTAGTTAATTCTGCCATTATGCATTATTTGTTGATAAATTAATGTTTCATATGTGCAGAATTATATTATTATCGTTATCTTTGTGGCTTAAAAACTATAATTATTATGGAAAACAAGAATAAACAAGAATCATTAATTAATAAATCCATACTCAAGGTTTTCGCAAGCAATCCCTTTGAGCCCTTAAACTATAAGCAAGTTGCTTCTCGATTGGGCAATAATGATAGGGCGTCAATGCAAATGATTATGAATAAGATTTTGGTTCTGGCTGAAGAAGGAGTTTTGATTGAAGAGAGTAAGGGGAAATATAAATTAGACGCAAGATATTTAAATAATGATATACTACCTTCCAACTATGTGATTGGAACGGTTGATATGAAGCAAACTTCAAAGGCATATGTTATTTTGGAAAATGGTTCAGAAGATATTTACATTGCTCCCAACAATACTAATCATGCACTTCATAACGACAAGGTTAAAGTATATCTTTTCCCTCGTCGTAAGGGAAGAAAACCAGAAGGACAGATTACTGAAATTATTGAAAGAAATCAAACTACCTTTGTAGGCTCTATTCAAAAGCATCCTAAATTTGCTTTCTTTATTCCAGACAGTCAATCAATGCCTGTTGATATATTTATTCCTTTGGAAGATATTAATGGAGCAAATGAGAATGAAAAGGTATTGGTTCAAATGACTGAATGGCCTCAAAGGGCAAATAATCCTTTTGGAAAGGTCATAAAGGTTTTGGGTAAGAAAGGAGAAAACAATACAGAGATGCTTTCTATCTTGGCTCAATTTGGATTCCCTTTAGCTTTTCCTGAAGCAGTTGAAAAAGAAGCAGAAGAAATACCTGAAACAATACCTGAAGAAGAAATAAAACGCAGAAGAGATTTTCGCAAAACACCAACCATAACTATTGACCCCTACGATGCAAAAGACTTTGATGATGCCATTTCTTTTAGAGTTTTGCCAAATGGAAACTATGAAATAGGAGTTCATATTGCTGATGTCTCTTATTATGTTAGACCCAATTCAGCAATTGACCAAGAAGCCTTCACTCGTGCTACATCGGTCTATTTGGTTGATAGAACAATTCCAATGTTACCTGAAAAGCTAAGCAATAAGGTTTGTTCTTTGCGACCAAATGAAGATAGTTTGACTTTTTCTGCTGTATTTGAAATGAATCAAGAAGCAGAAGTTATTAATGAATGGTTTGGTAAGGGAGTAATTAACTCTTGCAGAAGATTTACTTATGAAGAAGTTCAAACAATTATTGAAGAACAAAAGGGAGAAATGGAAGACTTTATTATGCCAGTTCATAATATTGCTCACATAATTAGAAAAAGAAGATTTAAGACTGGAGCCATTAACTTTGAATCGCAAGAAGTGAAGTTCCGTTTGGATGAAAACTCAAAGCCAATTGGAGTTTATATTAAAGAAAGCAAGGAAGCCAACTGGTTAATTGAAGAATTTATGTTGCTTGCCAATAAAAGAGTTGCTGAAAAGATAGGCAAGGATAAAGGCAATAAGAAAGAAGCCAAAACATTTATTTATAGAGTTCATGACGAGCCTAATCCTGATAAACTTTCTACATTTTCAGAGTTTGTGGGCAAGTTGGGATATGTTATAAACACAGATAGCAGAAGCTCATTAGTTAAGAGTTTTAATGATTTATTTAGAAATATTGCTGGCAAGGGAGAAGAAACTATGATTTCTAACATTGCAATCAGAACAATGTCTAAAGCATATTATTCAACTACTAACATAGGGCACTATGGACTTTCATTCCCATATTATTCTCATTTCACTTCCCCAATTAGACGCTATCCTGACCTAATGCTACATCGTCTTTTGGAACGCTATCTTGAAGGAGGGTCATCAGCAAGCAAAGAAGCTTTTGAGGAAAGATGTGAACATTGTTCATTAATGGAAAAGAAAGCTGCAGAGGCTGAAAGAACATCAGTAAAATATAAACAAGCAGAATTTCTTTCCGATAAGATTGGAGAAGTATTTAAAGGAGCAATATCAGGTATTAGTAAATGGGGAATCTATGTTTTGATTGACGAGAATAAATGTGAAGGACTAATCCCTATCCGTACTCTTACCGATGATTTCTACTATATTGATGAAGAAAACTATCAAGTTGTTGGAAGAAAACTAAATAAAACCTATCGTTTGGGAGACCCAATTAAGATTAAGGTTGAAAATGTTGATTTGTTTAAAAAGCAAATGGACTTTTCTTTGGTTGACGATGGAGAGTTTACTGCAGAGATGAGAGATTTCTCCCCAGAAAAAATTAATATTAGAGAAGAAAGACCAGTAAAAACAAGAACAAAAAGTACTAAAAGCGCCAAAAGTACTAAAAGCCCTGAAACAAATAATCATAAACTAAATCGTAAAGGAAGAAAAAAAACTAATTAAAATATGAACATACTACTTTTAGGTTCAGGAGGAAGAGAAAATGCAATTGCTCTTAAAATTAAAGAAAGTCCACTATTAACAAATCTTTTTATTTCTCCAGGTAATCCTGGCACTTCTCTTTGTGGAGAAAATATTAATATAGGCTCCGACTTCAAAACAATTGGCGAGTTTGTTATTAAAAACAACGTTGAGATAGTTGTTGTAGGACCTGAGCAACCATTAGTTGATGGAATATGGGATTATTTTCATAATAACTCTGAATTAAAAGATATTTTAGTTGTTGGACCAAGCAAAGAAGGTGCTACTCTTGAAGGAAGTAAGGATTTTGCTAAGGCTTTTATGCAAAAGAATAATATCCCAACAGCAAGATATAAAACATTCTATAAAGAAACTCTTCAAGAAGGTAAAGACTTCTTAAAGACCTTAAACCCTCCTTATGTTTTAAAAGCTGATGGTTTAGCAGCTGGTAAAGGAGTTGTTATTCCTGAAACAATTGAAGAGGCAGAAAAGGAATTAACTCAAATGCTTGAAGAAGCTAAGTTTGGAGAAGCTTCAGCAAAGGTTGTTATTGAAGAGTTTTTAAAAGGGATTGAATGCAGTGTATTTGTTTTAAGTGATGGAGAAAACTATAAAATACTTCCTGTTGCAAAAGACTATAAAAGAATTGGAGAAGGCGACACTGGTTTAAACACTGGTGGAATGGGCTCTATTAGTCCTGTTCCTTTTGCTGACAATGATTTTATGCAAAAGGTTGAACAAAGAATAGTTATCCCAACAATTAAAGGCTTAAAGAAAGACAATATAGAATATCAAGGCTTTATTTTTATTGGCTTAATGAATGTTGAAGGCAACCCATACGTTATTGAATATAATGTTAGAATGGGTGACCCTGAAACAGAAAGTGTATTCCCAAGAATAAAATCAGATATAGTTGAAGCATTTAATAGCTTTAAAACAAAATCACTTGATAAGATAAACTTTGAAATTGATTCTCGCTATGCAACAACTGTTATGATGGTTGCAAAAGGTTATCCTGAAAGCTATGAAAAAGGCAAAGAAATTAAAGGAATAAATGAAACCCAAGATTGCATAGTATTTCATGCAGGAACAAAACAAGAAGGAGAAAAAATCCTAACAAATGGAGGAAGAGTTATTGCAGTAACATGTTATGGAGAAACAATGCAAGAAGCCTTAGAAAAATGCTATAAAAACGTAGATAAGATTAGTTGGGAAGGAAAGTATTTTAGAAGAGATATAGGGAAAGATTTATTATTGGTAAAAAGCAAAAGGAAATAGATTATTAATTAGAGATGAAACAATATTTAGACTTATTAAATAATGTCCTTGAGAGTGGGAATTTAAAGGGAGACAGAACAGGTACAGGCACAAAGAGTATTTTTGGTTATCAAATGAGATTTAATCTTAAAGAAGGATTTCCTTTGGTTACTACAAAAAAGCTACATCTTCGTTCTATTATTCATGAACTTCTTTGGTTTTTGCAAGGAAACACAAATATCGATTATCTTCAACAAAACAAAGTTTCAATTTGGGATGAATGGGCAGATGAGAATGGTGATTTAGGTCCTGTTTATGGAAAACAATGGCGTGCATGGGAAACTAAAGATGGAAAGGTTATTGATCAGATAAGTGAATTAATAGAACAAATTAAAACAAATCCAAATTCTCGAAGACTTTTAGTAAGTGCCTGGAATGTTGGTGATGTAGATAAAATGGCTTTGCCTCCTTGTCATGTTTTATTTCAATTTTATGTTGCTAACAACAAACTATCTTGCCAATTATATCAAAGAAGTGCTGATATTTTCTTAGGAGTTCCTTTCAATATTGCTTCTTATGCAATTTTAACTCATATGATTGCTCAAGTTTGCAATCTTGAGGTTGGAGATTTTGTTCATACCATAGGAGATGCACATCTTTATACTAATCATTTTGACCAAGCTCGTTTACAACTTTCTCGCTCTCCTTATCCCCTCCCTGAATTAAAACTAAATAAGGAAATAAAGAATATATTTGATTTCCGATTTGAAGATATTGAAATAATAAACTACCAATCACATCCAACAATTAAAGCTCCTATAGCGATATAAATACATTAATAGAAAAAAATTATGCTAAATATTATTGTTGCAATAGCAGCGAACAATGCAATAGGTAAGGATAATAAACTACTTTGGCATTTGAGTGAGGATTTAAAGTACTTTAAGAAAACTACTCTTGGCTCACCTATCATAATGGGAAGAAAAACATGGGAAAGTCTTCCTTTCAAGCCACTTCCTAAAAGAGAAAATATTGTTATTTCTACAAACAAAGACTATAAAGCTGAGGGAGCAACTCTTGTTCATTCCACTGAAGAAGCTGTAGAATATTGCAATAAACTCGAAAAATGCTTTATTATTGGTGGAGAAACAATCTATAAGGCTTTAATGCCATTTTGCGATAAATTATATATAACAAAGGTTTATAAAGATTTTGAAGCCGATACTTTTTTCCCCGAAATTGAAGAAGATAAATGGGCTTTAGAATCTGAAAGTGAGATGCAAAAAGATGAACCAAGCGGATTAGAATTTCAATTCTTAGTATATACAAGAAAAGTTTATGTATTAAGAATATATGATATTAAGGGTATACAGGTATATGCATTAACTCTTGACGGAAATAAAGGAATGCAAACATTAGATTTGAGACTATTTAAAACAGGTACTTATTTTTATTCGGTTACAAACAATAAAAA
>ENA-UOOH01003030-UOOH01003030.1-fermentation-metagenome-genome-assembly--contig:-NODE-3030-length-13418-cov-62.647534_pt1 | contig 13418 bp, 14 predicted proteins | sample MGYA00245778_ERZ724025 | MGnify/ENA primary metagenome ERZ724025 (study PRJEB28704, sample SAMN03018313) | fermentation metagenome | biome: anthropogenic terrestrial biome; feature: soil... | reverse complement strand
TTTGCATTCTATTGGCGACAGGGTGCGATCTATTGGGAACAGGTTTAAATGGATCAAAATGGCCCGCTTGGGACTGTCCCCAATCGGGCCATCAATCGCCGCCATCAAGGTCGGTGATATTTTCGCTAGTAGCAGCTTTGAAACCACCTTTGCGTGGATCATTTTTCGTGTTCCTGGCACGCTGGGCAATAGCCGTAAATGTCAAGTTTATGGCCTTCAATAGTGTAGTTCATTTCTCTTTCCAAGGCCTCTTCGTAATTCTTCAACGGGCAATGCTCAATCGCCTTAATTTTTTTACAGCCCAAGCAGACCAGATAATGCCGATGGCTTTTCCGGTTATATTCAAAGTACGCGCGGTTATCACCACTGATACTCATACTTAGCTTCGTAACCAGATTCTTGTCTAACAGACTTTCCAGCACCCGGTAAACGGTGGAGAGGCTGACCCCGATTTTCTGCTCACCTAGTTCCAGATAAACCTGCTCCGCCGCCATCGGCTGGTCGCTTTGCTCCAAAATATCAAGAATGGCAGTGCGGTGCTTGGTGCTTTTTAGTCCGCTGCGCCGTAGAGCCGCCTCATGATCAGTTCTCTTCTGCATGTTCAGTACACCCCTACCCGCACTTGTGCGATTCCTCATGGCATGCAGCTAATTTTCTGCTTCTCGCCTTACCCGCTATCGAATGCACCGCATAGAACAACAAGTAACAGACTACCGACAAAATTACAATCGCAGCTCCCGAAGCAATATTCAGCTCATAGGATAGCCATAATCCAGCCAGACAATAGATATTGCCAAGAATAACCGAGTAGATCATGCGTCTTTTCAAATTGGTAGTCAGTATTTCCGATGTAGCGGCCGGGGCCGTTAACAGCGCCAGTACCAGGATGATCCCCGCCACTCGAATTAAGACGACCACGGTCATGGCGATCAGCACTAAGAGCAAATACTCCAGAAAAGTGGTCTTGATACCGACGATTGATGCAAATTCTTCGTCAAAAAGGTACGCCTTCCAGTCATTGAACAAGGCTACAATTACAAATACCACTATGCCGGATAAGATCAGCATTAGTCGCAGATTCGCCTTGGTTACCGCAAGAATATTGCCAAATAGATAAGAACTCAAGTCCGGCGGATACCCGGGCATTAAGGCCACAAACAGAATGCCCAAAGCCATTCCGAGCGACCAGAACAACCCGATGAGTACGTCTGAACGCACGCCACCTTTTCTCTTGATGTATCCGATGCCCAAGGCGGCAGCAATGGCGAATATAAACGCCCCGATGATTGGCTCGAAACCCAGCAGGTAGCCCAGACCGACTCCGCCATAGGATGTATGCGCAATGCCGCCACTCATCATGACCAGTTTTTTCTCAACAATGATGACGCCAATTATGCCGCAGACAATGCTCGCTAAAATACAAGCGAAAAAGGCATTCTGCATAAATTGATAATCAATGATAGCCCCAATCAATTTTCCGCGCCCCCTTCGCCGTCGCCGCCGTCGCCCGCCGCGCGCCCTTCACACTCGCATCCATGCCCACCGCCGTCATGTTCTTTCAAAACGCGATGCGGCACACCATGCGCAATCAGATCTACCGGACAGCCATAGAGGCTGTTAGCAACATTCTCATTAAGTTCCGGTTCGCCATGGTAGACAAGACGTCCATTCAAACAGGCCAAGCTGCGCACTTGGGCAGAGATTGCCATTAGATCATGCGTCACCAGGATAATGGTCATCTCTTGATTTAGTTCAGCAAGCAGATCATAGATTTGCTGTCGCGAACTTGGGTCGACACTGGCGGTCGGTTCGTCAAGCAACATCAAGCGCGGGTTCACTGCCAGTGCTCTGGCAATCAACATTTTCTGAAATTCACCGCCTGAGAGCTCAGCTATTTGCCGTCCAGCGAGACGGGCGACCCCTACCCTCTCAAGCAATTGATAAGCTATTTGCCGATCATCTTTGGAAAAACTCATAAAGGGGGTTAATCCCGGTTGCATGCGTCCGGTCAGGACAACCTCAAGCACAGTGATCGGAAACTTCTTATCTAGCATCGCAAATTGCGGGACATACCCGATTGCGCTCTTGCTTTTTTTCGGGTTTTTGCCGTAGATAGTTACAGAACCATTGGTCGGCGGGACAAGCCCTAGAATGGCTTTGAGCAATGTTGACTTACCGCCTCCGTTGGGGCCAATGATTCCAAGGTATTCTCCGTCAACCACTGTTAAGTTTACGTCTTCCAACGCCGGGGTTTGGCCATAATGGACTGACAAATCTTCAATCCGCACGGCCGTACTGACTTCTCGAGCCGCCTTAATCGCCACCGCCGCGCCGCTACCGCCATCGTTCCTACGCACCATCATTGCATTACCTCTGCCATGGTCATGGCCATGTTGTGCAAATTCCCGATATAGTCGGCTGCCAAAGGCGCCAATTGAATGGTGCGGCCACCAATTTCCTCAGCAAAGGCGATCGACTGACTGCTGTCAATCTCTTCCTGATAGAACAGCACTTTGATCTGCTCTTGTTTGGCTAAATCGATCATGTGCTGCAGATGCAGAGGTGTGGCTTCCTTGCCGTGCTCTTCCAGCGTATACATTTCTAGTCCGTAATCGTCTGCCAGATACCCGAACGCGGGATGGTAAACGAGAAACTTCTTGTTTTGCACCTTGCCCAGGACCGACTTGATTTCCTGATCAAGCGCCGCGAGTTGCGCGCTATAATTGCGGGCATTTTCCAGATACACATCCTGATTGGCTGGATCAAGTGCGCCTAGTTCCTGGGCGATAACATCCACCATAACCTGCACTCTTTTGGGCGAAAGCCAAATATGGGGATCACGCTCGCCGGGCGCGAACATCCGATCCGGATACACCTCGGCAGTCCTTTCATGAAGGGGCACAACTTTCGCAGCATCAAAATAGGGCAAAATATCATTCGCTTCTGCGGCTACGCCAATTGAAAAATAGAGCGCCGCCTTACTGAACTTCTGCATTTCCAGCGGCGAAGGCTCGTAGTTCTCCGGACTGTATCCCGGCGGGACTGTTGCAATTACTTCCGCCAAATCGCCACAGACGGCCTTTACAAAAGTCTGTTGCGGTATGATCGTAACAGCAATAATAGGCCTGCCGCTATCTGAATCTTGATCGTTGGTCTGCGCGTTCTTTCCGCAACCGGCAATCCCCCACAGACAGCCTGCTGCCAATGCCAAGACCATCATCAGCTTTAATAGCTTTAACATCCGGTTTTTCATGTTCATCCGCCTTTAACACTAATCTTATTCCTCTGATGCGAATGGTTCGCATTTGCATCAATATTGTATTATACCCCAAAGCGGATGTCAATATCAGGCATGTTGTTCAGCTCAGCAACCGCGCCACCAGCATATGTAGCTGAGCCATGCCATCCGGAAACTGGCGTACGTCCATATACTCATTACTGCTATGCGCCCCAAAACCTTCGGCAATACCTATACAGACCGCCGGGATATGCTGGCCGAGCGGCACATTCGCATCAGTGCTGGCCTCCCGATAGGTCGGACTAACTTGTAGCGCTGTCAAAACCTCATGGCACGCCCTTACCAGCGGATGATCAGCGGCAATCGATCCGCCGGGCCGATCCCCAACGACTTTAATATCAAGCGCAATGTGGTTCTGGTCTTGCTCGCTCTCGCTGTGGCCCATTGTGCCGCGTTCTTGTCCGCTGCGGCCTTGTTCGCTGTGGCGTTGCAGGATTAAGCGCACCTGCCGCTCCAAATCAGCCAAACACTGCGCATCCGTTGAACGCATATCAATGAGCATTTCGGCGTGCGACGCGATCGTATTGACCGACGTACCGCCTGAAATTACCCCGACATTATAGCTGGTCCGTGGATCGGCAGGCACCTCGAGTCGCGCGATATCGGAAATCATATGCCCCATGGCATGGATCGCACTGGCAGCACCAAAGTCTTCCCAGCTATGCCCGCCCGCCGCAGAAACCCCGACTTGCAGACGACGACTGGCAATGCCGGTATGGGTGATCATGCCGAAATGCGTATCAATGGCAATGACCATGTCTATTTCAGAACCGAAGCACTTAAAAGCTTGCTTCATACCGCGCAGATCCCCAAGACCTTCTTCCCCGGCGGTGGCCACAATCAATAACCGGCCGCGCAGCGGTGTCTGCAATGCCCGCAAACCTTTAACCAGCTGAATCAGCCCTGCCAGGCCGGCAGAGTCATCCCAAATACCCGGCGCATGTAGTTCATGCCTGACCCGTTTCACGGTTACATCTGTTTCCGCCGGAAAAACAGTATCAAGGTGCGCGGTCACCATTAAGGTTGGCCCAGGTTGCTGCCAGCTAATTTGCGCATAGACATTGGGCATCTCGTCAATTGAGACGTTCTCTGCGCCAGCCTCCTGCAGGCGGCGCGCGACATAGCGCGCCCGCTCCAGCTCCTGAAACGGCGGTGCCGCCACCTCGCAAACCGCAATGTTTTCGGCGATTATATCTTCCAGATGCGCCTGATAATAAGTACGTAATTGTGTCAGCAATTGCTGATCAATGGTTGTCATATTACACGTCCCTTTTTCTTAGCATCGCCGTCCAGGCCGGCCCCGATCGCCACGCCCAGACTCAAGCCGATCCCCAAACCCGTTGGCAGATTGTCAAATATGCTCATTCCGAAGATCAAGCCCAATGACATGCCCAGCGCAATATATGTTCCGATGTAATAGCCATCTGGGATTAACTGATGCTCCTTTTCCAAATGGGTCGTAATATCCTGTGCCAACAAGCTTAACGCCTTATAATCCGACCGTTCCAGTTGCTCAAAGCGTTCCGTCAGCCCTTGAAGGAGCCCTGTCAGTTTAACTACATAGTCCTGACACCCCAGACACCCGGAAAACTCCACCAGGCGGGCCACGAGGCGCTCAACCTTTGGCAATTCGAGCTTCTTGGCACCAGCACTATCAACGCCGGCCTTTTCTTTGAGTTCCGCGAAGACGCTCCGCAATTTGTCAATCTGTTGCTGCTCCACCATTTTGGCCACCTCCATAAAAGCTTTTGATCTCAAGACGATTATTAGTGAAGGCTGGCCAATTATCCTGCTAAAACACTTTCCGCGACTTGTTGGCATAGTATAAGGCCTTCGCGGAATCAAAGATCGTAATCGCCGGGATAATGATCCATAATGCGATCTTCACGCCGCCCGGGATCTGCGTAACGATCCTTGCTGCATCTGCCGGGATATTCTGGAGCGCCAAAGCGATAGCATCCTGATTAATCAGATTAGTGCTTCCCATTAGCATAAAAATGACCACCACGACAAGAATATTGGCAGCCAAATTGAAGATCGCCGCGGCCCAGCTCCAATAACCGTAAATCAGCTTATAGACCTGGACAATGATCTGCACTGCCAGGACCAGATTGAGGTAAGGCAAATAGGTCAGATATACATCCATATTGAACAGCGGCGCGCTAACTTTCACGCCATTGATATTAATGGTGATATCAGATAAGTGCGGAAAATAGTTGATCAGCATTACAAAAATAAAGCTAAAAACTAGCCCAACGATAATTCCAGTCTTGCCAAATTCCGCTTGGTCTTGGGGAATATCGGGCAAGTCCTCTGGATCCCATTCCCGGTTCATTTTGTCAAAAAAATCCTTATTGACCTGCCGCTCCAGTTGCCGCTCCAGTGCTACGAAAAGCAGCGTCACTGCGCCAACTGCTCCCACCACGGCCGACAATAGCTCACCCAGTAACGTGCCAGCAAAGGCATACGGGTTCGCCACACCATTACTTACGGCATCCACTATGCTAGCCACCAGCACGCCAAAGAGGGAAACTATCACAGCCAATTTCAGCACAAACAGGAATTTATCATAAAACTGCGGACCGATTAAGTAGTCCTCACGATCCAGATATTTATTAGCTAGCACACGCGGGTTACCCAATTCCTTGAGAACGGCCTTTTCGGTTTCAAGACTATAGCCGCCTTTTTCTTCGATCATGTCCTCAATCAGGCTTCTGATTTCGCGCTCAATGTCAACTCTCTGGCCTTCCGGTAGCCTATTCTTTACCGCATGCAAGTACTTTTCAGTCAGTTTCATTATTCTCACTCCCAGTCAATCGTGTAATACTACGATACAAATTCTCGAACTCTGCAAGCAGGCTTTGATAGACATCCTGCCCCAGCGCGCTTATTTTGTAATACTTGCGCGGCCTGGATTCGGAAGTGTCCCAGCTTGATTCCAGCAAGCCCTGGTTTTCAAGGCGGCGCAGCAGCGGATACAGCGTGTCGGCTTCAATGTTAAATCCTTTTTCAGAAAGACTGTTAACGAGATTATAGCCGTATGCCTGATCCTGCAGCTGACTCAAAACGCTGATGACAATTGTGCCCCGCCTGAGTTCACGCACCATGTTGTCGATCAACTCAACTTTTTTAGTTTCCATAGCATCCTCCTAACCTCCTCAGGCATATTATACTGTACATAACACACTATCGTCAATATATCATTATTAATATCTAATCAATATTTGATCATTTATTTGTTTGAACCCATCTGCCCGCCCTCGTCTTGCCCAGAAAATTGTATAATATTCCATGGCCAAGTCGGGAACTTATCTGCAAATCTGCTGTTAGAATACTGAATGCCCCCTTTTTATTTTGGGCGGTTCTCTGTCATCACAAACGGACGCCATGTCCCGTTTTGTTACTCTGCAGCAGAAGAAAAGACAGAAGGTGTGTGGCACAATTGACCAAAAAAACGGCGCTGACATTAATTATTTCATTAATTATCGCGCTGGCATTAATACCTGGCGTATTCATGCTTGCCAAGGTCCTGAGAAAAGTAGAGGCATATGACTTTATAGTCAACAATGAGCTTTGGTTTACCATAGCCGCAGAGGAGAAAACAACTTGCGAGCAAATGCTGGCTGAATATCAGCAGCAATACTTAGCTGATGTTGATCAGGATGCGCAAATTAAGAATGTCTATTTCCTGCAAAAAGTAGAATTTAGAGAGACTGAAGTTCAGCCCGAGGAATTGGATCCTCTGACCTATGCTCAAGAGCGGATTTATGCCATCAATGAGGAAACGCAACGCATTGAGGTTCAAGATGGAGATAATCTTTGGGATTTGACCAAAACGCACCATCTCGAGCTTGGCGAGCTGGAAATTCTGAATCCGGATCTCGACCCGGACAAGATCTACCCCGGCGATTTACTGGTGATCAAACCGGTGGATCCGGTCTTGGACGTAATTGTGGAGCTGGAAAATACGGTGGCTGAATCAATCGGCTTTAGAGTGGAATACCGCAAAGATAATACCATGTATACCAGTCAAAGGAAGATTATCAAAGAAGGTATTGAAGGGGAAAAGGAAGTTGTCTACGACATCACGATGCTGAATGGCTATCAGCACTCTCTGAATGTCAAGTCGGAGACGGTCACCAGGCAACCGGTGAATGCCCAGGTGCGCATTGGCACCAAAACGACGGTGTCGCGCGGCGGATCCGCTAATTATGGCGTAGTCAACGGAAAGAGAATCTCCAGCCTTTTTGGCAATCGGATTCATCCCATCACCGGGCGTAAAACGTATCATGAGGGCCTGGACATTGCCGCAAATCATGGCAACTCCGTCTATGTCTACACCAGCGGTACTGTGGTGCAGGCGGGTTGGAATGGCGGCTACGGTCTGTCGGTTCTGGTAGACCATGGAGGCGGACTAAAGACCAGATACGCCCATTTATCAAAGATTAGTGTCAAGGTCGGTCAAAAAGTGCAGACTGGCAATAAAGTCGGAGCGATCGGTTCAACAGGTAACAGCACCGGCCCGCATCTGCATTTCGAAGTGATCAGGAGCGGCCAACCCGTGAATCCGCTGAATTATATTTAAGGGCTAATCATCTTCAGCAAGCACTGTCACATACCGCTTCAACAACATCCCCACCGTCTCGGCCTGGGCTTGCCCCCGTGCTGAGGCGGTTTTTGTTCCTGTATCTCCATACTTGTTGAGGCGCGGATCTGATTCGATGCGATTGATGGTGGCCCGAATCAGCTTAGCCGGCCCATGGCAGGCGGCGATCCTGACCGTCAATGGCTGGCGCGCGCTCGCTGAAGCCTTTGCCTGCTCTAGCACTTCTGTCGACTGCTGCATTTCCTCCGACTGCAGTAACAGAAAATCGCCAGTGTTCATTGTGATATCATCCAACCGCGCTGCGCCTGCATAACAATAAAATGCCTCTGTTGCCCCATCAGTTACCGCCATTGCGCCCGTTCTTTCGCCATCCGCCAAGGAAAGGGCCTGCAAACGACCTTGCCACCCGGCCGCCAGCATCAAATTGAAGTCCTGTCCCATACCTGCGCAGTGCGTAATCCAACTGCCGCTGAAACTGTCCTGTTCAAAAGGCCCCAACGTAACCCGATGGTGACCAGCGTGGGTCAGTTGCATGCTGCCATTCAGCACCATCAGCAGGCGATGCCAACCCGGCAGTGCGGTAAAAGTGGACTCCGCCGCCGTGACCAGTGCCGTACTAAGGCGCCACTGAAAATTGCGTGCCGCGTAGCTGGAGCCTTCCGGAAAAATGGCCAGCTCGGTGGTGGTTCCTCCGGACCAAGTACTTGTCTTTTGTGCTGTTTTGGGTATCAGCTTGTGTATATAGTCCATTGAATGTGTCACACTCCCCACTCGAAAATACATGAATTTGCAGAAACTTGATAGGAGGTATATTTCAGGTAATTTAGAAACTATATCCAATAATAAACTGACGCCAAGATTCATCGCGGGAAAACGGGAAAACGGCGTGAGAATGGTGGCGATGCGTTATGACTAGGCGAAAACGCTTCAAAAAATCGGTCCTTTTTGTCGTTTTAGTTGTTCTTTCTATTGCTGGCATCATCATATTCAAATGTATTACAGATTCCGGTGCGCTGCAAGCATTTGGTGATTTGTGCGGGAGATCCATACAGAACCGCGACCTGAGCGGTTGCGAGGTCTTATACATACAGCGATTTGATAGTCGGACCAAATGGCCTGAGCCTACTAAACTCCCCACAGGCTTCGACCCGGCCTCCATCATGGAAATAGGGAAAGATCCCGGCCTGAATATTAGAGAGCTGCATGCACGGGGAATCACAGGCAAAGGTGTGGGAGTGGCAATTATTGATGGCTCTTTGCGGCTCGATCACTCCGAATACGGTGACAGAATTGCTTTCTATAGGGAACCGCCCGGCTACAAAAAGCAGCCTATTTATCATGCTTCCATGGCTGTAGGCATCCTTGCTGGAAAAACCGCCGGAGTCGCGCCTGAAGCTACGATCCATTATTTCGGGGGACATCTTGATAACCCAGATAACATACCACCCATTATCCAGGAGATCATCGCCTACAACAAAGAGCTCCCCGAACGTGACAAGATTCGCGTAATCTCAATCTCTATGGGCTGCGCACTGCCAATTTGGATGGAAGCCATCGCAGAAGCTGCTGAAAATGGAATTACGGTCGTAACCACTGCAGATCTGCTGAATGAACTCCGCTTAAGTGGTATCCAGTGCCCTTTAGGGAAAGACCGCAATGATCCGGTTAGTTATCAAGTCTGCTATTTTAAACGGGAGCAGGGAGTACAGTATGATCCAGGAGAACTCTGCGTTCCCATTGATAATCGGACATTTGCGGATTATGAATCAGCAGACGGCTTTATTTTTAACCCCAAAGGCGGGATGAGTGAAGGCGCTCCATACTTCGCAGGGTTGGTGGCCCTTGTTTACCAAGTAAACCCTGACTTAACAACTACTGAGATATTTGAGCTCTGTCAGGAAAGCGCCACCCCCTTTGGTCTGGCATTTATTGTCAATCCGGTTGAACTGATCCGGCTGGCGGAGGTTACCATTCAACGTCAAACTCTCGATTCTTATAATAATAGCGGCGGTCTTCTTCCGTAATAGCGCGGATTACCTTACAGGGATTGCCGGCGGCGATCACATTGTCGGGAATGTCTTTCACGACTACACTGCCGGAACCGATCACCGCATTATTCCCTATGCGGGCTCCCGGATTAACGGTGACACTGCCCCCCAGCCATACATTATCGCCAATGACAATCCCGATGCCATATTCATAACCGCTATTGCGCGCTTCGGGATGAACTGGATGCCCCGCAGCCAAGAGCGAGACATTGGGTCCGAACATCACGTTATCACCGATAATGACTTTGGCAGTGTCCAGGATAATGCAGTGGTAGTTGGCGAAAAAATAGTCGCCAACCTCAATATTGGTGCCATAATCGCAATGGAATGGCGCTTCAATATGGACGTCTATCCCGGCCTTACCCAGAATAGAGCGCAGCAGATGCTCCTGTTGCACTTTGTCATCCGGTGGACAGAGGTTGAATTGATAGATTTTCTTTTTGGCCTGTAGACGCTCTTCCGCCAAGCCATCCATCCAGGCACGATATGGCAACTCTGCCAGCATGCGCTCTCTTTCATTCATTCCAGAGACCCCTTTTTCGATACTTCAGTCCGCCATCAGCCCTGCGAGCTTCATACGTTCTTCACGCTGCCGCCTACGGAAACTACTCATCCATGCAGTAACATGCCTATAAAAGTGGTATAATTAAATTTAGGCGTGACAATTGATAAGACCTCTTTCTGAAATGGTCTTTTTAGCTGATACCGATAGCTTTATTATAAGGAGATATGCGAATTGGTAATCATTAAATCCCCGCAGCAAATTGAGCTGATGCAGGCGGCCGCTAAGGTTCTCGTGGCCTGCCACCGTGAACTACGTAAAAAGGTTCGCCCTGGCGTTACCACGCTACAACTTGATCAGTTCGTCGAAGAATTCATCAAATCGCATGGTGCAACCCCGGAGCAAAAGGGTTATCATGGCTTCCCCTATTCGATCTGTGCCTCCATCGACGATGAAATTTGCCACGGATTCCCGAGTGCCGTGCCCCTCCGTAAAGGCAGTATAGTCACCATTGACATCGTTGTCAACCTCAATGGCTGGCTGGCTGATTCAGCGTGGTCCTATCAAGTAGGCAGCGTCTCAAAAGAGGCGCAAAAACTGCTCGACGTCACTAAAGAATGTCTTTACAGGGGCATTGCGCAAGCTATTCCCGGCAACCGGTTGGGTGATGTGGCCCATGCCATTCAGACTTATGCTGAAGGCCATGGTTTTTCTGTTGTGCGCGATTTCACCGGACACGGGATTGGCCGCGAAATGCATGAGGATCCACAGGTGCTCCATTTTGGCACGCCAGGTACGGGCATTAAGCTCCGTGAAGGAATGGTCTTCACTATTGAGCCGATGATTAACTCCGGTACTTATAAGCTGACTGTGGATCGCAATGGATGGACCGCGCGGACACTGGACGGCGGCCTGTCTGCGCAATATGAGCACACGATCGCCGTCACTAAGGATGGTCCGCTGGTGTTGACCGAACAGGATTAACGCGGCATGCTTTTGCGCTTGCGTTAAAAGGCCTAAATACCGCCAGACTAATAAGCCTTTAGCGCACCGCTTTCCAAGATGGCATCCACTTCCTCAAACCCCTCGGGAAACGCATAATTGTAGCGAGCAGGCAGCGCAAAAACGTATTTGCTGTTGCGCCCAAGCTCTTTAGGACCCATCGGCGCGGCACCGATATGGAATTTCTCACTCTGCAGCGCTTCCCACTGCGCCATAGTGAAGATCATAATCGGAATATCCTGCCGCGGTTTTTCAGCGGTCCACTGCGGATGTCTGATATTGAGGATCGGGCCGCTTGGCCGATTTTCCAGGGAAAGCCCTTCCCATTGCTCTGCCACGATACGATAACCTTCCCAGCCAGCCGGCAGCGCAAAACTAAAACCATAGGCGCTATTTTCATAGATGATGGCGTTGGCCTGCTGCTTCTTTTCCAGTTCTTGTGCCTGTTCCGCTGCCTGTTCCTGCGCATCCATGTCCATGACTCTGATCGTCCTGGCTTTGGCTGAAGGAGGATAAATCATGATTCTGGGATCGTCTGTAAAGGCAACTGCAACTGTGGTGCCCTCTTTCAGGTCGCTGGCCTTGAGCTCCTGATCGGTATAGCCTTTGTATATCTTAGTATTGCCATCGATAATGACGTTTGCCTGATCATAACTTCCGCGATCGGCGACATCGGCTACTACGAATATTTCACTGATTTTCTTGTTGTCTCCATAGGTCACTTGTGTGATTTTCCCCAAGACCTCAACCCTCTCGATCGCGCTGGCGGCAGCCCGAGGATCTTGCGGTGCCTGTACTTGCTCCTCTATCTGCACTTCAATGAGCGGATTCGCCAATACCGATGCTGCGAAGCTCAACAAGGAAATCGTAATGATGGCCACGATTACTTTTTTGTTTTTCATGATGTTCGTCCCTCCCGCTATTTAAGACAGCCAAATTGCCCGATAAGTTCCCTTTCCCAGTTGAACCGCAATTACGACAAAAAATGCCAGGAAGGCTCTATGATCTGAAATCGTCTGCCTGAGCCGCGTTTCTTCTTGCGACCATGCGGCTCCATCGCATAATTTGATTATTGTGCAGTTCATCATGCTTGTCCATAACTTTGGCCCACTGCCGGGTGATACGGACGCCATCTCCATCCATATCATCGCCAGCCACAACTTCGAATAGTCTGGTCTTTTCGAAATGCCAGCGCCACCAGCCGAGTGAGTGGAAATAATAAAAGTCAGGCCACCAGTTTTGCTCCATCGAGTCAGGAACCTTACCGTCAAACTCTTTTTCCGGCCCCCATGTAACCAGCCCGAACTCCCCATCGGCCCTCAACAGGTGCGCCATTTCATCAGCCAGGTAAGTGTCAGCCGTCCCAAAGAACTGAAATGAATTAATGCTGATGATAGCATCAAAGAAGTTCTTGGCATATGGCAACGCATGCGCTTCAGCGCGGATAGGAAAAACCAAGTTTTCCATCCCCGCCTGGCGGATCCGCTCCCAGTTTTCATCCGGATTAATCCAAAGATCATTGGCAAAAACCGTCACGCCGAATTCCTTCGCCAGAAAGATCGATGTCAAAGCCTTACCGCAACCCATGTCAAGCACCCTCATGCCTGGCTTCAAAGTCATGATCCGTGCCAGGGATTCAGCGAGCCAGAGACATTGGCAGCCCATCTTATTTTCAAAGATCCATTCGGGATCATACTTGGCCGCCAAAGGGTATTCTTCATCAATTAACAGTTTCATTTTGTCTTCATGCTCCAGCAATAAAGTCACTGCTCCTTTATGTTTGATGACAAGCCATAATACTCTCACCAAAATTAAATCACATAAGCACTGACAGCTATATGTCATATTTAAAAAAGCCGCCGCCCAACGGCGACAGCTTTTGAACTTTGCAGCTTCTCTCTTAATCGGCAACTGGCACCTACTTCATAAACACCGGCGCAATCCGATCAATGCGATTAGTCC
>ENA-UOOH01003026-UOOH01003026.1-fermentation-metagenome-genome-assembly--contig:-NODE-3026-length-13452-cov-3.862730_pt1 | contig 13452 bp, 9 predicted proteins | sample MGYA00245778_ERZ724025 | MGnify/ENA primary metagenome ERZ724025 (study PRJEB28704, sample SAMN03018313) | fermentation metagenome | biome: anthropogenic terrestrial biome; feature: soil; material... | reverse complement strand
AGGTCAAAACCGACAAGGCTGATTCAATGAAGATTGCAGCCTATGGTCTTGCCAAAAGGAAAACACTATTATTCCTACATGACAGCCGGTTCTGCAAAATTCTTGCGCATTTATTACGCCCGTGTCAAAGGACACTTGAACAGCTTGGAGGAAAACATTTGAGTTGACGCTTTTACTCTCTGCCTGTAAAAGGTGAGGAGCGTAGCGACGAGGCTTTTTCAGGCGGAGAGTTTTAAAAAAAAACCACGCTCGCCGTTCTTTTCGTCATGCCTTGATTTCGATGGAATTATTTTTGATTTTGCTCTTGACTTTTATTGGCAGGTTTCGTTTGAACGATTTTGTAAGTCAAAAATAATTACGCTGTACCGCGATTGTTTTTAGACTTAACCGAGCATATTTGCTCGTTACCATTCTATGCATCATCCCGAATTAGGTGAACAAAGAAAAGCCGCCTGTTCCCCCTGCTTCCATCCAGAAAAAAAGGGCACAGCGCGGCTTTTTTAATAAAAAAATTATAGAATAAATCCGTTTTTGGTTAACAGCATTCTGGCGGATTCGGGCGAATCCACCCCGGATGAGTTTTTCACAGGAGCAAATTCTTTTTCCCGCTCCACCTCAAAAGGCAGGCAGGATTCCATACAGGAAATCAGATCCAGTGCCAGGGTTTCAAATTTATAGGCGTTCTCCACCAGCGGCTCCACATAAACACCGTATTCATTCAGATAGGGTACCTTCTTTTTCACCATGTGGAGAGGCAGTTGATCAATATCTATTTTCTCCAGCAAAGAAATATCAAACAAATAGTTGAGAATCACCCCGAAACGGAAGGTTATTTCTCCGTTCGGATTTTTCTGTTTTGCCAGATCGGGGTTCATTTCATAGTATTCCACAATGGTGGGTTTTTCGTTTTCCAAGCATATAACCCCTACCTTTTCATTGGGGAAAGCTTTTTTCACCACTTTTGCACCGCTGCTGTAACCCGAAAGAATGGTGGCACCTACAAACAACGGATCGGCAATTTTTTGCAGTACGTTGTCCACGGCAAAAACGTTGAGCCATTTTAGCCCGTAAGCATCCATGGTTTCACGCAGTCCCGCCCGCAACATGGAACCGAACCAGCCCCCGTTCCCATTGGGAGATACAGCCAAAACCCCCGGCGCTTCCAACATCAGTTTGCCGGAAAAATTGACGCAGGGATTGGTTTCCTGGGTGAAGAAATGGATATATTTGGAAGGATATCCAAAATAATGATGCAGCTTATAAAAATCTACAATGTAATCGTGATTGAATCGGCTTGTCAGAATGAACAACGGCACCCAACGTCCGGCTTGGTTGGAAATGGTTTTCAGCGTGTCCATATGCAAGGAGAAAACGCTGATTTCCCGGGTCAGTCCAATATCGAAGGTTCCTTTGGGCTCTTCACATCCCAGTCGGGAACCCATGCCACCCGACAGCATGACAGCCCCTACCTGTCCGTTGGCAAGAGCATCCAAACCTGCCTTTTGATACCTTTGGGCTTCTTTTTTGATTTGGGGTAATTCCAGGCAGGGCATGGGGGTGACATGCGTTCGATCGGACGGTGCTACCTTTTTTTTGGCACGTTCAATCAGGGAAATATCTACCTGTTGTATCTGTTGATGAAACTCTTCTTTTTGTGCCGTTGTAAGGTGATCATATCCGTACAGCAAATGCTCCTGCCTGAGCCGAATCAGAAGGGAGCGAAATTGAATATCCTTCATAATACACCTTCTTTTGTAATCAATTGGAACGTACGCCATAATATCCCCGGATCAACAGATCCGCATAGGTATACATCTTTTTGATATATTTTACTTCTTCATCGGAATAATCGCCCCGAATCGTTCCGTTTGGCTGTATGACAAAATTGCGGGAGGTACAAAAGAGATTTCTCCCCATGGCGGTGTTTTGATAGACCTCCGGGGAGATCCCCAACAAATGCAGAAGAGAAGGCATTACGTCGACATGACCGCTGTAGAGATCATATTCCCGCCCCTCCAGTTCAGGAGAACAGAAGATCAGGGGGACGGTATAGGTTTCGCTGGTTCCCATCCAAGGATACTCGCGGGAAAACTTATCTACCCGCTGCGGGTAATATTTATGAACGCCGCCATGATCGCCGGTGATGATCACCATGGTGTTTTTCATGAGTCCCGCTTGTTCCAATCCATCCAAAAACTCCCCGATGGCGTGATCCACATAGGCGACACATTCCAAATAGTTTCCCATATAGGTGCCTTTCAAATCACTTGGCAAATCCAAAAGCCATTCTTCTTGGGGCAATTGGAACGGCATATGGGACGAACACAGGACAATATGGGCATAAAAGGGATTTTCACCCGCATCTTGTACCACTTGCACCACTTTGGGCAACGTTTGGTTCAGCATGCTTTCATCAGACAGATACTGGTTATAAATCACATCCTGGGAATAGTCCATGCTGTAGGTATCAAACTGTATGGCGCTTTCCATCACCATCTCATAATTCCACATGGAATTTTTTTCCCCATTGAAATAAGCAGTGTAATAATTCCCCTCTTCCCGTAAAATGGAGGGCAGGGAATGGAATGACGACTGTTCATAGAGAATGAAGGCAGGTCCGTTTTCAATGGGAAGCATGGAGGTCATGAGCATCAAATCGCAATCGGAGGAATTGCCTCCTTTCACTTGCTCATACACCCGATTGAAGCGATAGGAATGATCCAGCATCTTGTTGATGTTGGGGGTGATTTCCTGCCCGTTAATCTCATTGCCGATGGTAAAATTCTCCAGGGATTCCACTTGCAGGAAGATGATATTCTGTCCTTTGGTCTGACCAAAGGGTGCGGAGGGTGCTCCGCCGTCTGCATTCTTCCAAGTATAGAATTCCTCTATTTCTTGTTGTTGTTCCTCCGTAAGCCCGGAAATTTCATCCGGATAAAAGATAACCTTTAACGCATCTTTGATGTGGAAGCCGGCGGAAGTCAACGCCACGGCTTGTCCCGTCAAATCGTTTTCCGGTACATAATCCTCTTCATCGTTTGCCAGAAAATCATGTCCGAATAACACCGACAGCACCAGCACGGAGGAAAGAAACGCAATCAAAAAGGAAATCAGCCTCTTTTTGCGGGAGCGATGTTCCGGTGGGTTTTTCTTATACTTTCGAATCATAACCAAACAAAGAGGAATCAAGATGATAAAGTCAACCAAAAAGAGCAGATCTGTCCACCACAGCAAACTGGTAATGGAACCGCGCACCTCGCTTTTGCTGTTGGCAAAAAGGATCACCCAGATAAAGGAGGGTAGGCTGTAAAACGCCCGAGCATAAACAAAATCGGTTATGATACATGCCGTGAAAAACACGTTGGAAACCAGTCCGCATATATACCGCCTCCACCCGGAAAAAAACAATGAAAACGATAAAAGCAAAACAATGACCGCCAAAGGCGAGAACAAATAAATGATCTTAAAGTTGCGAAAATAACCGGTAAAATCAAAAAAATACCCCGTGGAAGAGAACAAATATGCCAAAGAAAGCCAATGTTTCACGAGCAAAGAGAGAAAAAGCATACCCATAAATATGAGATCAAACCTTTTCACCACAAACACTTTTATTTTCTCGATCATATAGGCTCTCCTCATCGTTCACCCTTGCGTAGGCTCGTTTTCTTCTTTTTCCAACACGGTATAGGCAATTTTCCCTACCAGAGTTTTAGGAAGAGACTCTCGTATTTCAATGGCATAGGGCATAGCGTATTTAGCGATATGCATTTTGGCATACGCCATTATATCGTCCTTGACCTTCTGCGTAGGCTGCACGCCGTCCTTCAGTACCACAAATGCCTTGACTTTCTGCATTTTCAGGGGATCTTTAACCCCGATGACGCAGGACATCTGCACATGTTCGCAGGCATCCAGCATGTTTTCCAGCTGGGAGGGATAGACATTGTATCCGCTGGTGATGATCATCCGTTTTATCCTTTGTTTGAAATACACATAGCCGTCTTCATCCATGGTCCCTAAATCTCCCGTATGCAGCCAGGTGTAGCCGTCTTCATGGGTTTTCAAGGTGTTGGCGGTTTCTTCGGGCTGGTTGATGTATTCTATCATCACGGTAGGACCCAAAATACAGATTTCACCAGTTTCCCCATAAGGCACTTCTTGCGTGGTGCCGGAAGAAACAATTTTATAAAATGTATCCGGAAAGGGTAAACCGATACTGCCTTCGCGAAAATTATGATAGGGGTCAAACAGCTTGCGGTGACGCATTCGGTGGTACCGTATCCTTCCCGAATAGGAACAGAAGCATGGTGCGCTACCAAAAAGGCATCGAATTTCCTTTTCAATTCCACGGACAGGCTGTCCCCGCCAGAGAATACCCCCCGCAGATAGGACAAATCCACCCCTTCCATATCGGGGTTGCGAGTAATGGCTTCAAAAAGGGTAGGTACGCCGGCAATGCAGTTTGGACGCTTCTTTTTCAACAGTTCCCCATAGCTTTTTACATTAAATCGAGGGACCAGAATGCACTTGACACCGTAGAACAATGCCGTATGGATGCAAACGCCCAGACCGAACCCGTGGAACATGGGCATGACAGAAAGCATGCTGTTGCCGGGAGACAGACAATTGCCCATGGCGAAGGTCTGCATCGCCAAGGCATTGAAGTTCAAATTGGACAGCAAAATGCCTTTGGAAGTTCCCGTGGTGCCGCCCGAATAGAGGATAGCGGCAGGGTCTTTCCCTTTGGCATTGGCGGTAAAGGGGCCGAAGTGGGTATTTGCCATGGTAAGAAAATCATTCCACCAAATGATGTCGGCATCTTTGGCAATTTTATTGATTTTCCGCCCTTGGGTAAGATAATACCCTACCCGCAGGGGAAGATTCAGGGCGTCTTTCACCCCGGTGACAATCAGCTTGGGCAGATGCACCTGGGTACGAGCGGACTGAAATTTTGCGTAAAACTGATCCATACAAATGGCGGCGACTGACTGGGAATCCTTTAAGAAAAAGGCAATTTCCCCTTCGCTTGACAAAGGATGAACCATGGTGGCAACAGCACCGATGGCATTGAGGGCATAAAAAGCGATGACAGTTTGGGGTAGATTGGGCAGGCAAATGGTGACTTTATCCCCTTCCCGAATCCCCAAAGCACGAAAAGCTCTGGCACAGATACGAACCTCTTTGATGAACGATATGAAAGTCGTTTTTTGGTTCATGAATTCATAGGCATCGTAGGAGGGATACTTGGCGGCAGTTTCACTGATCATGTCAAACATACTTTTGTCGGGATACTCCAAGGTATGAGGCACCACGCCGTAATGTCGAAGCCAAGGGGCTTTCAATTGGATCCTGTTCATCTCAAGTTTCCTCTCTTGAAGGCAAATTCCGTTTTAGCGGATTTGTCAAAGTATCATTTCCATTGAATACGGGAGAACCCGCGCTGCATTTCGAAATAGAACTGTAGGCGGAATCTTCTATTGTTACCGCACAAAGCAATCCATGCATTTTCTATACTTGCCAGGAATCCAAATACTTTCTTTGTTCTTCCGATAAGGTGTCGATTTCATACCCCATGAAGGACAATTTGGTTCTTGCCACATCCTGATCCACTTCATAAGGCAAAGGAATGAGTTTTTCCGTCAGCTTGCCCTGATTTTTCACCAGATAGTAAGCGGCACTTGCCTGGAGGGAGAAAGACATATCCATGATTTCCGCGGGATGCCCGTCCCCGGCAGCCAGATTTACCAGTCTGCCTTCGGCAATGACGTAGAAGGTTTTGCCGTCTTTCATCCGGTAGCCTTTGATGTTTTGGCGGGCAGTGAAAACTTCCTTGGCGTTTTCTTCTAAATACGCCACGTCCACTTCCACATTGAAGTGTCCCGCGTTGCAGAGAATCGCCCCGTCTTTCATGCCGGCATAAATGCGGTGGTCGATGACCGAGGTGCATCCCGTGACGGTGATGAAGAAATCGCCCTGACCGGCGGCTTGTTCCATCGGCATTACGGAAAATCCGTCCATGACGGCTTCCACGGCTTTGATGGGATCGATTTCCGTGACGATGACTTTGGCGCCCAATCCTTTGGCACGGAGGGCAACCCCTTTGCCGCACCAGCCGTACCCCGCCACCACCACGGTTTTCCCCGCCACAATCAGGTTGGTGGTACGGTTGATACCATCCCACACCGATTGCCCGGTACCATAGCGGTTGTCAAACAAATATTTACACTGAGCATTGTTCACCATCATCATGGGGAATTTCAATTTCCCCGCCTTGTCCATGGCGACCAAACGGATGATGCCCGTGGTGGTTTCTTCACAACCGCCAATAACGTTGGAAATGAGATGAGGATATTCGGTATGAATCAGATTCACCAGATCCCCCCCATCGTCAATGATGAGGCGAGGACCGGCTTCCACCACATAGCTGATGTGGCGGTGATATTCTTCCTTCGTTGCCCCGTACCAGGCATAGACCTTCAGACCGTCATGAACCAAAGCGGCGGCGATGTCGTCTTGGGTGGACAGAGGGTTGGAACCGGTGATATACATATCCGCACCGCCTGCGGCAAGTACTTTGCACAAATAGGCGGTTTTGGCTTCCAGGTGGATGGATAGAGCGATTTTATATCCGGAAAAAGGCTTTTCCACAGCATATTTTTCTTCCAGGGTTCGCAGCACATCCATATGGGCTTTCACCCATTCTATTTTTTGCTTCCCGCTTTCCCATAAGGAAGGGTTGCGGATTTCATAGGGTTTCATCATAGTACCTCACAACATATTACACAGAATGACCGAAAGCATACCGACCGGGCACATTGACCGGAAGTTTGCCGGTTGGTTCAAATTTACCAAACATGGCATCCACTGCACTGTGGATAGCATCTTGATTGGTGCCATAGGCAATGAGGCAGTCTTTTTGTACATCCAGAGAAGACAGCATGTAAGGACCGCCAAAAATGAGAAGGATAAAGTTTTGACTTTCCTTTTGAAGACGGGAAATCAGTTCCACCTGTTCATCGGATAAACGGCCGCTGGATTTTCCGGCGTAAGCGCGGACAGTCATAAAGGAACCAAGAATCACGTTTTCATAACCCTTGACTTTATCACAGAGTTTTTCAATGTCCGCCGGGGTGGGAAATTCAAGCATAGTGGCAAAATCCGCATCGGTGTTAGATTGTACCGCCCGATAGAAAATGCCCTGGCCGGAAGCATCGGATAAACCATAATCTTCTATGTATTTGCCGTCTTGTTCGGACACGGTGGCAATGACCAGGGTCTTTTTGCCTTTTTTAAGGGGCATGGCGGTCATTTCCACCCGTGTGATGGCTTTATGGGCAATCTGTTTGGCTAACTCGACATGCTCTTTGCAGTGAACCACTTTGCTCACTTCGTCATATTCCAGCACCTTGCGGTTGTCATATCCTCCGGTGAGGAAGCGGAAGCGGATGATGCGTTTAACCGATTCTTCCACCTGTTCCATGGGAATGGTCCCATTGAGAACGGCTTCTTTCACACAGTGGAAGGTGATATCGGGATCGGAGTTGTAATCCTGTAAAATCATATCGTGTCCGGCAAGGATGGCGCCGATGGCGGCCTTCTCAATGCCATACGCGTCTTTGATACCCTTCATGGTCAACGAGTCGGAAATCATCAGTCCGGTAAACCCGAATTCTTTCCGAGGCAGATCGTAAATGATGGCACGGGACAAGGTGGCGGGGCAATCTTCTTCCCCTTCTGCTTGAAGGGCGGGGTACAGGATATGGGCGGACATGATGCCCCACAGTTCGGGACACAATTCCTTATAGGGTTTCAGCTCCATCTCCATGAGCGTTTCCCTGTTTTTGTCCACTCTGGGCATAGCCATGTGGGAGTCCACAGCGGTATCTCCGTGCCCGGGATAGTGTTTACCGGTGGTGGCTACACCACCGTCCTGGAATCCTTGGATGGCGGCACGGCTCATCTTAATGACAAAATCGGGGTTATCTCCGAACGCACGGGTGTTGATAATGGGGTTGTCCGGGTTGGTGTTGATGTCAAGCACAGGCTGGGAAATGATAGAGAATCCCAGAGCCCGGCATTCTTTGGCAATGGCATAGGAAGAACGATACACCAGATCGGTATCAAAGGTGGCACCCAGCGCCATTTGACAGGGGAAGGGCGTGGCAAAAGACAAAGACTGCACCAGCCCCTGTTCACCATCAATATAGAAAAAGGGCATGAATTTGGATTTCGTGCGAAGCTTGTTTAACTGTTCCAGCGTTTTGTTTAAATCGCGCACATTGGAATTTAAGATCACTTTTCCGACAGATACACCTTTTCCGTCTTCAAAAAAATTTTGCACCCTATCGGTACGAACCGCTTCAGTATAGCAGGCACGGACCACAATCATGGAAGCAATTTTCTCATCCAGGGACATAACATTGTAAATGCCGTCGATATCAGCGTTGAATTTCATCATTTTACAAACCTCCCCATTGTATTATATTAAATATTACCACATTTTTTTTCATCTTGCAAGATAAATACATAACTTTTACTTTTTTTTAACCGCCTCTGTAAATTTTGCATGAAACATGATATAATGCAAATAAAAAAGCCCCCGCAGTTGCAGGGGCTCATAACAGTTACTGATTAAATGCCGGGGCAAAGGTAGCATTTGCAGAAATATGCAAGTGCGGCAATGATCAAACCTTCGATCACAGCTACGAGTACAGCTTCGCAGCATTCGCATGGATCAACATCGCAGACACAGAGAGTGTAAATCAAAGCCAGAACAACACCTGCTAAGAATACCAGACCCATAATTTCATCATCGCACAAATCGGTACATTCATCCAGTGCGCTGTCCAGCAACCAAAGCAGAGGTACAGCTAAAAGCAGCTCGGCACTAATATATTCACTGTTAATCATACTATCCCTTCCTTTTCCATGAATTTACCGCAAAGCGGTCACTGTATTTTATGCACAAAGAAATATTAAGTGAAGGAAGGAAATTGACATGCTTCCTTGCCCCTTTTGTTCCTTTTATAAATTTGAATGATTCAAGATAACTTTTGGGGGAAAACCATGAAAAACAACTATTTTGACCTACACGTCCATTCTTTATATTCTTTTGACTATTCCCCGTCCCTTCCCAACTCTTTGGATGCGGTGTGCGCCCACGCCTATGAAGCGGGGCTTTCCGGCATTGCCTTCACCGACCATTACTGTGTAAATCAGGTTTTGGAAGGGCGGCAGCCCGAAGTGGATTTTGACGTCATGTATAGGGAAATTTGCCGGATGCAGAATAAATGGAAGGGAAAACTGAAAATTTTACGGGGCATCGAACTGGGTCAGCCTGAACAGGCCAAAGAAAAAGCCCTGGCATGTCTACGCACCTACCAACCGGAATTTGTAATCGGCAGTCTCCACAACAATGAAAAGGAAGACGATTTTTTTTATATCGATTATGAAACAGTCACCCCCAATGAGCTGATTCGCCTGTGGGATGAATATTTGGAAGGTACTTTGAAATTGCTGGATTTCGGGCATTTCCATACTTTGGGACATCTGGGTTATCCCGCCCGCTATTATAGCCGTCACGGTTTTGGACATTTATGTAATTACAACGAAAAAAAAGAGGTCCTGGGGGAAATTTTCAAAAAAATGAGAGAAATGGGCGTTGCATTAGAGTGTAACGTATCCAATTTGCGCCTCGATCCTCCCGGGAAAACCATGTTCCCCTTAGAACTGGTAGATTTTTATTTAGACTGCGGCAACCGCTTGGTGACTGTAGGCTCGGATGCCCACGTTCCCAGCCATACCGGCAGTTTCGTCGCCCCCGTCACCGACTTTCTGGTGGAAAAAGGCTGTTCTTTGCTGTCTGATACCTTTTGAGGTGTCCCATGAACGTATTTCCATCCAACCAGATCCATCCTACCATGAAAAAACAGCCTTCCGCAGGGAAGACTGTTTTTAGTTTGGCGTACATGTTGTATGTGCGCCTCCCCCTTACGGGGAAGGTTTCACTCTGCGGCAACAGGGGTTTGCACCGTATACTGCACCTTTTTATTTTCGTCCACCATGGCAAGGATGGTATCGCCTTTCTTACAACGACCGTCCAGAAGCGCTCCGGCGAAGGTGTCTTCCACCATCCGCTGGATGGCACGGCGCAACGGACGGGCGCCGTATAACGGATCAAATCCTTCTTCGGACACCAGATTCACAACCCCTTCATCAAAGGTGATTTCCATCCCCATATCCTTCACGCGTCCGGCAACTGCCATCAAGAGATTGTGGGCGATTTCCCGGATATGCTCTTTGGTCAACTTGCGGAAAATGATGATGTCATCCACGCGGTTTAAAAATTCAGGACGGAAGGCGGATTTGAGTGCCGACATCACCTGTTCGTCGGAACGGCTTTCGGCATCGCTTTCTTTGGAAGCAAAGCCTAAGGTACCGCTTTTTTCGGTGATGCTTCGGGCACCTAAGTTGGAGGTCATGACAATGATGGTGTTTTTGAAATCCACTTTTCTGCCTTGGGAATCGGTGAGCACACCGTCGTCCAGAACCTGCAGCAGGATATTGAACACATCGGGGTGCGCCTTTTCGATTTCGTCAAACAGCACCACGGAATAGGGATTCCGGCGAATCTTTTCCGTCAACTGTCCCCCGTCGTCATAGCCCACATATCCCGGAGGAGAACCAATCAATTTGGACACACTGTGGGGTTCCATGAATTCCGACATATCCAGACGGATCATTTTGTTTTCATCCCCGAACAGCACCTGGGCAATGGCCTTGGTCAGCTCGGTTTTACCCACCCCCGTAGGACCTAAAAAGATGAAGCTTCCGGCTGGCCGGCGAGGATCTTTCAACCCCACACGACCGCGGCGAATGGCACGGGACACCGCTTCCACCGCCTGTTCCTGTCCCACAATACGGCTGTGGATGACGCTTTCCAGGTTTTTAAGCTTTTCCGCTTCTTCCTGGAGCAGTTCTTTCACGGGAATACCTGTCCACTGGGTGATGATCTCGGCAATTTCATTTTCTCCGATTTCCCCCCGGTGGGTTTGTTTTTCCTTCCATTGAGCCCGTTTTTCATCCAGCTGAGCCTGGCGTTCTTTTTGTTTGGCGTGGAGTTCTCCCGCTTTTTCAAATTTTTCTTCCTTGGCCGCCGTTTTCTTTTCCAGCGCGATTTCTTTGATCTGATTTTCAATTTCCTTCAAGTCATCCGGCAGATTAAAATGAAGAATTCTCTGTCTGGATGCGGCTTCATCGATCAAATCGATGGCCTTGTCGGGTAAATACCGATCCCCGATATACCGTCTTGACAAGCTGACCGCCGCCCGGATGGCGCTGTCGGTGATGCGGATTTTATGGTGGGCCTCATACCGTTCCCGCAATCCTTCCAGAATGCGGATGGCTTCCTCCTCGGTGGGTTCGCCTACCATGACCGACTGGAATCTCCGTTCCAGTGCCGCATCTTTTTCAATATATTTCCGGTACTCGTTCACCGTGGTGGCACCCACCACCTGCAATTCCCCTCTGGACAACAAAGGTTTCAGGATGTTTGCAGCATCCATAGCGCCTTCGGCGGCGCCTGCCCCCACTAGAGTATGGATTTCATCGATGAACAATATGATATTCCCTCTTGCCAGCACTTCATCTACCAAGTCTTTTAAGCGTTCTTCAAATTCGCCCCGATACTTGGCACCGGCGATCATGGCCGATAAATCCATGGTAACCACGTGTTTGTCCAGCATGGTGTCCGGTACTTCCCCTGCGGCGATTTTCTGCGCCAGCCCTTCGGCGATGGCGGTTTTTCCCACACCGGGTTCTCCAATCAGGCAGGGATTGTTTTTGGTGCGGCGGGAAAGAATCTGCACCACACGCATCAGTTCAGTTTCCCGGCCGATAACGGGATCGCTTTTCCCTTCTTTGGCCAGAGTGGTTAAATCCCGCCCGTATTTTTCCAGATTGCCGTCTTTTTTAGGTCTGCGCTCAGGCTTATCTTTGCCAGCCGCCGAGGAGAATAATCCCTGTATATCCTGAAGCACTTCGTCCCGGGATACCCCGAAATCCTTCAACAAAGTAACGGCATAACTGTCAGTTTGCTGGAGCAGAGCCAGCAGGATATGCTCGCTGCCGGCGGCTTCAAAGCCCATTTGTCGGGCAATGGCAACGGCACTGCGAAGCACGCGGTCGGCACGTGGGGTGATCTGGAGAGTATCTCCGGGTATTTTTTCCTGTTTTGCAGGCCCCAATGCTTCCGCCACATCTTGATAATGAATGCCGTGGTTGGTCAGAATTTCCCCAGCGGCGCTGTCTTCATCTTTCAACAAACCCAGGAGTAAATGTTCGCTGCCAATATAGGGAACACCCTGATTGCGGGCGGCTTCCCCGGCGGCTTCTATGGCTTTTTTTGCTTCTTTTGTAAAATTTTCCATTAATTTTTCACCTCTTTCAGGGCAATTCTCATGTTTTCAGCACGGATGGCATCCCGGGCGGCGGCATTGTCCGCCTCTCCGTTTGCCAACGTTAATTTCGCAGGGAGCATATCAATGAGGAGCTGATCCAAGTTGGACATATTCACATCGTTGATCAATCCCATGGCCACGCCCATCCTCACATCGGAAATCAGGGCATACATTTCGGTGGAAGTCAGGGTTCGGGCATGGCGTAGAACACCCAGAGCGCGGAAAATCCGATCTTCTAGGGATATACCCTCTTTTTCTTTCCGTTCTTTGCGACCCTCTTCTTCCGCCTGCACCACCTGTTCCGCCACTTTCATCAGCCGCTTGATCAATTCTTCCTCTGAAAATCCCCGGGAGATCTGGTTGGACAACTGATAGATACCGCCGCCGGGCATCGTCCCTTCCCCGTACAAACCCCGGAGAGTGAATCCGGCTTTGTTCAAAGCGTTGGACAAGGCAGGCATCCGCTCAAAATGGGCGAGGGAAGGCAGGTGCATCATCAAAGATGCCCGCATGCCCGTTCCCAAATTCGTAGGACAGTGGGTCAGATAACCCAGCTCGGGATCGAAAGAAAACTCCAGTTTTTCTTCCATGAAGCGAAAAACATCCAAGGCTTTTTTGTAGGCTTCTTGGGGTTGATATCCCACTTTGATGCACTGCAGACGGATGTGGTCTTCTTCATTGACCATGATGGCACATTCCCCGTCGGAAGAGAGAATCAACAGTCTCCCCGCCAGATCCCCCTGCATGAAGGCAGGAGACGCCATGTGGGCTTCGGTGAAGGCGGCGCGCTCCAGCGGGGTCAGCCGATCTATCTGCATGATGGAATAGTTTTGATTGCCTTCGAAAATACTTTTAATTTTGTTCGCTGCTTCCTCCCGCCCCGAGGAAGTCAATCGGGCAGGAAAGGGGGAAGAAGCCAGGTTCGCGGCAAGACGGATCCGGGTACTCCAGACCACGCTACCGTTGGGATTTTCATGTTCATACCATACCATCG